>Ga0210388_10001069_pt1 | contig 21807 bp, 19 predicted proteins | sample IncBWC19OmetaG_FD_155485 | JGI IMG/M metagenome (GOLD analysis project Ga0210388, IMG submission 155485) | Forest soil microbial communities from Barre Woods Harvard Forest LTER site, Petersham, Massachusetts, United States - Inc-BW-C-19-O ... | reverse complement strand
AAGAACGTCCCTGCGCACATCCCGATCGTCGGCGACGCCAAGAACGTGCTCGCGAAGCTGATCATCGAGTACCGCGCGATCGGCGCCGACCCGGCGCGGCTCGATGCCTGGTGGAGCCGGATCGACGGCTGGAAAGCCAAGTACCCGCTCGCCTATGAGGACACCGCCGACGCCGAGATCAAGCCGCAGTACATGGTCCAGGCGCTGTATGAGGCCACCGGCGGCGAGGCGATCGTCACGAGCGACGTCGGCCAGCACCAGATGTGGACGGCGCAGTTCTACGACTTCCCCGCACCGCGACGCTGGATCAACTCCGGCGGGCTCGGCACGATGGGCTTCGGCCTGCCGGCCGCGATGGGCGCCGCCGTCGGCTGTCCCGATCGCGTCGTCTGCTGCATCGCCGGCGACGGCTCGGTGCAGATGAACGCGCAGGAGCTCGCCACCTGCGCGCAGAACGAGATCCCGATCAAGGTGTTCATCATGAACAACGGCTATCTCGGCATGGTCCGCCAGTGGCAGGAGCTGTTCTGGGACGGCAAATACAGTCACGTCGACATGGGCGAGTTCCCCGACTTCGTCAAGCTCGCCGAGGCCTACGGCGTGACCGGCATGCGCTTCTCCGACAAGAGCACGCTCGTCGAGGACATGAAGCGCGCGATCGCCACAGACGGCCCGGTGCTGGTTGACGTACGCGTCACGCGCGAGGAGAACACCTATCCGATGATCCCTGCCGGGCAGGCCGCGCGCGAGATGGTGGGGTGATGGGGGCGATCATGGGTGAACCGGGAACCAAGGAGCCGCTCAGCCTCGAGGAGCTCGAAGCCTCGACGAACATGCGCACGGGGCGCAAGCACGTGCTGTCGATCCTCGTCGAAAACAAGTCCGGTGTGCTGACGCGCATCGCCGGGCTGTTCGCGCGGCGCGGCTTCAACATCGACACGCTCACCGTCGGGCCGACGGAGGACGCGCAGGTCTCGCGCGTGACGCTCACCGTCGACGGGGCGCTGCACCCGATCGATCAGGTCACCAAGCAGCTGCACAAGCTCATCAACGTCCTCAAGATCCGCGATCTCGAGCCGGCGGACACCGTCGCCCGCGAGCTCGCGCTGTTCAAGGTCTCGGCCGACGGCGTTCAGCGCGGCGAGCTGATGCAGATCGCCGAGATCTTCCGCGGCAAGGTCGTCGACGTCACCAAGCGCGCGGTCATCATCGAGGTGACCGGCACCACCGACAAGATCCAGGCGTTCGAGACGATGGTGCGGCCGTTCGGGCTGATCGAGATGATGCGCACCGGCGAGATCGCGATCTCGCGGGGGCGCAGCGAGACCTAGGGTCGGTGTGGGCCGCAGCGACGGCGTTTCGCCGGATACGCGCGCAGCCCTCCCAGGCACCGCAGCCGGCGCCGCAGGCGAGCCCTTCGCGCTGAGCGAGCACGACCGCGGCAGGCTCGAGTCGCGGCTGGCGCTCGCCGTCCGGCGCGCGCGACGCAGCGGCGGCGAGGTGCTCGCGACGATCTCGCTGCGCGTCGCCGACGAGCTCGATCCGTCCGCGGTCGTCTGCGCCTCGCGACGCCCCGGCGAGCGCTGGTTCGTGTTCGAGCAGCCAGAGCGTGCTCACGCCGTCGTGGCGGGACTGGGCGAGGCGACATGCCTGCACGCGAACGGCCCATCACGCTTCCAGAGCGTCGCCGAGCGCTGGCGGGTGCTATCGGCGGCGGCGGTCGCCGATCCCGCGGAGGAGCCCGCCGGTGGCGGTCCGGTGGCGGTCGGCGGCTTCGCCTTCGCCCCCGATGGCGGGCAGGCCCGTCACTGGCAGGGGTTCGAGCCGGCGGCGCTGACGGTGCCGCAGCTGACGCTGACGCGCGTGCAGCGCGGCGGCGAGTCGATCGTGCGTCTTACCCTGGCAGCGCTGGCACGCCCGGACGATGTCCCCGAAGAGCTGCTCGCGCACCTGCAGCGACGGCTCTCGGAGCTGCGCGCCAGCCCGTTGCCGCTGCTCGATCCGGCGCCAACCGGGCGCTTCCAGGTCTCGAGCGCGATGCCGCCCGAGCACTACGAGCAGGCCGTCGCGCGCGCAGCTGAGCTGATCCGCGCCGGCCAGCTCGAGAAGATCGTGCTCGCGCGCGAAGTGCAGGTGCACGCGCCGGCGCCATACGACCCAGCCGCGCTGTTCGGCGTGCTGCGCGAGGAGTTCCCGTCGTGCTTCGTGTTCTGCGTCGGGCACGGCGACGCGACGCTGATCGCCGCCAGCCCCGAGCTGCTCGTGCGCCGCGAAGGCCACCGCGTGAGCACGCTCGCGCTCGCCGGCTCGACGCGCCGCAGCGCCGACCCCGCGGTCGACGCGCACCTCGGCGAGCAGCTGCTGCGCAACGAGAGCTACCGCGAGGAGCACGCGATTGTCGCGCGGCGGATCGAGCGTACGCTGCGCCCGCACGCCGTCTGGGTCACCGCCGCACCGGAGCCCGAGCTCGTCACGATCGCCAACATCCAACACCTCGCCACGCCGATTCGCGCTCAGCTCGCCGCGCCGCTCGACGCGCTCGAGCTGGCGGGCCTGATGCACCCCACGCCCGCCGTCGGAGGCGAGCCGCGCGACGCGGCAGCGGCGATGATCCCCGCGCTCGAGGGCCTCGACCGCGGCTGGTACACGGGTCCCGTCGGCTGGACCGACGCCACCGGCGACGGCGAATTCTGCGTCGCCCTGCGCTGTGCGCTGCTGCACGGCAATCTCGCCCGCTGCTACGCCGGCAACGGCCTCGTGCGCGACTCCGACCCCGCGCGCGAGCTCGCCGAGACGGAGGTCAAGCTGCAGGCGCTGCTGCCGCTGCTGGCTGGGTGAAACGCCTGCCGCGTCGCTAAAGCGCGGCACCGGCGAGGTCGATGCGACGCCGTGGCACGCCACGCGCCACCGATGCAGGACCGACCGAGCCATCAGATGCCAATCCGCCGAACCATCATCGCCCTGCTCGCATCGGCGCTGACGCTGCTGCTGCCCGGCATCGCGCTCGCCTCGCCGCACGCCGGCGCCCTGCGCGCGTGCGCCGCGGGCAAGCTCAAGCTGCGTCTCGACGTCTCAGCCGCCCAGAAAGCCGCCGGCGGCGAGCTCGCGAGCACCGCCTCCACGCTCGCCGGCACAGAGCTCGCGGAACTGCAGGGCGCCGCCGACAGCGTCTGCCCACGCAGCGCGCCCGCTGCGAGCCGCGCCCAGGCCAAGCACCTGCTCTCGCTGTACCGCCACGGCTCGCGCGCGCGTGCCCGCAACGCGCTCAGACACCTGCTCAGCGCGAACCGCGTGCACGCACACAAGAGCGCCCGCAGCCCGCTCGCGCGTCTCGCGAGCGTCGGTTGCGAATTCGACGGCACGGTGCACGTGCACCCCGGTGAAGCGCCCGGCGTCGCGGCCGACCTCGCGGCTGCGGCAGCAGCGCAGCAGGGTGGCGATGCCACCGGTGCCAGGGAAGCGATGAACGCGGCCGACCGCGCATACGAACGATGGGTCGCAGGCGGCGCCGGTGGGGCGCAGAGCGCCGGCGACTGGCTCGCCGTCGCAGCGGGCGCGCAGATGCTCGGGCTCGAAGCGCTCGCCGACGGCGCAATCGCGCACGCGGACCGCATCGCCACGGAAGCGCTGCAAGCGTGCGAGAAGCTCGACCGCTGCTCGCTCACGTCCGCCAGCGCCCAGAGCCTGCTGCGCACCGTCGCGTTCGCGATGCTGCTGGGCGTCGAGACCGCAAGCGACGAACAAGTGCTCGCGCCGCTGCTGGAAGCCGCCCAGGAAGTCCTGGCGGGGAACACGCCCAACGGCTGCGAGCAGTGGTCGCTGACGGCACGGCTCACGCTGTCGGACGGTTGGGGCTTCAGCTGGGGTCCGGGCTCGTTCCTCGTCAACCGCAAGACCGGCGTGATCGCGGACGCGCCCGGCGTCGGCGCTGGCTGGCCGGGCGAAGTCGCCGCGTTCTCCGGCCCGTGCACCGAAAACGGCGTCGTCGTCGGCAACGGCAGCGTGCCCGCCGTGCCGTTTCACTTCAACATCTCCGGAAGCGTCACGCCGGGCGGCTTCGCGCTGACGCTGCAGAGCACCAACGCCCACATCTCGGTCAGCGTCAGCGGTCCACCCGCATGCCAGCTCCTGGGCCTGTTCGGCGAACAGTTCGTGAACGCGTTCCTGAACTCTCCGTTCCCGGCTGAACTACCCGTCACACCCGGACAGACGACCGCCTCGCTGGTGCTGCCGCTCGAAGAAAACGCAGCGATCACGGTCACCGCGACGCGCACCCACTAGGACCGCGCCGCAGCCTCGCTCACGCCCCGCTCGCACGCGCAACCGCGCTCCACACGCGACGATGCAGCTCGACGTTCTCAGCGCGATCGCCGCGGACGTGCACGAGCGTCGATCCTGTCTGCGGCGAGAGCGCGCGCTCGAGCGCCTCGCGAAGCTCGCCGGTGCCGGACACGAGTTGGTGCTCGAGACCGTACAGCGCTGCCGCGTGCGCGAAATCCAGGCCCGTGGGCGTCGCGATGTGGCGCGTGTACACGTCTTCGCCATCCGGCTCCCCTGGACGCGCCGCAGCGAGCGCGATGCTCGCGCCCGAAACCGCCAGGAAGTCGAAGATGCCGCCGCCGCCGTTGTCCAGCAGCACGATCGTGAGCTTCACGCGCAGCCGCGACGCGGCCAGCAGGCCACCTATGTCGTACGCGAGTGCGACGTCGCCGATCAGCGCCACCACCGGACCCGGCGCGTCGGCAGCCGCGCCAAATGCCGAGGACACGGTGCCGTCGATGCCGTTGGCGCCGCGGTTGCAAAGCACCCGCGGGGGGTCCGGCCGCACCGGCCAGAAGGTCTCGATGTCGCGGACCGGCATCGAGGAGGCGACGAACAGGGTCGCCTCCGCCGGCAGCAGCACGCCGAGCTCCGCCGCGACGCGCGGCTCAGTCAGCTGATCACCCCCGAGCACCCCCACGATCGCCTCGGCGGCGCGCTCATCGGCGCTGCGCCAGCTCGCCAGCCAGTCCTCGTCCTGGGCCGGCTCGCGCGAGGTGTCGCCGAGCGCGGCGCCCAAGCGTGCGAGCGCCGTCGCCGGCTCGAGCGCCAGCGACTCGCACAGCACAGACGCGGGATCCTGCCACGCAGCCTCCGGATCGAGCGCGACCTGGCGAACGCCGACGAGCCCTGACAGCCACGTTCGCAACGGCTTCGACACCGGCAGGTCGCCCACGCGGAGCACCAGATCCGGCAGCATCGCCGACGCGAAGCGCTCGTCGCGCAGCAGCGCGTCGTAGTGGGCGACCGCCGCATCGCCGCGGCGCGCGCCCGACAGCGGGTCGGCGAGCAGCGGCCAGCCCGCGACGCGCGCAAACTCGCACGCCGCCTCGCCAAGCGGTGTCGCGCGCTCGTGGCGTCCCGCGACGAGCACGCCGCGACGGGCACCCGCCACCAGCGACAGCAGCTCCGGATCGGGCCCGCCGCCCGCCAACGCCGGCAGCGAGCGACGCACGTACGGTGCACCGTCGCGGCGGCCGCTCGTGTCCTCGGGCAGCTCGTCCTCGCTCACCAGCGGCTCGCGCAGCGGGAAGTTCAGGTGCACCGCTCCCGGCCTGCCCTCGAGCGCGGTCCAGTAGGCGCGGCACGCGAGCGTGCGCATCCAGCGCAGCTGCTCCGCGCCTGCCTCGTCGACCGCCACCTCGAAGAACCACTTGGCGGCGTCGCCATACAGCTTCAGCTGGTCGATCGCCTGGCCCGCGCCGTTCTCGCGCAGCTCCGCCGGACGGTCGGCCGTCAGCAGCAGCAGCGGCACACGCGCCTCGCGCGCCTCGACCGCCGCCGCCAGCAGCTCGGCAGCCGCCGTGCCCGAGGTGCACGCGACGGCGACCGGGAGCCCCGATGCCTTGGCCAACCCGAGCGCGAAGAACCCGGCGCAACGCTCGTCGATGTGCGAGTAGCAGCGCAGCCGCGGCTCGCGCGCCAACGACAGCACCAGCGGCGCGCTGCGCGAGCCCGGCGAGGTGCACGCCGCGCGCATCCCGCAGCGCGCCAGCTCATCCACGAAGGCGCGCAGCAACGTGTACATGTCGGTTGTCGGGGTCATAGGATCCTCAGATGCCGGAGAGCGTCGTCCTGCTGCACGGATTCGGCGGCACGCACCGCGCGTGGGACGGTGTCATCGCGGCGCTCGAGGAGGAACGCTACCGGCCGCTGGCGTTCGACCTCTCGGGGCACGGCGCAGCCGCGGCCAGCGAGCGTCCGATCACGTTCGCCTCATGCGTGGCAGCGGTGCTCGACGCTTCGCCCGAGCGCTTCACCCTCTGCGGCTACTCGCTGGGCGGCCGCGTCGCGCTGCACGTCGCGCTCGCGGCGCCGGACCGCGTCGCGCGTCTGGTGCTCGTGTCGAGCACCGCCGGGATCGAGGACGAGCGCCGGCGCGCCGAGCGCCGGCGTGCGGACCACGCGCTCGCCGACGAGCTCGAGCGCGGCTCCTACGAGCAGTTCATCGAGCGCTGGCGCACACAACCGCTGTTCGCCGGCGATCCCCCGGCGGTTGCGGCGCTCGCCCGCGAGGACCAGCGGCGCAACCGCCCCGCCGCGCTCGCCGCCGTGCTGCGCGGGATCGGCACGGGGCAGATGGCGCCGCTGTGGAGCCGGCTGGGGGAGCTGACGATGCCGGTGACGGTGATCGCCGGCGAGCGCGATCAGAAGTTTCGCGATCTCGGGGAGCGAATGGTGGCGCTGCTGCCGGACGCACGGATGGTGGTCGTCGCTGGGGGGCATGTGCTGCCGTTGGAGAACCCGGCGGCGGTGGCCGACGCGCTCTAGAACGGCTCCACGCCGAGCCCCGGCGCAGTCGGGACCATGATCGTGCCGCCGCGTGCAGGCAGCGGATCGTCGAGCCCCGCGAACATCCCCAGCGTCGCCAGGCCGCAGTGCTCGATCGGCCCGCGCGAGGCGAGCGCGGCGGCGGCGTGCAGCGCGGCGGCGACGCCGAGCGGCCCGTCGAGGGTCGAGGCCAGGTACACCTGCGCGCCATGGGCGCGTACGAGCGTCGCGGCGACCAGCAGCCCGGCGATCCCGCCGCAGCGCGAGATCTTCAAGCAGACCGCGTCGGCCACGCCCGCACCGAGCGCGCCCGGCTCGGCGGCCGTCTCGTCGATCGCCACCCTGACCGCCACACGCTCGCGGACGGCGCGCATCCCGTGCAGGCCATGCGTCGGCTCCTCGACCAGCTCGAGGCCGGCCGGCGACAGCGCCTCGATCGTGCGGACCGCCTCCTCGACGCTCCACGCGCCGTTCGCGTCGAGGCGCAGCTTCGCGTTCGGGCCGGCCGCGGCGCGCGTCGCCGCGACGCGACCCGCGTCGTCGCCGACGCCGACCTTGATCTTCAAACACTCGAAGCCTTCGCCGACCGCGCGCGCTGCCTGCTCGGCGACCCCTGCCCGATCGAGCGCCGCCAGCGTCGCGTTGACCGGCACGCTCGTCGCCGGGTCGTCGCTCAGCAGCGCCGCGACCGGCTTTCCCGCCCGTCGCCCGGCGCGATCCCACAGCGCGAGGTCGATCCCCGCGAGCGCAGCCGGCAGGTCCTCGATGCTCCTGCAGGCTTCGATCACCTGTGCGCCGTTCATATCCGTGGATCGCGCCAGCGCCGGGCGGTAACTCTCCAGTACCCGTTTTGCGTACTCAACGCTCACGCCGTCATACGGCTCCAGTGGAGCTGCTTCCCCGAAGCCCGTGATGCCGTCCTCGCCGGTCAGCGCGACGATCAAGAGGTCGCGCTCGGCGACTGCGCCGTAGGAGCTCTGCAGCGGCGTCGAGAGCGCCAGCGATCGACGCTCGAGCTCGAGCTTCACGAGCCGATACCGCCGCTGGCCAGGATGCCGGCGGAGAACAGCAGGCAGAAGACGAGCTGCAGCGCTCCCGTCCCGGCCAACGCGCCGTTGAGCGCGGGCCCGTCGGTGCGCGTGCTCACGGTCCGGGTGAGGCGCACAGCGAGCGGGATCGCCGCCCACGGCAGCAGCAGCCACGCGGTCATCGATCCGAGCGGCCAGGGCAGCGGCGCCGTCACGAACGCGCTCACGAGCATCGCCGTGTACAGCCAGCGCGTGCGCGCACGCCCCATGCGCACCGCGAGCGTGCGCTTGCCGGCACGCCGGTCGGTCTCGAGGTCGCGCACGTTGTTCACGACCAGGATCGCGCTCGCGAGCAGGCCGACCGGGACCGCGCACACGAACGCCTGCCATGGCAGCTGCTGCACCTGCACGAAGTACGAGCCGGCGACCGCGACGATCCCGAAGAACAGGAACACGAACACCTCGCCGAGACCCTCATAGCCATACGGGCGCGGGCCACCCGTGTAGAGGACGCCGGCGAGGATCGAAGCTGCGCCGACCGCGATCAGCTCCGGGCCCGCGACCGCGACCAGGTACGCGCCGCAGGCGACCGCCAGCCCGAACGAGACGTAGGTCGCGATCAGCACCTGGCTCGGCGGCACGAGTCCGCCCGCGGTCACCCGCACCGGCCCGAGACGATCCTCGGTGTCGGCTCCGCGGCGCGCGTCGGAGTAGTCGTTCGACAGGTTCGTGCCGACCTGGATGAACACCGCGCCGAACAGCGCCGCGACGAACGCCAGCGGCCGGAAGTGCCCGGCGCCGAGCGCCAGCGAAGTGCCGACCAGCACCGGCGCGACCGCCGCCGGCAGCGTGCGCACGCGCGCCGCCATCACCCAGATGCGAACGGCGCTCACGCCCGCTTGGGGAAGCGCGAGAAGTCCGGCTTGCGCTTCTGCCGGTACGCGTCCCGCCCCTCCTGCGCCTCCTCGCTGCCGTAGAACAGGAGGTTCGCGTCGTGCGCGAGCTGCTGGATCCCGGACAGCCCATCCTCGGCCGCGTTGAAGCTCGCCTTCAGCAGCCGCAGCGAGAACGGCGACAGTGCGAGCATCTCGCGGGACCACTGGACGGTCTCGTCCTCGAGACGCTCGAGCGGCACGACCGTGTTGACCAAGCCCATGTCGAGCGCTTCCTGTGCGGAGTACTGGCGGCACAGAAACCAGATCTCCTTGGCCTTCTTCGGTCCGACCAGGTTGGCGAGCAGGCCGGCGCCGAAGCCGCCGTCGAAGGAGCCGACCTTCGGGCCGACCTGCCCGAAGCGCGCGTTGTCCGCCGCGATCGTGAGGTCGCAGACGAGGTGCAGGACGTGCCCGCCGCCGATCGCGTAGCCGGCGACCATCGCCACCACCGGCTTCGGCAGCCGGCGGATCTGGATGTGCAGGTCGGTGACGTGGAAGCGCCCGACGCCGGCTTGGGTGGGTGGGGACTTCATCTGATCGTCGTTGAGGTAGCCGGAGTCGCCGCGCACGCGCTGATCGCCACCGGAGCAGAACGCCTCGGTGCCCTCGCCGGTGAGGATGATCACGCCGATGTCGGTGTCCTCGCGCGCATCCTCCAGCGCCTGGGAGATCTCGATCACGGTACGCGGACGGAACGCGTTCCGGACCTCGGGTCGGGCGATCGTGATCTTCGCGATGCCCTCGTCGGGGCCAGCGCTCTTCTGGTAATGGATGTCCGTGAAGTCGCCGCCGGTGGGGGCGGGTGCCGCTGTCCAGGTGACGCTCATCGCGCGAAGGCTATCTCCCGGATCAAATAGCGCCCGGATATCACGCGGCACGAGCCTGGTACGGATGCCCTCTCTGCCCCGAGCCTAGTGGCGGTCTGCGTCGCCGCGCGCCCGGCAGGTCGCATCGGCCGCAACTTCGGCCATCGCGCTGCATGGGACTTGGTTTGCGGAGGCCCGAAAGGGGGCCGACGCTGCGAATATGAGCCACTGTGGCAGTTCAACCCTCCAAGGAAGCGGTTAACCGCGCAGGAGCGCTCATCGCTGAGCTGGTGGCCGCCTACAACGCCGGTGATGTTGACGAGCAGGAACGCCTCGAAGCCGATGAGGATCCTCTCGATGACGCCGTCGCGCTGATCGACTGGTGGCGCGGCCTACACGCGAAGCCGCTTACCTCTCTCAGCGCGAACCTCCGCTACTAAAGCCGCACGGCCCGATCGTCGTGACGCAAAGGCTGAAGCGAGCACCGACGATGGTCGACAAGCTGTTGCGCGAGCCGACGATGAAGCTGACCCAGATGGCCGATATAGGCGGATGCCGTGCGCTGCTGCAAGACCAGGCGGCCATCTATGAGGTTGCCAGACGCCTACGTCGCAACTGGGAAGTAGAACGTACCCGTGACTACGCGGCAGAGCCGAAGGACTCGGGCTACCGGGCGGTGCACCTGATCGTCCGCCGGAAAGGACGCCTGATCGAGGTGCAGCTCCGAACTCCTCTGCAGGACGCGTGGGCGAATCAGGTCGAGGAGGACTCGCGCCGGGTGGGGCGCAACTTCAAGGGGGGTGAGGGCCAACAGGAGGTCCACAACTACTATGCTGTCGTTTCGGAGCTACTCGCGCTCAGGGAATCGAGCGAGGAGCCCGATAAGGAGCTTCGGCAGCGACTTCTGACAGCGTACGAGGCAGCGCAGCCCTATTTGACGACCGAGACGGGAGGAAAACGATGAGCAGCACAGACATCCGCCACTTCCTCGTCATCTACGACATCGCAGCGCGCGAGGCTCACGTCGACGACCACTTTGGCAGCGACTACGACGCTGCCCTTGAGGCTTACTCCCAGGCTGAGGAGACCTACCGGGGTCGCGGTGACATCGAGGTTGTGCTGCTCGGTGCCGACTCGATCGACACGATCAAGAAGACTCATTCAAGCTACTTCAGCACCCGCGAGCAGGGCTTCGAGCGGTTCTTCTCGGTCAACGATCTCGTCGCGTCTCTCGCCAAGTAGCTTCGAGGCGCCCGCCACCGTGCGACTCAGGAGTTTGCGACCATATACGCGCAGACGGTTTCGGCGACGGCAATTGACGCGGCGGCCTCATCTAGGGTGACCTTGCCCCCGGCATGGACGATCTTATGCCTGCGGCCGGTGTGCGCGTCGTAGTCTGGCCAGAAGTCCGCGTTTCCCAGTGTGTCTCCTGTGAGGCTCGTCCAGACCGAGCGGACCCGCTTGTCGGTCATGGCCCAGCGTCCGGCGATCAGCTGTTCGACTGAGCGCAGCAGGTGCGAGGATTGTCTGGCGAGCTGTCGTCGCACGGCCTCCGCGATGGCGACCTCGCAGGCGGTCTGCGCGGCCACGGTGGCGTACTCGTGCTCCCCGGCTTGGTGTAGAGACTGCGCCTTGTTGAGCAGATCGCGGTATAGCGGCGGAGACGGGGGAGGCGTCGCTGGGGCGGGCAACTCGACTGCCGGTTCCTTGAGCTCTGTGGTGGTTCCACCGAGAGGCGGGGCCTTCGGCAGCCCCGCGCTCGCGCGCAGAGAGGCGTAAAGTTCCTCAGCCTCCCGATAGGCCGCTTGCGGGCTGAAAGCCTTGATCTGAAAAACACCCGTCGCGCTTCCGTTGCTAGGTACCCGCGTCACGACCCCGCCGACCCGCTCATCGGCTGAGATGGTCGCCTCTTCCAGCTCGCGCGCCTCAGACTCGAGGAAGTCGAGCGTAATCCAGTATTCGCCCAGGGTGTTGGCCACGGGCCCAGCGTAGGCGAGATTGGTCGCCGACCGCCCTCGCGCGACCTTGAACGCCGACGCGCGAGTGACACTTGTCGCGTGCGCGGCGACGCTGTTGATCACGCACGCGAGCCGAGTCCACTGGAACTGTCCGCGCCGGCACTTTTGGTCGCAAAACCCTAGCCTGTGCGCCATGGAGGTCGAGGCATGGCTCGCTCGCGCAGCTGCGACGCAGCCCCAACGCACGGCGCTTGCGACACCCGGGGGGGACTGGTCCTACGCTCGGCTGCACGACGCCGCGCGGTTCGCCGCGGGCGAACTGATCGAGCGCGGGGCCGGGCGCGGCACGCGCGTGGCGATCGCGCTCCCCGCCGGCCTGGAGTTCGCGCAGGCGCTGCACGCATGCCTGCTGCTCGGCGCGGTCGCCGTGCCCGTCGACCTGCGCCTCGCGCCGGGCGAGCGCGACCGGATCGCGGCCGGCGCCGACGTGCTCGTCGAGCAGCCGCTGGGGGAGGGGCCCGCGCCGGCGAGCCTCCCCGGCGTCGGCATGCACGAGCTCGACGCCACCGCCGTCGTGATCCACACCTCAGGCACGACATCCGCGCCGCGGCCGGTCGAGCTGAGCTACGGCAACTTCATGTGGAGCGCATTCGGCTCGGCCGTCGCGCTGGGTCTCGACCGCCACGAGCGCTGGCTGTGCGCGCTGCCGCTATCGCATGTCGGCGGGCTGTCGATCCTGCTGCGCTCGGCGATCTACGCGACCGGCGCGGTGGTGCACGAGCGCTTCGAGGAGGACCGCGTGCTGCAGGCGCTCGAGCAGCAGCGTGTGACGCTCGTGAGCCTCGTCGCGACGACGCTCGCACGCTTGCTCGACGCCGGACTCGAACGCCCGCCCGCGCTGCGGGCCGCGCTCACCGGCGGCGGTCCGGTTCCTGCGGCGCTCCTCCGCCGCGCCGGGGCGGCGGGCGTGCCGGTCAGCCTCACCTACGGCCTCACCGAGAGCTGCTCACAGGCGACGACGACGCCAGTCGCTGAAGTCGGCGAGCAAGGCGTTGCCGGGGCGCTCGGCGAAGACACAGACGTTCAACCCAACGCCGGCCCGCCGCTGTTCTGCACCCGCGTGCAGATCGCCGGCGACGGCGAGATCCTGCTGGCAGGGCCGACTGTCGCGGCCGCAGCGCTCGCCGCCGACGGATGGCTGCACACCGACGACCTCGGCGAGCTCGACGCCTGCGGGCGCCTGCGCGTGACCGGGCGCAAGGCCGACACGATCGTCAGCGGCGGCGAGAACGTGGCGCCGGTCGAGGTCGAGGCGGTGCTCGAGGCGCACCCGCAGGTGCTCGAGGCGGCCGTGCTCGGACGCAGCGATCCGCAGTGGGGCGAGGCCGTCACGGCGATCGTCGTCGCGCGGGTCGGCGCGGCGCCCGAGCCGGAGGAGCTGCGCGCGCACTGCGCGCGGGCGCTCGCGCCCTACAAGGTCCCCAAGCGGGTCGAGCTGAGCGCCGAGCCGCTGCCGCGCACCCGCTCGGGCAAGCTGCTGCGCAGGGAGCTGCAGTGAGCTTCGACGCGAACGCCTACAGGCAGGCGAGCCTCGACGGCTGGGAAGCGGCGGCGAGCGGCTGGGTCCGTCGCGAGGAGCTGATGCGCGAGTTCGCCGCGCCCGTTTCGCACCGGATGATCGAAGTCGTGGATCCGCAGCCGGGTGAGCGCGTGCTCGAGCTGGCCGCCGGGCTGGGGGAGACCGGGATGCTGGCCGCCGAACTGGTCGCGCCGCTCGGCGGCGTGATCGTCTCCGACCAGGCCGAGGCGATGCTGGACGGCGCGCGTACGCGTTCGATCTCGCTCGGCCTCTCAAACGTCGAGTTCCAGGTGCTGAACGCCGAATGGGTCGACCTGCCGCTCGCCAGCGTCGATGTCGTGCTGTGCCGCTGGGGTTACATGCTGATGGCCGACCCCGCCGCCGCGTTCGCGGAGACGCGCCGTGTGCTGCGACCGGGCGGTCGTCTCGCGCTCGCCGTCTGGGACTCGCTCGCAGAGAACCCGTGGGCGCTCGAGCCGGCGCAGGAGCTGATCGCGCGTGGCCTGAGCCCGGCGCCCGACCCGACGGCCGAGCCCGCGCCCGGCCCGTTCGCGCTCGGCGCAGCGTGGCGTGTGCAGGAGCTGCTCGAGCAGGCGGGATTCGCCGAGATCGACGTCGAGGCGATCGAGCTGACGCGCCGCCACCCCGACTTCGAGCATCTCTGGGATGTGACGCTCGACCTCTCGCACAGCTTCCACGACGCCGTGCTCTCCCAGCCGCAGCCCGAGATCGAGCAGATCAAGCACTCGCTGGCCGAGCGCTTCGCCCCTTACACCGCGGCCGACGGAACGCTCGCGATACCCGCGCGCACGCTGCTCGCGCGCGCGAGCGCCTGAGGGCAAGCCGGAGAAGTTGGATAGCCTGCGGCGAATGATCTACGACGACGACGCAGACCTCACGCTCCTCGACGGCAAGACCGTCGCCATCATCGGCTACGGCTCGCAGGGCCACGCCCACGCGCTCAACCTCAAGGACTCCGGCGTCAAAGTCGTCGTCGGGCTGCGCGAGGACTCCGACTCGGTCGCCAAGGCGCGCGAGCAGGGCCTCGAGGTGCTGCCGGTCGTCGAGGCCGCCAGCCGCGGCGACGTCGTGATGATCCTGCTGCCGGACGAGCGCCACCACGACATCTGGGAGCAGGAGATCCGCGACGGCATCGCCGAGGGCAACATGATCCTCTTCGGCCACGGCTTCTCGATCCATTACAACGAGATCGAGCCGCCCCCTGGCGTCGACGTCGGCATGGTCGCGCCGAAGGGTCCCGGCCACCTCGTGCGCCGCCAGTTCACCGAAGGCAGCGGCGTACCCGCGCTGGTCGCCGTCGAGCAGGATGCGACCGGCAACGCGCGGGCGCTGGCGCTCGCCTACGCCAAGGGCATCGGCGCTACCCGCGGCGGCGTGATCGAGACGACCTTCAAGGACGAGACCGAGACCGACCTGTTCGGCGAGCAGGCGGTCCTCTGCGGTGGCGCCTCCGAGCTCGTCCAGGCCGGCTTCGAGACGCTCGTCAACGCCGGCTATGACCCCGAGATGGCCTACTTCGAGTGCCTGCACGAGCTGAAGCTGATCGCGGACCTGATGTACGAGAAGGGGCTCGCGGGGATGCGCTACTCGATCTCCAACACGGCCGAGTACGGCGACTACACGCGCGGCAAGCGCGTGATCACCGACGAGACGCGCGCGAGCATGCGCAAGATCCTCGAGGAGATCCAGTCGGGCGACTTCGCACGCGAGTGGATCGCCGAGAACCGCGCCGGCCAGGAGAACTTCAAGCGCATGCGCGCCGAACAGGCCGACACCCAGATCGAGCACGTCGGCACGGAGCTGCGCTCGCATATGGACTGGATCAAGCCCTCTTTCTAGAGGCCCCGGCCAGGCCAGTGCTCGCATACGTCTTCTGGCACCGTCCCCGCGAAGACGCACCGGTTGACGCCTACGAGGAGGCGCAGCTCGCCTTCCACCGCTCGCTCGCCCGCGCACGTCCGGTCGGCATGCGCTGCTCGGCCGTGTTCAAGCTCGACGAGGTCCCGTGGGCGGTGCATCGCGCCGACACCGAAACGCTCGACTCCGGGCGGCCCGGCTACGAGGACTGGTACCTGCTCGAGGACTTCGCGGCACTCGGCGTGCTGAACGAGGCGGCCGTCGGTCGCGGGCACCGCAGCACACACGACGCTGCCGCGCGGCACCTCGGCGGCGGCGCCGGGGGACTGTATGCGCTGCTCGAGGGTGGGCGCTCTGACACCGGCGCGCTGGCGACCCCGCTGGCCGAGGCCAACGTCGGGATCTGGGTCGCGCGCCCGGCTGGCGCGCCGCGGCGCCAGCTCGGCGAGCTGCTCGGCGACGGCATGGATCCGGAGCACGCGAGCCTCTGGCGCCGTCAACTCGTGCTCGGGCCCGCACCCGAGTTCTGCCTGCTCGTCAGGGAGGAGTCGGTGTTCGACGAGCCCGCCGGCGTCTCGCCCACGCGCCTGCCCGAAGGCTGGAGTGCGACGGTCCTCAAGCGGGTCGTCCTCTGGCATGGTTGACGTGCTGCTCGACCGTGAGCTCGGGGCACACAGCCCGGAGGGCTGGGTCGGCAGCTTCGAGCGCCAGGAGAGCCGTTTTCGCGACTGGGTCGGAACGGACCCGCTGTCGGGCCGCGAAGGCGATCTCGCCGTCGAACCAGCCCGCTATCACCTTTACGTGTCGCTCGCCTGCCCGTGGTGCCACCGCACCGCGATCCTGCGCGAGCTCGCCGGCCTGCAGGACGCCGTGCCGATCTCCTACCTCGCGCCGTTCCGCGACGAGCGCGGCTGGGCGTTCAGCGGCGAGCGCTTCGAGGACGGGCCGGGGGGCGAGTACGTGGATCGGCTGCACGGCTGGCGCTTCATGAGCGAGGCCTACGACATCAGCGACCCGAGCTATGAGGGGCGGATCACGGTTCCCGTGCTGTGGGACACGGTCGGCGGGCGGATCGTCAACAACGAGTCGAGCGACATCGTGCGGATGATGTCCTTCGCCGACTCGCTCGGCGGACTTGGCGGCGGCGCCGAGCTCGATCTCTACCCGCAGGCCCTGCGCGTGGAGATCGCGGCGATCAACGAGCGCGTGTACGACACCGTCAACAACGGCGTCTACCGCGCCGGCTTCGCCCGCAGCCAGCGCGCCTACGAGCGCGCCTTCGCCGAGTTGTTCGACAGCTTCGACTGGCTCGAGGGGCTGATCGGCGAACGCCGCTACCTGCTCGGCGAGCAGCTCACCGAGGCCGACTGGCGGCTGTTCCCGACGCTCGCACGCTTCGACGAGGTCTACAACCTGCACTTCCGGTGCAACCGGCGGCGACTGGTCGACTACCCCGAGCTGTGGGGATACGCGCGCGAGCTCTACCAGACGCCCGGCGTTGCCGGGACGGTCGCGATGGACCAGATCAAGCGCCATTACTACACCACCCACGACGAGCTCAACCCGAAGCGCATCATCCCCGTGGGGCCGGGTTACGACTGGTCTGAGCCGCACGGCCGGGGGCGCTGAGCGGGCCGGCGGCGTTCGCTACACTCGCGTCGTCGTCGCGACTGGCGCTCGGGTGGAGTTCACCACCGGGGAGCGACGACTCGGCACCGCCGCGCGCCTGGGCACCTCATCAAAAGCGACCATCCCCCGCGGGTAAGGACGAGCGAGGAGCCCACATGACGACGAGCCCCACCACAGAGCAGGCGCAACTGGTCATCCCCGAGGAGCTGCGGCCCCGCGACGGCCGCTTCGGCTCGGGACCGTCGAAGGTCCGCCCCGAGGCGCTCACGCGCCTCGCCACCGACGGCGTCGCGGTGATGGGCACATCCCACCGGCAGAAGCCCGTCAAGCGACTGGTCGGCGAGATCAGGGCGGGGCTGCGCGAGCTGTTTGCGCTGCCCGACGGCTACGAGGTCGCGCTCGGCAACGGCGGCGCCACCGCGTTCTGGGACGCCGCGGCGTTCGGCCTGATCTCAAACCACGCCCTGCACCTGACCTATGGAGAGTTCTCCCAGAAGTTCGCGGACGTCACCGCCGGCGCGCCGTTCCTGGCAGAGCCGAAGATCATCGCGGCAGACCCCGGTGACGCTCCCGACCCCGGGTCGCTGGGACCGCTCGCCGAGCACGGCCTCGCCGACGTGATCGCGTGGGCCCACAACGAGACCTCCACGGGCGTGATGGTGCCCGTCGAGCGCCCCGTCGCGTCCGCCGACGCGCTGGTGCTCATCGACGCCACCTCTGCCGCCGGCGGCCTGCCAGTGGACATCCTGCAGACCGACGCGTACTACTTCGCCCCGCAGAAGGGCTTCGCCGGCGACGGCGGGCTGTGGCTGGCGCTGCTGAGCCCCGACGCGCTCGAACGGATCGAGGCGCTGCACGCCTCCGATCGCTGGATCCCGCCGTCGCTGTCGTTGCACACCGCCGTCGAGAACTCGCTCAAAGATCAGACCTACAACACGCCCGCCGTGGCGACGCTGTTCCTGCTCGCCGACCAGATCCGCTGGATGCTCGACGGCGGCGGCCTCGACTGGTGCGTTTCGCGGTCCGCCGCCTCCTCGACGCATCTGTACCGCTGGGCTGAGGCCCGCGACTTCGCGACGCCGTTCGTCAAGGACCCGAACAAGCGCTCGCCCGTCGTCGGCACGATCGACTTCGACGAGCGCATCGACGCCGCCGCTGTTGCGGCGACGCTGCGCGCCAACGGGATCGTCGACGTCGAGCCCTACCGCAAGCTCGGGCGCAACCAGCTGCGGGTCGGGATGTACCCGGCGGTCGAGCCCGCCGACGTGCAGGCGTTGACGAGCTGCATCGACTGGGTCGTCGAGCGGAGCGGACGATGAGCGCCCAGGCGCCGGCCGCGGAGACGAGCGAGCGGGCGGACGGGCAGCGCCCGCGCGTGCTCGTCAAGGAGAAGATCGGCGACTCCGGCGTGGCGCTGCTGCGCGAGCACTTCGACGTCGACGTCGGCGTCGACTGGAGCGACGAGCAGCTCGCCGAGCGCATCGGCGAGTACGACGGCATCGTGATCCGCTCGGCGACGAAGCTGACCGCCGAGCTGATCGCCCGCGCGGAGCGCCTGCAGGTGATCGGTCGCGCCGGCGTGGGCGTCGACAACGTCGACGTCGTCGCGGCCACCCAGCGCGGCATCGTCGTCGCCAACGCGCCCGAGTCGAACGTTGTGACGGCTGCCGAGCACACGATGGCGCTGCTGCTGGCGATGGCACGCAACGTCCCGCAGGCCTACGCGGCGCTCGTCGCCGGCAAATGGGATCGCTCGAAGTATTCAGGCGTCGAGCTCTACGAGAAGACGCTCGGCGTCATCGGCTTCGGACGGATCGGCCAGCTCGTCGCACAGCGCGCACGCGGCTTCGGCATGCGCGTCGTCGCGTTCGACCCGTTCGTGAGCTCCGAGCGCTACCGCGAGCTCGGAGTCGAGAACGTCGACGGCGTCGACGAGCTCTACGCGCAGTCGGACTTCATCACGATCCACCTGCCGAAGGCCCCGGAGACCGAAGGCTTCCTGGACGCCGACGCCTTCGCGAAGATGCGCGACGGCGTGCGCGTGCTGAACGTGGCGCGCGGCGGGCTGATCGACGACGGCGCGCTACAGGCGGCGCTGGACTCGGGCAAGGTTGCCGGCGCGGCGATCGACGTGTTCGCGAAGGAGCCCACGACCGAGCACCCGCTGTTCGGCTACGCCAACGTCGTCGTCACGCCGCACCTGGGCGCCTCGACCGCCGAGGCGACCGACCGCGCCGGCTACCAGAGCGCCGAGCAGGTCGTCGCCGCGCTCACCGGCGGCGTCGTCTCGACTGCCGTCAACATCCCGGCGATCGCCGCCGAGGACATGGAGATCCTCGGCCCGTTCCTGCCGCTGGCCTCGCAGCTCGGACACCTCGCGATGGAGCTCGCGGAGGGCAGCTCCGTGGAGCGGATCGAGGCGGCGTTCCTCGGCAGGATCGCCGACTTCGACACGCGCCTCTTGGGGCTCGCTGTGATCGTGGGCGCGCTGCAGGGCCGCGGCGAGGAGCCCGTCAACCTCGTCAACGCACCGACGATGGCCCAGCAGCGGGGCATCGTCTTCGAGGAGAAGTCCGTCTCCGAGGCGCAGGACTTCAACGAGCTGATCCGCGTCACGGTCGTCTCCGGCTCCGAGCGGGTCGCGGTTGCCGGCACCGGCATCGGGCCAAACCGAGCGCCGCACCTCGTAGAGGTCCAGGGCAGACGCCTGACGATCGAGCTCGAGTCACACGTGACGGTCTTCCGCTACGAGGACCTGCCGGGGATGATCGGCCGCGTCGGCACGATCTTCGGTGCGCACGGCGTCAACATCTCCTCGGCGGCGGTCGGCCACGTCCCCGACCCCCACGAGGGGCAGGCGGGCGGAGAGACGGCCGACGACAGGCGCCTGGCGGCCATGGTCGTGACGACCGACGCCGCCGTTCCTGACCCCGTCGTCGCTGAGATCGTCGCGTCCGAGGGCTTCGTCAACGGCTGGTCAGTGGACCTCGGCTGACGCCTCGCGCTGTGAGACGGTGAGATCGGGCACGACCGCGATCCTCTAGGCTCCGCCGGCCAGGGCAAGCCCATAGGGAGGTGCGCGATGCGCGCGGTGGTCATCACGAAGCACGGAGGACCCGAGGTGCTGCGCGTGCAGGAGCGCCCCGACCCGGGTCTCGGGGCAGGCGACGTCCGCATCGAGGTGTCCGCCGCCGGGATCAACTTCGCCGACGTGATGGCCCGCATGGGGCTCTACCCCGACGCGCCGAAGACGCCGTGCGTCGTCGGCTACGAGGTCGCAGGCACGATCCTCGAGTTGGGCGAGGGGGCATCGATTCCCGACCATCCACTGGCGCCCGGACAGCGCGTGATCGCTGGCACGCAGTTCGGCGGCTACGCCTCGGAGGTGGTCGTTCCCGCCGCCGACGTCCTGCCGCTCGCCGATGGCCTGAGCTTCGAGCAGGGGGCGGCAATCCCGGTCAACTACGGCACCGCGTGGGCCGGTCTGATCGGCTACGGCAACCTGCAGCCGGGCGAGCGCGTGCTTGTGCATTCGGCCGGCGGGGGCGTCGGGATCGCCGCCACGCAGATCGCCAAGCACAGCGGCGCCGAGGTCTACGGCACCGCCTCGCCAGGCAAGCACGCGCGCTGCCTCGAGCTCGGCATCGACCACGCGCTCGACTACACGACCCCCGGCTGGGAGCGCGGGCTGCCCAAGTTCGATGTCATCCTCGACGCGGTTGGCGGCAAGAGCTTCCGCACGAGCTACTCGCTGCTGCGCCCCGGCGGACGGCTCGTGGCGTTCGGCGCCTCGGCGCTCGTCTCCGGCGAGAAACGCAACCCCGTGACGGCGCTGCGCGGCGTGATCCGCATGCCGCGCTTCAACATGATCAAGCAGATGTCCGAATCGAAGGCCGTGATCGGCCTGAACATGCTGAGCCTGTGGAAGGACAGAGGGTCGCTGCAGCCGTGGATCGGCCCGCTGCAGGCGATGCTCGACGCCGGCGTCATCAAACCGGTCGTGGCCGGGGTCTTCCACTTCGAGGACGCCGGCGCCGCCCAGACGATGATCGTCGAGCGGCGTAATCTCGGCAAGGTGGTCCTCACACCCTGAGACGGGTGCTACGCTGCCGGAAGATGTCGTTTCAGTTCTCGCTTCTGTCTCTCCTTCTGCTCCCCCCTCGGGGGGAATAGCGCGTGGCGGCCGCGTAGCCGCATACCCAGCAGAGAGGAACGACAAGCGAGATAGAGAAGGAGCACGAACGACATGAGCACTTCAGACGCATCGAACGGCGGCGTTGCCGCCGGCGCGGGGGCCGGTAGGGACGCAGCGAACCGCGTCAAGATCTTCGACACGACGCTGCGCGACGGCGAGCAGTCTCCGGGGATCTCGCTGAACAAGCAGGAAAAGCTCGAGATCGCCCAGCAGCTGGCGCGGCTTGGGGTGGACGTGATCGAGGCTGGCTTCCCGATCGCCTCCCCGGGCGACTTCGAGGGCGTCCAGGCGATTGCGCAGGAGGTCGAAGGTCCGGTGATCTGCGGTCTGGCGCGCACGAGCCATCAGGACATCGACGCGGCGTGGAACGCGGTGAAGGACTCCGGGCGCCCGCGCGTCCACACGTTCATCTCGACCTCGGACATCCACATCGAGCACCAGCTGCAGACGACGCGCGAGGACGTCATCGGCCAGGCTCGCGCCGCGGTCGCACACGCCAAGCAGTATCTGGACGATGTCGAGTTCTCGCCGATGGACGCCAGCCGCGCGGACGTCGAATTCACCGCCGCTGTGGTGCAGGTCGCGATCGACGAGGGCGCCGTGACGATCAACATCCCCGACACGGTCGGCTACGCGATACCGCAGGAGTTCGCAGCCTTCCTGGCTCGTCTCTACGAGCTGGTCCCAGACCTGCACCGGGTCGTGCTCTCCGTCCACTGCCACGACGACCTCGGCCTGGCAGTCGCCAACTCGCTCGCCGGCATCGAAGCCGGCTGCCGCCAGGTCGAGTGCGCGATCAACGGAATCGGCGAGCGCGCCGGCAACGCCTCGCTCGAGGAGATCGCGATGCTGCTGCACACGCGCGAGCCGAGCCTCGGCCTGTGGACGGGGATCGAGACGACGGAGATCGCGCGCACGAGCCGGCTGGTCTCCCGTCTGACCGGCTACCAGGTGCAGCCGAACAAGGCGATCGTCGGGCGCAACGCGTT
>Ga0210388_10001068_pt1 | contig 21809 bp, 17 predicted proteins | sample IncBWC19OmetaG_FD_155485 | JGI IMG/M metagenome (GOLD analysis project Ga0210388, IMG submission 155485) | Forest soil microbial communities from Barre Woods Harvard Forest LTER site, Petersham, Massachusetts, United States - Inc-BW-C-19-O ... | reverse complement strand
ATGCGACGCCACGGCGTCAGCACCGAGAATCGCGGCGAGATGATGGCCCACGCGCTCGGCCAGTCGGCGCGTGTTCACAAAGACCAGCGTCGAGCGATGATGGCGGGCGAGATCGGCAATGCGCTCGTAAATCTCGTCCCACATTTCATTCGACGCTACGGGGCCAAGCTCGCTGCCGGGCACCTCGACGCCCAAATCAAACGCCCGGCGCTGCGCGACGTGGACGACATCGGGCAGCGCTTGATCGGCTCCCGCCAAGAACTGTGCGATGAGCTCAATTGGCTTCTGCGTGGCGGAAAGGCCAATTCGCGTGGAGCGGGCTCCGGTGAGCGCGTCGAGCCGCTCGAGCGAGAGCGCCAGATGCGCGCCGCGCTTGTCGTCCGCCATGGCGTGAATCTCATCGACGATCACGGTTTGCACCGTGCGCAAAATCTCGCGGCTCTTGCGCGCCGTCAGCAGGATGTAGAGCGATTCAGGAGTCGTCACCAGAATATGCGGAGGCCGGCGGAGCATCGCCTGGCGCTCATGCATGTGGGTATCGCCGGTGCGCACGGCGGTGCGAATTTCCGCCATCAAGTAACCGCGCTGCTGCGCCAGCGCAATGATCTCGCCAAGGGGTACATCGAGATTCTTCTGGATGTCGTTGCCGAGCGCCTTCAGCGGAGAGACGTAGAGAACTTCAGTGGCGTCGGTTAGCGAGCCCGAGAGGGCCTGGCGCACAAGCCCGTCGATGCAAGTAAGAAACGCGGCGAGCGTCTTCCCCGAACCGGTCGGGGCGCAGATCAGCGTGTCGCGCCCGGCGAGGATGTGCGGCCAGCCCTGCTCTTGCGGCTCAGTGGGCGTACCGAATTTTCCGACGAACCATTCCTGAACGAGCGGGTGCGCCCACTCAAGCCCTAGCGGCGGCACAAGATCGATGGCGGAAGAATTCACGAGAGAATCCAAGAAAAACCAGTCAGAGAACCACGAGTAAGTAACCATTCTCGCCGATTTCACACCCAGATGCAAAACACGGCTCGCGAGGCGAGATTCCTGAAGTTCGGAAGTCCAATCGCCAACGACCGTTATTAGAATCCGGCAAAAGGCGCTGTAAAACAGAGCTTCTAATCGTCAATTTTTCGCGCTTTAGGGCTTTCGCTATCTCTCCGCTCACCGGTCGGTGAGGAGAAGCGCGGGAGGTCGCACTGGATGGTTCGAGCGGCGCCAAGATCCGAAGGCGCCGCTCTTGGGATCGGTGGTCCGGGAGTTGCTATGCGCGGGAGCCGGGGGCGTTCGGGGACTGGAGCGCGTGTTCCGGGACGTGATCGCCGTTCCGCATCAAGACTGACGTTTCTTCCCTCACCAGCGGCAACGATTCGGGATGTTTGGAATTGATGTAGCGAATCATCCCTTCGCGGGCGTAGCAGCGCAGATCCCAGAGCCGCGAACCGTTGGCGGCACTCATCAGCGCGCGCAGCTGCACGGTTTTTTCCGTTGCGTCGGTCACTTGCAGGCCCCAGGCCTTGCGGTCCCACAGGTCGCTTGTTTCCAGCAGGCGGTGCAACTCCTGGCGCGCTTCCTCAACAGGAAGGCTGTAATCCGCATAGAGCATGACCACGCCCATCAGCTCGGAACTGGTGCGCGTCCAATTAGCGAAGGGCTTTTCGATGAAGTATGTGAGCGGGACTACGAGCCGCCGCAGGTCCCAAATGCGAATGATCACGTAGGTCATGCCGATTTCCTCGACCCATCCCCACTCGCCTTCGACGACCACCGCATCCTCGATACGAATGGGCTGCGTCATGGCGATTTGAATTCCGGCGATCAGGCTGGCGAGAGTGGAGCGCGCGGCCATGCCGACGACCAAACCTGCGAGACCAGCCGAGGCGAGCAAGCTGATGCCGATGTGGCGGACCTCGGGAAACGTCATCAGCATGATCGCGACGGTAACTAGCACGACCACGACGACGGCGATACGATTCAGCACCGCGGTTTGCGTGCGGATGCGCCGCGCGGAAAGATTGTCGGCGACGTCGATCGCGTAGCGGTAATAAATCATGTCGCTCAGCAGCTCGACGAGCAGGATGATCGCCCAGCCCACCGCGGCAATCACGCCAAGCCCGAGCACACGCTGCAAAACGACGCGAAAATTCGTGGGAAACGGCGCGGCCGGCAGGGCCATCACTAACGCCATCAACGGAAAGACGAAAAGAGCCGGTTTCCAGGCACGCTGTACGAACGATTGTCCGAAACGAGCGTTCCGTTTTTTCCAGAAGCGCTCGAGGAGGAAGAAAACGATGCGGTGGGCGATCAGGCTCAGGACGATCGCACCGCCCGCAATGCACCCGGCAATCAGCCACGAACGAGTGTCTCCCCAGAATCCGCTCATGGAGCAGACCTCCGCTGAACTGTCAGAGCCGGAAATTTAGATCGCCGGGCCACAGCGATCGCGGCGGAGCCGTTATCGAAAAAACGCAAGCGAGTCAGACGCGGTCCGCCAGACACGCACGTAGTTCTTGCCGGGCGCGAGAGAACCGGATCTTGACCGCCGATTGAGACAGATTGAGCATCCGCGCGGCGTCCTTGCTCTTGTGCTCTTCGATGCCGAGCATCCAAACGACGACGCGCAGCGTCTCGCGCAAGCCGCCGATGGCCGAACGCAGCGCTTCGTGGTGTTCGCGCTTCGCATAGAGGAATTCGGGATGCGCCGTCTCGCTCGCGCAGATCTTTTCGATCGTCGCGGGGCCCTCGGTCGTGTCGTTGTCGTAGGTGAGGTGCGAATCCTCCGAGCGGCGCTTGCGCATCAGCATTAGCGCTTCGTTCATGGCGATGCGTGTCAGCCAGGTCGAAAACTGCGAATTGCCCTGGAACTGGGTGATATTGGCGTAGGCCTTGAGCAGGGTTTGCTGCGACGCGTCTTCGGCGTCCTCGCGGTTGCGGGTGATCTTCAGTGCAACGTGATATGTCTTTCGCATGTAGGGTTCGACGAGGCGCGCGAATGCCGCCGAATCGCCCGCCTGCGCCTTGCGGACGAGTGCAAAGGTTTCGGTCGGTTCGTTGCCCGTTGGAACGGGCTTTTCGGCAGAAGATGAGCTTGGTTCCTGTAGGGTCGTTTTCACGGGTTTTGTCCTCGCATCGTGAATCTATAAATTTATGAAAACTCGCCGCAGCGGCAGCGGCTATTAAAGCAACGACCGCTAGCTTATGAAACTCGGCACATAGGGCGCATCGGTACCACCCTGTAAGTGATTGAGGGGATTGCTGTATGACCGGAACCCTCCCTGATGGATTCGATCAGGAAAAGCCATGCATATGCTGCGTTGCGCCGTTGTGAGCTGAAACCAGCGACGCGCACCACAGCCGGAGCGTCGCTGGTTCCCTCAGGATGCCGCTACCGGTAGCTCGCCGCTTGGAGCTCGTACATCTCGGCGTACAGACCACCGTCCTTCACCAGCTGGTCGTGCTGGCCCTGTTCGGCGATGCCGCCCTTTTGGAGGACGAGAATACGGTCGGCCATACGCACGGTGGAGAACCGGTGCGAGATCAGCAGCGCCATTTTTCCCGCCGTGAGATCGGAGAAGCGCTCGAAGACTTCGTTTTCAGCGCGCGCGTCGAGTGCCGCGGTCGGTTCGTCGAGCACCAGCAGCTGTGCATCGCGCAGGTAGGCGCGCGCGAGGGCAATTTTCTGCCATTCGCCGCCGGAGAGATCGACACCGCCCTCGAAACGGCAACCGAGCGGTTGGTCGTAGCCCTTGGGCAGCTTCTGAATCACTTTTTCGGCGAACGTCTTCATGGCCGCCGCGCGAATGCGGAATGGGTTGTGGGCGTCCTCAATGCGGCCCACGCCGATGTTTTCGGAAACCGTCATCTCGTAGTGGACGAAGTCTTGGAAGATCACCCCGATTTCCTTCCACAAATCCTCGAGGTTGTATTCACGCAGATCGACGCCGTCGAGCAGGATCTGGCCCTCGCTCGGATCGTAAAGGCGGGTCAGGAGCTTGACGATGGTGGTCTTGCCCTGCCCATTTTCGCCGACCAGCGCGATGCGCTCGTGCGGCTCAATACGCATGTTGACGCTGGAAAGAATCTTGCGTCGGCTGCCGGGATAGGCGAACGAGACGTTTTTGAACTCGATTCCCTGCCGGATCGGCCGCGGAGCCACCAGAGCGTTCGGTTTTGACCGAATCGTCGGCTCAACCGCGAAGAAATCGACGAGGTCGGTAAGAAACAGTGCCTGGTCGGCGATTTGAGCGAACGTGCTGAAGACAGCCTGAATTCCGGTACTCGCTCCGGCAATCGCGCCCGCGAGCAGAGTCAATTGGCCAATGGTTAGGGAGCCGACTACGGTCTGATAGATCACGAAGGCCAACCCGCCGTAGTAGCCGAGCGTGCCGAGCAGAGTGAGTGCTGCACCAAAGAGAAGCTTACGCCGCGCCAAGCCCACGTTCTGCCGATGCAGCTCGTCGGACAGCACCTTGTAGCGCCCGACCAGAAACGGCCCAAGACCGAAGAGCTTCAATTCCTTGGCGCTTTCACGGCTGCCGCCCAGAATTCGCAAGTATTCCATCTGCCGCCGGGCGGGAGTCTGTTCGAAATTCAGCGAATAGCCGAGGAAAGCGAAATGCGTCTCTCCCAGGAACGCCGGCACGACACAGACGATCAGGAAGACCAGCAACCACGGCGCGTAGAATCCGATGCCGACCGCTAGCGAAACGGCGCCGATCAAATCCTGCATGAAGCGGCCCATCATCTGGATCATCATCACGCGATCGGTGCCCTGTACGCGCGCTCGCTCCATTTTGTCGTAAAAGAGCGGATCTTCGTATCGAGTCAAATCGAGGCGCGAAGCATGCTCCATAATGCGCGTGCTGATGTGGCGCGTGAACTTGTCGGCCAAAATCGTGTCGAAATAATTGAGCAGCCGCCCGAGCATGGCCGCAATGCTGGCGAGGACGAACTCAAGGGCGACCAGCCACCAGAAATAGTGAGGGAGCGCCCAGTGATACCAGAGGTGGCGGTCAATCGTATCGATCACCTGCCGCGTGACAAGCAACAACGCCACAGGTACCACTGAAACGATCAGACGGGCCGCGATGCTTTCGACGACAACTTCAGGCGCGCATGACCAGACCATTTTCATAACCGGGGGAACCCTGCGGAGCGCGCCTAATCGCTCGCTCCATTTCGCCTCCGGTTTCGGATTCTTCACTGCGTCTTTCTCGTCCATGACCGTCTCCACCCGCCCCACCTGCTTTTTCGATGCCGCGACCATGGTATGCATGATCGCCCCCGGACGGATATACAGCATGCCAGGTACCATTTTTGGGCCATACCTAAAGCGCTAAGATTCATAGAGATACCGGCGTTGAGCCGATTTACAGACATCCCTTTTTGCACGCCGGGGAGCAATTTCTATCTAGAAGAAAAGGGGAAAGCCTTCGCGGAATTCGACAGTCACTTCAGCCGCTTCGCCTGAGTGTTGATCGTTTTGTCTTTCGAGTAGCAGATTTTTTCGAGATTGCAGTCGATGCATCGCGGCTTGCGCGCCACGCATACGCGGCGCCCGTGCCAAATCAGCTGATGCGAGAACTTGATCCACTGGTCCTGCGGAATAATCTTCATCAGATCCAGCTCGATCTTCTTCGGCTCCGTATGTTTGGTCAAGTCGAGCCGACTCGAGAGCCGCATCACGTGCGTATCGACGACCACTCCCGACGCGATTCCAAACGCGGTGCCCAACACCACGTTCGCCGTCTTTCGCGCCGCGCCCGGAACCGTCAGCAACTGCTCCATCGTGCGCGGGACCTCGCCGCCGAATTCCTCGACGATTTTCTTGCTCGCGCCCATGATCGACTTCGTCTTGTTGCGGAAGAAACCGGTCGGACGAATGATCTGCTCGATGTCGCTCGGATTCGCGTATGCGAGTTCCTTTGGTGTCGGATACTTCTGGAAAAGCACCTCCGTGACGATGTTGACCACCGCATCCGTGCACTGCGCGGACATAATCGTCGCGATCAGAAGCTGCCAGGCATTTTCGTGGCGCAGTTCGCAAGTGGCGTCCGGGTATGCTGCGTCGAGGCCGTCGAGGATTGCCCGGACGCGCCTGGGATCGGTTCCCCCAGCAGCAGAAGCGTGACCCGACGTCTTCGGTGACTTGGCCTTGCTGGATTTTCGCGCTGGGGTCTTCTTTCTTGACGGAGGCACGAAGAAAAAATATCACGAAACGCGACGCATGCCGAAAAATTACGCCTCGACTTGCACGCCCTTCCAGAACGCGACGTGGTCCTTGATCTGCGCGGCGGCAGGCTTTGGATCGGGGTAATACCAGGCAGCGTCGGGATTGCGCTGGCCGTTCACTTCCACGTCATGGTAGCTCGCCGTTCCCTTCCACGGGCAAACGCTCTGCGTCTGGCTGGGCCGCAAATACTCGCTGTGCACCGAGCTCGCGGGAAAATACTTGTTCCCTTCGAGGGTGACGGTCTTGTCGCTTTCCGCCAGCACTGCGCCATTCCACGTGGCTTTGGCCACTGAGACCCTCCCTGGGTTGTTCTAGACCGCGAAAAACAGATTCTGCGCCACCGGCCATTCGTGATCGAACCATTGCCCGTCGCACCGATAGCCGGCTCGTTCGCCCATCCGCACCACGGCCTTCGCCTCATACTTGTGCGAGCTTTCCGTCCAGATTGTCTCCCCCTCACGGAGATAAAACCGGAAACCGGCCCTGCGGATCGTCAAGCGCTGCCAGACCTTCGACCGCAGGTGCATCTCAATGCGGCGCTCGGTCTCGTCCCACCGGACCAGGTGCTCGAACTGGGCGAGATCGAAGTCGGCGTCGAGCTCGCGGTTGATCCGCGCGAGGAGATTCTTGTTGAACGCAGCCGTCACGCCCGCCGGGTCGTCGTACGCCAGAATCAGCGTCGGCACCGGCTTCTCCAGATCGGTCGTCAGCAACAGCGCATCCCCCTCCCGAAGAATCGACCGCACCTCGCGCAAGAATTGATCGCCCGCTGGCCGGTCGAAATTCCCGATCGTGCTGCCGAGGAACAGCACAAATAGGCGCTCACCGTCGCGCCGGCGCGCCGCCACTTCCTGCAATCCATCCAGGTACGCGCGCTCGAATCCCACAATGCTCACCATGTCCATCTGTCCCAATTCCTGCTGGCACCGGTTCAGGGCGCTGCCGGAAATGTCGATCGGGTAGTAGTTGACGCTCTGTCGCCGCGCCAGCGCCTCGAGCACCCAGCGCGTTTGCTGACCGCTGCCGCTGCCGAGCTCAGCCACCACCACGGGGCCCGGAACGCGGCTTACGATTTCGCCGGAATAGGCCTTCAGCATGCGCATTCCGGCGCGGCTTAGGCCGTACTCCGGCAAGAGACAGATCACGTCAAAGAGCGCGGAGCCGACTTCGTCGTAGAGATATTTCGAAGGAAGTTCTTTTTGGCCCGGATGGCTGAGCCCAAGCACGATATCTGAACAGAATTCGGATATAAATTGCGCAGACGGACCTGCCGGCGCGATTCGCGGAGCTGACCCCATGACCTATTCCTCCACGCAGCGAAAAGTGGCGTACACGTGCGGATAGTGCGGCTGGAACCAGTTCCGAAACGTCCGGCGCAGCATGCAGACGTCTGTGCGCGGAGACCCGCCCTTCATTACGAAATGCTTGCCGTCAAAGAAATTCGCCGAATAGCCCGGGTAGAAGGAGAACGCTTCGAATCCCGGCAGCGGCCCGAACGGGGTCGAAGTCCATTCCCATCCGTTGCCCATCAGGTCGAAGACGCCGAACGCACTCGCTCCGGCCGGATATGCGTCCACGGCCGTGGGGTCCCATCGCTCGTGATGAAAGTTTCCGTGGCGCGGCGAAGGCGTCGCCTGCCCCCAGGGATATTCGCGCTCGGTTCCGTCCGGCGCTCCGTAAGCTGCGCGATGCCATTGCGCTTCCGTGGGAAGCTTCTTGCCGGACCATCGCGCGAACGCCGACGCTTCGGCGTGGGTCACGTACACCGGCCAAGAGGGCGGCAGTGGCATCGCGCCAAACATCGTGCGCAGGTCCCATTGCGCGTGGGATTGGGCGGTTGACGCATCCGATTTCGGCGTCCAGAAGTGCGGATGCTCGATCTTTTCGCTCTCAACCCAAGCCCAGTCCTCCGGAGTCCAATAAAACGCAGTTTGATAGCCGCCGGCTTGCACGAATTTCAGGTATTCGCCGTTCGTCACCGGAAAAGCGCTGATGGAAAAACTCGGTACTTCAACGCGCTCGACACCGAATTCATTGTCCCATCCGAAATCGGGCGAACCGTGGCGCGATTTTCCGAGCGTCGCAGTCCCCGCTGGAATCTTCACGAATCGCGTCTCTGGGGCAGGCCGTGGATCGACCGATGGCCGCGCCTTCGCGAGCTTTCTATCGACGGGCAGATTGTGCAGCAGATAGGCGAGAGTTTCCGCGTGCATCAGCCGATGCTCGATGGCTACCTGGAGAAGCGTGCCGTCGGCGATTTCCCGCACGTTCGCGGCTCGAGCGCTCGGATGCTGTAGCGCGTCGCTCAGCTGGGTTCGCACGCGCCAGTTATATGTTTCCACTCGAACGATGCTCGGCCAATCTTCCGGCACATCGGTCGGCAGACCGCCATCGACGGGATCAATGCCGAACGCAAAGAGCTTGTCAAATTCCGGATCGTGCGAGGTGAGCCCGAGCGCCGGCGAGAGCAAATTCCAATCAAACGATTCCAGATGCCCCAGGTAGAAGATCAATCGGTGGCGTTCGGGCACCGGCCGCTCGTAAAAGGAATTCGGAGGCAACAGCGCAAAGATGGCGTCGGTGCGTGCCCGAGCTTCCTGCAATCGTGCCAGTAATCCCGGATGGAGTTGAGGCGCTGTTCGGGACGTTGCCATTCGTCACCTCAGGTAGGGGTCCCCTTTGTACTCCCCCAGGGACCGACCGGCAAGCAGATTCGTTTCCCAGAATTGGATGCGAAAGGCTGTAGGAAGGCGCCAATTATTTCTATGGCGTCAGGACGTCGAGCAATCGCTGAAACGCCCTGCCGCGGTGACTTGCTGCATTCTTTTCATGTGATGTGACTTCTGCATAGGTGCGACGTCCACCGGGGAATAGAAAAACGGGATCGTAGCCGAATCCGTTTGTTCCGCGCGGCTCAGTGGCGATGAAGCCCTCCGCCTTATCGGAGACGATCGCGACGGCCCGGCCCTGGCGCGCGATTGAAATCACGCAGACGAATCGCGCACGGCGTTCGTTGCCCATTGTCCCTGACATCTTGCGCAGCAGTCTTGCCACGCAGTCGGCCGCCGACGCGTTTGGGCCAGCGTAACGCGCCGAACGAACCCCCGGCGCGCCGTCGAGCGCTGGGACCACGAGACCGGAATCGTCGGCGAGCACGATTTCATCGCTGTAGCGGCTGTAGTGCAGGGCTTTGCCGGCGCTATTTTCTGCGAACGTCGGCGCGAATTCGTCGAACTCAGGAATTTTCTCGAAATCGGGCAGCAGAGCGATGTCGAGTGCCGCGCCCGCGGCCAGCTCGCGGTATTCGTTCAATTTTCCGGCGTTTGACGAAGCCAGGAGTATTCGCGGGCGCATGCCGTTTGACCGACGTTAGCGCGCCCGGCCGCCGAATTTCACACGGACGATTTCCTGCTGCAGTTTGGCGAGCTGGCGGATTCCGCTCGACGCGAGATCGAGCAGTTGGTCCAGCTCCTCGTTGGTGTAAGGCCGTCCTTCCGCCGTCGCTTGTACCTCGACGAAGCGGCCATCTCCTGTCATTACCACATTCATGTCCACCTGGGCGCGGGAGTCTTCCTCGTACGCCAGGTCGAGCATCAGCTCATCGTCTACGATCCCGACGCTCGTGGCTGCCACGGAATCGACCAGTGGTATGGAACGCATCATGCCTGCCGCTACGAGGCGTTCAAGCGCAAGAGCCAGCGCGCAGTACGCGCCGGTGACGGAGGCTGTGCGCGTGCCGCCATCCGCTTCGATCACATCGCAATCAACCCAGACGGTACGCTCGCCAAGGGCCTTCAGATCGGTTGCGGCACGCAGCGTGCGGCCGATCATACGTTGAATTTCGAGGGTCCGCCCCGATTGTTTGCCGCGGGTCGATTCGCGCGGCGTGCGCTCTTCGGTGGCACGGGGCAACATTCCGTATTCGCCGGTCACCCAGCCCTTGCCGGTGCCTTTCAGAAACGAAGGCACGCCGTCGTTTACCGTGGCCGTCACGATCACGCGGGTGCGGCCCGCCTCGATCAACACGCTGCCCTCGGCGGTCGAAATAAAATCCGGCGTTATTTTCACGGGCCGCAAATCAGCCACCCCGCGTCCGTCTGCTCGCAAGAAACTCTCCTGGGTTCAAGGTTCGCGCGGGTTTCGGGCCACCCTCCCCAAACCTGCGACGTCCCAAAATTGGCACGTAAGTTTGACCATTGAGCGCCAAGGTGTCAACCGCTGCGCCCGACGATTTGGAAGCTCGGCGGACGAAGCGTCAACTTCGTCGAACGACGAAGCTAGTGGGCGGATCTGGCCGCCGCCGCTGTTTGTGGAGCAGCCCCCGCTGGCGGATTCAAATCGAAGAAACCGGTCAAGTCCACGTTTCCCGCGAGCGTGTCAACTTCTTGCCCGTGAATCAGAATCTTCAACCGGTGCAGAGCTGGAACATTGTTTTCGAGCGTCTGCGCAATCGAATCCACGGCCATCTCTTCACTCAGAATTCCCGAAGGCATCTCGGACGAAAGCGCGTCGGAGAAATCCGCGATGGCCGTGCCGTCCGGCAAAATGTAAAAACCCATCACCGTCGTATCGGCTGGAATCGTGCGCTGGCCAGGCGTCGGGGGATTTACCGTCAATTCATGGAGTAACTGCCGGCAGCGTTCCACCGGATTCGCCGACAGCGGCAGTTGTACCTCGACCGGCGCAATATGGTCGGGCCCTGCTGCCCAATAGATTTTCGCGGCCTGGGTGACGTCGGAGGAGGTGGTGATCGGCGCCGCCAGAATCTCATGCCGTGCCTTTTCATCGGCGGTCTGTAATTCCGCAAGACGCTTCACCCGCCGCTGAATGCCGCGGAAGCTGACCAACCCGATGATCACAGCCACAACGAGCAGCCCCAGCGCTATTTTTATGCCGCGCGGCATTATTTCACTCCTGCCGCGCCCGCCTGCCGCAAGGCCATGATCGCGCGCGCAATCGCGTTGCCGAGAGGCTCACCCGACGCTGTCAACGCGTCCGATGTCTCCGTCGAGATGCTCGAAATCTCGACGGCCACTGCGGGTCCGGTAACCGAGCGCAGCGCCCGCACCGGCACCGATTCGGAAATGGACGGCGATCCCGCGAAGGCCTGAGCGAATTCACCCTGAATTAAATCGGCTAGCCGGTGGCTGGCGGCAACGTACGGTCGCTGTGCCTCCGCCCAGGAAACAAGCGCCACGGGCGGCGCAGGCCGCGCCGACGCAGCACCGGCCGCCGCGGCCTCCAGCGGCGCGGCAGGCGCGGCAAATGACATCGAGTAGGTCCTCACCGTGCGCGGCGTACCGGTCGAAGCCACGTGCAAGCTGACGAAAATGGCATCGCGATATCCGTTCGCCATAGCCGCACGATCGTCGTAGGAGGGATTCGAATCGTCGCTGCGCGTCATGACCACGTGGTAGCCCTGCCGTTCCAGTGCAGCTCGTGCCAATCTCGCAATCTGCAGCACGATGTCCTTTTCTGCGACCGTTTCGCCGCGCGCGCCGGCATCAGTGCCTCCATGCGCCGGATCCAGGACGACCATCGGTCCGGTCGGCTGTGGCACGGGAGGTGGATTCGGCGCCTGTGGCGGAGCAACTGCCGGCGGTGCTGGCGTTTCCTGCGCTGGAGAAGCCGGCGCCTGCGGCGGCTGCTGGGGATCAGCGTCCAAGGAGCCAAATGCCAGAAGCGAAGCAGCGGCAAAAAAAAGGGCGAGAAATTTGGAAATCCACACGACGAAAAGAATATCAGAATTACTCCACCGTGCGGCACTCGCCAGGAGGCGGGGAGCCGAATAAACAAACGCTCGGCATTTCAAAGCGGCGTGACGCTGAACCAGTGCGCGTCGAATCGCTCGCGGAGCACAAACAGACCCATACTGCTCAGTTCCTCCGCGGTGCGAAGATAGCGCACGTCGTAGAGCTCGTCGTAAAAACTGTACTCTTTCGCGGTCCAGGGTCGCTGTCCGAAATGCACGCGGCCCTGCGACGCTTCATCGGCCAGATTGACTGCGATCACTTTCCAGGCTTTCGACGATCGCCATTCATAAACCACCAGGTTCCCGGCCGTGTCATCGCCCTCCGCCGTGACCGGCAGCAGACTCCATTCGCCGCCGTGATACACCGGATCCTTCGTGGTCCGCAAAAGCTTCGCAAAAAAGGCCGTCGCGGCAGGGTCGACGTCCCCGTCCGCGGCAATCCGCAGCGTGATGGGCAGGTGGATACTCGCGCCTTCGAGTTCGCCCTGATGATAAAAGCGCATTCCCGGCAAGGTACCCATTAGCGATCCCACGGAAATGCGGCGGTCCGCGCCAAAGGCCGCGGCGCAGCGCTCCTCGTCATGATTTTCCAGGAAGCGCGCCCGTTTGTTCTGATCCGCCAGGGGAGCGGACAGACGTCCATGCACGTCTGCCATATTTCGGTCGCGCACGCCATCGTAAAGGCCCTTGTCGTAAACGTAGGAAAAGCCCAGATCGAGCAAGCGCGACTCCGTCCCCCAATACGCCTCGGCTAGCAGAATCAGCCCGGGCACAGACGTATGTGCTTTCTGCCAGAATTCCTGCTCGGGCGCCGGGGTCCCGCGCAGCAGATGGCCCCAGATCCTTTCGAAAATATCGCTCAGGTGCAGCATGGCCATGTCGCAGCGCACGCCGTCGCAATGCGCCGCGATCGTGCGCAGATCGGCCAGCTGCGCGGCGCGCATCTGCTCGGAAAAATGGTTGAGCTGCGCCACATCGGCCCACGGAGGGAAATAGGGATCGCGCCCCAACGCCAGATAAAACGTGCGGCGGGGCGTTTCCACGCGATAAAAGCTCGTGGGATCGCGCTGATAATCCTCCACCGTGCCGTTCACGTAAAATTCCGGGTGCCTGCGGATCCACGGATGATCGAGGGCCGTGTGGTTGCCCACAAAATCGAGAAACAGCGCCACACCGCGGTCGTGCAGCTTGGCGCGCACGGCGTCGAGCACCTGCCACGTGCCGATCCGCACGTCGGGAACGTAATCCGCCACAGCGTACGGAGACGCGATGATGTCTTCCGGCTTCCAGCCCGGCAGTGCGCGGTCGTATTGCGCTCCTCCGTCCGGGGCTGTCGCCTTTTCGAGCGCGATCCTTCGCGCCTCCGGGCTCCGCTTCCACACACCCATCAGCCAGACGGCGTCGAATCCCAGCCGGGCCAGCGCGTCCCACTCCGAATCCGGCACCTCGGCAAGTGTGATCCTCCTGCCCAGACGAGCGCCCAGAATCTCAAGCCACGACCAGGTATTGATCTCGTAAAGATGAGGGTTCCGACGAAGAGCGAACGGCTGCGAAGACGCGGCTGGGGAAGGATTCACGCGTTCAGGCTAGCATGATGCGCTCCGCCGGCGGAAGCATGCGACACCAACCGCACAACGGTCGCCGCGAGCAGCAAAGCACCCTCGCGCACGGCGCGCCGGGGGAAACCCCTACGGCTTCAACGCGCCATCCATAAAGGCTCCGATATTCGACTTGAGCTTCACACGATCCTCGTCGTGCAGATAAATCATGTGCCCCGAGGAGTAATACTTCAGGCTGATCCGGGAACGCGCGTCCGCGGGCAGCAACAAATGATCCGTGGTGTATTCCGTGGCATAAAAAGGCGTCGCGCTGTCGAAGTAGCCATTCTCGATCTGCACCCGCAGATGTGGATTATCGAGCAGCTCCCGGATCATGTCCGGCCCCACATTCGGCGCGCTTGGGAAAAATCCTGCCGGAGGCGCGTTGTGTTTCCAATCCCAGTTCTGCGAAGGCTCGCTCGGCAGCACTTTGTACGTCTTATCCTGTCCGAATTTCAATTCATCGCGCACGTACCCGTTGAAAGCCCCCGTAAACGCGCCGACGACCGCCGTAAACGATGGATCGAACTCCGAATTTTCCGTCAGCAGATCGTAGGTATTGCCGGAGAAACGCGAGTCGTAGCGCCCTACCACCAGCCCGCGGCTGCGCTCGATCTCCGCGTCAAACTGCGGAAGCGCTACGCGCAGGTCAGCCTTGATCAGATAGTCCTCGCTCAGCCCGGTAAAAGCCGAGAGTTTCTTGGCGATGTCTGCCGTCTCGGCTGCCGTAAGGCTGGATCCTTTCATCAGCGCCGCGGCATACTCGCCTCCCGCAAATTCCCGCGCGCGATCGACAAACACGCTGATATCGGCCGGCGGATCCTTGATCAGCTTGTAATACCAGGCCGTCGCTGCGTACGTGGGCACATAAAAAATGTAGGAACGGTCGTCGCCCGTGGCAAACGCCAGCGAGCTCGTGTCGATCACGCTCGAGATCAGCACGATCCCGTTGATGTACATCCCGTCGGTCGTCTGCAGGTAACTCCCCAGCGCGACCGACCGAAACGTTCCGTAGCTTTCGCCAATCAGGAATTTCGGCGAGTTCCAGCGGCTGTTCCGGCTCACGTACGTCACGATGAATTGCGCCAGCGATTTCACATCCTGATCGACGCCCCAAAAATTCTTGTCTTCGGCCTTCCCCACCGCGTGGCTGAAGCCCGTCCCCACCGGATCGATGAAAACCAGATCCGCCTTGTCCAGCAGCGACTCGCTATTGTCCACCAGCTTATATGGCGCCGGGGGCGTCGGCGCCGCGTTGTCCGTCACTACGCGTCGCGGCCCGAACGCACCCATGTGCAGCCACACCGACGCTGAACCCGGTCCCCCGTTATAAATGAACGCGATCGGCCGCTGGCTCACGTCCTTCACGTCGCTACGCGTGTACGCAGTCGAATACATCAGCGCCGTCGGCTCACCTTTGTCGTCTTTCAGCAATGTTGTCGAAGCCGTCGCCTTGTAGCTGATCGTCTGATCGCCGAGGCGCACCGTGTGTTCCGTCACCGACGACTCTTCCTTGGGAGCCTCCGCAGGTTTCGCCGCGTCGCCCGACTTCCCCACATCGGCCGGCTTCGCGTCTTTCCCGGGCTCCTGCGCGGCGACCTCCGTAGCATGGCCGGAAAAAATCAGCAGTGTCGCAATCGCGCTCAGGCTCAGAAACTTTTTCATCATTTCGCTCCGAGATTTATTTTCCAGGCTTACCGCTAATCGGACTGACAAACGTCATCGTAATCGTCTTCTTATCTTTGTCCGCTCCGGCCACGCTCACCGAATCCGCGTCAATTCGGGCCGGAAGCGCGGATTCCGCACCCTTGCGCCGCGCGGCCGTTGGGCGCCGCGGCGTCAAATCCTCCCACGCGGATATCGTGTAGTTTGCCGATTCAAGCAAAGTGAATTGATATGAACCGTCGGCGAGTCTCTCCGCCGATGGGTTCTCGCCATTGTCGGCCTTCGCCATTACGGTCACACTGCCGGCCGGACGCACCCCTTGCCATTTCACTTGGACGCGCAGCAGATGAGTTGGATAGCCGTCCTTTACCGTCATATTCACTTTCAACAACAGCTGGCCGTCCTTCAGCGTGATCGGCGTTGCATCGGCCGGGTCACCCACGCCAGGATAAAACGCACGTGGATACGGCGAATTGGGGTCCGTGCGGTTCGTGCGGTTGAATACCAGCATGTATTCGCCCGGCCCCACGTGATCCAGATCGAACTCTCCTTGCGCGCCCTGAAATCCCCACAACCCCGGCTTCGCGTCGTTGTAAGTGCCGGCGCGATAAAGCTCCACCGACGCGATCGCCAGCGGCTTGCCGTCCGGACCGAGCACCGAGCCACGAATGTGGCCGGTCGGCAGAGCGTTCACGTCGAATTCGTAGCACGCACCATTGGGAATTTTGAAGCGAGCGAGCCCGCCGGTCTGCGAGCGGTGCGTCAATTCCATGCGCACGGGAAGGCGCGCCGTGAAATTGTATTCGCCCGAGTGCACGTCGTAAAACGTGTAAACGCCTTCGTCATTCGAACTGGTCTCGAACCGATCGTCGTGCGACCGCAGCTTCAGCGAAACGTTTGGCAGAGGCTCATCGGGATCCTCCGGCAACGCCAGGAATGGCGGCTCGGATCGCCGCAGCACTCCGAAAACAGAGGCCACACGCTGGCCGTTGCGCATCGCGCGCAGCTGCGGCAGTAGCGCCTTCGCGTCGCTCACAGGACGTGTGCCGCTGCAGATCGTCGCGAACAGCCGACCCTCGGTGCCTTGGTGTGTGAAGACTACATACTGCTGGCCCGCCTTAAATCGATAACCGCAGTCGCCGTCTTCCCCGCCGGAAAATATGTCGATCTCTTCGGCCAGAGCCGAGGCCTGCGCCGGTGCGAACCGCTCGTCGATCCGGAAATGGTAGCGCGTCAGCCGCGACGCGATGGCATCGGCAGTCGCAGCCGCTTTCACCGAAGCATCCGGCACTGGCGGCTTTGCGCTGGCATCGCCGGTCTGATCGGGAGTTTGGTCGGACGAATCGGCGGCCTTCGGGGGCGCGTAGGCGACGTCCTCAACCGCCGTCACTGTACCCAGGAACACAACGTCGCCCGGCTGCAAACCGGGACAGGCGCCCGGCGAAGCGTCCGAGCAGGTGCATCCGCGCGTCGCGAGGGGAATGGCCGGGATGAGCAGCAGACAAACTAAGAGGAAGCGCCCAAGCATCGCAAATATCCTACAATCTTTTCAGCGGTGGGTCAGGTTGAAAAACCAGGATCACGCACTCGTGGCGATGCGAATTCCCCCTGAACGTTGCTAAACTCCATCGTCGCAGCTGCGCCGTCGCTGCAAGGAACGCCTTGTGGGGTGGCGGCTTCAGCCGCAGCATGAGGAACACGATTCGAGACCGGCTTTGGCCGCTGAAGCCCCTTCCGCGGTCAAATCCGGCGATTCACTTAAGATATGCGTGTTTGCCTGACAGGAGGCACTGGCTTTATCGGTCAGGCGCTGGTCAAGCGCCTGCTGGCCAACGGCGCCCAAGTCTGCGTCCTCGCCCGTCCTTCCCCTCGCGCCGACGCGCTCGCATCCCAAGGTGTCGAGGTAATCAGCGGCGGCGTCGCTGATGCCGACGCCATCCGTCGCGCCGTCGAGGGTGCCGAAATCATCATCCACGCAGCGGCGATGGTCGACGCCCTCGGCACGCGCCAGAAATTCTACGACGCCAACGTTCGCGGCACCGACGCCGTCCTGCAAGCCAGCCTCCGCGCCAAACCGCGCAGGATCATTTACCTCAGCTCCATCGCCGTCTACGGACCGCTCCAGGACGATGAATGGATCGACGAGGACACGCCCTTCGACGAGCTCCCCGAAGAGCGCGACTTCTACGCCCAATCAAAAACCGAAGCGGACCGCCTCGCGCTGAAGTTCGCGAAACACTCTTCCGTGCCACTGACGATCCTGCGCCCCGGCATCGTTTTCGGCCCCGGCAGGCGGCTCCCCAACGCCCTAATCGGCGTCCGGCTCGGCCAACTCGACATCGTTTTCGGCCGACCCAACCAGCCGTTTCCGCTCAACTACATCGAAAATTTAGCCGATGCGATTGAGCTAGCCGCACAGGAACCGGAAAACGACTCGCGCCAATACATCATCCTCGACGACGAAAGACTCACGCTCGGGCAATATCACGCTGCGAGAACAGCCATCACAAAGACCAAGACCGTCTTCTGGCCCGCCCAGCCCATCGTCGTGGCGGCAACCATCACCCATCCCCTGGCCCGTTTCATCCCGGCCGACACGGGCGCATTCTCCCGCCGCCAAATGATCCGCGCCTCCGAGGACCGTTACTACTCAACGCGCCGAATCCGCGAAGAATTGAACTGGAAGCCAAAGATCGCTTTGCGGGAAGCTGTCGAGCGCACAATCCGGAACAACTCCTAGCCTTTCTCTGTGTCTGGGTGCAGATTTTGGTTTGGAATTTCCACCAACTCCAGCTCCTCCTAGTACCGTCCGCACCGTTGCACGTGATACTTTCCGTTTCATGCTAGAATTTCGCGCGGTGGCAGCATCGATTCCCGCATTTCCCTTTTCCTGAAGCGGAATGAACTCGTCCAGCCGGGCGTGCGGCGACTGGGGCGCAACTTCCTACCGTCCGGCTGCAGGGAAACGACTGCGTCCAGCGCACGAGGAGTGAGAAGATTCTCGCGATCGTCCAATATTTGATCCTGACCGCCGCTGCGGTTCCGCTCGTCTATTACGTGCTCGCACTCTTCAGTACGTTTCGTTTTTTCGAGAATGCGAAACATCACGGCGCGCCGAACACGGACTTCCTGCCGCCGGTCAGCTGCCTGAAGCCGATCAAAGGCCTCGACGAAGACGCCTACGAAAACTACGCCAGCTTCTGCCGGCAGGATTATCCCGAATACGAGATCGTTTTCTGCGTCGATCCCGGCGACCCCGCGCTGCCGCTGCTCGAAAAGCTCATCCAGGAATTTCCCGACCGCAAGATCCGTCTGCTGTTCGGCTCCGGCCGCGATGCCATCAACGACAAAGTCGGTCGCCTCAACCGCCTGACAACCGAAGCGGCGTACGACATTTTCATCATCACCGACGGCGACGTGCGCGTCGGCCCGGATTACATTCGCTCCATCGTCTCGGTGTTCCGCGATCCGAAAGTCGGCGCGGCCACCTGCCTCTACGTCTCCACCAAGGAAATCAATCTCGTCCAGGAACTTCAGACTGTCGGCATGATCTCCGATTTCTTCGCGCCGGTGATGGTCGCGTGGCAGCTGGACGATTTGAAAGTCACGTTCGGACAGACCATCGCGACCACGCGCAAAGCCGTCGAAAGTTACGGCGGCTACCAGGTGATCGAGGATCGCCCTGCGGACGACGTGTACGCCGGAAAACTCGTGGCCGAACAGGGCTACGACGTGAAGCTGCTTCCCTACATCGTTCACTCCGTCGCCGACTTCAACACCTTCAGCGATCTGTTGCACAAACGTACTCGCTGGATGACGGTGCAAAGATTGATGCGCCCCTGGGGCCATTTCGGCCTGATCTTCACCTGGGGATTGCCGTGGGCGCTGGTGGCGATCGCCGCGAAACCGACCTGGTTGGTCGCGGGCATCTATCTGGGGGCCTACGTTGTGTTCCGCGCGCTGATCACCTGGATGATCGGCGTCTGGGGTATGAAGCAGAAAGGTATCTGGCACAAAATGCCGCTGATTCCGCTGTGGGACGCCATGGCGTTCTTCATGTGGATCGCCAGTTTCGGCCGCCGCACGATTCGCTGGCGCGGAGTCGATTATTTTCTCCGCGAAGGCCGGCTGGTGGCCGCGCGGAAAGCGTCCTCATGAGCAGTAAAATCGCCGTCGCCGGCGCTGGAATTTACGGCGCCACGATCGCGATCCGTCTCGCCGAAGCCGGCCACAGCGTTCGCCTCTTCGATCCGCTCGGCATTCTGCGGGCGACCTCCGTCATCAACCAGTACCGGATTCACTCCGGCTATCACTACCCGCGCAGTCCGGAAACGATTGCCGAAACGCTCGACGCCCGCGCCGAATTCACCCAGGCCTTCGAGCCCGCCATCGTCCGCAACAGCCGCCACTACTACGCCATCCCCAAAGAAGGCTCCGTCACACCGCCCGAGCTTTTCGAAAAAGTGATGGCGCAACACAGCCTTGCCTGCAGACCGGTGCGGCCGGATTGGATGGATTTCGGGTTCATCGACAAATGCTACGAAGTCGACGAGCAGATCTACGATCCAGACACACTGCGAGACGCCGTCACTTCGCAAATCACGAAGTTGAGCATTCCGTTCGAGAAGCGTGCCTTGAGGCCAGAAGAACGGCCCGACCACGATTTCGTCGTGTGGGCCACGTACGGCCTCGGCCCAAGCCTGGGCCTTTTTCCGAATGCGAAATATCAAGTCGCCGAGAAAATTCTGATCCAGTTGCCGCCGGCCCTTCAGCACCTTTCGCTGGTGATTGTCGACGGCCCATTCACCGCCTTCGATCCATACGGCAGCTCGGACAAATCCCTCTTCGGCTCGGCGAAGAACACGAATCATTGGACGACCAACAATCCCAACGACCCGATTCCTGAGCCGTTCGCGCACATGCTGAACGGCCCGGCGTGGGGAAAAATCGATTTCAGCCGCTTCGAAGCCATGCGCCGGGACTCCGTGCTCGGAGTCCCGGCCTCTAAGGACGCCATCTACATTGGCTCGCGCTTCACGATTCGTGTCGTCGAAAACAATCCGATCTCCGACCGCCGCACGCTCTACGTTCAGGAAACCTCGCCGGGCGAGATTCACATTTTTTCCGGAAAAGTTGTCGGCGCCGTAAAAGCCGCACGCCTCGTCTGCGAACGCGTCGCAAAATCCTGAGTTTCCACTTGCGCGCTTCTCCAGCCCGTCGAAACATGCCAGGTCGCGTATCGTTCTACCGGAACTGTCCTGAAGTTCACTAGATGCGCCGCCCGAACAAAGTGAGGCACCAAGCAAAGTCATTTCAGGAGCAAGTGATTGAAAACAAAAGAAAGGCAGGCATGCGAAGTGACACGCGATTCGTGTGCACGCCGCCCGCCAACCCGGCCAACCAATGAAGGATTTTCGCTACTTCGATCCCGCCGAGCGGGTCTCCGTAATCGCCGGCGCCGTTGCACCCAACTGGCGATGGCGATCGTTGCGCGCGTTGCGCCAGTTCACTTGCGGCATGAAGAGCGATGAATCGATCCGGTCGCGGTACTCGATGGCAATGTTCATCAGCGAATCGAGCAGTGAATCCGACAGATGATGCGGCTCTAGACCCAAGTCGATCAGTTGAGAGTGCTTGGCGTTGTAATAATGCGCTTCGGCCTCGACGCGGGGATCGGGCAGGTGGTCGATTTCGACCTTGAGGCCCATGTTCTTGCTGGCGGCTTGCACTTTGTACGCGAGATCGAGAACGGAGAACTGCTCGGTGAACTGATTGAAGACTCGGAATTCGCCGGGCGCGGCCGGATGCGTACAGGCGATCTCGACACAGCGGACCGTGTCGCGAATGTCGAGGAAGCCGCGCGTCTGCCCGCCCTTGCCGTACACGGTAAGGGGATGGCCCACCGCCGCCTGCGCGCAGAATCGGTTCAGCACCGTGCCGAAAACTTCGTCGTAGTCGAAGCGGTTGATGAGCGCTTCATCGAGCGCAGTTTCATCCGTCACCGTGCCGTAGACGACCCCCTGATTCAAATCCGTGGCGCGCAGCTTCCACGCGCGGCAGCAGAACATGATGTTGTGGCTGTCGTGCACCTTCGAGAGGTGGTAGAACGAGCCGGGCTGCTTCGGAAACGGCAGGATGTCCTTGCGGCCGTTGTGCTCGATTTCGATGTAGCCCTCTTCAATGTCGATATTAGGCGTACCGTACTCGCCCATCGTCCCGAGCTTCACCAGGTGGCAATCGTGGTGGAATTCGCGCAGCGCGAACAGCAGGTTCAGCGTGCCGACCACGTTATTTACCTGCGTGAACGCGGCGTGGCGCCGGTCAATCATCGAATACGGAGCCGAGCGCTGCTCGGCGAAGTGGACCACGGCTTCGGGCTTGAATTCGTTGAGCGATTCGGCGAGGAACTCGTAGTCGGTCACGTCACCGATGAGCAGGTCGATCTTCTTGCCGGTGTGTTCGTGCCAGGCGCGGAGACGATCCGGAAGCGGCTGGATCGGCGTGAGCGTCTGTACGCCCAGCTCGAAGTCCCACTGCCGGCGGATGAAGTTGTCGATGATCGCGACGGAGTGGCCCT
>Ga0210388_10001067_pt1 | contig 21825 bp, 20 predicted proteins | sample IncBWC19OmetaG_FD_155485 | JGI IMG/M metagenome (GOLD analysis project Ga0210388, IMG submission 155485) | Forest soil microbial communities from Barre Woods Harvard Forest LTER site, Petersham, Massachusetts, United States - Inc-BW-C-19-O ... | reverse complement strand
GCCCCCTCGCGCACGCGATGGATCGCCGTCAACACGTAATAGCGCCCGCCGTCGCCGACCTCCTCCATCAGCACCGGATCGCGCGACGAAATTGCATCCCAGAAAATCGCGCCCATCAAATGCTGCGGACGCAAATTCTCGATCGGCTTCGAAGACGGCCTCTCCAGCTTCGTCGGGCCGGTGATGAACTTGTGCTCCGTGGGCATCGAGATGCGAAACGTTTCCGCATCGCTCACCATGTCGAAAATCTTCGTCCCGACGATTGGCACCTGCCCGATTACCCGAATGTCTGCGGGCCTCTGCGCCAGGACGAAGCCGTTCACCTGGTGGTATTGCTTAATCACGCCGGTGTAAGCTGAGCCGGCCGTGAGCGTAATGGTCACACTGAGATTCACCGATTTAACCGAGTTCGCCAGCGTGTTGTACTGCTCGATGAGCTCCGCCTTCGTCGCCGTTTGCAGTTGCGCGGGCGGACCAGCTGGTTTGACGACAGTGGTATGGCTCGCCGAGCAGCCCGCGACAAGAAGAGATGCGAAAAGAGCCGAGAGAACCGGGAGGAAAAGCGAAAGCTTCCGATGAAGAAACGTTACGCGCACCACCATCAAAGCTAGCAGCCGCCCTGCGGAGTGTCAACGAACCTGTCGCCTCCGGGAAACGTCACTGGGGTGTCGCGTCTTCGGCGGTCGCGACGGCACCGTGATGATCCTCGGCGTGAACTTTCCCGTCGGCGTCGAGCAGAAAAGAGCGGCGGCCGGTTTTGCCGTAATCTTCCGGCGTCGCACTGATTTCAAACGTCTGTGCGGCTTCATCACTGCCCGCGACAATTCGATAGCGGAACTGATACCCGCCCGAGCTGCCCGCAGCCAGCTTCTCGTTCACAAGCGACGCCTGGTCGGGCGAGATTTCATCCTTCGGCGCGGGCCCCAGCTGTTCGAGAGTCTGCGGCAGCTTGCCCCAGGCTTCCTTGTAGGAGCGAACCGCATCGGCAATCCCGTGCACGTTGGCAATAGCCGCAGCCTCGCGCGCCGTCAGATCGCCCTCCGCCCACTGCTTCGTGAGCTGCTGGATGTCTAGCATCACCAGCCCAAGCGACAACAGCCGCCATCCTCCGCTTTCGCGAATCAGGCCGAATACCGTCTCCTGGCTGTTCACAGCCGACACCGGAATGAACGCCAGATTTTCGTGGACGCGCGCGTCGCCGAACCTGAATACCGTGGTTCCGGCCGGCGCCACGCAACGCAGCACCGTATGGTTCTGGTCGTCGGAGGAAATCAGCGTCTTTCCCGGCTGATCGGATAACGAAAAGCGCTCGAGAAACTGCGTGCGCTGATCCAGTGACAAAGCTCTGAACGCGACGGCGCTATCTGCAGTGAGGTAGTTCGCAAACTGCAATTCGTTGACCCGGCATGCGGCCGTCAGCGCCGCCGCAAGCGCCGCCGCAGGCTCGGCCTCGCGCCCGTCCTGCGCGACTGCGGGCGCTGCGCCGGACAGCGCCATCGACAGCAGCGCCAGTAGAGCAATCCGCTTCATCAAGTCTCGGATTTCGCGCGCGCCAGGATGGTTGCCAGATTCTGCGTGAATTTCGAGCGCGGCATCACCTCTCGGCAGCCGGCGGCGCGCGCACGCTCGGCCAGATCGACCTGCACGTGCGAAAGAAACGCGATCAGCGGAATTTTCGAATCGCTAGCGTGCATCCGTTCGAGCGCCATGAACGGCTCGGCCCGCGCGTTCAAATCGACCACCACGAGACGCGGCGTCGATCGCGCGATCTCCGCCTCGAGCGCATCGGGCGTCGTGCAGGCACGCACTTCCACGCCAACTTGCTTCGCCGTTTCCAAAAGTTTGGCCTGAAAAAACAGATCGTCCACCAGCGCGACGACGTCGGCCATCTACGCCGTGCGAACCGCGGAGTAGCGGCCGGAATTCAAAGCATCCTCGGAAACCCACATGCCATGAAAAGTCATGCGCACGCGATGTGGCAGCTTCACGATTGCCACGGGTCCTGCCTCGACGTTTGAAGCGTCCAAAATCGCGAGGTCGCTGCGATTTTCGGCCATGCGGTTCACCAGGGTGAGCAGATAGCCGTCGCCTTCGGGCGAGTTCGCCTTACGCGGAGCAAATAGCGGCTCCTGTACGCCGGAATCCGCGCCGGGATTCCAGATCTTGGAACTGCCCGTCTTGTGATCGAATTGGCCCACACATCCGAATCCGATGTTCCCCGAGCCGGGCGTATTGGGATCGCGGCAAATGACATAGCCCTTGCGATATGTCCCGTTGCCGTAGTAGCGGTCATCAGCGCGCGGCATCTCGCACATGTATTCGTAAAGCTGTTCCGTCTTGAAATCTTCTGTGTTGCCGGCCAGATCGAAAGTCAATCGAGTGAGATGCGGAATGGCCGTCGTGGGGTCGGGCGCCGTACCGTCGTGATTCGGAAAGAAGAAAAATGAGCTGCCTTGCGAGAGGCACACGTCCAGACTGACCTTCGAACCCTGCGTTGAGCCGTTCATCATGTGTCCGGCAAAACTCGTCGGACCCTTGAACCAGCGAACTTCTTCGGACTTGCCGTACCGCGGAACGACCGCGACCACAGTCGGCCGGTCGCGATGCCAGGTGTAAAAAGGTCCGCCTTTCTTCAACAGGTCCACGTCGGTCAGCAGCGGGAAGAACGGAAAAATCACGTACTTGTCGGAAATGGCGAAATCGTGCACCATCCCGGCCCACGGAGCGTTGAACCAGACTTCGTGCTTGAGCTTCCCGTCCGCACCGATCACGAAATACGCTACATCGGTCGTGCCGTCGCCCTTCGCCTGATAGGCAAAGGTCAGCAGTTCATTCGTCGTCTGGTCGAGATGCGGGTGCGCGGACATCCAGATCGATTTCACGCTGCCGTTGTAATCGAAGCGGCCGATCGTATCGAGTGTGTAGGGATCGAGCTCGTACGGCATGTCGTCTTCCTTCAGCGCCAGCAGCTTCCCAGCGTGCCAGACAACGTTCGTGTTTGCCGTGCCCGGATTGCAGGCCTTGGCGAGGGGATCGCGCGTGTAGCGATTGCGGTACCGGCCGAAGAGCGCGCGGCGATGTTCAGCCTGTAGCTTGAACCGCGCCGTCTTCACGTAGCGGCTGCGATAGTCCACGTGGCCATTGTCGAAGCGGAAGCTGATCACCATGCCTTCGCCGTCGATGAAAATGTCGTCGCCGCCCATGGGCGGGTACTGCCGGTCGGGCCCGCAGCGATAAAGGATGCCGTTCAGATCCTTTGGCACGGCGCCGTAAGTCACTTCGCAATCGCGCAAATCGGCTTCCAGCCGGCTCGGCGCCCCGAATCCCTGATAAATGGGAATATCCGGAAAGCGCACTGCGCCCACAGCGGAAAGCTCTTCGAGGTAAATGCTGCCCATGATGAACTCCTTAGGTGCCACCCGTTGCATTCGCCGAAAGCCAATTGCTTCGGGAATGCTAGTCCCCCCCGAAGTTATTTGTCAAACGTCCGTAGCGCCGCCTGAAGCATTGCGCATCATGGACAACTTCTCGGCGCGAAATTCAACCGGATGCTAGGCTTTTCGGGATCTAGTGTTCAGGAGCTTCGTGCGCGCCCACGGACTCGTCGGGGACGTCGCCGGTGCGGCCTTTGACGCGGTCGTAGACGCTATAGTGGCAGGTCGAGCCCAGCGCCTCGTTGTAATACGTTGAAACGCCAAGGGCTGTACGCAATTCCTCGTTGAACCGGCGCAAGTCGCTCAGCTGATTCACGCGAATCGGCACCTTGAGACCTTCGTTGGTAAGCAGGAATTTCTGGTAACCGGCATCCCAGAGCCGCGTGAATTGGCCCTGCAACATGATCGACGGAATAATCGTCATGCGAAAGGTGCCGCCTTGAGGTTCCTTGCGAAGCTCCGCTCCACACCCGCATTTCTCGATGCGCACAACGCCGCCGGAATTGCGGACCAAAAATCCCTTAGCCGAGAGCGATTCGACCTGAGGCTGCGTAAAGAGCTTGTCGACGTACCACATGTGAGCATCAGGATATGAATTGGCGGCGGGTCTGTAAAGTCAAAAAGAGAGCACTGCCCGCGGCGCTTCGGGGTTCCTCTTGCGCCGTTCGAAAGGAGCGCCTAGACTCCACCCGTCCATGATTGACACAGGCAACTTGCGCATTCGATGGGTCTTGCCGATTGCGGAGCTGTGGGTGTGTGGGATGCTATTTTGGCCTTGGACGACTCTCACAGCTGGAGCTCTACGCGGCCGGCCCGCGGAAATCCTAGCGACGATGCGCTTCTCAATTCCTCTCGCGTTGAATCTGCCGTGCGGAATCGTCGGGTTGGCGCGGCCGGAGGCCGTTCCCGCAACTGCGCTACCCGATATGTGGCGGGCGATGATCTGGCCTTTCCTTGGAGCCGTTTTCTGGTGGATCGCAGGGAGAAGTTTTGATGCGTTACTGTCGGCGCGTCAGCAGGGTCTATCGCCCAAGATCACGTGGATCGAGGTGTCGGTCGGGTCCGCGATCGTGGCTATGAGCGGCTTGCTACTGTTCGGCTTCGCTTCCGATCCGAGCATGCGAGACGAGTTTATTATGCCGTGGCGCGAGGCGGCCGGGGGCTCTGTCTTGTGGGTGCTTCTGGGAGCGACGACCATTGCGTCACGTCTGGTTCAGTGGCGCGTCCGACGAAGACTGCAGGGACAGGCCGTTGCCGTCACAGCTTAGAAAAATCCCCTTCCCTGGAGGGCTGAAGGGCAGCGCGTTGCGGTAACTGGAGGCGGGATGAGAGTCGTGCATGCGATTACGCTGCTGGCCGCGCTTGCGGCGGCGATGGCCGCTGCGGCCGCGCAGGGTCTGCGAGCTGCCCCGGATGGCGCGGTTCTGTTCAAGGAGCACTGCTCGACGTGCCATGTTAGCGGCGGGATGAAGGGCAGCGCGGCGCCGTCCGTTGAGGTGCTGGGGCAGAAGACGCGACAGGAGATTTTGCGGGCGCTCGAATCGGGGGCGATGACGATCTACGGAAACCGGATGATTGAGGTCGAACGGCTGGCGGTGGCGGCATATCTTTCATCGAAGACGGCCGACGACGCGGAGCTGGTACAGGCGAATTTCTGCTCGACGAGACCGGCGTCAATGGCGCATGTGACCGTGCTGGACCGCTGGGACGGGTGGGGCAACGGTCCTGAGAATACGCGCGATCAGAGGTTCACGCAGGTTGGCACGGAGAGTGTTTCGCGGCTGAAATTGAAATGGGCATTTGGGATTCCGGATGCGAGCACGGCTTACGGCCAGCCAACTTTCGTGCAGGGACGGCTGTTTTTCGGGTCCGGGGATGGCACCGTTTTTTCGCTGGATGCGAAGACGGGATGCACGATCTGGACGTTCCGAGCCGACACGACCGTGAGGACGGCGGTGACAATCGCCGGTGGCCTTCCCGGGCGCGACGCCGCGTATTTCGGAGACGGGGAAGCGAATCTGTATGCTCTCGACGCGGAAACCGGGAAGATGGCATGGAGGCTGAATGTCGGCGGGCATCGCTCGGCGCGGATTACCGGGGCGCCGCAGTTCTACCGCGGAATTCTGTACGTGCCGGTGGCGTCAAATGAAGAACTGAGCGCGGGCGATCCGGATTATCCGTGCTGTACGTTTCGCGGAAGCGTGGTGGCCGTAAACAGCATGACCGGACAGGTGATCTGGAGAGGATATGCGATCGCCGAGGAGCCGCACGAGTCGAAACCCGGGGAGAGCCACGCAAAATTCACGCCCGCAGGGGCGGCGATCTGGGACACGCCGACGATTGACGCGAAGCTCGGCAGGCTGTACGTGGGAACGGGCGATGCGTACGTCGATCCGGCGGCGGACGCAACGGATGCGGTCGTGGCGTTCGATCTGAGGACCGGCAAACGGCTGTGGGTGCAGCAGAAGACAGCCAACGACGTGTTCAACTTCGGATGCATCGATCCGCGGCACCTGAACTGCGCCGCTCGTCCGGGGCCGGACGTGGATTTCGGCTCGTCGCCGATTCTGGTCGATCTGGGCGAAGGGTATCGCGTTCTGCTGTGCGGGCAGAAGACCGGAGTGATGTACGGGCTCGATCCGGATCATGGCGGAAAGGAATTGTGGGAGGCGCGCATCGGCAAAGGTAGCGGCTTGGGCGGGATCGAGTGGGGCTCGGCGACGGACGGCAAGAATGTGTATGCGGCGAATTCCGATATTTCCACGCTCACTTCAGCTGGAGCGAATGCCCCGCCGCCGGGAGGGTTGGCGGCCATCGATATTCGCACGGGCAAAATTATATGGAAGACGATGCCGCCCAAAACGCCCTGCGAGGGCAAACCCGGTTGCAGCGGGGGGCAGCTGGCTGCGGTGACGGCCGCAAACGACGTGGTCTTCTCGGGCGGAATGGACGGCCATCTGCGGGCGTATGCGGCTGCCGACGGTAAGATCTTGTGGGATTTTGACACCGAACCTGCGTTCCCCACCGTGAACGGAGTGACGGCGCACGGCGGGTCGATGAGTGGGGGCGGCCCGACGGTTTCCGACCGCATGGTGTTCGTGGCGTCAGGCTTCACGGTGACGGCAGGAATGCCTGGGAACGTGGTGCTGGCGTTCGAGTTGCCGGAGGCGGATGGGACGGCGAAGCACTGAGAAGCTTGCGTCGGGCACTGAGCTTGCAGCATCATATTGGCCATATGAATTTGCGCCATTCCATTCCCCGGATCGTCCCGAGCCTGCCCGTCACGGCGCACTCTGAGTGTCGCTGTAGACCCTAGCTTTCATCTGCTAAACTGTCCCGAATTAGCGAACTAAGAACCTTTCCGAACCCAGGATGACCATTGTGACGGCCGCGAACAAACCGCTCGTATCGAACGCGAAACCCGCAGCGACGCCTGCGGTCGGCGCGAGCCTGCTCGACCGGATCGGGAATACCCCGCTGATCAAGATCGCGCGGGTGACGGCCGAATTTCCGAATGTGATGTTCACGGCCAAGGCGGAGTGGTTCAATCCAGGCGGATCGGTGAAGGACCGGGCGGCGTATTCGATGATTCGAGCGGGCGAGAAAAGCGGGGCGCTCAAGCCCGGCAAAGTGATCCTCGATGCGACGAGCGGAAACACAGGGATCGCGTATGCGATGATCGGGGCGGCGCTGGGTTACAAAGTGAAGTTGTGCCTGCCGTCGAGCGCATCACCCGAGCGGAAGCAGATTCTGGCGGCGTACGGCGTCGAGATCGTGACGACCCCGGGCGGCGACGGAACCGACGGCGCGATCCGGCGCGTGCGCGAAATTTACGACGCAGATCGCGAGAAATATTTCTATCCGGATCAGTACGGGAACTCGGCGAACCCAGCAGCGCATTACAATACGACGGCGCCAGAAATCTGGGAACAGACGCAGGGACAGATTACGCACTTCGTGGCGGGGCTGGGGACAAGCGGAACGTTTGTCGGCACTACGCGGCGGCTGAAAGAATTGAATCCCAAGATTCGCTGCATCAGCTTCCAGCCGGACTCAAGTTTTCACGGCCTCGAAGGTTTAAAACATATGGCCACGGCGATCGTGCCGCCGATTTACGATTCCAGCCTCGCCGATGAAGATCTGGAAGTGCAGACGGAAGACGCGCAGCGAATGGCGAAGCGGTTGGCGCGCGAAGAAGGCATTCTGGTCGGCGTAAGCGCGGGAGGTGCGCTGTGCGCCTGCTTACACGTGGCGCGGCGGATACCGAAGGGCGAACCGGCGGTAATCGTGACCGTGTTCCCCGATTCGGGTGAAAAATATTTGAGCGAGCGGTTCTGGAGCGAAGATTGAGCGGCTTCCGGCTGAAAGTGCTCGAGGAGATGTACAAGCGGATTCACGCGCACGGCGTGGAGACGTACCCACACGAGTGCTGCGGGGCACTGCTGGGGCGTGACGATGACGGCTCGCGCGAGGTGTTCGACCTGGTGCCTCTGGCGAACCGGCGCGACGATTCGCCGCGCAATCGATTCGAAGTGACGCCGGACGACGTGCGACTGGCTGAAAAAACCGCGAGCGAGAAAAAACTGGAGCTGATCGGGTGGTATCATTCGCATCCCGATCATCCCGCGCGGCCGAGCGAATTCGACCGTGAACATGCGTGGCCGTGGTACAGCTACATCATCGTGAGCGTGCACAAGGGCGAGCCGAAGGACACGACGTCCTGGCGGCTGCACGACGACCGGGCGGCGTACGACCCAGAAGAGATCGAAGTCGCGACGCATTCTTAGGTCAATTCAACGACGGCGGGCATCTAATAGCGAGCGTCCCAACTTTGTACGACGGCTCATGTCCAGGAGGAAGTCGAATGGCTGTGAAGGTAATTATTCCGACGCCCCTAAGAGCGTACGCAGGCAAGCAGGAAAGCGTTGAAGTGGAGGCGTCGACGGTGGGTGAGGCACTGGGCGCGCTGACGACGAAGCACGCGGACTTGAAGAAGCATCTGTTCTCCGACGACGGGAAGTTGCGCAGCTTCGTGAACGTCTACGTGAATGACGAGGACATTCGCTACTTACAGAAAGACCAGACAGCTGTGAAGCCGGGCGACACGATCAGCATCGTGCCCTCGATCGCCGGCGGCACGAACTGCACCGGCATCTAATTGGCCAAGAGTTCAGACGGGAGTTATTCCATGGCTACGAAAATAGGGGTTCCGCCGGCGCCACAGACGAAGGGCGTGGCGCTTTCCAAAGAAGAGATCATGCGCTACAGCCGCCACCTGATCATGCCAGAGGTGGGTATGGAGGGGCAGCTGAAGATCAAGGCTGCCAAGGTGCTGTGCATCGGCACGGGCGGCCTGGGCGCGCCGCTGGGTCTGTATCTGGCGGCGGCCGGAGTAGGGCGGATCGGCCTGGTCGATTTCGACGTGGTGGATTCGACGAACCTGCAGCGGCAGGTGCTTTTCAGCACGCAGGACGTGGGCGTGCCGAAAACCCAAGCGGCCGCGAACCGCCTGCGCGGGTTGAATCCGGACATTCAGATTGACACCTACGAGACGCAGCTGACGAGCGCGAACGCATTCGAGCTTTTCAAGGATTACGACATCATTGTCGACGGCACTGACAATTTTCCGACGCGCTATCTGGTGAACGATGCGTCGGTAATGATGGGCAAGCTGAACGTGTACGGCTCAATCTTCCGGTTTGAAGGGCAGATCACCGTGTTCGGCGCGCCGGACGGGCCCTGCTACCGCTGCCTCTATCCAGAACCGCCTCCGCCGGGGCTCGTGCCATCGTGCGCCGAAGGCGGCGTGCTGGGCGTGCTGCCGGGAATCGTGGGCACGATCCAGGCGGCCGAGGCGCTGAAGCTGATTATCGGCAAAGGCGATCCGCTGATCGGACGCCTGCTGCTGTTTGACGCGTTGGCCATGAAATTCCGCGAGCTGAAGCTGCGCAAGAACCCAGATTGCCCGGTCTGCGGGACGCACCCGACGCAGAAAGGATTGATCGACTACGCCGAGTTTTGCGGCGTTCGGGGCGAGGAGGCACCAAGTACCGTGACGAATATTCCTGAAATCACCCCGAGAGAGCTGAAGGCGCGGCTCGACAAGGGCGACGATATTTACGTGCTTGACGTACGCGAGCCACACGAATATCAGATCTGCAATATCAACGGCCACCTGATCCCGCTGGGCGAATTGCCGCAGCGGGTGCACGAGCTCGACAGCTCGAAAGAGATCGTGGCGCACTGCAAGTCGGGAAAGCGGTCGGCGCAGGCAGTGGAGTTTTTGCGCGGTGCCGGCTTCAAGAAAATTCAGAATCTTAAAGGTGGTATTCTAGCCTGGTCAGATGAGGTGGATCCGAGCGTGCCGAAATACTGAGCTCCGCTTACACGCCCAGACGCGGTTTCATGATTTTGCCGGGCAGGGTGGATTTGAAATCCGCCCCCGGGACGCCCTTTTACGGAGGATTTGATGGCAGCGACCAAGATTACCGTTCGGACGGATGGCTCGATTCGGGTCGAGGGCGATTTCGAGGTCTGCGACCAGGACGGCAAGGCCTTCGGGCTGGCCGGGCGGGACAAGATCGGGCTGTGCCGCTGCGGTCATTCCGCCAATAAGCCGTTCTGCGACGGCGCTCACAAAAAGATCGGCTTTCAGAGCACGATCCAGGCGTTCGACCTTCCTCCAGCGCCCGCCGCCTCGCCGACCCCCAAGCCCTAGTCTGCTCCCCGCGTAATATGCTCTCACGCGGGTAACAATTCCAAAGCCGCTGAGACCGGGTGTGTATCATTTTGCGACGTGCCTCGCACTTCCCTAAGAAAATCTCGCGAAAACAGTGTACTTAGATAGAGGCGATTGGTCGAAGCGAAACGGCAGGTGAGTTGCTGTTTCACTTCGGGGCATTTTCCTTTCCTGGGGGACGTGTGGGCGTGTCAGAGACAATTCGGAGCCGATACCGCGTCGGCTTTGTTGCGCTGGGCCTGATCGCCCTGGCGGGCTACTGCGCCGCGCTCTGGTTCCTGCGCCATTCTCACTATACCTCCGACCCGCTTTTCGACGCTTACCTGGAAATGGCGGGCAGCCTGATCGCATTCACGTTTGCCGCGAATGCCATGGTGCGTTTTCGGGGAACGCACGACCGGATTTCGCTGATTCTCGCGTTTGGGTTCGTCCTGGCGGGGCTAATCGAAGCGGCGAGCAGCATGACGTTTTATCGCGGGGTGCTGGTTACCCCGAACACGGGGATGCAGATTTCGCTCGGATGGCTGGCCGGGCGGACACTGCTGGGCGTGCTGCTGCTGGCGGCGCTGATGGTGGAGCGGCGGATTCCTGTGTCGCGCGATCCGGCGAAGGAAATCGCGGGCGTTACGCTGATCGTGGGCGCGGTGGCGTATCTGACGAGTGTCTTCTATTTCATGCTCCCGCGGGCGCCGAAAATTCATCCGGGAGTGTTCGTGCCGCGGGCGTGGGATCTGCTGCCGGCGACTCTGTACATCGCGGCGACGATTGGTTACGGGTGGCGGCTGCGGCGCACGAGCGCAGCGCTCGACCGGGCACTTTTCTTCGCAGCGGCGCTGAATGTGGTCTGCCACATCACCATGAGTGAGTCCGAGCGGATGCTGGACGCGCCTTACACTGTGGCGCATGCGCTCATGGTGCTGAGCTACGTGGTGGTGCTGGGCGGGACGTTGCTCGACAACGCGCAGCTCTTCGACCAGGTGAGCCGCATGGCGGCTTCCGACTCGCTGACCGGGCTTGCGAATCATCGCCGGCTGCTGGAAGCGATGGAGAGCGAAATCCAACGGTCGCGGCGCACGGGTCGCGAGTTTGCGGTGCTGCTGTTCGATCTGGACGGATTGAAGAAAATCAATGACAAGTATGGGCATCTGACCGGCAGCCGGGCAATCAAGCGGCTGGGCTCGGTGCTGCGCAACAGCAGTCGCGCGATCGACACGCCGGCGCGCTTTGGCGGCGATGAATTCGCGCTCGTGTTGCCGGAAGCGGGAGCGTTTGACGCCGAACAGGCCGCTGCGCGCATCTGCGAGCAGCTTGCGTCGGATGGCGAAGAGCCTTTCATCACCGTGAGCGTGGGGCAGGCGGTGTATCCGGCGGACGGACCTTCGATCGAACAACTTCTGGGCACGGCTGATTCGGCGCTTTACAAAATGAAGCGGCGGACGACCGGGAAATTTCAGCTCAAGCATCTCGCAGCGTGCTTATAACTTGAAAAGGGGGCATCCAGTATGCCGCTTGGGATAGGCGGTCCCAAGTCGTTCAATGCGACCCGCTGCGAACCGCGCATTCCCATGGAAGTTGGCGTGCACATTTCCGGGCACGGCGCGGAGCCGGGCACGGAAACCACTTTTACCGAGAATGTGAGCTCGCGCGGAGCACGCGTGCTGACCACGCGGCGTTGGAAGATCAACGACCGGATCGAAGTGGCGACTCTGGCTGGTCCTTTTCGCACCGTTGCGCGCGTTGCGTACTGTCACACGACTCCCGATACGGGTTATGCGGTGGGTCTGGAATTCGTCGAGCCAGCCACAGGGTGGGTGGTGGGCGACGGGTTTAAGTGTTGAGACGCGCGAACCTTCGAAACCCCACTACTGCACGAATCCCACTTTTGGATCTGCGTCGGGGCCCGGCGCGTCGGGCAGCGCGCCGAATTGGGCCTCGTACCGCGCGATGTTTTCCTGAAGCGCGCGCATGAGGCGCTTGGCGTGACGCGGATTCAGGATCATGCTGGCGACCAGCTTGCCTTGCGCGACCGTGGGAAACATGTAGATGAAGTTCAGCGTGAACTCCTCGGCATTGTGATGAACGACCACGAGGTTCGAATATTGTCCGAGCAACTCCTTCTCGTCGGCTTTGATCTGGGCTTGCTGTTGTTTTGAGGCTTCAGCCATTTCGCTCTCCTGTTGTGCATTGTGCCGCGCGGCGTTCGCTGCGATGGGTCCACAAAGACTATAGCAGACTGAAACAATGCCGTGCTTTTTCGGCGTGACTTTTCATTCGGCAATTGACGGTTACATATGTTAAGCGTAGTTTATATGCGAGGTTTATCGTAGTTAACATATGACTGTGCGCAAACAGGATTCGGGACCGAGCTCGTTCGGCTCGGCGCGGCCGACTACCGAAATCGCCGCGAGCTCGCCTGTTGCCGGCGACCTGGTCGGATTGCTGACGCACGAGGATGTGGATCGCGCCCGCGACCGCTGGCGAGTGACACGCGCGCGATGGCAGGGGCGGGGCGCGCAGAGATTTCGCCCGTTGCGCGTGCTCTGGCTGCTCGTTGGCCCGGGCGTGCTCGTGTTTCTGGGCGAAAACGATGCGCCGAGCATGCTTTCCTATTCGGCGACGGGCGCGCGGTTCGGAATCGGTTTCTTCGTCCCGTTCGTCGTGCTCACATTTTTGATCGGTTTGGTGGTGCAGGAAATGACGGTGCGGCTTGGCGCCGTCTCGCATCGCGGCCACGCGGAATTGATCTTCGACCGCTTTGGAAAATTCTGGGGATTTTTCTCGATGGGCGATTTGGTGATCGGGAATTTCCTGACGCTGATTACGGAGTTCATCGGGATTCGCGCGGGCCTGGGATTTTTTGGCATCCGGCCGGCCGTGGCGGTCGGCGTAGGTCTCGTCGCGGTGGTAGGGGCGATCACGACCGGCCGATATTGGACCTGGGAACGAATCACGCTGGGCCTGGCGATTTTCAACGGCCTGTTCATTCCCGCCGCGATCCTGGCGCATCCGGATTGGCCGGCCGTGGGACACGCGCTGCTCACCTGGACGCCTCTACCGCAAGGTAGAGCCGCCGAAATACTGCTGCTGATTCTGGCGGATATCGGCGCTACGGTGACGCCGTGGATGATTTTTTTCCAGCAAAGCGCGGTCGTGGATAAAGGCATGCAGCCGCGTGACATTCGGGCGGGCCGCTTCGACACGCTTCTGGGCGCCACGTTGGCCGCGATTTTCGCTATCGCGGCGATTCTTGCAACCGCACCGCTGTTTCATCACGGCATCGATGCGTCGCAATTCCAAGGCGCGCAGTTTGCAGAGGCGCTGGCCCCCTGGATCGGTCATGTGGGCGCGGCACTGTTCGCGCTGGGAATTTTCGAAGCGGGAATTGTGGCGGCGATCGCTATATCGACATCTTCGGCCTACGCCTTCGGTGAAGTGACGGGAACCGGGCACAGCTTGAACCGTCCCGTGCGTGACGCGTGGCCCTTTTATTCCACGCTGCTCGGATCGGCCTGCGCCGCCGCCGCGCTGGTGCTAATTCCCCACGCGCCGCTCGAGTTTGTGGTGCTGACGGTAAACGTGATCGCCGTGCTGGCGATGCCGCCGGCGCTGGCATTCCTGATCCTGCTCGTGAACGATCGCCACGTGATGGGCGAGCATGTGAACGGATTTTGGGAAAACGCCGCGGGCATCGTCGTTACAGTCCTGCTGGTCGCCGTCGGAATCGCGTTCGGCGTCACCACGGTATTTCCCCAATTGCTGGGCGGATAATTGAATCGATGAAGCCACGTGAAGATCACGCGGAACTAGGTGCCGCTTCGCCGAAGCCGGATCTGAAGGATCCGCGCGTGGTGTTGTCGCTGCTCGAAACCGACCAAGTGGTCGCTGCCAAACAGCAGACGCGGTTTGGTCGCAGAACCCTTTCGCCCGGAATCAAAATCCTGCTCTGGGGATTGCGCGTCTATGTCGTGGTGATGTTTGTGCTGGTGGTCGTTTCCGTGATTCGCGCGATTCATTCAGCACCCTGAAATAGCGACGCTCTGCGCTGGGAAATCGCGGCGGGCTGTGGGAAAATTTCCGCCGGAGCCGCCAACGCGATCGTGCCTGCCGCAAAATCCAATCGAAATACCCGCTTGCTCGGAATCCTGGTGCTCGTGGTGATTCTGCTAGCCGCCAGTGCAACCATTATCAATACGGCGCGCAACTGGAGCGCGATCTCCACTGCGCGCAGGCTGAAAAACCCAGTGCCGCCGACCTCCGAAGCGATCGCGGCAGCCAAGCAGGACTACCTGGAGCACTGCCAGAGCTGCCACGGAGAAAAAGGCGACGGCAAGGGCCGGAAAGCCCCCGAACTATCGGTTGCGCCCGGAGATTTCACGGACGCACGAACGATAGCCAGGCGAACTGACGGCGAGCTTTTCTGGCAAATCACCCGTGGCCGCCTACCCATGCCCGCATTCGAGGACAAGCTAACCGACCAACAGCGTTGGCAGCTGGTCGATTACATCCGCACCTTCGCCGCAAAATGATCCCACGCAGGCTCCGGAGGTTACTTCACCTTCGAGAGCGCTTCGGAAACTTCGTTGATATCCGGCAGCGACGGAATGTCGTAATTCTTGAACCAGGCCACCTTGCCGCCCTTGTCGACGATGGCGATGGCGCGGCCCGTGATTCCCTTGTCCGCCAGATAGACGCCGAATTTATCGGCCACCGCACCGCGCGGCTGAAAGTCCGCCAACAAGGAATAGTGGATGCCCATTTTTTCGGCAAAAGCCTTGTGCGACCAGATGCTGTCGACGCTCAGGCCGAGCACGGCCGCATCGAGCTGCTCGAAACGCTTCATGTCGTTCACCATGCACATGTGCTCGTTCGTGCACACCGGGCTCCAGTCGAGAGGATAGAACATGATGACGACGTTCTTCTTGCCCTGAAAATCGGAGAGCTTCACGTCCTTCTGGTTCTGATCCTTCAGCGTAAAATCCGGAGCCGCGGCCCCGACCGAAATTGCCATGCCCTTCCTCCTGGCTCGCTTTCGCGAGAAGTATTTCTGAAAATCCGCTCAATGCGATTCGAGCAAATATCATAGCCGAACCGGCCAGACCGCACAAACACCCCGCGCCCTGCCGCGCGCACCAGAAAAAAAGGCCTTGCCGATATTCACGGCAAGGCCCCCGGAACCTCGTCACTCAATTGACTGGTAGCGTTACTGCTTCGGTGCCGCCGCAGGCGTTCCCGGAGCAGGCTTTGGCGCCGTTCGGGGAGCCGTCGGCGCCGCGGCGCCCGCGTTCTTCACCGGATAGCTCTGGTCGAAGAGTCGGATAATGTCCTGCGTCACGTCGATCTGATTCGCGGCGTAGATAACCGGAGTCTGCTGCGAAGAGTCGTCCAGGACGACGGCATAGCCATTGTCCTTGGAGTACTTGTTCAGGATATCGACCAGCTTGCGGCCGATGCGATTGACGACGTCCTGCTGCGCATCGTTTGTGTCGTCCTGCAGTTCCTGCTGTTTCCGCTGATACGTGCGCGTCAGGGTGTCGCCTTCGCGCTGGAGCCGGGCCTTTTCTTCGTCGCTCAACGTCGACTGACCGGCCTGGAGACGATTCCTCACGTCTTCGATCTGCTTTTGCAGGTTCTGAAGCTCATTCATCCGCGGAGTAAACTGCGATTGCAGTTCGGCTGCAGCCTGCTTGCCTTCCGCCGTGCTGGCGATTGCCGCCTGGATATTGATTACTCCGAGCTTGCCCGCCGCCGCCGGAGCAGCGGCCTGAGCCCACACCGCGGGCGTCATTAAAAGTGCGGCAATAACTGGAACCACTGCTTGAATCTTCATTCTCACTCCTCATTCACACTGTGTGGCGAAATTTAATGAACACAAACGGGGAATTATAGCTTCCCACCCGGAAAATGGTCAATTGGATTCGCCCGGTGGCGGGGGATGGCTCGTGAGCCAACGACTGCACGCACAGGCACGCTCCAGCCCATCTCCCAATACAGTCCGATGCCCCATTTACAGGGGCGGTTGGCCGCGCGGTTCCGATGGCTTAGTGCGGCAGCGGAACCAGCAGGACGCGATTATTGTCCGGATCGACAAGCACAGCCAGATTCAGTTTCGGATCGATCGCCACTGCATTGGGACCGAGCACTAGGGCCGACGTCTGAGCTCCGCCCAAGCCGAGCACGACCTGCACGTTCGGAGTGAAACAGGTCGGTGCAGCGTTCGACGGGCAGGCGTAATCGATCACGGACAACGTGTGGTTGGTGGCATTCACCGTGACCAGCGAGCTCGTCTGAAAGTTGTAGTCAACCGATGTTGGCGCGATTCCGACATTGACCGTCGTCGAGTTTGTCGAAGAAGGATCCGTGAAGAAAATGTTATTTAACAAACTGTTTACGGTAATGAATACCTGGTTGACAGGATCGAACACCACGCCGCTCGGATTCTGAAGGTTGTTGACACGCCCGACGATCGTTTCCGAGTTCATGTCGACGATGTCCAGGGTGCTCGTCGAGGACGCCGTAGCCACCCCGGCAAAATCCAGAGTCGGATCGATCGCCACCGCAACCGGATCCTGGTCCGTTGGCAGGCTGTCGCCCAAGGTTGCGCTGATCGAAGTATTGCTCCCCGTCGTGGTCCGGGTAACATCGATGAAGCTAACTTCGCCCGTGCTGAAAAGATTGTTCGAGTTCGTGCTGGTGACCAGCGCGATGTCGGTGTCATCGTTGAAAGCCACGCCGGTGGCATTCAAGCAGTCCGCACCGCACAGCGCTACCGTCATCGCCAGCGGCGGCGTAGTGGTCAGATCAATGGCCGATGCGTTGTTGCTGCCGTTATTGGCCACCATGGCGACGCCCAGACGCGGATCGACGGCCACGCCGAGCGGCGTGGTACCGGTGGAAATCGCCGGCGGAATTACGCCGACAGGTCCGAGCGATTCCGGGGAAAGCTGGCCGTTGACGGGTGAGAGCGAAACGAGCGACACCGTATTGTCATTCATGTTTGTCACCACGGCCAGGTCGCGATCCGTATCCACCGCTACCGCCACCGGCCCGCTGCCCACTGTGACCGGCTGAATTACCGTCAGGTCCTCGACGTTCGATACGGCTCCGTTGTTGCTGTTCATGACGTCCACCAGAAAGTGTCGCGCGGATGCCAGCGCACTGGCAGGAACCTGCACGGTCAATTGCCGGCAGACGCCCGCGGCGCAGCCACTCGGTGTAGGCGCCGGCAACGCAATTTGCCCCTGATCGAGCCGGATGATCGAGTTGGCTGAGAAATTTGCGCCCGTCAAGGTAAGCGTCAACGGCACGCTGCTCGTCAAGGTGGTCGCGGGGCTGGCCTCCAGTATTTGCGGCTGCGTGAGGGGGCTGCCGAGGGAAATGATCGATGCGTGTGTGTCGCCCGCGTCCACGACAATGGCCTGATTCGTGGCGGGATCGACGGCGACAGCCTGAGGATTGGCGCCAAGGCCGGTGATTTTCTTCAGGATGATCCCGCTATCCAGGTCGGCCACCACTCCCGTCGAGTCTCCTGGAGAAACAGCAATGCCGAGATTCTCAAGGGGAGTGACGGCGGCGGAACCGAGGTCCGGTGTGGACTGCTGCGCCCCTTGAAAGGTGAAAGTTACCGAGGTGACGGCGTCGTTCAGGAGGCTGAACGTCGTCAACGTCTGCGCAGCCGGGTCAGCCAGCAATGCCTCGTGGGTTTCGGTGTTGATTCCGATGCCCTGCACGGTGGCCGAAATGGAGAGACTGCCCATCAGCTGCGGCTGGCGGCCCACGTCACCGACGCTCGCCGCGCGGCCAAGATCGACCAGCGCGATTGTTCCCTCGCCTCCGGGTGTAACCATCGCCCAATTGAGCCGCGGGTCGACCGCGACGCCGGGGTTCTGGCCGGTGCCGTAGGGCGTGATGCCTCCCGTGATCACTCCAACCGGGCAAGGCGGCGTTGCGCAGCCGACGCTCGGGTTGGCATCGGCGAGATCAAGAATCGTGCCGACGTTGGTGGATTGATTGGCGATGAATGCGCGGTGGGTCAAAGGATTTGCGGCGATGCTGTATGGCACGGTCGCAGCCGGGATCACCGACGGCTGGTAGGTGGCAAGCGAGACAGTCGCCACCTTTGCGGGCGGGGTCGCACTCAGGTTGATCGTAGTGATTGTGTTGTCGGTGCTATTCACGACATATGCCATGTGGTTCGGCGTGAGCATGTCGTCAACCGCTACTCCCGTCGGCGCCGCGCCCGTGCTGAGGGTCTCGACCACGGTGTCAGTCACCATGTTCACGATCGTAACGGACCCTTCCTTCGTGTTGGCGACCACGGCGTAGCCGTCCGCCTGGTCCATCGCAACGGCGGTCGAACCCGGCGTCGCGGTGGCGCCCATCGTCAGCGTGGCACCCGGCCCGCTTGAAATCGACGCCGCGCTCGGATTGACGGCCAAATTTAAGCCCGTAAGATTGGGCACTCCGGCCGTGACCGCATCGCTGTTCTGAACAACCAAAGGATAGAGCCCCGGCAGCGTCAGGCTGGCATCCTGAATGGAGACGTTCATGTGACGGCTATCGACATAGCTCGTGCAGACCTGTCCTCCGCCACCGCAACCTACTCCGTTGAACGTCGCAAGAGTCTTGCCCGGCACGAAGTAGCCGCCGACGAGATTCACGGTCAGGTTCGTTCCGCCATTGCTCTCCTGCACGCTGTTCGGTGTCGATGCGATTACGACCGGACGCACCGGGACAACGGGCAGGTTTACCGATCCGGAAGTTTTCGTGCCTTCCTGGGATTCAAGAAAGATCGAGAGGTTACCCGGTTGGGTTAACAGTGAACCGGGGATCGTGACACGCAGCAGATCCCCGCTGATTACCTTCACATCCGCGGTTGGCACCGCAACATTGTTCACAAACACCTGCGTCGTCGAGAAAATGTTTGTTCCCGAAAGATAGACATCCTGCTGCGCCGAGCCCTCCGCGGCCACCTGCGGTTCGATCGGGTCCGTGGCGCTGAAGGTCGGGTTATCTCCCGCTCCCACAGTGACGGACGCGGTGCCCACTTCGGAAGGATCTGCGCCGGATTGCGCGCCAATCGTTATCGCCCCCGGCGACGTATTCGGCGCGAAATATTCGCCCGCTGAAGTGGTTGCCGTGCAGGGATTACCTACTGCATTCGAAGGGCAGATATATCCGTCGGTAGCGTCGCCGCCAGGGTTGTTGTTTACCATCCAGACCACGCCGGTGTCGCTGGTACCCGTCACGATGTCGGTGAATTGAAATGTCTCACCCGGCCCTATCAGCGCAGTGGTGGGGAGCACCTGCACGCGTATGCCGGAATCAAGCGTGATCGAAAACGTTCCAAACGCGTTTGATCTGACGCAGCTGCTGGCCACGATCAAGATGGAGGCAGGATTGGGAACGGTTGCCGGTGGCGTGTAGAGACCGTTTGCGGTGATCGTCCCGAATCCGGCGATCGGACTCTTCACCGTCGGAATCGTGCATCCCGTAGTCGGCCCCTGGCCCTGCGTACACAGCGTTGGGGGAATCGTGGTCGAGGGCGTTGCGGGAGGCTCGCAGATCTGCCAGAAAACGGTCGTTGCGGAAATACCCGTGACGGTGGCCGTGAACTGCACCGACGGCCGGCTGATGATGATCGGCAACGGCGCCGGGGCCGGGCCCGTGATTGTGATTCCCACCGCCGTGGAATTCCCGCCGCATCCCGCTACCCAAATCGCGAGAAGCAGCACTGCCGCCAATCCCCACGCCTTCATGTTCCCTCCACCAATCTCCGATGAATTCCCCGCGCCCCTTGCGCGGCCAAGAACTTCCACCGATTTCCCCCGGCACTCTGGTCTGCGCATCAGAAAGTCCTGCTCACGGCAAACCGCAATGTCGTCCTCGGTTCGAACAGTCCCGGAGGAATCGTCTGCGACGATCGAACCTGATCCAGGAAACTTTGCAGAGAGGGCACAATCTGCGTGTCGTACACGCCCAGGTCCTTCAAACTGTCTCTCTCGGCGGGCGGAACGAAAAACGCTCCCAGCGGGGGCGTAATCGTCTGAGCGAAGCGCAGGTAATTGTATGCCCAGTAGATGCGGAACGGCGCCTGGATGATCGGTATCTGGATATCGACTTCCACGCCCGCCGATGTGTGCGGCCGGAAGTTCGTTCCGGCGGCAATCGGCAAATTGTTGGGAATGTCCACGCACGGAGCTCCCGCAGGCTGGCACGGAAAATCCGGATTCGGATACTGTTGCCGCAGCGATGCGATCGCCGAAGGATCCAGCTGCAGCTGCGACCGCCGCAGGATGCCATTCACGCCGAAATCGTGAAACAGGGCGATGCTCACGTAAGAGCCAACGACGGGTATCCGGTATTCGATGTTGGAGATGCCCTTCAAGTCGCCGCCCGGCCGCGTGGGCACGAATTCCAGCACATTGACCGGAATCGACTCCTGCACGGGAACGCCCGTCGGCCCCAGGTTGTGTGGATTTACGAACGTGACGTCGGTCGTCGTCGAGAACGGAATGAACACGAACGGGGAAATCGTGTAGAAGTCGAAGCCCCGCACGTCCTGCTCGCCGCCTGCATAAAACCGGGTGTTCGGCGGCACTTCCTTGCCCCCGTAGCCGGTGATGTTGGCCGCTGCAATGTGCAGCGCGATCGTATTCCGGCGATGATGGCTCGGATGGAAGTACGACATTTCGAAAGTGTTGCTGATCGTGTTGACGTTGCCGCCCAGCGGACCTCCTACGACGCTCGATCCGTAGGAGAAACTCTTTCCGTGCGTCGGATTGATCGGGCTGTCGACCGTGTTGTAGGTCAACGTGGGAGTAATCGAGCTCTGTCGGATTCCGTTCAGGGCCGACGGGCCCGCCAGGCTCGTGAACTTCGTGAATTCAAACAGCAACGTGGCAGACTGGCTGAACGGCGTAATGTCCGTGCTGGAATATCCATAGCTAACGCCGAGCCGCGTGAAGGAAAGTCGTCGCAGCGGATAGGTCGCGAATATCGTGAAGCCTTTCGAGTCGGTGTTGTAATTTTCCTGGAGCGCGGGATCGATCGCAACGTTCTGCCCTAACAGAATTCCTTCCTGCCGCGCCGTGTTGTAATCGTACTTTGTCGAGAAAATCGTGAATCCGGTCGCAATGGGCCGATCGAAAAGATACGGTTCCGTGAATCCGAAATTGATGGTTCGTTGAATGTCGCCGATCTGCGCGGAAAGCGTCAGCGTTTCGCCCAATCCCAGGAAATTGTTCGTTTGATACGAGAATCCCACGAAGCTGCCCGATATGCCGCTGACGCCACCCGAAAAGCTGATCGATTGCTTCCCCTTTTCCTTCACCTTCAGCTTGATGTCGACCGTGCCGGCCTTCACGTTCTTTTTCAGCTCCGCGTTTTCCGGCTTGATGGCGTCGAAATACCCCAACTGATTCAAACGCAGAAGGCTGAGCTCCCACAAACGGTTGTTGAAGACCTGTCCTTCGTCGAGCAGCAGCTCGCGCCGTATCACCTTGTCGCGCGTCGTGGTATTGCCCGAAAATTCGATGCGTCGCACGAAGAACTGTTTTTGCTGGTCGAATTCAAGCGTCAGGTTCACGATCTTTTTCTGGTCGTTTACGTCGAAGTTCGGCGTGGAACTGAAATCGATGTAGCCGTACGTCCCGT
>Ga0210388_10001066_pt1 | contig 21837 bp, 19 predicted proteins | sample IncBWC19OmetaG_FD_155485 | JGI IMG/M metagenome (GOLD analysis project Ga0210388, IMG submission 155485) | Forest soil microbial communities from Barre Woods Harvard Forest LTER site, Petersham, Massachusetts, United States - Inc-BW-C-19-O ... | reverse complement strand
GTGAGGATGCCGCTGACCACCAGCAATAGGATTGTCACGGCCACCATCATCTCCGTGATGGTGAAAGCACTGCAACGCCGGCCGGAATTGTTCAAGGCTGTTTTCATTCGTCCGGGGCGCGCATGGTTTCAACCGAGCTTGTCATCGTGTAATCCCGGTATTGCCAGATGCAGTCCACATGGATCAAACGCACCGGCGGCGACACCGAAACTTGTGAGATGGTTGTCTGCACCGTGGCGGAAACCGTGTTCGATGGCGAGTCCAACTGGGTCAAGGTCACCATCTGGTTGGGAAAATTTGAAGCCACCAACTGGTCCACGGCCGGGTAGGCCGAGACATCCCATTGCGCGCTGCGCGCCTGCTCGATGCGTGCCTGCGCCTGCGTGCAGGCCGCCAGCTCCAGCGAATCCTGCATGGCGGCATTGGAGCTGTAAATATAACCGCTCACAATGCCCCCCACCGTCAGCGCGGTGATGGCCAATGCAATTACGACCTCGACCAACGTCATGCCCGCCCGATTTCGGGACGGAAATGACTTTGTTTCAAGATGTAAACAGTGAATTTTCAAGAACTTTAAAAACCCCGCTTTACCGGAGTATTGTTTCTTTTAGCCGACACCTCAATATTTCAACCTTCAGCAAATAACATAATATATCTGGCCGGTCAGACAAGGACAATAACGTCCGGGTGCATTGACCGTTCAAACGCATATTTGCTTTAAAAACATTCATTTACCATGGCAAATGGAGCAAATTCGGGGCCAAAATCCGTCATCGGGCATACCATTCGCACAATTTGGCGATGTCATTCCGCTGTTGCAGCAATTTCGTGCGCCACGCCAGATAGGGCGTATAACTATAATGGTGATCCACGAGCGAGACGGCGCGCAGGACATCTGCATCCGCCACCTCCGGCTGCCCCGCGCTCAAGGCCAGCCAGCGCGCCAGCCACACGATGACCGGATACAGCAGCGCGAGATTCCGGAAGCCTTCGATGAACGGACGGTTATGGAACGCGCGCCCGCAAAAATGCAGGCTCTGGACCTTCACGCAAAAATAACGGGTCAGCAAGGCCTCCGCGCCCGCCGACAACGGCGCGAAATTTTTCTCGATATCGGAAAATTTCACGCGCTTCAATTCCTCGCTCAGGGCCGGTGTTGAACCGGCCGACCACACGAAACGCGCTGCCGCCGCCAGCATCTTCCAGCGATGGGAACTCCGCACGTCCGTATCCGCGACCGTGACGATGCGCGCGTGCTCCAAAACCATCATCCGTAAAAACAGCCGGCCGAAGGCGCTCGGTTTCTCCGGCGACTCCGGCAATTCAGGAATTTTTTTTGAAGAATTTTCCACCAGCGCCCCCAGAATGTCATCCGCGCTGTCGCCTTCGATCTGGTCGAAATAACTCTTCTCCACCGTACCGAGCCATTGCAACGCGCGGAGGATTTTCAACGCCATCGGGAGCGTTTCATCCGCCAGCGATTTGTCCAGCCAGCGGGTGAAGCGCATGAAATCCGGCCAGTCCAGCCCTGCCGTCGCGGCCACGGCGGGCGGCGGGAATTCATCGCAATTATCCGGCAGAAAAGTTTTGGCCAGCTTTGCCAGGCCCGCGGCATATCCGGACATCGGCACGCCCTTGTTCGCGGCGGCGGACGGGCAACTGAAGCGCAGCCCGACCAGCAGTTTTTTCCCCGCCGGATGCACGACGAGCGGATACAACCGGCAGGCCAGCGGTTTGGCGGCCTCGCCAAATTTCGCGTGGATTTTACAGCGGCCCTGGCTGTCGAGAAAGACACAGGCGCCGTCCGGCTGATGGCCGAGCCGGAAATGGTTCAGGCCGCGCACAACGGCCTTCGCCGGATCGATGCCGTCCGCCGGCGTCCAATTCTGTTCCTCGATCCGTTGCTTGTCCTCCGGTTGCAGCGTGATGAGCAATCCGCCGCGACAGCAATCGGTGCAGCCATGGCAGCTCCAATTCTGTATGTTCGGCGTGATGATGCCCGTAAAATTCACGCGTGCAGCGTAGTCGTTCCGGCGGCGTCGGTGAAAGAAAATTTACTCGCGTTGCATGGATTTCGAGCATAGATTTCCTTCAGATTTGGTGAACTCAGACACTAAAGATTCTTCTTTCGCAGACTTGTCCGCCGTCCGCCGCACCGGACGATTTATCGCACAGGCATGGAATTCCTTTTTTGAGATGCTGGAAACGCCGCAGCGGACGTTAAGCTTTTTCCTTGGCGGTGTTTTGCTCTTCACCTTCGTGCTCGCGGTTTATTCGCCGGTACTGCCGGGAACTTTTCTGATGGATGACTGGCGGTTGATTGACGGCGACAACGACCTGCTGCACGGCAAATTGACCGCCTGGAACATCTGGTTCCAGACGGATTTTGCGCTTTCCAGCATCGCGTTCTGGCTGCAAAGGCTTGCCTTCGGAACCAATCCCTTTGGCTATCACCTGACCAACATCATTTTGCACGCCGCGAGCGCGATGCTCGTCTGGCGGTTGCTGCTGAAATTAAAGATTCCTGGCGCGTGGCTGGCCGCCGCGTTGTATGCGGTGCATCCCGTCTGCGTCAATTCCGTTGCCCGCGCCGCGGAGATCAAGAACACCCTGTCGCTGCCATTTTTCCTGTTCAGCTTCATCGCCTATCTGAATTATGAACGGCTGGCGCTGTATCCGGAGGACAAAAATCAAGCCGCCCGTCCATGGCGAAATACAATCTGGTATCTGATGGCGTTGATATCCTTCCTTCTGGCGCTGTTTGCGAAAACCTCCGTCATCATGTTGCCGGCAATCCTCCTGGCGGCGGCCTGGTGGCAACGCGAAAAAATCCGGTGGAAGGATTTCATTCATACGTCGCCATTTTTTGTCCTGTCGCTCGCGTTCGGCTTGTTGTCCATCTGGTTCCAGAAACATCAGGCGCTGGCTTCCGCCGGCGAAACCCTGGCCCCTGAAACCTTCTGGCAGCGCATCACCGTGGCGGGGCATGTCGTGGCATTTTACCTTGGCAAAGCCCTCTGGCCGTCCAACCTCAATCTGGTCTATCCGCAATGGACACTGGACTCCTTCGCTTTTTTCTCCTGGCTGCCGTTCTTTCTTTTCGGCGCTGCGTTGCTGTGGTGCTGGCGATTTCCCGACAGCCGGGCCCGGCACTTATTGTTCGCGCTCGGCACCTTTGCCGTGGCGCTTTTTCCCGCGCTCGGCTTGTTCGACTCGCAATTCCTCACGCGCTGGCAGGTTTCCGACCACCTTCAATACCTCCCGCTCATTGCACCCCTCGCGCTGATCGCCGCCCTGCTGGCGGCACGGGTTGAAAAGACGGCCATGCGTATCGGTTCCCTGCTCTTGATCTTGATCCTGTCCACGCTCGCGTTTCAACGCGCAAGGGTTTATTCGACCGAGGAAAAACTGATGAGTGATTCCGTCGCCAAAAATCCCGCCGCCAGCTATGCGCAAAATGACCTCGGCGTGATTTTCGCGAACCGCAAGGACATGGCCCGGGCCACGGAGCATTTCCAGGCCGCCGTGCTCGCCGATACCAACAACGCCGCCGCGCATCTAAACCTGGGCCAGTCTCTGATGATGGCCGGGAAATTTTCCGGGGCGGAAAAGGAGTTTCAAACCACGCTGGCGCTCAAGAGCTACGATGTGGGCGCGCACAAAAATTACGCGCGCCTGTTGCGCAGCGAGGGCCGCAATCGCGAGGCGGTTTTTCATTATCTGGTCGCGCTGCGTTTTCAGCCGGACCCCGCCACGCGGCTGGATCTGGCGACGCTGCTTTACCAGGATGGCGACGCGCGCGAGGCCGTTGACCAGTTCCAGCAGGTATTGCTGGCAAAACCGGACCAGGTCGAGGCGTTGAACAATCTTGCCTGGCTGCTGGCAACCTGCGGCGACGGGACCGTGCGCAACGGCAGCAATGCCGTGGTTTATGCCGAACGCGCCTGCGAACTCACCGGCTACCGGCAGGCAAAAATCACCGGGACGTTGGCGGCGGCCTACGCGGAAGCCAGCCGGTTTCCGGAGGCGGTCAGCACCGGGAAGCTCACCGTCAAACTTGCGAATGAGTCCGGTGATCAGAGTGTGACCTACGTCGGCAACGAGCTGCTGAAGCTTTATGCCAACGGCCAGTCGTATCATGAGCCGGTGGCAGCAGGCCGTTGAGCCGCCGGAAAAGAGGCAATGCCTTGTTCTGAGTTTGGGAGCACCGGCTTCACTTGAACGAATTTTTGCGTGGCCACATTGAAGCGGCATAAATGCCGCGCCCCGCAGATCAGGGCGCCGCTGGAAATAAGTTGCCGGTCCATTAAAAAGGTGGAATCGTTCCGTCCACCATGAAAATGTTTTTCGCCGTTCTCGTCGCAACCACGGCTTTCATCTCCATCGCCCGCGCACAAACGAATGATCCGGCAACCGAACTCCACGCGCTCACCGACCGGGTGATCGCGAAATATTCAGGGGGCAAAACCAACGAGGCCGATTATGCCGATGACATCAAGGCCTTCGACGCATTCATTGCGAAGGAAAAAGACATTGATCCCACCAACGCCTCCCTGGCGGTTTACATGAAGGCCAGGCTGTATCTGGAACTTCTGCATGACTACGACAAAACGAAGGCGGTACTCCAACAGTTGGCCAGCGATTTTCCGCAGACGCGATACGGTCAAGCCGCCAGCCAGCAATTGTTGATGTTTGACCAACTGGCGGATGAGGAGAAGGCCATGGCAGAAGCGGAAAAAAAACAGGATGAACTCCTTGGGGCCGGCAAACCGTTCCCTGATTTTTCCGAGAACGACCTGGATGGCAAACCACTTTCAGTCACGGCTCTCAAGGGTAAGGTGGTATTGGTGGATTTTTGGGCGACTTGGTGTGTCCTTTGCCATATGGAACTGCCGAACATCATCACCACTTACAAAAAACATCATGCTGAAGGCTTTGAGATCGTCGGTATCAGCCTGGACGACGATCGGAGCGCGCTGGAAAGATTTGTGAAGGAAACTGACGGCATGACCTGGCCGGAGTATTTCGACGGCAAACACTGGCAAAATAAACTCGCACAAAAATATCTAGTCAGCGCCCTGCCATTTAACGTGCTCGTCGGGCCGGACGGCAAAATTATTGGCACGCGGCTGCAGGGCGCGGCATTGGAAGCCGCCGTCGCCGCCGCGCTTGCCAAAAAGTAAATAATTCCTTCTGTTTGCGCAGGCTGGAAGTTCCCGCCCGTTTGCGTATCCTCTGCGGCGATGTTAAGAACGTTGCGTAAAGCCGAGTACGCCGAACTGATGATTTTGTTCTTCATCCAGGCGGCCGGCATGGCTGTCTGGTTCGTGCCGCTTGGCCCGATACTGGATCAATACGGCCTGCATAGCATCAAGGCTTACGCATTCGCTGCGGCCGCCGTCGCGTCGTTCATTTCACCGCTCATTTTCGGCGCGATGGCGGACCGGCGTGTGCCGCCGGCGAAGGTCCTGCGTTTCCTTGCCACGTGCACGGCGCTGTTGATGACGGGCATCAGTGCGTCGCTGCAATTTCACGTGAACCGATGGTTCTTGCTTGCGCTGATCCAGGTTTTTTATCTTTTTTACTCGCCGATGTTCAGCATCTCCACGGCCATCGTGTTCAACCGTCTGGCGAATGCGCGAAAGGAATTTGGTCCCGTCCGGTCGCTGGCGACGTTCGGCTGGATGGCCGGTGCGCTGCTGGTGAGCCTGCTCGCGCTCGACCGTTCGGCCTTCGCCTGCTATCTCGACGCCTTTCTCTGGCTGCTCGTGGCGGCGTTCACCTATTTTCTGCCTTCGTTGCAAATGCCCGTGTCCGCCGAAAATCTTACCTGGCATGAACGCCTCGGCCTCGACGCGCTGACGTTGTTGAAGCGAAAGGAGGTCCGGGTTGTGTTTTTGACCACGACCCTTTTCAACGCGCCGCTCTGCGCATTTTATCCCTATGCACCGACGAACCTGCATGATCTCGGGTTCAACCGCACCAGCGCCTGGATGAGCCTGGCGCAAACGACCGAGGTCATCGGCATGTTTTCGCTCGCGTGGTTGCTGCACAACTGGCGGCTGAAATGGATTTTCACCTGCGGCCTGGCGCTGGGTCTGGTGCGCTTCCTGTTTGGGGCGCTGAATTATGAATGGTCACTGCTGCTGAACATCATTTTGCATGGTGCCTCCTTTGTCTTTGTCTTCATCACCGCGCAGATTTATCTCGACCAGAATATCGAACCCTCATGGCGCGCGCGCGCCCAGGCACTGCTCACGCTGATGAACGGGGGCGTCGGCAATCTGATCGGATATCTGGGCACGGGCTGGTGGCTGGATGCCTGCGCGCATAATGGCGTGAACAATTGGACGCGTTTCTGGGGCGGACTGGCACTCGTAATTGCCGGCGTTATGGTTTACTTTCTTGCGGCCTTTCGTGATCGCACGGGGGACAAACCAAACTGACCATGACCAAATTTTTTCGGGCGCTGGCCCTGTTGGCGTTGGGAACAAACATTGTTTCCGCGCAAGACCCGGCCACCGCCCCCGGTACGCTCGCTTACCATCTCGCCACCAACGCGGCCGCGCGCGCAACCTTGCCGCTGGATCGCGCCGTGTTTAACGGGCCCAACTCCGTCGGCCTCGACCACCTCACCGGCGCGCACTGGTCGCCGACATTCTGGCTGCACGGGGTGCATGGTTTGAGCGCCACCCCCATCGGCTACACCAACTATCCACTCAGCGGGCAAGGGTTGCCCACATTGGTTTCACCACGTCATTACCTTTGCGCCACCCATATGCACCCCGAGGCTTTCACGGTCGCCTTTCTGGACACGAATAACGTCGTTTGTTTCCGCCGAACCCTGCAAAAGGTGGATGTCGGCAGCGACACTTCCGTCGGCCTGCTGGATAACGACGTGCCCGCTTCGGTGGAATATCTGCCCGTGCTGCCGACGGACTTCATGAGTTATCTCCCCGCCACATCTACTAATTATGTCCAGGGTATCGGCATGAACCAGGCGTTTTATGTTTTTCCCCAGCCGATGTGCTTTTGGTCCCCGGGTAGTGTGACCTGGGACCCCGGAATGGCGGTGCCTCACGGCGTAAGCACGAATGGGGATGTTCCCATCGGCGGCGGCGATTCTTCCAGTCCCGAGATGCTTCTCGTCGGCAACCAGTTGGTGCTCGCTTCACACATTTACTCGGCGCGCGGCGGCCCGAACTACGCTTATCAGATCTATGCCATCGACGAGAAGATGCACTATCTCTCCACCAACAACCATTGCGCCAGTGATTATCAACTCACCGAATTCAGCCTGGGTAACTGGCCGAAGATTCGTTGAACCTCATCCCGCGAGAATCGTTTCAATCCGGGCAAGTTCCTCCGCGCTGAACTTCAAATTTTTCACGGCACCCACGCAGTCATCCACCTGGGCGACTTTGCTCGCCCCGATCAAAGCACTGGTCACGACGGCGTGCCGCAGCACCCACGCGAGCGCCATTTGCGCGAGCGTCTGCCCGCGCGACCGGGCGAGATCGTTCAATTTTTTGGTCTTCGTCAACACTTCGTCGGTGACGTCGTCCGGGCGAAGGAATCTTTTGTCGTGGCCGGCCCGCGAATCAGCGGGAATCCCCTTGAAATAGCGGTCGGTCAACAAACCCTTCGCCAGCGGTGAAAATACCGTGCAGCCGATGCCCTCCTGTTCCAGCGTGCTGAGCAGGTCCGGTTCAACCCAGCGGTCGAGCATGGAATAACGCGGTTGATGGATCAGGCACGGCGTGCCGAGTTCGCGCAAGATTTTGGCCGCGCGGGCAGTTTCCGCCGCCGGATAATTGGAAATACCCGCGTAAAGCGCCTTGCCGGATTTCACCGCGTGGGCCAGCGCACCCATGGTTTCTTCCAGCGGCGTATCAGGGTCGGGCCGGTGTGAGTAAAAAATATCGACGTACGGCAAGCCCATCCGCTGAAGCGATTGGTCGAGCGACGACAGCAGGTATTTGCGCGAACCCCATTCGCCATATGGCCCCGGCCACATATAATAACCCGCCTTGGTCGTGATGATCAGCTCGTCGCGCCACGGCAGCAAATCCTGTTTCAAGATTTTTCCGAAGGTCAGCTCGGCGGCGCCGTCCGGCGGACCGTAGTTGTTAGCGAGGTCGAAACAGGTGATGCCCAGGTCAAATGCCCGGCGGACGATCGCCCGCGCATTGTCGTAGGAATCCGCGCTGCCGAAGTTATGCCAGAGGCCGAGCGAAATCAGCGGCAGCTGGACGCCGGATTTGCCGCAGCGGCGGTAGAAACTCTTGTCATCGTAACGGTTTGTGGCCGGTGAATACATGGCCGTAATTATAACCATCTCCCCTGCCCGGCTCGACAAAAAATTTCGTCAATGTTGCTTATCATATGAAATGCAGCATGCGCACCGTCTGCACCAAAGCATTTTCCGCCGTCCGGAGTCAATCCATGCGGCTTTGCAAATCAATGCTCACCGATGGCAGCGGCGTTGAACCTGGTTTTGCCGCTTCTTCCTTCACCGGGGTAGATTCAAAACTTTGCCACCACTCCGCGCGAAGCTCCGGCGTCCAGGCTTGTGCAAACGGCGTTGTCGCCAGCCGTGCCCTCAGGCCATCCGCCGAATGCGGACGTGCATTCATATCCTTTTCCAGGCAGCACAAGATCAATTCTTCCATCTTCCGGCTGATTGGCTGCGTGGTGCGCCGGCCGGGCGGGATCGGCGCGGCGGTTAATTGCTTCTCCTGCACTTCCGCCATGTTCCCGGCATCGAAAATATAATGACCCGTCAACAGGAAATATCCGAGCGCGCCCAGCGAATAGAGGTCGCTGCGCGGGTCGCCCACGGTGTCTCCGCGCACGGCTTCCGGCGGCATGAACCACGGGGTGCCCTCGACGAGGTTTTCTTTCACGGAAATATTCTCGTCCGTGCCAGCTTGTCGATATTCCCGGACCAGGCCGAAATCCAGGACCTTCACGCAATCCGGCATGCCACCCCGCCGGCAAAGGATGATGTTGCCCGGCTTGATGTCGCGATGGATCAATCCCAGCGCGTGCGCCTCCGCCAGCGAATCACAAATCTGCGCGAGGATATGCACCACCCGGCTCTCCGGCAGCACGCCAAAACGCGCAACGAGGTCGTGTAAATTCACACCCTGAAGAAATTCCATCGCGTAGTAAAAGATCCCGTCCGGTGTTTTGCCGTAGTCATACACCTGGATGGTGTTCGGATGCGTAAGCTGGCAGGTCAACTGCACCTCGCGCTCGAACCGCGCCACCGCCGCCGCGTCGGCCACGCCCGCCGCCAGAAGTTTCACCGCCGTGTCGCGGCGCAATAGCGCGTGCCGCGCGCGATATACCACGCCCATGCCGCCTTCGCCGATTTTTTCCTCCAGCGTGTACTGTCCCAGTTGTTTCAACTTCGTCTCCGCCGCATCCAATCGCCTTTGCAGGGCGAGACTTGAAAGCAGGAACATCCCCGTAGCGCACAACAGCAAAAACAAGATCAGCAGCACGAAAATCCATTGCAGCACGCGCAAAGGGCGGAACGCCTCGCTCGCGTCAATCTGTGTCGCCACGCCGAAGCCGAACTCCGGCAGCCAGCACGATGCCCCGACCACGGGCACGCCGCGATAATCGTGCGATGACGTCACGTCCACTTCATCCTCACCATCCACCGCGCTTGTGACCAGCCGCGTCAACGCACGCGTCGGAGTTTCTTCATTCGTTTCGACAAAACCCTTCGTCAGGTCGCCACCGGGATCATGCAGGCGCAGGTTCAACGCCGAACTGGGATTGGTCGCATTCAACAGACCGAGTTGCCGCAACTGGTCGTCAAACCGGCTGCGCGAAATCATCAGGCCCGTCTGGTCAAAGGCGTACGTCTCGCCCGAATCGCCCGAACGCGCCACCGAGAGGATGCGCGAAAATTCATTGTCCGGATTGATCAGCAACGCGAGCGCGCCGACGACGCGACGCGACGCATCCCGCACCGGCGCCGCCACCTGCATCAACGTCAGATCGCCGCGTCGACGCTGGCCGTTGGGCGGAGGTGGCGGCAAGTCTCCCGCCATGCGCAAATCATTGGTTCGCAGCGGCGGCAGACGGGAATTGCGTTGCGCGCGGCGCTGCATCAACAATTCCGGTTTGAAGGGCGTTATGAGCACCGGTTCGCCCGTGGCAAACAGTTCCGCGAATTTGTTCGTATGTGCGTCCGAGATAAGTTGATTCCCGAAAAATTGCGGGCGGATGGAGTTCGCCACCACCTGAAAATTGGTGTTCACCAGGTCCGCGACCCCGTATCCGAGACGATTGAGACGCGGACGTAGTTCGTCCACAAATTGCTGCATTTCCGGAGGCGGCTGAAATTCCCGGCGCGACATATGCGGCAGTACCAGGATTTTTTGGGCGAGATCGCGCACCTCCGGTTCCTCCGCCAGCACCGTGGCGATACGCGTCTGGTTCGTCGCCCAGATGCCCAAGGCCGTGACATTGGCGTTGAGGGTCGTCGTCAGTTGCGCCTTGAGATTGTCCTCGATCACCACGCGCAACTGGTGATTGCCCCACCATCCCACCCCCGCGACCAGCACGGCGATGACCAGCGGCAACACCCACATTGGCAATTTCAAGCGCTCAATCATTGTCAGCAAGGCAGACGATGCAATAAGTTCTCATGTTTCAGCAAGCCGCTAAACATCGCGCTGATTTTTTGGTTTGATTTACTTGGATTTGGTTGGATTCGGTTGGGTTTTACCCTGATCCACTCGCAACAGTCCGTTGCTTTGCGTTTATCCCTGGTTGCCGGCTCCTTAATCTTTAACGGATTTCTTTGAGCAATTCATCCAATCGTCCGGCCCAGAAGGCGAGGTCGAAATTCTGCGGGTCGTCGTGGCCGTCAGGGATTCCTGCGTCTATGGCACAGTGGTAGCCGGGAACCAGCCAGGTGCCGTGTTGCACGCTGGCGGAAACATAGAGCAACGCCAGGCGGTCGTATTGCGCGACGGTGAAGCCGGGTTCGGGCCCCAGCGCGTCATTCTTTGGACCGCCTTTGTCGGGGTCGCGGTGGCGCGGCTGGACAAGTTCATTATGGACGAACAGACCGCGGCTGCGTTCGCCAACCACGCGAACCTCAAGCTTGGTCGCGCGCCACGGCTGGGCGTATGGGTGGGGTGCGATGGAATCGCCGAGGCGGTTGATGAAGATATGCGCCGCACCTCGGTTGGTGTAGCGGTTTAGGTTGTTGAGCGACCACGCCATGGTATTGATATTGGTGGGGATGGGCACATCGCCGTAGTTGGGTGTGCTCGTGTCGTGAATGACAAAATATTTCGCGCCGCAATGGTTCGTCAGCGGTCCGCCGATGACCTCTTCCGCGATGCCGTGGGCGGCCAGATATTTTCGCAGCGCGGCGACATCGAGCTTCACGGGCTGGCCGATGAGGCTTTCCAGAGGTGCGGGCAGCGCGGCGAGCGGTGCGGCCAATTCACCGTGGGGTTTGACGGGGCGCAGCAGGCAGCGGGCTTGTTCAACCGGCGTGCCGGGGAACGAAAGCGTGTTAGTGTCAAACCCGCAACTGGTGTTCTCCGCGCGAACGCTAATGCAGCCGGCCAACATGGCGGCGAAGAGAAGGGAGTTTAAAGTCATGGTATCTTAAAGTCCCAATGTCATAAACCGGTTGTTCACTTCCTTGAAATGGCAATCGGACGAACAGAGAGCTTCCAACTCGCCCTTCTTGAAATGCTTGGTGACTTCGGGCGTTGCCTTGAGTTGCTCCATAAAATTTATCTTATCGGATGCGGCGGCGCTCCAGATGAGCAACAATTTTATCAGCATCCAAACGCTCGCGTTTTAATATTCCAGACTTATCCGGCAGAACGGCTACAACGCCGAGCAAAATTATTGGCATCAAGAACATCGAACTTGGCAGCAGTAAAGGAACCAACCTATAGATCAACCGGACATATGGAATTAATAAAACAGCCAAGGGCATGAGGCCGATGAAAACCACCGCCTCATGCCAATTCTTGGCGCGAACCCACCACCAGCAGCCATAAATTACGGCAGAATAGCTCGGCACAAAAATCCAAATTGCCGCAGCGCGGGAATTGTCCATCCGGTCGAAAAAACCGGTACGTACGAAGATCAGGAGTAAAGCGAGCAAAATACCCGCTAGTCCAAGGACATTATAGATCATGGCGTTTCGCCGACAACGCACGATCCTGGCAATCGGGGAATCATCCTCCGCGGGACGATGTTTTCTTTTCGGACTTTGATGGGTCGAACATTTATCCGGCAAAGCAAAGAGCAGGAGCGCAAAGATCACGATTTGCGCCGGCAAAAAGATACCGGTGATTAATATGGCGGTTGAATAACCCTTGGCCCTGGCCAGGTGACCACCTCCCCAAAAAAAAGCGAAATACATCAACCCGAGAACCATTAGGATATATATGACAATCGGCGCTTGGGCATGAGGCCAAAGTGCGTGAAATATAAGGCTGATCACGAGAAAAGGCACAATCGCCAGTGGCACTGCTGTCAGCCACAGTGTCAAACCGACCATTGCCTTTTTTTTATGACGCCGGTCCATTTGATTTAAAAAACATTACAATTTCAACTTCTTAAACCGGTTGTTCACTTCCTTAAAATGGAAATCCAGCGAACAGAGCGCTTCCAGTTCGCCTTTCTTGAAATGTTTCGCCACTTCCGGCGTGGCTTTTAGAACCTCCACAAAATCCGCGTCATCGCGACCGGCGTGCTTCACTTCCCACGTTTTCATCGCTGCGTCCTGGACGAGCTTGTAGGCGGCTTCGCGCGTCAGTCCCTTTTTGATAAGCGCGAGCAGGACGGTCTGGCTGTTCCACATCCCGAGCGAGAGACCGATATTCTTTTTCATGTTCGCCGGGTAAACCACGATGCCATCCATCAGCCGCGTGAGCAGGCCGAACATGTAATCCAGCAACGTGCAGGAATCCGGGAAAATGATGCGCTCAACGCTGGAGTGCGAGATATCGCGCTCGTGCCACAGCGCGACGTTTTCCAGCGAGGCCATCGCATTGCCGCGCAGCACACGTGCGAGACCGGTGAGGCGTTCCCAGGTGATGGGATTGCGCTTGTGCGGCATGGCGCTGGAACCTTTCTGGCCCTTGGTGAACGGCTCTTCCGCTTCCAACACCTCCGTGCGCTGCAAATGGCGGAACTCGACGGCCCACCGTTCGATGCTCGCGCCGACCAGCGCCATCGTGAGTTGGAATTCCGCATGGATGTCGCGCTGCACCACCTGCGTGGCGATGGGCGCGGGCTTGAGGCCAAGCTTTTTGCAGACGAACGCCTCCACGCGCGGTGAGAGATGCGCGCTGGTGCCGACCGCGCCGGAAACCTTGCCGATGGCGACGACTTCGCGCACGGTTTCGAGCCGGCGCAACGCGCGTTTGAATTCATCATGCATCAACGCCAGTTTCAGGCCGAACGTCGTCGGTTCGCCGTGGATGCCGTGGCTGCGGCCCATGCACGGCGTGAACTTGTGTTCCTTCGCGCGGCGGGCGATGACGGGCAGAAGGTTTTTTACGTCCGCGATCAGGAGGTCCGCGCTCTGCATCATCTGCACGGCGTAACAGGTATCGCCCACATCGCTGCTCGTGAGGCCGAAATGGAACCAGCGGCTGGCGTTGTCATTGATGACCTCGGCCACCGCGGTGGTAAAGCCGATGACGTCGTGGTTCAAAACCTTCTCCAGTTCGCGCTGGCGGGCGACGAGGCCCGGCAAATCGGCGAACCATTTGTCGGCCCCGGCCTTGATCCTGGCGAAATCCTTCGCCGGCACGACACCTTCCTTTACCAGCGCCTCGCTGGCGAGCAGCTCGATCTGCAGCCAGATCTTGAGTTTATTTTCGTCGGTCCAGATCGCCCGCATTTCGGGGCGCGAATAACGCGTAATCATGGCTCAATTAAAAAGGAAAAAGGCAAAATTAAAAAGGCGGAAGTGCTCGGAAAGGAGCCTTCCAGCCTTGGTTGCCTTCTTCCTGCCGTGGAAAATGGATTCCCGAAGCCGGTTCAGGGCATATTGACGTCAAAATCTCCGGTGGCGATGAAGCTTTTGCCGCTGATTCCGCCGGGGCCAAAACCGGTGGCGGTGTACTTAATAGTGGTGGTCGTATTCGTGCCGACGATTTCGGAGGTGGAATTGTATTTGCCATAGACGCTCACGCTGAAGGCGACGGTCGAGCCGGTATAATTCACGGTGACGACCTTGGTGCCGGAGACGTTGATCCTGGTTCTGGTCGGCTCGAAGGAGGTTTTCGAAGTATAGATGTCGTTATATACGGTCAGGTTCAACAGATTTGTGTCCACAGCGGCCAGTACGGTCTCATTGCCTGCCGGAGCCACGACCAAAAATTGTCCGTTCGTGCTTATCCATAGTCGCGCGCCGGCGGGCACCGAAATGTTCTGGTCCGTGGCGATGATCTGGAGGAGGTCAGAAGTATCGAACTTGAAATTGTTCTGGTTCGGCTTGGGATCAACAACGCATTGAAATTTGATCTTCACTTCAGTGTTCAAGGGCAGGCTGTCGGCACGCACGGCGGACAACGACAGGGCCAGTCCGCAAACAAGAGTCAGGAGCAATTTGGTTTTCATATAAATTAAAAATAGTTTCCGGCGTGTCATCACGCCGACGCTGATATGTAACCACCGCCGGAATTTTGTCGAGCAGAAGTTTTTAACAATTCACGAACCGGTCCGTTTATGCAGTGCAAATTTCGCCGGTGCAAAAAAACATTTTCTGTTTTCGCTTAAAGGACTTTTGTATCCTGCGCGGATAATCTCATGAATCCCGAATCCTTCCTCAAGCAACGTCTCGTCTGTGTCGCTGTGATTGATCAGGTGGATGACGCCGTGCCGCTCACCGAAGCCCTCATCGCGGGCGGATTGAACTGCATTGAAGTCACCTTCCGCACGGCGGGCGCGGCGGAATCCATCGCCCGGATCCGCAAGGCGTTGCCCCATGCCGTCGTCGGCGCGGGCACGCTGCTGACACCGGATAACGTCAAGGCCGCCGTGGACGCCGGGGCGCAATTCGGCGTATCGCCCGGCTTGAGCGAGGCCGTTTCCAAGGCTGCGCACGATGCCAAGCTGCCGCTGTTTCCCGGCGTCATCACGCCGGGCGAAGTCATGCGCGCGCTCGACCTTGGCTGGAAACATCTGAAGTTTTTTCCGGCGGAAACTTTCGGCGGCGTGAATGTGCTCAAGGCGCTGGCCGGGCCGTTTGGACATACCGGCGTGAAATTCGTCCCGACCGGCGGCATCACGGCCGCCACCCTGCCCAATTATCTGGCCGTGCCGCAGGTCGCCGCCATCGGCGGTTCATGGATGGCGGAAAAGAAACTCGTCGCTGAAAAAAATTGGAGCCAAATCAGCGCGCTAACCGCCGAGGCAATGAAGGTCATTGCAGGGACGAAGTGATTTACGATATTGGATTTACGATTTACGCGCGGGCTTAAAAAAAGGCGCGTGTATTCTCCAGACGCTGGGAGCGTTTCCCCTTCTCCTGGGGGAGAAGGCCGGGATGAGGGCGAGCGACAAACCATTTAACACCTCATACCGACTTACGCGCCCATTAAAATGACGCGCGTAAATCGTATATCGTAATTCGTAAATATTCGCTCAGTTACCCACACTAACCTGCAACGGCGCATCGCGCCGTTCCGCAAACCGCTTTACATACGCTTCCCATTGCAGATGGTTCGTGAAATCGCCGCTGCGATCCCAACAGGCACCAAAATAATACGTGAGCGGCTGGCCGACTTCGGCCTTGGTGATGGCGAGTTGGTCACGGATGGGCGGATAACCCTCATGCGTCGGCTGCGGGACATTCGCGTATAGCTTGGAATCCGGCAGATCGGGCGCGTCGTTGGTGAGCGCCAGCACGCTGCCTTGGGCGAGCACGATGGCGTCGCCGATGATGCCCTTCGGCTTGTCTTCCGGCTGCCAGTAGCTCAACCAGCCCTTGTCTTTATCCTGGTTATAAAATTCCTCGCGGTTCGTCGGACACGCACGCTCGGCCAGACCCACGCCCACGGTCAGCGGTGATTTGTCATCGCTGGCAAACGTGCTTTCGGCCTTCGTGAACCAGGAACCGGCGTCAATGCTGTAACGCTTCGTCTCGGAAACCATCCGGCCGCCGCCCGCATCCCAAGCATCGTAAGTCAGCTCAAACTCCGAACGGATCGGGCCGGTGGTGATGAGCTTCCAGTTGTGGTAATTGCTCGATGTGTAAAGCTTCTTGCCGTCCCAGATGCCCACGCCGCCGCAGCCGCGGCTGTGGCCCACGCGGTAATCGTCCATGAACTCGCCATTGTCATCGTGATAATGTTTCGTCGCATACATCACATCCACGATGAGCCGGCGGTCTTTTTTGATCCACACATCCGGCGCGCTGCTGATGGTGTTCTCCGCCGGAATCAGCGCCAGACCGTAGGCACGATGCGCGATGCGGTCGCTCTCCCAAGCAAAATCGTCGTAGCGTTCAGGAACGTAACGGGCAAAGGTTTTGACAATCGGCTGTGGCACGGCGGCCAACGCGGTTGCGTCTAAAATGTAAAACGTCCGCGTCTCGTTCGGCGCGAGATCAACTTGAAAAAGTAATTTTTGTTGCGGCAGTTCTTGTGGCGAAATTGATAGCTTTATTTTGCCTGTCAACATATCAACTTGCGGAACCGGTTTCTCTAATTCTTTTTGCAATGGAACCGTTGTGTAGATTTGAGAATCCAAAATGTGTGAAGATAAACTGTCAACAACAGCCAAATAAACATTTGTTGGGCAATCCAAATCGGTGAAGTTAATCTCAATCGTTTCATCCTCGCGTTGAAAATTTGCCGGATTAGTTATTTTAACGATATGTGCGCCCGGCCAGCCTATTACGCCTCTCGCAAACTCCTTTTTAAGGTTGTTATTTTTACTGGTAATTAAAGAAATTCCAGTTTCAAAATTTCCAACCAGTTGGAGGCCGTTGTTGTCAAGAATTGTATAAAAAGCTTGTTCAGCAGTGCAATTCGTTGGTCCAAAAGAAATGAGCGTTTCTTTTTTGTCTCCAAGCTTTGGATCAAAAACATATTTAATATTAAGAATATTACTGTTTGCTAACGCTTCAATGGCAACAAAGAGTTGCGCATCATTAAATTGAATCGGCACAATCATTCTTTCACGAGCGGTTTCCAATACCGCCATCCGATAAACCTCACTCCCCGCGAGCAGGAACGCGCCGGTGCCGTAAACTTCCGTGCCGCTCTCATCAAATTTCTTCGGGTCCGCACCGACGGGCTGTACATGTGTCAGCTTGCCGTCCGTATCCACGCAGCCAACGAGCGCCGCCCATGCCTTGCGCACGGCGGGCTCATATTGCGTACGGTCCAGCAATCCCTGGTTTACTCCCCACGCCAGCGCGTAGGTGTAAAAACCGGAGCCGCTGGTTTCCTTAAGCGGATAGCTGTCCGGGTCGAGCAAACTCGCACGCCAAAGCCCGTCCGGCTGCTGGCATTTCAACACCGCTGCCGCCATGTCTGCAAATTGTTGCTCAAAACGCGGACGGTCGGGATGATTCATCGGCAAATATTGCAGCACGCGGACGAGGCCGCCCATCACCCACCCGTTGCCACGGCTCCAGAAAACTTTTTTGCCGTTCGCCTCCGTCTTTTTGAAATACGTGCTGTCGCGGAAAAACAAATGCTCGTCCTTGTCGTAAAGAAAATCCGAGGTGCGCCACCAGTTTTTCACGGCGAAATCCATATACTTGGTATCACCCGTGACTGCGGACAACCGCACCCATGCCGGGGGCGCCATGAAGAGCGAATCGCACCAGGACCATAGCTCAAGTGCTTTTCTGTCCGGTTGCTTGAAATCCAGGTTCGGCGCTGCGGAAGGATGTTCCAAAATATCATCAAACCGTTCGCGCAGCGGCGCGAGCATCTTCGGGTCGCGCCAGAGGAAATAAAGTTCAGCGTATGTCTGCCCGACGCATTGGTCGTCCGCATGATACCTTCGCGGGCCGGGCTTCCATTCGTTCGTGGCGGCCATCGCGAGCATTGCGTCGCGATATTTCGTATCCCCGGAAATTCCCGCGAGCGCCATCATGCCGGCGTAGCCTGCGCCCTGCGTCCATTCGGTCGTTTTGTGCGCGCTGGGATTTGCCAGTTGCCAGTCGGCGACATGCTGCATCACATCCAGCACGGACTGGGGCACGATTTCGGGCGCGATGTTCTCCGTTTGCGCATGGGACGAAACGATGAAGGAAATTCCGGCAACGAACGCGGCCAGGCGCAGGGATAATTGTTTCATGTGGAGCAAATTAATTAGCAGACGACAGTGTAGATGTCTAAACGATAAATTGGTTACTGGATATTTGTTCTAGAGCGGTATTCGAGCATTGCGCTCCCAAACCAACCAGCGTATTCCAACGCCAAAACGCTGGGAGCGTTTCCCCCTCTCCCCAAGGGAGAGGGCCGGGGTGAGGGGAAAGTGGTCATCCGATTTTTGATGATATTGCAAAATTAGCGCCGTCTTCCCCCTCATCCTGACCTTCTCCCTCAGGGAGAAGGAACAGCAGTTGGACATCTCTATTTTTGCGATACCACTCGAGCCGCTGACTGCCTGTAATTCGGCAAGACGCTGCGAATATTTTATCTGTAGCCGCGGACGTCAGTCCGCGCCATTTGAAAATTAGCGCCGACTCACGTCGTCGGCTACTTTTAATGAAGCTCTTGCACTTCGATTCCCGCAAGGATGAACGGGCCGACGCCCTTCAGATCGTTTTTCACGACCGGTTCGCTGACGTAGTAATCAAAACTGCCGTCGCGCGCACGACCGGCGGAGTTCGTGAAGCCAAGCCCCGCCACCTGGCAGCAATGGGTCAGCGACCAGCTCTTTTTGCCATCAGCCACGATCAAATTTTTCACGATCCCCTCGTACCCGCGTTGCGCCACAATGGCGTATTCCTGTGGCAGATAACCTTTGTTTACCCCCTTCGCCAGTGCGTAGACAAACATCGCGTTCGCCGTGGCCTCGAAATAATTTCCCTTGCGTCCGCCTTGATCCAAAACCTGCCACCACAAACCCGTTTTTGAATCCTGCCATTTGACAAGGCCGCGTGCCGTTGCTTGCAACATGGCGATCAACTCGCAACGCACCGGATGATTCGTCGGCAAAAAATCAAGCGTGTCCACCAGCGCCATCGCGTACCAGCCCTCGGCGCGCCCCCAGAAATTGGATGAACAGCCGGTCTGCGGATTCGCCCATGGCTGGGTTTTCGACGCGTCCCAGGCGTGATAATTCAGACCGCTCGACACATCGTAAGTATGCACATCAATCAAGCGAAACTGTTCCACCACGTCGTCGAAGTCCTCAAGCGCAGGATTGGAAACAGTCGTTGCAACATATTCGGCATAAAACGGCGCCGCCATGTAAATGCCATCGAGCCACATCTGATTCGTGTATCGCTGCTTGTGCCAGAAGCCGCCTTCGGATGTGCGCGGCTGCGTTTTCAATTGTTGGCAAAGCAGCCGTGCACAATCCAGATAGCGTTCCTCGCGCGTTTCCTGCCACAATGCCAACGCGGTCTTGCCGGGATTCAGCGCGTCGAGCTGGTATTCGGACAATTTATAGCCTTGAATAATTCCGTTTGACGAAATCAACGAACCAATCTTGTTTTCAGAAAACTTCACGAACCGCGCGTCCGGGACCTGCTTATTCAATTTCAGGAGCGAAAAAGTGAACAACCCCATCGTGTAATCCCACTTCGGCGCGTTCGTTTCCCGTGCCATCTGCGAATAAGCCAGCCGCTGCGACCATTCCAGCGGGGTCGTTCTGGAAATTTTTTGCGGTTGCGGGGACGCGCAAGAAACGGCCAGAAAAGGCAAAAGGCAAAGGGCGAAAAGCAAAAATCTCAAAGCATGTGAATGAGAAAACTTTTTCATTTTTCCTTTTTAGGGTGGTTTAATAACAGAACTGCGGCCTTTTTTCTGTGACGCTGCGCTCTCCCTCACCCTGACCCTCTCCCGCTGGGAGAGGGCTGGGGTGAGGGAGAATGCTGGCCCCGGAAAAATAGCTTCAATTTTTCTTAAAATACTATGATTTTTCATTTCACCTTCCCATCCATCCGCCATCGATGTTCAGTACCGCGCCGTTGAGATAATCCGAATCGCCGCCGGCAAGAAAAACACAGCCGCCCGCAATGTCCGCCGCGTCGCCCCAGCGGCCTTCGGGGATGCGATCCAAAATCGCCTTGTTGCGCACGGGATCTTCGCGCAGAGCCTTGGTGTTCTCCGTGACGATGTAACCCGGGGCGATGGCGTTCACGTTGATGCGCTCCTTCGCCCATTCGTTTGACAATGCCTTGGTCACGCCCGCTATGCCGTGCTTGCTCGCCGCATAAGCAGGAACCGTGATGCCGCCCTGGAACGATAACAATGACGCGATGTTCACCAGCTTGAGCCGGGCCGTTTCCGGCGCCTGGGCGCGACCGCTCTCGATCCACCATTTGCCGGCGGCTTGCATCAGGAAGAAGGGCGAATTCAGATTGGTGGCGATGACCGCGTTCCAGTCGGCCTCGGAAAAATCCTTGGCGGGCGCGCGGCGGATGATGCCGGCGTTGTTCACGAGCACATCGATCTTTCCGGCCTTCGCCAGAATGGCGGCGATGACATCGGCGGATTCCTTTTGCGAGCCGGTTCCGAGGTCGGCGTTGTTGGCGATAAAATTGCCGCCCGCGGCTGTTACGGCGGCTCCGGTTTCCGCGAGGTCGCTCCGCGCCACGCCGACAACCGTCGCGCCTTCCTTCGCAAACGCCACACAAATGGCCTGACCGATGCCCCGGCTGGCGCCAGTCACAACCACCACTTTATTCTTAAATTTCATAAAAGGATTGGCCGTGGATTTTCACAAAAGAAGCACGGATAAACTAGCAGAATTCCATCCTATATTTTCATTTTCCCTTCGGCAAAAAACAAGAGCCGGCTTACTGCCGGCTCTTGTCATTATCCACGGTTAAAACCGCGATTAATTTGTTTATTTGTTGGTGTCGGTCAGGTTGCCCACGGCATTGGTCACGGCGTCCTTCGTGGCTGCGGCGCCATCTTTCACCGCGTCGCCCGTCTTGGTGGCGGCATCCTTTGCGGCATCGCCGGCGGCGCTGGCGTCAGCCTTCGCCTTGTCCGAATCGGTCTGGCTGCAACCGATGCTGATCGCCGCGATACCGATCGCGATGATGATAAGAATAGCGAATTGTTTGGTTTGTTTTTTCATATAGTTGATTGGTTGTACCCCGCAAGTGGCGCATGTTTCATTCCGAATTGCAACCCCGCATTCGCCATGGTTGCCACGATTACTTCAAATCCTGCGGTTTTACCGCATCCATGTCATCAAACACCTGGTTTTCGCCGGCCATGCCCCAGATGAATTTGTAATTGCCGGTGCCGCAACCGAAGTGCATGGACCAGTTCGGCGACAGCGCCACGTCCTCGTTGTGCATGAACAGATGTCGCGTTTCCTGGGGCTCGCCGTAGAAGTGCGAAAGCACCTTGTCGCCGAGGTCGAAATAAAAATAAATCTCGGTGCGCCGCCAGTGCGTGTGCGAGGGAAAGGAATTCCAGACATTGCCCGGTTCCAGCGCCGTAAGCCCCATGACGAGCTGGCAGCTCTGGATGCCGCCCTGGTGGATAAATTTATAGATCGTGCGTTTGTTGCTCGTCTCCTGTGCGCCAAGATTCACCGGTGCCGCCTCGGTGGATTTCATCATGCGCAGCGGATGCGGTGCGTGCGCCGGACATGAGAGAAAATAAAACTTCGCGGGGTTCTTGG
>Ga0210388_10001065_pt1 | contig 21843 bp, 6 predicted proteins | sample IncBWC19OmetaG_FD_155485 | JGI IMG/M metagenome (GOLD analysis project Ga0210388, IMG submission 155485) | Forest soil microbial communities from Barre Woods Harvard Forest LTER site, Petersham, Massachusetts, United States - Inc-BW-C-19-O ... | reverse complement strand
CGTGGTAAAGATTGTCGCTTGCCTGATCCTTGGAATCTGCGCGCAGATTCCTGCAACTTCCCAAACGGCTGATTCCACTCTGGACCGAGCCGAAGCAAATGCGGTTCCCTCCCAGGTGCCGGGATCCGTCGACGACCAAGACTTTTACGCCATACCGATGCGGCCAGTTTTGCGGCATCACCTCGTGCTGCCCTCTCCTGCTCCTGCGGACCCCGGCCAGCCACGCTTAAAACCAAAGCTGCGCGTCGCGACGGAAGCTCAACCCGACACGGCGAAAACCGGGACCGGAATCGTCTATACCTGCGCCTCAAACGTGCCAACCTCCACCTGCAACTATCTGAATACGACGGTGGCCGGCTACTACAACAACGTTTTCACAAACGCCAATGCCGACATCTACATCCAGTTCGGCACCACGGGCCTTGGCGCGAGCGATGGGTTTGTCAATCTAGTTCACTACGCGCCTTACGTCACTGCATTGACCAATAAAAAGGCCAAGAGCGCAATTCAGGCCTCCGCACTATCCGAGATCAACACCTACGCGACCCCGGTCTACGGAACCCAGAACCTTGTGAGTGTCTCAGTCGCCCTCGGCACGGCTCTCGGTTTCACGGGATTGATCGGTGTCAACGCCGCCGGGACGGCATCGTGCACGCCTTACACCTCCGGTTGCTACAACGAAGTCATTACCGTTGCCAATGCCGCGTCCCAGGCAAGTGGCGGATTCTCCCTGTATTACGACGATCAGGGCGGAACCGAGGCGGCAAACCAATACGACTTCTACGCCGTGGTACAACACGAGACAGACGAAGTGCTCGGGACGTCTTCGTGCATTTCTACCCAAAGTAATTCTGGACTGACCGACGAATGCGACGGAGCCTTCACCGGCAGCAACGGCATTCCCTCTGCGGTCGACCTGTTGCGTTATTTGAGCCCTGGAAAACTGGCCCCCGACACAACGCCGAGGACAACCGCCGGACAATACTACTCGTATGACGGAGGAACCGATTACGGTGTAGACGGCGACGGCGGTAAGCCAAAAGTCTACAACACATTGGACAATGGCGACGACTTCGCCGATTACATTTCCAGCTCTCCCGATTGCGGGACCAACCAAGCGGTCCAAGACGCGGAAGGCTGTCCGGGCGAAGATGCAGGCCTCACTATTGTGAATGACGGCCAATCGGAAATTACCATCCTCAATACAGATGGATTTGACATTCCCGAGGCCGCGATAACCTCGCCTGCGCCGGGAAGCACCCTCTCCGGCACAAGCGCGACCTTCACCTGGTCAGCCGTCACCGGCGCAGCCGACTACGCAATCACTGTTGGTACAACCGGGCTCGGTTCGTCCAATATTTACGCCACTCCCAGCACCAGCGGCACGACCGCTACCTCCCAGGCCGTCACCGGGCTACCTACAAGCGGGACGATCTACGTCCGGGTCTATTCGTTTGTGGGAGAATTTTGGACGTCAACCGACTTCACCTACACTGGGGGGACCAGCTCAGGCCTGACCATTTCGCGTTCGCCGACGGCTCTGACCTTTGATTCAACGACTGTGGGTTCGACGACTGCGGCGCAAATGGTGACGATCAAGAATACCGGCACAGGAACTGTGACCCTGACCTCGGAAACGATCACCGGCACCAACGCTACGTCTTTTATCAAGTCGGCAACGACCTGCGGAGCGTCGCTTGCGGCGGCTGCCAGCTGCACGGTTTCAGTCGAATTCAAGCCGACTGCGGCGGGAACCTTGAACGCTAACCTGTCGATCGCCGATAACGCCACCGGCTCACCGCAAATCGTGACCCTCACCGGCACCGGCAGTTCTTCGAGCACGGCAGTGCTAACGTCACCCACGCCTGGGAGCACCCTCCCTGCGGGCGCGGTCACCTTTACCTGGTCGCCCGGAACCGGAGCCACCGGATACGCACTTTGGATTGGCAGCACGGGAGCGGGTTCTGACAACCTTTACTACTCCGGCGAAAAAGCGTCGACAGTCACTTCCCTGACGGTTTCGGGGCTGCCGGCGAACGGCGAGACGCTCTACGTGCGACTGATCACTTATGACGGCAGCGGCAGCGCGTTTAACAGTTACACTTATAAGGCAGCGGCGGGAGCGGCGCTGACGTCGCCAACTCCTGGCAGCACACTGGCCGGTTCCGGCGTTACGTTCAGCTGGACGGCTGGTGCCGGCGCGACGGGGTACGCTCTCTGGATTGGCAGCACGGGAGCAGGTTCGGACAATCTTTACTACTCCGGCGAAAAAGCGTCGACAGTCACTTCGTTGGCGGTCAGCGGGCTGCCGGTGAACGGGGAGACGATCTACGTGCGCCTGATCACGTATTACGGCAGCAGCAGCTCGTTTATCAATTACACCTACACGGCGGCGACGGGGGCGGTGCTGAAGACGCCAACGCCCGGTAGTACGCTGACCGGTTCCAACGTTACGTTCAGCTGGACGGCTGGCGCTGGCGCGAGTGGGTATGCTCTGTGGGCCGGCACCGCGAGCTCGGGATCTGATACGGACAATCTTTACTACTCCGGTGAAAAGGCGTCGACAGTCACTTCGTTGACGGTCAGCGGACTGCCTGTAAATGGGGAGACGATCTACGTGCGTCTCATAACTTACTACGGAACCGCCAGCTCGTTTACCACTTACACCTTCACGGCAGCGACGGCAGCGGTGCTAAAGACGCCGGTGCCTGGCAGCACGCTTGCGGGTCCCAGCGTTACTTTTGGCTGGACGGCTGCGGCCAACGCAACAGGGTATGCCCTTTGGGCCGGCACCGCGAGCTCGGGATCTGATACGGACAATCTTTACTACTCCGGCGAAAAGGCGTCAACAGTCACTTCCTTGACGGTCAGCGGGCTGCCTACAAACGGGGAGACGATCTACGTGCGTCTGATCACTTATTACGGCAGCAGCAACGCGTTTATCAATTACACCTACACGGCACATTAGCCGTCTCAACTGGATTGGCCGGAACATCGTTCTCGCCTGGCGCCAGGAAGTAAGCTCTCGAACGATTGCCAAGGACTCGGCGTAGCCCCGGGCGAATTACCGGCGAGCCGGCGGTGTTCTTGGCAAGCGCAGATCTTCGGTCTTCTTTCTTGCACGGGATGTCGGCGCTCGATTATCCTCGGGCATTGTGAATCATGAGCTTTGCCTGTATCTGGCGTTCAATCGATAGGGTCTCCGTAACCCGGGGACTTACCCTCGGCCGGCTGATTCTCTTTGGTTGTCTTGCGGGCTGCCTGGGTACGACTGACCTGAGTGCGATGCAACTGGCTGAAGCGGAGGGCTGCTCCGGACCACCTGCATTGGAAGCGGAACGGCTCGCGCACCCAAGTGAGGATGTATACGTCGCGCTTGGTGCATGGTTCAGCGAAAATCGGAAACTGGATTGCGCTGTCGAAGCCCTTCGTTCCGGCCTCAAACTGGAACCGGGGTCGGAGCGGCTGCACTTGTTGTTGGGCGCAACCCTGGTCAGCTTTGGTCGTGACAGAGAGGCTTTGCCTGAGTGGGAGGCCGCGCTTAGGATTGACCCCTCCTCGAAAGCAGCGCTTGACGGGCTGGCCCGGTCGCTGATTGCAACGGGAGATTATGCGGCAGTCATCGCGCGGCTGGGATCCATTCCGCGCGACGAAGCGCTGACACTTGACCTGGCCAGCGCTTACCGAAAATCGGAGATGTTCGATCAGTCGGCGCAAGTGCTGGCGGAGGCGCTGAAGAGCAATCCTCAATCCGATGGGCTGACCAGTGCGCTGGTCTCTCTTGAGGTTCACCAATCTCAATACGCGGCGGCGGAAAAACTTGCCGAAGAGATTGCGCGCGCGAAGCCGGGTGACATTGAGGCACAGCGCATCTATTTGCGGACGCTGGTGCTTAACGGCGACAACGCTGCGGCGACGACGCTGGGGCGTAAGCTGCTTGCTCTTGCTCCGCAGGACGCCGATCTGCTCAACCTGAATGGATTGCTGGAACGCAAGGCGGGAGAATACGCGGAGGCGCGCACGCACCTTGAGCAGGCCGTTCGGCTCAATCCTAACGACTTCAACTCGCGCGTGAACCTTGGCCTCGTGCTTGTGCAGCTTAACGATCCCGCGGGCGCCACGGAACAGCTTGAGAAAGCCGTTGAGCTGGGCGCAACGGAGCCGCAGGTTCGGTTTGAATTGGCCAAGACCTTGCGCACGCTGGGGAAAAGCGAGGAGTCGCAGCAACAGCTGAAGCTCTACCAGCAGGCGCTGAAGGATGAAGCAGATCAATCTTTGGCTGTGCTGAAGGCGACCGAGGCTGCGCAGGCTCAAAAGGACGGAGACAACCAGAAGGCTGCCGGATTGTATCGCGAGGCTTGCGCTGCGGAGCCAAAGGATGCTGGGCTTGCTTATCGCTTATCCCAGGTGCTGGGCACGCTGAATGACGGCGCGGGACAGCGTTCGGCACTGGAGCAGGCGATTCAGGCGAATCCGGATTTTGTTCTTGCGCATTACGATCTTGGCTACTTGGAGTTTCGAGGCGGCGAGAATCCAGCAGCAGAGGAGCAATTCCGGCTGGTGGTGAAGCTTGCGCCTGGCAACGCGCAGGCCTGGATTTCGCTGGCGGCTACGCTGGCGACTGAGTCGCGGATTGCGGAGGCGAGGGACGCTGTGGGCACAGCTTTGAAGCTGGAGCCGAACAATGCGGGAGCGATTTCACTGCGCGACAAGCTGGCGCGGGATCCGCGCTGACATCTGAAGTGATGCGTCGGGGAGGATGCTTGTCTGGAATGAAGAAAGATGATGGCGAGAGCGGAATGGCTGGGAGGTGGAAGCGCCGCCAGGTATTGAAGACGATCTCCACCGCTCTCGGCTCCGCGCTGATTCCCGGGTCCATGATTCGCGATTTTCTGCGGGCGCAGCAGGCGGCGGCCAGGACGGCCGCACCGTTTTCTCGTTTTGTGGATGTGGCCCACGCCGCGGGATTGACGGAGACGATGGTCTATGGGGAGATCGAGAGCTTCACGTACATCGTCGAATCCATGGGCACCGGCTGCGCATTTTTTGACTACGACAACGACGGGTGGATGGATATTTTTATTCCGGGAGGACGCCGCCTGGAGAATACGCCGCCCAACGCCAGCAACAGGCTCTACAAGAACAATCGCAATGGGACCTTTACGGATGTGACCGCGAAAGCAGGCTTGCTGGGCAGCGGCTGGGCGCAGGGTGTCTGCGTGGGCGATTACAACAACGATGGATTTGAAGACATTTTTCTTTCCAACTACGGACAGAATCGCTTGTATCGCAACAACGGCGACGGAACTTTTACCGACGTGACAGCCAAGGCAGGTCTGCTGCATGCGAAGACACGCTACAGCACCGGGTGTACATTCTTCGACTACAACCGCGACGGGCTGCTGGATCTGTTTGTTTCGAACTATCTGGAAATCGATCTCGCCAATGCTCCCGAGCCTTCGATGGCTGTTCCCAACTGCAATTATGAGGGTGTTCCGGTGATGTGCGGGCCGGAGGGTTTGCCCAAGGCGCAGAACTATCTCTACCGCAACATGGGCGACGGCACTTTCACCGATGTGTCGAAGGAGTCCGGCGTGGCTGGCTTTACTGGATCGTATGCGCTGACGACGCTGGCGATCGATGCCGATGAGGACGGATGGCCGGATATTTTTGTGGCCTGCGATTCAACGCCTTCGCTGCTGCTGATGAACAACCACGACGGCACCTTTCGCGAGGAAGCATTATTTCGCGGCGTGGCATTAAGCGGCGATGGCCGCAAGATGGGCGGGATGGGCGCCTGCGCGGGCGATTACAACCTGGACGGCCATACAGACCTGGCTAAGACTCACTTTTACAACCAGGCCACTGGTCTTTATCGCAACGACGGGAAAGGCAATTACGACGATGTGACGGTTGCGGCAGGCCTGGCGAAGGAAACCCGCTTTGTTGTTTTCGGCGTTGGCATGGTGGACTTTGATAACGACGGCTATCCCGATCTGCTGGTGAGCACGGGGAGCGTCTATCCGGAGGTTGCGCGGGTGAGTCCGCGGTTTCCATCGCGCAGCCCGAATTTACTCTTTCGCAATCAGGGAAACGGGACTTTCGTCGAGATGGGCGTCGAGGCTGGTCCGGGCATCACCACTCCCCACTGCGGCCGCGGCGCGGCGTTTGGCGACTTTGACAACGATGGCGACATGGATGTGCTGATCATGAATGTGAATGAGCCTCCTTCGCTTTTGCGCAACGACGCGCCGAGTGGCAATCACTGGATCAAGATTCGTCTGGAGGGGACAAAGAGCAATCGCAGCGCCATCGGCGCGCGCGTTGTGGTGCGATACGGAGGCAAGGTGCAAGTGCAGGAAATATTGAGCCAATCCAGCTTTCTTTCCGCCAACGATCCGCGGCTGCATTTTGGTCTTGGCGCCGCGACGACTGCCGATGTTGAGATCCACTGGTCGCTGGGGCTGGTGGAAAAATATGTCGGCCTCTCTGCAGACAAACTCGTCACCATCCGCGAGGGACAGGGGATCGTAAAGGGCCGGCCCTTCAAGTAAAGATGAATATCAAGTTTGCTCCGGCAAACGGTGCGGAGCCGCGCGAACGGCGGCCGGGAGATCAAGAAGTTTTGCAGGGGCTAAAGCCCACATTCCTCTTTTGCGGCTCTTTCGGCACGACTGAAGTCATGCCCTGTTACAAGGCAACGGGGCATTGGTCGTTCCAGTGGTGAGCCTGAGCAAACTTGATATTCCTTCGAGTAAATTGGTTCAGCGCTCGTTCAAATCCACGCTGTAAAGATTGACGGTGGAAGTGTGCGCGCTGACCACGGGCAGGTCGCCGGGCGCAAGGCCAATCAATCGATAATCGGTGGCGGCAATGGGACGAAGATTGGCCATGGTGGCAATTTGTTCGGTTTTCCCGGTTGGAATCGCAATCCGATAGATGGGTTTGCCGACTTCAAGGAAGTCCTGAAAAAAGAGAAAGCGGCTGTTGCGCGACCATGAGGGGTCGCCTGCGCCGTGGGTGGTGAGAGTGGTCCACTGCTGCTTTGAACGGTCGAAGAGCAGGAGTGCTTTCTGGTCGAGGCGAATGGCGGCAATATAGCGGCCATCCGGCGAGAGCCGCGGGCTGAACAGTCCCGCCGAGCCGGGAATTTCGATCACTGCGCGGCTTTTCAGGTTTACCAGGTAAATGGCCTTTGGCTGGCCACTGTCCATGCGGTTGGGCAGCCGCCCAAAGACCATCGATTGTCCGTCGGCTGACCAATCCGGATCGGCTTCGTTGCGGTCTTCGTTGATCAACGGGGCCGGCTTTCCGCCTTCGGCGTCGATCAGATAAATCTTCCACGGCATCCCCGGCTCCAGGGCCATCAAGGCGAGGCGCTTGTCGTCCGGTGACCACTTCATGGCGAAGATGCGCAGCGGTGGCGCAGTCAGCTCAATGCGCTCGCTGCCATCGATTCGGCTGCGCCACAAAGAACCATCTGCGGCATTGAGCCAGGCAACCCATTGGCCGTCGGGCGAGTACTCTGCCAGCGCGGCGGCGCGCAGAGTCTGGTCCAGCGAAACAAATGTGGCGGAATCAGGCAGCGCATGGAGCAGCACAATCTGTGTGTCGACGCCGATGAAGCTCACGCGGTCGCTGCCCGGCGCAGTGCTGGGCGCTTCGTCTTCCAACGGGCCGTTGGTGATTTGGCGGGGTTCGCGATCCTTGAACAACCAGGGCTGCTCGCGCAACTCCCAGATATTGCTGTGACCGTTCTGCCACGACTGAAAGACGAAATCTCTTCCGCTGGGAGTCCAGCTTCCGCAGCACTCTGAGGAGGGTTGCCTCCATCCGGGCAGCAGCGGATGAGGATTGGCGCCATCGCCGGCCGCTTCCCAAAGCTCCGAGGTTTGGCGCTTGGGGTCGCGCAGCGTGAAGCGCAGCCGCTTTCCATCAGGAGACCATCGCAGCCAAAAAGCGCGTCCGGCAGTGGTGAGGAATTTGTGCGGATCGCTTCCGTCGGCACTCACAATCGACAAGTCGTTGCCGTGAGCGATCAGCAAACGACTGCCATCCGGCATCCAGGTGGCATCATGAGCCAGCACATTGGGCACGCGCCGCGCATCGCCGCTCAGCGTAGGGACAATCCACAACGGCTGCTCCGGCTCTGCCTGCAAGTGCCCGCGGACCACAAGCCGGGACCCGTCGGGTGAAAGCGAGCCGATCAACGGCGCGCCGATTTCCGAGGGAAGACGAAGGCTTCCGATCTCGCCATTTGCCGCCAACGCGACGGCCAGCGACGGAACACCGTTGTCCATTTGCGAGAAATAGAGCCGTGTGCCATCCCCAGCGGAGCTGGAAAAGCTTTCGACGTCAAGATCATTTGGATCGTTGGACAATATATGTCCGGAGTAGGTGACCTGAGCCACGCGATAGGGTTCGCGTACCGGGGTGCGTAGCACCAGCATGGCTGCCATCACGAGGCAAATGCAGAGCATGACTCCCGCAGTCAGCCGCCAGCGAGAGCCTGACTTTGGCGAAGTCGCCGAGCGAGGGATGAAAGACGCCGGGACGCCGGGATGCTCGTGAGCCGGCCCGGAGGCTGCATGAAGATCAACGGATTTGACCGGAGCGATGAAGCGATATCCGCGCTTGGCAAGAGTTTCAACAAATCGGGGATTGTCGGCTGAATCGCCCAGGGCCTCGCGCAGTTTATTCACTGCAATGCCCAGGCTGTGGTCGAAATCAACCGTGGTTTCAGCGCCCCAAAGCCTCTGTTGCAACTCTTCGCGGCTGACAAGCTCGCCGGGTGTCTCCAGCAACACTGAGAGCAATTTGAAGGGCTGGCTCTGTATCCGCACCCGTATACCAGACCGATGCAGTTCACCGGCCTTCAGGTCAGCCTCAAACAGGCCGAATTGAAGCACTCTGGTGATTTCCTTCTGAACTTCGGTCTCCATCGCTGCTCGCGCCATCCACGCGAAACAGTGTACGCGCAATGGAGAGAACTGTAAATTTCGCCATTGACGCCCCTGCGAATGCGCCGATTTCGAGAAGATATTTCCCGGTAAACGACAAATAACAAGCAGCTTATCTGGAGATTACCAATTGATTGCGAATTGGCGCGGGGTAGGTTGACGGTCGGTGTCGAGGAGGCGTTCTGTGGTGCGTAGAAGCCAGGATTTCCACGGAGAATCCTTGAGCACCCCAGTGAAGTTTCTCACGCAGGAGAACGATTCAGGAGGAGTTTGCGATGTACAAAAACAATAAAGATCTGCCCCGAGGGCGGAAGCTATTTCGCATCGGATTGCTGGGATGTGCAGCTCTCCTGGCCAGCCTGACGGCTCCTCATTTACAAGCGCAGAGTGACACGGGCGCGATTTCCGGAACGGCGACGGACGCAACCGGTGGCGTGATCCCGGGCGCGTCTGTTGTCGCTACAAATAAAGACAACGGACTCAGGCTTACAGGTCAAACCAACTCGTCCGGTGAGTTCAAGATTCTGGCCGTGCCCCGCGGCAACTATTCAGTCGTAATTTCAGCGACGGGTTTTCAGCCGGAAACGGCCGCGGTCACCATCACTGTAAGCTCGACACAGGACGTGATCTTCCAGCTAAAGCCAGCCGGCGCGGCAACCACGGTCGAGGTCACCGGAACTTCTCCCCTGGTCGACACGTCCGACGGAACTATCGGTGCGACAATTCAGGGCGAACAGGTAACCGAACTTCCGCTGAATGGACGCAACTTTACCAATCTGGCCCTGCTGACCCCCGGCGTTACGCGCGGAGCCTATGGCGACAACGCCAGCGGCGGCGGTAGCGCCAACAATACAGAAACGATTCGCTATAACGAGAGCGGCGATGCAGCCCTTTCGGTCAACGGGCTTCGTCCCCAGGCAAACAATTACCTCCTCGACGGAGTGGACAACAACGACGGCCTGGTAAACACCATTCTCTTCTTTCCCCCGGTTGACGCCATCCAGGAGTTCAAGGTGAACACCAGCGTCGCGCCGGCCGAGTATGGCCGCGCCGGCGGCGCCATCGTGATCACTTCGATCAAGTCCGGCACCAATCAGTTTCACGGTTCTGCTTTCGAGTTCTATCGCAGCGGCAAGTTCGATTCCAATCCGAATTATCGCTTCAACGGCGCCCCGGCCACCCCGGCGGCATCCTTCAATCGCAACCAGCCGGGCTTCTCGGCCGGCGGCCCGATCCTCCGGAATAAGCTTTTCATCTTTGGCGACTATCAGGCGCTGCGCGAAATTCTTCCAGTCCCTCCGCACTACCTCACGGTTCCCACCGCGAAGATGCGCACCGGAGATTTCTCCGAATTGCTGGTGGCCGCCAACTCGGGCGGAGCCGGCTTCCAGACCCAATATCCGCGCTGCTATCCGGGCGGACTGGCCGGCACCACCAGCCCCGGAATTATCTATGACCCCACCACCTGCGACCCCGCGGGAATCGCACCGCCCACGCAATTCATGTCCGGTGGAAATCCGAACATGATTCCGACAGAACGGCTCAACCCGGCAGCTGTGAACTACCTCAATGCCTATCCCATCCCGAGCCGCACGGACCGTTACCTGAACAATTACCTGGACACCCAGTCGGAAAACAACAAGTACAACACCTTTGACGGCAGGATCGACTGGAACGCTTCGCCCAGCAACCTGGCATTCTTCCGATACAGCTATGACAACTCGGTGAATACCAAGACATCGGAGTTCGCCAACCTCCCCGCAGGCGGCGGCACGGGCACCAATCCTCTGCACGCGCGCGGTTACGACTTCGGATACACACACATCTTCTCCCCCTCTATCGTCAATGAAGCGCACATTGCCTACAACCGCGACAACTACGGATACACACCGCCAATGTATGGCGACTATGTATCCAAGAATCTGGGCATCGTGAATGCCAACATCAACCAGGAAACCAGCGGCGGCGCGTTGATCGGCGGCTGGAAGGGCGACCTCGAATACACCGGCGACTACGGCCTCTATGCGGTTCCGCAGAACACCTACGAAGTCACCGATTCGCTGAGCATGGCGAAGGGTAAGCACTCCTTCAAATACGGTGGCACGCTGATGCGCCGCCAGGTGGAGTTCTTTAACCCGCAGGAAGGCAAGGGCTATTTCTGGATCGACGAGAACACAGTCGAGTACACCGGCTATGAGGTGTCAGAACTGCTGGCTGGCGGCCTGTATGACTACGAACTCGGATCCCAATCCGGCTACTTTGCCAATATCGGCCAGGAAGACGGCATCTTTGCGCAGGACGATTGGCGCATCAACCGCCGCCTCACCCTGAACCTCGGCGTTCGCTGGGATCTGCTCACGCGTCCATACGAAGCTCACAACCAGCAGTCCGCGTTCAACGTGACTACGGGAACGGTGATGCTTGCGGGGCAGAACGGCATTTCACGCAGCATCGTCAATCAGGACTTTCACGCTTTTGGTCCGCGTGTTGGCTTTGCCTACGATCTGACAGGAGATGGAAAGAGCGTTCTTCGCGGCGGATATGGGCTGTTCTATTTCCTCGACTATGGCGGCATCGATAACCAGCTTGGAGAGCAATTGCCCTTCGCCGGTCATAGCGATTACTACGGCTCCAACGGGTACTGCATCACTTTCACCGGCCAACTTCCGTCAGCGACACCAAACCCGGTCGATGGTGGGTACAATTGCAGCGGCTACACCGACCCGTCGACGGTGGTCACAACTCTTCCCGCGCGCGGCATCGTTGGCTTCAATCCCAACAGCCCACCGGCCGGCTTGAGCATGATTGCCGTAAATCCGAATAACGAGAATAGCCAGGTGCAGGAATGGAATCTGCAACTGGAGCATCAGTTCGGCAGCAAAGACGTGGTCAATATTGCCTACGTCGGAACCAGGGGAACCAATCTCTCTTCCTATTACCCCTACAACAATGTTGCCTTTGGGACCGGCATTGAGCCCTTTCCCACGCTGGGCAGTCTCAACTATAACGACTACAACGGTGTCTCCAACTATGATGGCCTGCAGCTTCACGCAGAGCATCGCGCCGCCAACGGGTTGACCGGAACCTTCTCCTATGCCTGGGGACACTCGCTCGACGATTCGCCGGGCGCCTTCCAGGGCCAGACCGCAGCGGTTTTTTCCGATCCCATGGGGGGGTACGGCAACTCCAGCCAGGATGAGCGTCAGGTCTTCAGCTCCTCCATCCTCTATAAATTGCCCTTCGGCCGCGGCCAGCATTTTGCAGGCAATGTTTCACGCCCAATGGATTGGATTGTGGGCGGATGGCAGACGAGCCTGATCGCTCTGGTTCAGTCTGGAACGCCGGTCGACCTTTCAACCGGAGAAGGAAACCCGGGAAACCGTCCCGACCTTATTGCTCCCATCAAGTATCCCAAGAGCATCACCGGGCAGTGGTTCGATAAGAGTTCCTTCGCCAATCCTCCCGAGGTTTCCACGCCCAACGGCCAGGTCTACGCACGCCTGGGAACGCTTGGCCGCAACGCTGTCTACGGACCGGGCTATCGCACCTTGAATCTGAGCGCGCAAAAGAACATCCACATCACGGACAGTTACACCTTGGAACTCCACGGAGATGCCTTCAACGCCCTTAACTCCGCTGAGTTCACCAACCCCAACACCAACATGACCGGCGGCAACTTCGGCCAGGTTGAAGGGACACAGGTTTACAGTAATCGCGAAATTCAGTTGGCTGCGCGATTCACCTTCTGATTCTGCCGATGCAACTGAGTCCCGCGGCGGGTCTCTCGGTCTGCCGCGGGATTTTCCTTCCAGCTCGAGTCTTAGTCTTACGCCCGGTCAGCGCAGGCAAAGAAAACATATCTGCTCAACACGCTGTGAGCAGACCGCAGGAGAACCTTGTGCGATTGCGGATCTTTTTCTTTTTGGTTTTCGCGATGTGTTTTACGCCTGTGACAAGCTGGGCACAGGCGCCAAGCGCACAGGCCCCACTCATTGACAAGATCGATCCGCCCGGATGGTGGACTCAGTTTCCAGATCCGATGCTGCTGGTTCACGGCGAGAATCTGGCAGATGCAAACTTCGCAGTCAGTGGGGCTCAAGTGAAACTGACGCGCAAGCAAATCTCAGCAAATGGCCATTGGGCTTTCCTGTGGCTTCAGACCAAGTCCGCGGCCGCGCAAACAATGTGGATCACAGCTGAAAATCAGAAAGGCCGCGCCCGTAAATCTTTTTTGCTGGCGGATCGCTCCAACGCGGCCAATGCGCATGCGGGTCTCTCATCCGCCGACGCGCTTTACCTCATCATGACCGACCGCTTTGCCAGAGGCGAATCCTCGGGGAACGCAGCGAACGAGAAAACGGGATTCGGGGCTTCTCACGGTGAGCGCAACCTGCCGCGCGGTTGGCACGGTGGAAATCTGGCCGGGATCGAGCAGCACATAGACTATCTGAAACAACTTGGAGTCACTGCTGTCTGGACCACGCCGGTGGCCTCAAACGGAGCAATGCCGGAGTCGTACCACGGCTATGCGGCTACCGATCTCTATGCTGTCGATCCGCACTTCGGCACACTCGAAGACTATCGGCATCTTTCTGGCGCGCTGCATGCCAACGGCATGAAGCTGGTGATCGATCTGGTGCCAAACCATATCGGCGTTCTGCATCCATGGGTTCTCGATCCACCTGCTCCGGATTGGCTTCATGGAACTCTCCAACATCATCGAGCTACGCAAAGCAATTTCGAGAGCCTTGTCGATCCCCACTCTCCACGGCAAGCATGGAGTGCGATTACAGATGGATGGTTCACGGACTCCATGCCCGATCTGAACCAGGAAAATCCGTTGGTGGAGCGCTACCTGATCCAGAATGCGGTTTGGTGGGTTGAGACAGCGAATCTCGACGCCATCCGTTTGGATACGTTTCCATATGTCGGTCGCTCCTTCTGGCATGATTTTCACGCCGCTCTCCACAGCGTCTATCCGCACTTGACCTCTGTGGGCGAGGTCTTCAGCCGCGATGCCGAAGTTACCTCTTTTTTTGCGGGGGGGATTGAGCACGGCGGCATCGACACGGGACTCGACACATCCTTTGATTTTCCGGTGTATTTCGCGTTGCGCGATGTGCTGAACCACGGTCACCCCATGACGGAGTTAGCCAAGGTCCTGGGTCAGGATTCGCTCTATCCCCATCCCGAGCGGCTGGTTCCCTTTATCGGCAACCACGATACTGTCCGCTTCCTTACCGACGCCCACGAATCGGTTCCTCAACTGAAGCTGGCCCTGGGCCTGTTGACAACACTGCGCGGCACTCCGCAGATCTATTCCGGCGACGAGATCGGAATGCAAGGCGGCGAAGACCCGGACAATCGCCACGACTTTCCCGGCGGCTTTTCCGGCGACGCGCATAGCGCTTTTAGAAACACCAGTCGGACACCTGCGGAACAGGATATTTTTGCATGGACTTCGGGCTTGCTGGCGCTGCGCGCTGCGCATTCAGCGTTGCAAATAGGAATCGAACAGAACCTTTTCGCCGATGAAAATCTTTTCGCCTTTGTCCGCGCGCCGGAACAGGCAGGCTGCTCCGCAAATCACTCCAGCGTGCGGCTGTTGATTGTCGTAAACAAGGCTGCGACCAAACAAAATGTGCGCTTGCCGATAGCGGAGACCGCATTGTCAGGTTGTACAGAATTCACTCCGATGGCGCCAACTTCGGGAATATCTCCCACAACCAGGGATGGGCAGTTGGAGATGGAAGAAGCGGCTGACTCAATGAGCATCTTCGAGGTAAGATAGCTGCTCATCGCATACAACATTCCCCGCGCCTGCTTGGAACTGCATGCACAGGGGCAGACAGAGGTTTATGAATCGCACTCGCGGTTTGACGGCGCTTTTATTCTGTGTCGCAGGGGCGGCGTTGCCGGGAATTTATTCCTGGGCTCAGGGTGTCACTAACAACGTTGCTGCAATCATCCAGACTCGTCCTTTGCCGAATGGCATCGAATTATCCGGAAACGGAGTTACCGTTCGCGTAACTGCTTTGCGGGATGACGTGCTTCGCGTGCGTGCGGCGAAAAACGGAGAATTCAGCGAAGATGCATCCTGGGCGGTACTGAACGGGCCGCGCATGTCAAGCGTCTCGGTGACCGCGGAGAAGACCGGATTCAGCACCAAAGCGCTGCGGGTCAGCTTTGACAGCGAAATGCGATTGACGGTGAGCGACCTAGTGGGCCGCGTGCTTCAACAGGATGAGCGGCCCATTGAGTTTCACGGCGCTTCTTTTCGACTGTATAAGACAATGGCGCCAGACGAGCACTTCTTTGGACTGGGCGACAAAGTCGGTCCGCTGGACAGGCGCAACCAGGCATTCACAGATTGGAATACCGATTCATACGGCTATCAGGAGTCGACCGATCCAATTTACAAAAGCATTCCATTCTTTCTTTCCTGGAACCAGGGACGCGTACTTGGCGTGTTCTTCGATAACACATGGCGAAGCAGCTTCGATTTTGGAAAGGAATTTGCCAGCGCATATTCCTTCGGAGCTCCGGACGGCCCGGCTGACTACTATCTTCTCTACGGACCCAGCCCGAAACAAGTAGTAGAGGATTATGCATGGCTCACCGGGCCCACGCCGATTCCTCCGCTCTGGTCACTTGGCTATCAGCAATCTCGCTACAGCTACTATCCGGAAGCCAGAGTGCGTGAGATTGCAAATCGTCTGCGCGCCGACAAAATTCCCGCCGACGCAATCTATCTTGACATCGACTATCAGCAGGATAATCGGCCCTTCACGGTGAACCGGGAGAGATTTCCAACATTCGAGCAAATGGTGAAAGATCTGGCGCGCCAGAATCTTCATGTCATTGCCATTACCGATCTGCACATTGCAAAACTGCCGAACGCGGGGTATGCGCCTTACGACTCAGGGTTGGCTGGCGATCATTTTGTGAAGAATCCTGACGGCTCGACGTATGTGGGCAAGGTGTGGCCAGGAGATTCTGTCTTTCCCGATTTCACTCGAGGACAGACTCGCGCCTGGTGGGGTTCGCTCTATAAAAGCTTTGTCGACGATGGAATTTCCGGATTCTGGAATGACATGAATGAGCCGGCAATCTTTGCGGTGCCGAGCAAAACCATGCCGGACGATATTCAGCATCGCATCGATGAACCGGGCTTCAGCAAGCGCGCCGCCAGCCACCTTGAGATTCACAATATTTATGGAATGCAAAACTCGCGCGCGACCTATGACGGGTTAAGAGCACTGCGACCAGACGTTCGGCCCTTTGTGCTGACGCGTGCAAGTTATGCCGGCGGGCAGCGCTACGCAGCTACATGGACTGGTGACAATAGCTCGACCTGGAACCATCTGCGGCTGACCACTCCAATGCTTGAGAACCTGGGGTTGAGCGGGTTTGCAATGAGCGGCGCGGATGTGGGCGGCTTTGCCGGTTCACCGCAGCCGGAGTTGCTGACCAAGTGGCTGGAGATTGCAGCCTTTCAACCCATCGACCGCGATCACACGGCCAAAGATACTAACGATCAGGAGCCGTGGGTGAACGGGCCGGAGCAGGAGGCAATCCGCATGCACTACATTGAAGAGCGCTACAAGCTAATGCCCTATCTCTACACCACGGCAGAAGAAATGTCGCGCACCGGCCTGCCCATTGTGAGGCCTCTCTTTCTTGAGTTTCCAGAAGCGGCCGAGGACCGTCACCCCATTGATCTCGACGCACCGGCGGAGTTTCTCTTCGGCCCGGATATTCTTGTCGCACCCGCGCCTTACCCGGACGAATTCGACAAGTATGAAGTGCAGTTGCCGCCCGGCGTGTGGTTCGATTACTGGACAGGAGAACGAATCGATCGCACCGCCGCCGTGAAAAGCAAAGATGCTGAGCAAGGGAAGGGCGCGCCAACGCCGCCGGCAGGCGCGCCTGTCAAGCCGCTGATGATTGAGCCCCGCGTCGACCTGCTTCCTCTTTATGTCCGCGGCGGTTCCATCCTGCCTGTTGCGCCATTGACGCAAAGCACGACGGAACAGCCGGAAGGCCCTCTGATTCTGCGTGTATACGTGGGTGAAAACTGCAAGGGGACGCTCTATCAGGATGACGGAAAGTCCTACCACTTCAAAGATGGAAAATTCCTGCGCATGGATAGTACCTGCGAGGTCGAGCAAAACAGATTGCACGTAATCGTAGGTCCACACATGGGAAGCTACCCGTCATGGTGGTCCACGATCAGCGTCGAGGTGTATGGGTGGCAACGCGACGGAAAGGCTGAACTGGCGGGCAAGCCTGTCAAAGCGAAATGGAATAGTGCGACCCATTGCTGGCAGGCTACCGTTGCCGATAGCGGCAATGGTCTGGAGATAACCTTCGAGTAGGAAGCATCTCAGAATTGCCGTCAATGCCTGATCTGGAAATGCGATCTGATTTTCACTATCGGGAAAATTGAAGATCGGATCGGGTGTCGCGCATGCGGCAGTCGTAATTCTTTTGATAGCGATCCGAAGCCATTGAGCATTCCTCCCCGGATTTACGACCATTAGAAAATTTGAGAGTATGATCGGTGTGCCTGCTTAGGACGCGTTGCGGGCTTCCTGAGCTTCCCGGCAATCTCCGACCAGAAATGCGCGAGCCAGCCGGGCAAAAATTTCCTGGTATGGGGTCGCAATGGTTAGTTCCTTGAGTTTGCCCGCGTTTTCTCAATCGCTTTCGTCAAACGGCAGCCGGTCAGTTATCAAGGCGAGAACAGCTCTGGTGGTGTTCGGCTGGGTGGCGGCCGCTTGCAGTCCGCTTTTTGCGGGCACGGCGACGAGCACCACTTTGGCTGTAACCGCGGCGGGTGCTCCTGTCGCGACGGTGGCAGCCGGTACCACGGTAACCCTCACCGCCACAGTCCTGGCCGGGTCCACGCCGGTGACGCCGGGCCAGGTCAAATTCTGTGACGCCACAGCAGCGTACTGCGAGGACATTCATATTCTTGGGTTGGCCCAGTTAACCAGCGCGGGCACGGCCACGTTCAAATATCAGCCGGCGGCTGGCAGCCACAGCTATAAAGCTGTCTTTGTGGGGACGACGGCGAATGCGGGAAGCTCGTCCAGCGCGGCCGCGCTGACGGTGACGATTTTGCCGGGCACAAGCCCAACGACGACCTCAATAACTGCGAGCGGTACACAGGGCAACTTCACATTGTCGACAACGGTAACATGCGCGCCAGGGTATGCTCCGCCGACCGGCACGGTATCGTTCCTGGATGTGAGTAGCAGCAACTCGGTCCTGGCGTCCGCAGCGCTCACGCCCGGCGGCACAGGCTTGCAGTGGACGAGCGGCACCTATCCAACGGGGGCCCAAAACGCACTTTCGCAAGTCGCGGTGGCGGATTTCAACGGGGACGGCATTGCGGACCTGGCAGTGACCGTCTACAACGCCGCTTCGAGCGTAGGCGTGAACATTCTGCTGGGCAACGGCGACGGAACGTTCACTCCATCGGCGTTGGCCCTGCCTGCGCTTTACGGCGCCTCCACCGTCGTGACCGGAGACTTCAATGGAGACGGCATCCCGGATTTGGCTGTGCAGTTTGAGTCTCCGTCCACGGGAGCCAGCATGGTGGCGATTCTTCTTGGCAGCGGGGACGGTACATTCACAGAAAAGGCCAATTACCCCGTCTCGGCACAGGCTCAGAGCTTCGCGTACTCCATTCTCGTGGGTGATTTCAACGGGGACGGCGTTTTAGATTTGGTCCTGCCGAACGGAGAAGGCAACACGATCGACGTTCTTCTCGGCAACGGGGACGGTACGTTTAGTGCGTTGAGTCCGAACACTTCGGTGCCCGGAAACGGGTTTGGGAACGGACCCTCATACGGGACAGTTGGGGATTTCAACGGCGACGGAATACTGGACCTGGCCCTGACGCTCCAAACCGCGGACAACGTAGTAATTCTTTTTGGCAACGGAGATGGGACGTTCGCGGCTCCCATCGTGACGAACGATGGTATACCTGGCACCCTAGGAATCGCGACTGCTGATTTTAATGGGGATGGAATTCCCGACTTGGCGGTTACGGTTGTCAGCTTCGGGGCCACCAGCCAGGGCGCTGTCGTGGTTCTACTCGGAAATGGGGACGGTACATTCAAAGTCGGTCAAGAGTCCGAGGCAGTCTACCAGGCTCAAAACGTCGTAGTAGGCGATTTCAACGGGGATGGCAATCCGGATTTGGCCGTGACCAGCCCAAACCAGAATACCGGCGTTGTAACTGTGTTGCTGGGCAACGGGGACGGCACGTTCTCGCCGTCGGCCATCTCGCCGACTGTGGGTGACGGTCCCAATTACGCGGCGGTGGGAGACTTCAATGGAAGCGGGGTCTCTGAACTGGCTGTGGCGAACCAGCCTTCAAACGCCGTCGCCGTCTTTTTGTCCGGAGCGTCTGCTACCGCCACGGCGAGCGCGATCTCTTTGGTCGGGAGCGGCACGCATCAGGTCGAAGCAAGTTATCCAGGAGACAGCACGCACGGCTCGAGCATTTCTGCCACGACACCCTTGACGGTTCCGAAGGCGTACACTTCGCTGATCCTCACCGCGAGCGCGACCAGTGCTCAGTACGGCCAGCCGGTTACTCTCACGGCGACGCTAATCCCGTATGCCGCGTATGGCCAAAGTTCCAACGGCGAGACCATTACCTTCCGCAGCGGGAGTTCCGTATTGGGAACATCCACGCTCGCATCCGGTGTGGCCACTCTGAGCGTCATTTCTTTTCCACCGGGCAACGACGTTCTCACCGCCGCGTATGCGGGAGATGCGGATCTGGACTCAAGCACCAGCAACCAGGTCACGATAGCTGCCGGTATTACCACGTTGACATTGACGGTGAGCCCGGCATCTCCCGAGGCGCCCGGTCAGCCTGTGACGCTGACGGCAACCTTGAGCCCGTATAGCGCCGGGAGCCAAAGCACAAACGGAGAGACCATCACGTTCTACTCTGGAGGCGTCAATCTGGGAACCGGGACGCTCGCTTCGGGTGTAGCCACGTTTACAACACCCAACCTCCCAGTGGGAAGTGATGCTCTCACAGCCATTTTTAACGGAGACTCCCCCTACCTTGCTTCCAGCCTCAGCAACCAGGTAACGGTGACGGTGGGCGTTACCGCGCTGACATTGACGGTGAATCCGCCGAACAACAGCTATCTCAACCCCGTGGCCGGTCAGCCGATCACGCTGACGGCTACGCTGAGCCCGTTTGCCAACGCCGGTTTCAGTGCCGACGGCGAGATCATCATGTTCACCGTTAGGGATATAGAGAGGGGCCAGAATACGTTGACCGGTACGCTGTCCGGCGGCGTAGCCACGGTTACTACAACTTCGCTCCCGGCTGATTTCTTCGAATTCAGCGCAAGCTATGGTGGAGATAGTCACTTTTCGAACGCTACATCGAACTTCATCGAGGATTACCTCGTCGTCCCGGCAAGACCGGCTCTTACACTGGCAGTGAATCCGGTCAACAGCACGGTGGGCGGATCCGTAACATTGACCGCAACCCTCAGCGGGGGGGACGCGGCTGTCAACATTAACGGCGAAGCGATCTTCTTCAATGATGCTGTTCACGGAGGAACGAGCCTGGGCACAGGAACCCTCGCTTCCGGAGTCGCGACGTTGACTACCGCATCGCTTCCCGCGGGATTAAACAATCTGTCCGCGAGTTACGGTGGCGATCTGTACAACAGTTCCGCCAATTCCGATGTCGTTCTGGAATCGGTAGCCAAGACCGGACAGGCAGCTACGAGCGTGACGCTTGCCGTGACCGGCGGCGGCGCGGTCGTGACCACCGTGGCTCAAGGCGTGCCGATCACCCTCACGGCAACTGTGACCTCGGCTGGGACGCCAGTCACGCCCGGAACCATCACGTTCTGCGATTCGACCGGTGCGACTGGATCATGTACAACCCAAAACGCGCTCGGAACTGCACAATTGACGTCCAATGGCACAGCCGCCATCACGATCCGTCTCGGCCTTGGGTCGCACGGATTGCAGGCGCTCTTCAACGGAACGCCTTCCAAAGGGGTTGCCGTCTCCAGTCCGGCTCCGCTAACTGTTACGGGGAAGTACGCATCCAAAGTAGTCGCGTCCGTCCCGTCCAGCATTACCAACGGCATCTACGACTTCAATGTCTCTGTTCACGGCATAGCGCCTGATAAGACGCCGTCCCCCACCGGATCGGTGCAGGCCGTGGAGCAAGACGCATCCAACACAGTCCTCTCCAGCGCGCTGGTTGGCAACAAATATGATAATCCGGACTACCGAATAGAACTGGACCTGTTGTATCCGCACCCTGTGGTTGGAAGCAAGCCGTTCGCAATGGCCGCGGGAGACTTCAACAACGATGGGAATCCCGACCTGGCGGTGGCAAACTCGGGAGACAATACTGTGTCGGTGATGCTGGGGAAGGGCGATGGCTCATTCCAGACGCAGGTCACCTACGCCACGGGAAGCGGACCGTACTCTGTTGCCGTGGGAGACTTCAACGGCGACGGCTTTCCCGATCTGGCCGTGGCAAACTTCTCCGATAACACCGTTTCCATTCTGCTGGGCAAAGGCGACGGCACATTCCAGACCCAAAAGACATATGCCGCGGGCGGCGCACCCAATTCAGTGGTAACCGGCGACTTCGACGGGGACGGAAACCTCGACCTGGCTGTCGCCAACAATACAGACGGAACGGTATCGATCCTGCTTGGCCAAGGCGACGGAACTTTCCAGGCACAGAAGACATTCGCCACTGGCAGCGGGCCCACTTCGATAGCGTTGAGCGACTTCAACCTGGATGGCAAGCTGGATCTGGCGGTAACCAACTTTAACGACGACACGGTTTCCATCCTGCTGGGCAACGGAGATG
>Ga0210388_10001064_pt1 | contig 21852 bp, 18 predicted proteins | sample IncBWC19OmetaG_FD_155485 | JGI IMG/M metagenome (GOLD analysis project Ga0210388, IMG submission 155485) | Forest soil microbial communities from Barre Woods Harvard Forest LTER site, Petersham, Massachusetts, United States - Inc-BW-C-19-O ... | reverse complement strand
GCCAAGGAGATGCCGGCCGCTGCAAGCGCGGATACCGCTGCGCCCGCGAGAACCAGGGTTATGGTTCCGCCGCCGCGCCCGATTGCGAAGGTCAACATGCTGGCTAGCAGTGCGCCGATCAGGCCCAGCAGCGGCGCAGCGCTCATGAAATGCGTTGCCAGGCCAAAATACACGGCGATCACCGCGCCGAGCGCCGCGCCTGCTGAAACCCCGAGCAATCCGGGCTCCGCCAGCGGATTGCGCGTCACGCCTTGCAGCACGGCGCCCGCAAGGCCGAGCGCTGCGCCAACCTCGAGCGCCAAAACGGCGCGGGGTAGACGCAGCTGCGTGACGATGGTTGCGGCAAGATTTTCATCCGGCGACCACAGCCCATGCCACACATCCCCGGCCGGCAACCATACTCGGCCGGCCAGCAGGGAAACCAGGAACATCGCGCCCAGCAGCAGCAAAAGAGCGCCGCTCATCAGCCAATCCCTATTCATTGCCCTTCAAACCTCGGTTCCCGGCGTTCAATGCTGGCACGAATGCCCTCTTGAAAATCCTGCGTACTGCGCAAGCGGCTTTGCTGCGCCAGTTCCCGCTCGGTGGCGGCGGCGATTCGATCGGCCAGGCCTTGGCGCATTGTTGCCCGGGTCGCGACCACCCCCAAGGGCGCGCAGGCGGCAATCTCGCCGGCGAGCGAATGCGCGGCGCTTGCCACCTCGCTTTGAGCCGCCAAAACATCCGCCAAACCGAGGCGATGAGCCTCCTCGCCCTTGATGCGCCGGCTGGTGAGAAACAGCAGCGCCGCCGCGTTCTTGCCAACCAGCTCCGGCAGCGTCACGGTGAGGCCGAATCCGGGATGAAATCCGAGCTTGGTGAAGTTGGCGCTGAAGGTCGCCTCGGCGCAGGTTACGCGAAAGTCCGCGACCAGCGCGAGTCCCAGACCACCGCCAATCGCCGCGCCGTGGACCGCGGCGATGATCGGCTTGGCAGTGCGAAACAGTCGCAGCGCCGCGCGATACAACTGCGCGGTGCTCGCGTCGCGGCTGCCGGCATCCGCCGAGGCATCATTGCCGCCGAAGTTCGCGCCGGCACAAAACGACCTTCCGTGAGCGGCCAGTACGATCGCGCGGCAATCGGCATCGGCGTCCAATGCCTCGAAAGCCGACGCGATCTCGCCGATCAGCTGCGCATCGAAGAAATTATGCGGCGGCCGATTTAAGCTCACCGTGGCGACATGTCCGTTGAGATCAACGCCGATTTCTTTGAACGATCTTGGTACTGGCATGGCGCCTCCGTGGCTGTGGTGAAAGATCCGCGCTCGGGCCCTGTGCTTCAGCGCAATCCCAATCCGCGCGCGATGATTCCTCTCAGCACTTCGCTGGTGCCGCCCTGGATAGTGAGCTTGGGAACAATGGCCGTGGCGTACGCGAGCAATTCATCGAAGCGCTCGCGATCGCGTGCATCGCCGTCGATGAACGCCGCGAGATCCCGCGCCTTGTGCGGCAGCTGCTGCTGCCAGACGGTACCTATGTCCTTCACGATGGAGCCTTCTAGCATCGGATCCTTGCCGGCCTCGAGCATACCGTTCACCGACACGGACATGCGGCGCAGCGTGTGCACTTGCGCCACCAGCCGGCCAATCCCCTCGGCACCGCGCACATCCGGAGAGCTCCCCAGCACGCGGACCAATTCGAACAGCAAGTAGGAGGTTTCCAGAAATCGCTCCGGACCGCTGCGCTCATAGGCGAGTTCGCTGGTCGCCTGTTTCCACGCCATATCAATCTCGCCGAGTGCGTGGTCGTCCGGAACGAACATATCGTCGAATACCACTTCGTTGAACTCATGCTGACCGAGGGTGTTGAGGATGGGATTCACCGCAATCCCCGGAGCTGCCATATCAACCAGAAATTGCGTCAGCCCATGGCGCCGATTCTCTCTGGTGGACGCCGAGGTGCGAAATAGACCGATCATATAATCGGCGTGGTGGGCGCCGGTGGTCCATAACTTGGTTCCGCTCACTTTCCAGCCGCCATCGCAACGCTGCGCCCGCGTGTTCGCGGCGAACAGGTCCGATCCGGAATTCGGTTCACTCATACCGATGCAAAAGCAGCATTCGCCGCGGGTGATGCGCGGCAGGATGTCCGCCTTGATGCGTTCGCTCGCGTACTTGAGCAACATCGGACCGCTTTGACGGTCGGCGGTGAAGTGCAGACCGACCGGTGCATTGGCGACGCGAAATTCCTCGGTAACGACGTAGCGCTCCAAGAAACTGCGCTCGCGCCCGCCATAGCGCTTCGGCCACGTCATGCCGATCCATCCCCTGGCGCCCACCTTGCGGCTGAATTCTGGATTTGATTTCGCCTGCATCGCACCCTGCAGCGGATCGAAGATGCCTGCGTCGATCTCCTGTCGCAGAAACGCTCGCACTTCGGTGCGCAATGCCTGCGCTTCGGGAGAAAGCCGGATGGGATCGAATTGGATGACGGTCACTTGAGGCTCCTAGCGCGCCGCCAACATCGGCCACAGCGCATCGGCGCCGTTGACCGCGACCATCCGTCCGAGTCTCAACGCCCAATAGCTCTCGCCGCCGAAATCATCCCGCCACGCCCATAATCGCTGCGTATAGCGATGCAGCACATGTTCCTGCGAAAATCCAATGGCGCCATGCACCTGGTGGGCGATCGCCGCGCCGGTCGCGGCAGCTTCGCCAACCCGGATCTTGGCGCTCGCCACCTCCAGAAATGTCCCCGCGTCGAACTGCGCCGCCGAGGGAATCGCGTCCGCCGCCGAGGCAATGGCATCTGCCGCCGAGCCGGCCGCCGCGAGCGCCGCGGCGGCTTCGCCAGCGAGCTTCGCGAGGCTGTGCTGTATTGCTTGAAACTTGCCGATGGGCTTCTCGAAGGCGACCCGCTGGTTTGCGTACGCCACGGACACATCAAGAATCGCCTGCAGCGCTCCGGCCATTTGCATGGAGCGCACGGCAGCCCCGATCAAGAGCAGCGCCTCGAGATTGATCGCGGCCGGCGCCATGGCGCTCGGCACGACATCGAGCAAGGCGACGGCATCGCGCGCATCGCCCGCCAGATTGGCGTGCTCCTGGATGCGGCACAGGCTGCGGTCGATCAGCCCCACGAAGGCACGCTCGTCGCGTGCGCCCATGACGACGATCCACGTGGCATCCCTGGCGAATGGCACCGATCGCGCCGTTCCCGACAGCGCATCGTTGCCTCCGGCTGTGATCCTGTCGCGAACATCGACCGGCGCGACGGTGCCTGGCCCAAGCGGCGTCGGAATCCCGGCCTGCTGCAGAAGCCAGCCGCCAAGCAACGATTCGGCCAGCGGCACGCTGACCGCGAACTCGCCGGCGATCCGGACGACCTCGAAGCCGTCGGCCAGGGTGGCGCCGGAACCATTGAGCGTCTCCGGTATCCAGGTTCGAGTGAGCCCGGCGGTTTCGAGCGCGCCCCATAATCGTCGCCGATCCGTGTCAGTCTTCAACGATTGCGGGTTCCCGAGCTCGCGAAAGATGCGCCGCGTGGTGTCTGCAATCATGTGCGAGTTGTCGTTCATCGAACGCATAGCCTACATCGGAGCCGGTGCTCACGCTGCCGCTTTCGGCGCGCTGGCCTGTTCGGATGTAAAGCAGCGGCTTCACGAGCCTGAGCGAACGGCCGGTTTAGGCACCGTGCCCGCCAGCCTGCGGTATCCAAGATAAGTGCCGGTCAGGCATACGAAAGTAACGCCGGACATCAACAGAAGCATGAGTGCATCCCACTGCGGACGGCCGCGAAGGGCGGCCGCAAAGTCCATGCGGTGCAAGCCCTGATGCCACCATCGATAGCGCCGCGCTGCAGGGTCAATCTTGGCAATCAGCATGCCCGTCACTGGATCAACGTAATAGCGCGTCTCCGATCCATCGCGCAGTACTATTCGATAGACGGGCAGCGGCAGCGTTTCACCGTGATGTCTGAAATAATAGGAATCCTCCTGTTTCATGAGCCAGGGGATTACCGGCGGCTGCGCGCCACCTAACGTCGCCGCGACGTAAGATAAATCCGCGGCGTTCAGCGATGCGCTTGTGCCGCTCGCGCTAAACCGTTGTCTATCGCCCTGATTCGTGGTTGCAATGAAGTGCAGCCGTCCATCGAGGGGCGCGAGCTCGAGAGAAACAACATCGGGATGAGGCGAAATTACGAAGGCCTGCAAGGCGCTCCTCAGCTGCGCACCCGACGGCGCCCTGCCAAGTAGCTGCGCGCGTTCCGACTGCGCGCTCGCTCCTTCAAGCCACCCCCAAGGATTCATCGACAAGAGGCCGCTCAACACCCAGGTCAACGTAAATACCCCGAATCCAAGCCCGGCGAAGTGGTGCCACAAATTGAATCCGCGATATGGTGACCAACGCCCGCCGGGTTGAGCCAGCATCTGGCGCACTCCAATGTAGATCCCGATGCCGACGAGGAAACAGCCAACCAGCGATGTATAGATCACGAGCTGGCTCCATAGCGATGTTCGGCGGCGCAGCTCCGCGAAATACAGCCAGTGTGGGACTGAACCCAGCCAGTTCCAGAACCGCTCGCGGCGGTTTGTGATTTGCACCGCCTGGCCGCTGCTGCTCGAAACATATAGTTCGGTGCCCACTTGATCGTTCAAGGCGAAGCGATACAGGGGTCGATCCGCATCAAAATCGCCGGCTACGGTCCATTGGTCGAAATTGATCACAGCGATCCGAGGTGGCGCCGACCGTCGTCCAATGGTGTAGCCGTCGGCAACGGCGGCGGCCTGTTCGAGTGCGACACGTTCGATCGCAGCTCCGCTGATCAGATCTATCAGGCGGGTATGCGTTGCAGCGCCTAGAAATAACACCGGCCGCCCAGACAACATCTCGATCTGGGCACTCTCAATCGGACTTGAATCGGTCAGCAGCGCATCAGGGATTTTGCAGCAGCCGCGCCAATCGATGGGCGGGAGTTTCTTGATGCGAACCTTCGCGTCCAGGGCGGGATACCTGACATACATCATGACCACGCCGGATATGCACCACATGACCATCAGCGCGCCAACGGCGATCCCGAGATAGCGGTGCACGAGAAACAGCCAGCGCATCAGCATGCCAATACATCAGAACGAGTAAGTGTAGTTCGCTCCAAAGGTTCGCGGCAATGCGCGATCGTGCACGACGTAGGGGTCACCTGTAGTATCGTTGATGCCGTAAGCGAGCGCAGATGAATAGTCCTGATTGAATGCATTATTCAAATGCAGATCGATGCGTTGATGATGAGCTGCATCCAAGAAAACTCTGCCGCCAAAGTCGACGACCGTATAATTGCCATACCCATAGCGGCCGTTGCCGGCACCCAGGGGTTCATCATCGACATCCCCGAGGTGAACAACGTTGACGCTAGCCCCATAGCGGGCGCCGCTGGGATGATAGTCGAGGCCGGCCTTCAATTGGGTTACGGGAATCTGATCAAATTGCAGATCCGAACCGCTCTGGCGCGCCTTGCTGTAGGTGGCGCTGAAGTCCGCCGATAGCGCGGCTGTGATGTTGCCGTCGAATGTCACTTCCAATCCGCGCGTGATGACCGAGCCCGGTACGTTACCAAACACATCCTGATCGGTAGTGGCATCGAAACTCTGAAAATCAATCAGATTCTTGATGTCCCGATAGAACGCGATCAGTTCCCACTTCAGCGACGCGTTGCCCAAGATGTTTCCTCCAATGGCGACGTTCGCATTGGTGCTGGTCTCGGGTTGAAGGTTCGGATCCCCGCGTTCATCGTCCGGATCGTTGGCAAACAGTTCCTCGGCGGTCGGCAATCGAAATGCCGTCCCGATGTTCGCGCGCAGGTACAGGGAATTCGAGAAATTGTATTTTCCGCTGGTATTCCACACGACATCGGATTCGCCGACGTTTGGAATGTTGTAGCGCAATCCCGCCGCGAGAAGCGCGTTCGGAATCAGATCCGGCGTCGTGCGGATCTGACCGATAAACGCGTTGACGTGTTCAGTCTGCTGCTGAATCACCAGCACGGCATCGCGGCCCGTATAGTTCTGGAAATCGTAGCCCGCCAGGTATTCAAATCCTCGGTTTACGTTGAACTGTGTCAACAGATTGACACCATAGTCCTTGAATCCCCAGTATTCGTGGTCATCGATCGTGACCAGCGAGCCCGGGCTGCCGATGACATTGTCGTACTCGGTGTAGTGCGAATTCCACCAGTGATAGTAGTCCTTGACGTACAGTTTGAATTCATCGCTCGGCGTGTAATCGATCCTGCCGCTGACCAGATCCTCGTCGCGCTGGTTATAGGCAAGCGCCGCCAGAAACGGCTGCGCGAAATCGAGGTTGGCGTTGGTGTGATCGTAGGAAGCGCTAAAGCTTAAGTCATCCGTAAAGTCGTAGCCGTATTTGCCGCCCACCGAGGTGACCTTGTAGTTGCGTCGCCGGTCAGTGCCGCTCGGCTGGTAGTCCGAGTCCGGAAAGGGCTGGATGCCCGGCGATTCATTATGCGCGGCATAGACCACAAACTTGTTGTTGCCGATTGTGTCCCGATAGTAGCCGTTCACTTGCGTGGCATGATTGGTGTCGTCGCCGACGGTCACTGAACCTCCCGGATGATCAGAGAATGCGCGGGTGACTATATTGACGGCACCGGCAATGGCTTGCGTCCCATAGAAGAGTGCCTGATCGCCGTTCAGCACCTCGATTCGCTCGATCATGCTGGCCGGAATCGTATCCAAGGGCGTAGTGCCGGCGTACAGCCGATTGTTGATGCGAATGCCATCCACCAGCCACAGAACATCTTCGGTGCGCGACCCTTGGAGCGAGATCTGCACGTAGTCAAACGGCCCGTTCTTCGGGCTGATGTAAAGCCCGGGGGCCAAGGCCTCCAGCGCCCCCGCCACATCAAGGTAGCCGCCGTTCTGAATCTTGGCGGAGGTGATCGTATCAACCCGGGTACCGTATGCCGCAAGTTGTTGCGGCAGCTCGTCCTCCAGGCTTTTCGCGGTTACCACGATCTCCTCCAACGAGGACGCGGTTTGCGCTTGCACAGGGTTCATCCAAGCGGTCGCCGCTGCCAAGACCAAGGCGGCATCGATCAATCCACCACGCAACACGAGTGCCCGGTCATGCATATGGAAGGCTGCGGTTCTCCGGACCCGCCTGTCATGTAATTTACTGTTCTGGCTGACGTTAATAACGTTAAAATCGCCCTCATGGATGCTAGTGCTGCCTTAAGCCTGGAGGTCGAGCGGGTCCAGCTAAGCGGCGTGCTGGGCGATGCTCGACTGAGGCGCTTGTTCGACTACCTGGCGGAAAAGTCCTTGGTCGGAGAATCCCCGAAAGAGATCGCCATTGCCATCGATGTCTTCGGCAAGGGCGCGGATTTCGACGTCTCCCAGGACGCCCTCGTACGGGTCTACATCCACAAGCTTCGCAAAACCCTCGATGGCTTCTACGCCTCGCCTAACGGCGATGGGGGCGTCGTGCTGCATATTCCCCGCGGCGAATATCGGCTGAAAGTAGCCGGCGCCGAGTCTCCCGTCGATCCGCGCCGGTGGGTCCCAGGAAAAAACCGCCGCGCCATTGCCGTGGGCGCCGCGGCGCTGGGCGCGTTGGTACTAATGGCCCTTGGTGTTGTGTGGCTGATTGCGCCGCACTCGGATCTTGATCGCGTACGCGCCAGCCCGATTTGGTCGGCCATCTTGAAGGATGATCGGCCCATCATGATTGTCGTGGGCGATTACTACTTGATCGGTGAGACCGATTTGATGGGCGTGAAGCGGCTGATTCGCGAATATACCGTCAACTCGAAGAGCGATCTGGATCATTTTGTGGCGGAACATCCCGAAGTCGCGGATCGCTACATGGACGTGGGCTTAAGATACCTGCCAATTTCCGCGGCCTTCGCATTGCGTGACGTCATGGTGGTGCTGGCCGGGGAAAATCGACGCATCACCATAGCCAAGATGTCGGACGTGGAACCCATCAGCCTCAAATCCGCGGATATCATTTACATCGGTTACTTAAGCGGCATGGGCATGCTGCAGGACATTGCTTTCGCGGATTCGCGCTTCGCGATCGGCGACACTTACGACGAGGTCATCGACAAAAGAACGCGGCATTCGTACGTCAGCGAGATCGGCAGCCAGATCATGGATCCACCGGTCCCGACCGGCAAGGAGCAGCCGTATCACGATTACGGTGTATTCGCGAAGTTTCGCGGTCCTGGCGGCAATACCATCGTCGTGATTTCAGGTACACACGATGAGGGTGTGAGACAAACGGCAGAAACCTTTACCGGCGCACAAAAGCTTGCCGAGTTCGGCCGGCAAGCGAACGCCGCGGAATCCGTCGAAGCGCTGCTCGACGTAAGCTCTTTTGACGGCGTCAACTTGAGCGGGACAGTATTATTGCAATCGAATCGCCAGGGAGCGGCCGATGATGGCGCCCGGATTACCGCAATCACACCCGAGAGTATTGGGCGTTAGAAATCTAACCGAGTTGCGCGCTCAGCACCCGCATCCGGCGGGATTGCAACCGCAGTCCATATTCCAGTTCTTTGAGGCGACTCTGCAACAGCGCACAGCGCTCGCTCATTGCACGCTTGGCTTCGTGCAGCCACTGTTCGCGAACCTGGGTCCAGGCGGCCACGGCCTCGCGAAAAGACTCATATTCCTCGGTGATCCGCCTGCGCAATTGCTCGATGTGAACGCCGCCGCTCTGGCGGGCCAATTGGCGCTCGGCGCGCCGGAATTGGTTGTCGAGCATGGCCCTTTGGATTTTGAACCAGGGAACGCGCTTTAGACGCTTGGTCAGCCCGGCAAACTGCATGCCAAAGATCAGCCACTTGGACGGATCCCACTGCCACCAGCGCACGCCATTGCGGTAATCGTGCGCAAACATATGATGAAAGTTGTGATAGCCCTCGCCGAAGGTCAGCATGGCCACGATGCCGTTATCGCGCGCGGTGTTCTCATCCGTGTAGGGTTGAATCCCCACGATGTGCGCCAGGGAATTGATGCAGAACGTCAGATGATGGCTGACGACGAGTCGCAGTATCCCGGCAAGTAAAAAGACGCCGACAACATCGCCGCTCGCCCAGCCGATCAACAGCGGCAGGCCGAAGTTCATGGCGAGCGTCACCGGCACATAATGGCGGTGCTGCCACATGACCAAAGGATCGCGCTGCAAATCGCGCACGACGCTCAAATCCGGATCGCCGCTCGGATAGTTGTGCAACATCCAGCCGATGTGCGAAAACCAAAAGCCGAGGCGCGCGCAATACGGGTCTTTCGTCGGATCATCGATATAGCGGTGGTGCGTGCGGTGGCCGGCGCTCCACAGGAGCGCGCTGTTCTGCAGTGCCATGGCGCCGAACAGCAGATAAACGATCTTGAGCGCCGGACGCGCTTCATAGGTGTCATGCGCGAACAGCCGGTGATAGCCGCAGGTGATCGCCAGTTCATTGGCACTCAGGATCACCACAAACCACACCCATGCGCCGGCATGGAAGCCCCGGGTCAGGCCATACCATGGCACAACGGTCAGCGCGACCGCCAAGGTCAGCACAAACATCAGCATCGGCACCCAATTGGGTGGCGCCGATGCCCAGTTACTAGGTCTAGGCAACGTCTTCACGGGGGGCCCCCTGCAGTGATGCTTCCATTATAAACACTGTGCCGCCCTCGCAGCGGAGTGTTTACAGCACATTCTTAATTGAAACTACCGGTGTAAACCCGTAACTCGGCCGGCGCCTGGTGCCGACTGATCAGGTTCTCCACTAGTTGCAGACGGTATTGGCTTAGGACGACCTCATTCAGAGGCTGCTTGCGCCACCGGCCAACCTCCGCCGCATCGTACGGCTTGGCGCCAACCGGGGCACTGTTGCCGCCGATCTCAAATACCACGTAATTGAGCACTGCGGCCAATCTCTGATCACTCAGTGTAGAAAATGCAACATTGGGCAGCCGCGGCAAATAGGCGCGGCCCTCGGGTGAGCGAAGGTAGTAGCCCACCAGGTCCTTCAAGCTTGGAACAAGGTTGGCGTTGGAGACGCCGTGAAAACCATGGCAGCCGCCGCAATTCAGAAGATAATCGCCCTGCGCGGGGCGGAACGGTTCGAGCGGTTCGGACTTGAGATCTGCCGCCAGAACCATACTGACGGCAACCGCTGCCAGCGCCGCCCATGGCCGTTGGGTAAAAACATCAACACACCGCGCCCGGACCATCGACGCTCAGCCCGCCAATCCCACCAACGCCGCTGTCGAGCAGTGATAGGTCGCGGAGGCATTGCCAAAGCACCAAATGATGTCGTTGTTGAGCGAGGAGCGGTAGGTGGGCAGATCACGATCGGTGCCGTCGCACCAGCATGACTTGCCGGCCGTACACGCGGGTTTGCCGCAGCAATCGCGATAGGCGATGACATAGGATCGCTTGTCTTCAGGGTTGACGCAGGTGCCTATCCAGGAAATCGGCGACGGTTCCGCACCCGGAGGGCACGTATGCGATCCGCCGCCGCAACAACTGCACAGCACGCCGTCGGAGCCGCAGTATTTCCAATAATTGCACTTGGTCTCGTCCTTGACTTGAGCATTGCGCTCGAAATCGGTTTTGGGCGACTCGGCGGCAGATGCGCGCGCAACCGGCAACAGCGGAAACAGCGGCGCTGCCGCCAATGCCATGCCAAGCCTGGCGATGAAGCCGCGGCGCGACGAGTAGCCGGCCAGCCTCCGCGTCAGCCGCTCACTCAGTCCATCAAAAGTAGCTTTCGGCACGGACATATTCCTTGTTTCATTCAACCGGCTCGGTGCGAGCCTTGAGATAGGATTGGATGGACGCGAAGCCGGTTTCCTTGGCGATCACCAGACTTTCGAAATGTTCGCGGCTATTCACCAGCCCCTTGGCGGCGATCACGCCGAGGTCGTCGAGCAACACTGCATACGGAAGTTTCTCCACCCGATAGGCCATGCCGATCTCGGATCCATTGACGAAGCAGTGGTCGTCAATGCCGAACTGATCGATCAGTTTCCGCTGCTCGCTCGATTCCGCATCGCCGACGAACAACACGTCCAAGCGCTCGCTCCTGGAGAAATTCATGGCGATTGGAATCAATTTTTTGCAGATCGGACAGGTCTGTGAAACGAACAGCATCAACAGCGCCTTGCCGGCAGGCAGGTTGTTGCCGACTGTGATGGCATTGCCCGCCAGGGCGTGGACCTCGAGACGCGGCGATTGTTCGCCAACTCCCGGACCCGCCCCATGGATCAACGCACCCGCAGGAGCCACTCGTTCGTGCAAGATTCCGACCTGCCGAGCGAGAGCCAGAACCGCCAAGCTGAGAACTATCACGACCACCCACAGCAGGCCGAGCGTAATGGTCATGGGGGTCACAGAGCCGCCCCCGAATCCACGCCATGCGGCCGGCGCCAGGCGGGAACGATGCCCCACAATATATTGAGACTTTGCAGGATCACGAATAGGACGCCGCCGGCCAGGAGACCATCCATCGTCATTCGCAAATCGGCCGCCGGGCGAGTTGTCACCAAAGTTGTTCCCAAGAGCAGCGCCAACACGCCGTTGCGAACCACCAAGGTCCAGCTCAAGGACTGCTTCAAGGCGCTTTGAAAGCAACCGCAATCGATGTGCCGCCGCCCGCGCTTCAGATTGATGCCCATGGCGGCGGCGAACACCAGGAGCAGCGCCGCCGCCGCCAGTTCCGCCCAGGGGGATATGAATCCGAAGAGCAACGCCGCGCCGAGCAGCGCCTCGAAAGGCGGCAGGCAGTACGCGAACGGCGCCACCAGAACCTCGGGCAGCAGACGATAATTTGCGACAACGCCCTGGAAAACCGCCCAGTGACGCATTTTTCCAATCGCCGCGGCCAGGTACACCAGCGCGATCAAGGTGCTAACGGCAATCCGCACTTCCGAGAACGCCGGACTCATGGGGGTCAATACCCGGGTACCACTACCGAATTGCCGGCGGCGAACTCGATTTTGCGCAGCTGTTCTCCCGTGCTGGCGTCAAGCACCACGTCATTGCCGTCGGAATTCAACAGATACAGCAGCGGCTTGGCATCTTGCGAGACGCCGATATCCTCGTAGAAAGGCACTCTTTCCTCCGCCAGGCCGCTGGTGGGAACGGGCTGCAGCTGGAAGCGCGAGATCAGCGAATGGCTCTTGGTGTCAAGCACCCATATTTCGCTTCCACCCTGCCGATGTGTCCAAAAATTTCCCGCATGCATCAGCACGAACAGCCTGCCGCTCGCCTTGTGATAGGCCGCGAGTTGCCCTCCGCCCGGACGCCACGCCAACTCCTGCACGCCGGTGCCGGCCACCGGAAAGCCAGCCGCTTTCTGGATTGACCACGGCTTCTCCACAACGCTGTCGGACCCCAGCTTTGCCTCGTAAACCAACCCGGTATACGACAAGAAAATTGCCTTGCCGGTAATGCGATCGACGAAGCTGTTTTCGAAAATAGGATCATTGTTGGCGTCGAAGAACGGTTTGGAGTGAGTTATTTTCGCCGGCCCGGATTCCGGAATCGTCACGTTTGCGAGAGAACCATCGCCGCACAGCGAGGAGAATCCCTGCTCACCCCAGGGGAACACCAGGGCGCATCCGGGAATCTCCACGGTACCGCCAACAACCTGCTTCTTCAGGTCGACCCAGACCACCGAAGCGGCTGGAAGCATGATGTAGACATAGGCGCGTCCGCCGGACGCACTGATGTCGAAGTTTTGCATTTTGAGCACGAGCGCGCGCCCGGGCAGAGAGATTTCCTTCACCAGATTGAGGGTCTTGGCGTCGTAAACCGACACCAGGTCTTGCCGCGTGCCGCGGCTACCGTGCGACCAGTAGGTCTCGGCGACGTAGAATTGGCTGTTATCGGGGGCGAGGGCCAAGTTCGCAATGTAGCCGGCGGGAATGTGCCCCTCCAGCTTGCCGTTATCGCCGTCGAATATGACGAAACTCCCCGCGCGAAACCGGCCCGTGAAAAACCGATGCGGCGTGGTCGGCGACAACGTCGCGACATCGCTGATCTCGGGTGCCAAGGGTGGGGCAGTGGCGGTTTGCGCTGCGGCAACGGACGCAAGTCCAAGAGCGGCGATAATGAGCGAGGTTTTCATGTTCACGGTTATTTTATTTGCCTTTATTTCCGTAGCGACGGCGGGCATGGATATGCGCCGCTTGCCGTGAGGGAAGCATATACCACCCGGTTGCATACGGCATCTCGACGTCCACGCGCCGCTGCGCGATGTTGTTCGCTGCTATTTGGCCGCTTCCTTGTAAGAGAACTTCTGGCCGGCAACAGCCGCCTGATACATCAGGCCGCCCTTGGCAATCGTGAATACCGCCACTCCTTTTTGATACTGCCCAGAGGTGGTCGCGTCCTTCTTGCCGCCGCTCGCGCCCGCGGTGGAACCCCCCGTACCCGCGCTCGCCGAGGCGCCCGCGGTGATGGCAACCGCGCTGACATCGCCGCTGAAACTGAAGTTTCCGGAGGTGAATTCGTCGAGCGCCCGCTTGTCCTCGAAGAAGATCATCTCGCTGTACGCCTGGCCGCCCGCCTGGAAGCCGACGCTCAGCTGCGTCATCGATGTATCGCCGATGTACTTGTCCTTCTGATAGACGCGGCCCGTGCCGTGGGCTGCACCAACGACGAGTCCGCCCTTGCCGATTGTCGGAAAAACCGCATAGCCGTAGCTGGAATTGAAAAAGCCAGCGCTCGCGCCGGCGTTCTTGAAAAGCGAGACGGTGTCGCTGTAACTGTCGGCCAGCACCGGCAAAGACGGCAGTGTCAGCGCAGTAATCAACATCCACGTCGCAAGGATCTTTCTCATGACGGACACTCCAATTGATTGTGCGGAATATTGAGCCTACCCACCCAGGATGTTAAATGATATCCGCAGCGGCTGGATTTATGTGCATCCACCAAAAAAGGGATCATGCTATGCGCTTTCATCACTGCAAGGCCGGAATATTTCGCCGCCGATGACCGCCGACTCGGATGATCCCAGGCTTGATCGTCGCTCGCTGCTTGGCGCAGGTTTGGGCGCGACCTTGAGCGCCGTGGCGCCATCGTTTGTGCAGGCCGCTTCCGCAGCGCGGCGGCCGTCCGGCATTGTGATGTTGGACGCATTGACGCTTGCCGATGCAATCAGGTCGCGGCAGATTTCCTGCGTGGAAGTCATGACGGCGTATCTCGATCACATTGAAAAAATAAATCCACGGGTCAACGCCATCGTCGCGCTGCAAGATCGACCGGCGTTGCTGGCGCAGTCCGAGGAGCGCGATCGGCAGGTCAAGCGCGGCGAGTTACTGGGTCCGCTGCATGGCTTCCCGCACGCGGCAAAGGATTTAGAGCCCGTCAAAGGGATTCGCACGACCCTGGGATCGCCGATTTACAAGGATTTCGTGCCGGCGTCGGACGGCATCATGGTGGAACGGTTGCGCAAAGCCGGCGCCATATTTATCGGCAAGACCAATACACCGGAATTCGGCTTGGGCTCGCACACCTATAACCCGGTGTATGGAGCCACGCGCAACGCTTACGATCAATCGCGATCGGCCGGGGGCAGCAGCGGCGGCGCCGCGGTCTCGCTGGCTCTTCGCATGCTCCCGGTCGCCGATGGCAGCGACTTCGGCGGAAGTCTGCGCAATCCGGCCGGCTGGAATAACGTCTTTGGTTTTCGCACCAGCTTGGGACTGGTGCCGGCCAGCGCGCTGGACGGATTCTTTCCATCCATGAGTGTGGTGGGCCCGATGGCGCGCAATGTTCCGGACCTAAGCATGCTGCTGTCGGTGCAGGCGGGTTATGACGCGCGAGTGCCGCTATCCTTGGTTGCTGATGCGAGCGCATTCCAGCGGCGATTGGAATCGGATCTCAAGGGCAAGCGAATTGCCTGGTCGGGAGATTTTCGCGGCTATCTGCCGTTTGAACCGGGCGTACTCGATGTTTGCAAGAGTGCCCTCAAGGTGTTCGAGTCCATGGGCTGTGTCGTGGAGGAATCCCAGCCGGACTATCCGCTCGAATCCGTATGGCGGGCATTCTTGACACTACGCGCCTGGCAGTCCGGCGGCAGCCTTCTCAGCTACTACAACGATCCGAAAAAGCGTGCGCTCTTGAAACCCGAAGCGATCTTCGAAGTGGAGAGTGGACTGAAGCTCACCGCCTTCGATGTTTCCGCGGCGTTGGCGGTGCGATCCGAGTGGTATCAGGCGGTGAGGCGGTTTTTCGACAAATATGATTACTTCATCGTGCCGACAGCACAATTGTTTCCATTCGACGTCAATCTGCATTGGCCGCAGGAAATCGCCGGGATGAGGATGACGACCTATCACGAATGGATGAAATGCGTACTTCCCATCACCATGAGCGGCTGCCCCGCCCTCGCCGCGCCGGCCGGATTTAGCAGTGGCGGCTTGCCGATCGGCATTCAAATCGTGGCGCCGATTCACGCAGAACTGGCGTGTTTACAGCTGGCATTCGCATACGACACGGCAACCAGCTGGTCGACCAAGCGCCTGCCGGCACTGCTTGGCTGACGATGTCGTCTAGATCGCTCGCGTGGCTGTGCGGCGCTGTGCTGCTGACATGGTGTGTGGGCATGTTCGGTCGAGGCTACTGGACGCCGGACGAACCGCGCGAAGCGGACATCACCTGGCGCATGAGCTGGCAACCCGACAAAGCGGTTCCCTTGCTGGCGGGTGAAGCTTTTTGTGAAAAACCGCCGATGACTTACTGGGTCGCCGCGCTGCCCGTGAAACTCTTCGGCGCGCAAGCGTGGGCTGCGCGGCTGCCGAATCTTCTATACGCATTGATCACGGCGCTCAGCGTAGGATTGCTGGCCGCTCGCAGCGCGGGCCGCTTCGCGGGGCTGGTGGGTGCCGCAGCCGTCAGCACATTTCTGCTCTCCTACCAAGTGGCAATTTGGTTGGCGACCGATGCGCCGCTGCTCGCCAGTGTTTCGGCGGCGCTGCTCGGCGCCTACATCGGGTTCTATGCCGCGAGCACTGAGGAGCGCTTGCGCGGCTATTTGCTGATGCACACCGCTTTGGGACTGGGGTTTTTGTGCAAAAGCGCCGTTGCCTGGATGGTTCCGGCGCTGGCCATTCTAACCTTGAGCATCTGGGAAAAGCGCTGGCGCGAGCTGTTGCGATGGGAGTTGTACGCCGGGTTGGCTGTACAGGCGGCGATGATTCTCTCCTGGGTGTGGTTCGTGTACGCGGGCGATAACGGCCCGGCGCATTTGAAAGTATTTTTTTGGAACAATCTGGTCGGCCGCTTCGCGGCAGTGGACGCGCCTCCGGAACTGCAGTACGCGACCGGGCACCGTAATTTTCCGGGAAAATACCTGCTCGAATTGCCGATGTATGTATTCCCGTGGACGCTGCTCGTGATTGCGGCGCTGGCGCGAGCGTGGCAGCGCCGTAACGTCGATCACGACAATCGCAGCCTGCGTTTTGGCCTGGCCGCCTCCCTGCCGTCGCTGGTGGTCCTTTCCATGGCGGCGACGGCGCGCAATGTTTATTTCGCGCCGGCGCTTCCCGGCATCGCGCTGCTGGTCGCCGGCTGGGCGCAGCAAATCCAGCAAAAGCCCGATCGCTGGGATGTTCGCGCGCTGCGGCTCACTGCGGCGCTGATGCTGGCGGCAGCGACGGTGGTGATCGCGGCAGCGGGTCTGATCGGTATTATTTCCTGGGTAGACCTGGGTAACCGCGCCGTTTATACGGTGATTTCATCGCTGGGTGGTGCGGCAGCGATCGGGCTCACGCTGGCGGCGTTGACGGCGGCGCGCGATCGAGCCGCGCGTGCCCTGGGCTGTCTGCTGCTTGCCTATAGCGCGCTACTCATCGGGCCTGCCTCACAGCTATACCGCCAGGTGGACCGCTGGCAGGACCTGGCGAAGGTCGGCGTTGCCGTAAAACACGATGCCGCCGGCAGACCCTTGATATTACTGGCACCGGATGAAACCACCCGCGCCATGATCGATATGTACGCGAAGACCTCGGTCGACAGGATACCTGGGCCGATCGATGCCACCGTCATCGATCGGGTGCGCACGCTGGCGGCCGCCGCGCCGGACAGCTTTTTCCTGGTACTGGTGCCCGGGGGTGTGCGAGGTCTCGATTTGCTTTCCCGGCGAGAGCCAGCCGTCGAGGCGGCGCTGCCCTGGCGGCAATCAGCGGGGCTGGAGATCGTGCACAGCTACTCGCTGCCCCATGGCCGGCGCTATGCGTTGCTCAGGCTGAAGCCTTAGGCGCGGCAATTAGCGGCGGCCCAGCAGGCTGCGGTACAGCGAATCGTATTCGCCTATCTGTCGGGACCAAGAAAAATCCTTGCGCATGGCATTGCGCATCAACTGCCGCCAGCTGACGGGGTTGGCATACCAACCGAATGCCGTTTCGATCGCCCAGCGCACCGCCGGCGCATCGTAATCATTGAACACGCAGCCCGTGCCGCTGCCGGTGTTCGGGTCGAAGTGTTCGACCGAATCCGCGAGTCCGCCGGTCTTGCGCACAATGGGAATGGTTCCGTAACGCAAACTGTACATTTGATTCAGGCCGCAAGGTTCATAACGCGAGGGCATGAGCAGAATATCGCTGCCCGCCTCAATCAAATGCGCGAGCGGTTCATTGAACCCGGAAGCGTAGGCTGCCCGGCCGGCGAAGCGCCGTGCCAGGTCTGCAAAAAATGTCTCGTACTTCGCCTCGCCGCTGCCCAGAACAACCAGACCAAATTCTCGCGTTTGCAGCAGCGCCGGCAGGGTATCGAACAAAAGATCGATACCTTTTTGTTCCGCGAGGCGGGTCACCATGCCGATCAGAGGCACAGACTTTTGAATGGTCAGCTTGAGCTTCGCGCTCAGCGCCTCCTTGTTGGTTGATTTGCCGCGTATATTTTCCGGCCCAAACTGGGCCGCGAGGTAAGGATCGTGGCGCGGGTCCCATTCCCGGTAATCGACACCGTTCAAGATTCCAACCACCTCATCGGGGCGCGAGCGCAGCGCGCTTTGCAGGCCCATGCCGAGCGGCGAGTCGCAAATTTCGCGTGCGTAGGTCGGACTGACCGTGCTGACCCGATCGGCGAACTTGATTCCGGTTTTCAGGGCGTTGATGATGCCGTGCGACAAATCGTCCCGGTCCAATTCCGACGTCCTGCCCAATCCCAAGTCTGGGGCGGCAGAGGCGGCCATGATGCCCTGGTAACCGATGTTGTGAATCGTCATCAGCGATTTGGAACGCGACAGCGAGTCGTCCGACGGGTACAGCGTTTTCAAGAACAAGGGCGCGAATGCCGTGTGCCAATCATTGCAATGGAAAATATCCGGCGCAAACTTGAGGCGCCGGCAGGCATCGAGAGCGGCACGCGTGAACAGCAAGAAGCGCCGATGTTCGTCCGGGTCATTGGTATACAGGCTGCTGCGGTCGAATAGCGCCGGACAGTCCACAAAGTACATGAGGGCGTCGGTGCCGGGAAAAGTCGCCCGCTGCAGCGAATATTCATATTGCATGCCAATTGTCAGCGGGATTTGTTGCAGCCCCGCGACGGGCTGCAGCTCGGAATGGTCGCGCCGTACGACCGGGTAGAGGGGCATGAAGGCGCGAACTTCGTGTCCGAGCGTCGGCAGATGGCGCACCAATGCACCCGCCACGTCGGCAAGTCCGCCGGTCTTTGCGTACGGCAGGAACTCCGAACTCAAAATACACAGCTTCAATGGCGGCATTAATTGCAGTGTAACAAACGAGTGAAAAACGGCCGCGAGAAAAGATGCAGGCGTTTGCCGAGTGTGTCAGGCTTCGGAATATGATGCGACACGCCGCCCGCAATAACACCGGACGCTACGTCAGCCGCCTGACCAGCGGCACCCTGGCGGTGATCATGGCGGGCGGCCGCGGCGAACGCCTCAAAGCCCTCACCCAGCATCGCTGCAAACCCGCGACTCCGTTCGGCGGCAAGTTCCGCATCATCGATTTCGTGCTGTCGAATTGCGTCAATTCCGGCATCCGCCAAATAGCCGTGCTGACCCAGTACAAATCGCAATCCTTGATCCAGCACATTCAGCGGGGCTGGAGTTACCTGCGCGGGGAATTGGGCGAATTCGTCGAGCTGATCCCCGCGCAACAACAAATCGGCGCTCATTGGTATCGCGGCACGGCGGATTCGGTGTATCAAAATCTCGAATTCATTCGCTCGCACAATCCCACACATGTGCTGATACTGGCCGGCGACCATATCTACAAGATGGACTATGGTCCGATGATCGCCTATCACGACGAATGCGAGGCCGCCATCACCGTCGGCGTGGTGGACGTGCCGATCGAACGCGCCAATGAATTCGGGATCATGACCACCGATAACACCAATCGCGTGATGAAGTTCGCCGAGAAGCCTCTAAACCCGGATCCCATCATTGGTCAGGAAAATCTGGCGCGCGCGTCCATGGGCATTTATGTCGTCGCGATGGACAGGTTGGAGAAACTGCTGGCGGACGATGCGGTCAATGCGTCGAGCAACCACGATTTCGGCCGCAACATCATTCCTCCCGCGATCGGAACCATGAAGGTATATGCCTATCCTTTCCAGGATGTCGAAACCCGCGCCCAGAATTACTGGCGCGACGTGGGCAACGTCGATGCGCTGTACGAAGCGAATATGGAGCTGGTGGCGCTCAATCCGGAATTGAATATCTACGATCATCAATGGCCCATCTGGACTTATCAGGCGCAGCAGCCGCCCGCCAAATTCGTGCTCGACGAGGAAGGTCGGCGCGGCATGGCGGTAAATTCCATGGTGGCCGGCGGCTGCATCGTCTCCGGCGCCTACGTGAATCAGTCGCTGCTGTCGAATGACGTGCGCATCGAGGACGGCAGCATCATCGAGAGCTCGGTGCTGTTGCCGGGGGTAACCATCGGCCGGCGCTGCAAGATCACACGCTGCATTCTCGACGAAAACTGCGTCATTCCGGACGGTCTGACGATCGGCCAAGACATGGGTGTCGACGCCCAGCACTTCTTCGTGACCAAGCGCGGCGTGGTCCTGGTCACTCCGGACATGTTGCGCGCACGTGCGGCCGCCGCTAAATCCCCAGCGGCTGCGGCGGCCCCGCCCGCTGCAGCGGCCCCGCCGGCTTAAGGCGCGACTCGCTTAAGACGCGTCTCGTTTGTTGGTGCGCGGCAATTTTAAGCGGCGCGCAATTGCAGACTGGTCCAGGCCGCGATCACACTGCGTGTTTCGATGCCCAGCATATTCGGCTCGCCGTCGATTTCGCCGCGAAGCACCTGCACTTGGGCTCCGGCCGTCCCCCAAGGGCGATACAGCCACGGCGGCGCCCGGCCGAACAGGACGACTTGCGGGCAAGCCACGGCGGCAGCGGCATGCGCGGGACCCGAGTCGACGGTGATCAGACCGACGGCGCGCTCAAGCAGAGCCAAGAGGCGGGGAATCGGCAAGTCATCGGCGGCATTGTGCAGTCCGGTGATGTTCGCCTGCGCCGCGACTTGTTCGTTGAGCGCATATTCGGGACCCGTCCCCAGCAGGACAATCGCATGCCCTGGATGCTGAGCACGCAAGCTACGCAGCACTTCGGCCCAGCGCTCGCTTGGCCAGTATTTGTTGTTGGGACTCAGTCGCTTGAGCCCGCGCCGCATGGTACGTTTGTTGCCGATCTGCACCAGGATCAGCGGCACGCCGGCAAGATCGCGCGCGCGCAGCCACTCGTTCAGGTCGGCGCGCTGGGCCGCGCTGACTTCCAAGTGGCAGCCCGGAACTACCATGGATGGATCGACAGCGTGCGAACCTGCGTAAGCGCGCGGCATGATTTGCGCCATGCGCCGCCATTGCTCGGTCGCGTGTTCGCCGGGCAGCAATGCATGATCCTTGGCATGGACGATGAGTTCGTCTGGAATCCCGGCGCGAGTCAAAATGAGCCGGCCCACGTCATTGCCATCGCAAAACCAGGTCGGACCTCGGCCGCGCGCGCGCAGCTGCCGCACCACCCGCTGCTGATCCACGCTTAGCCAGTACGGAGTCTTGCGGCTTCGCACGCTGAAGATCTCGCCCACCCCCGGCTGTCCGCGCAGCAGCGGTTCGCTCCAGGGACCCGAGGTGAGGATATCCACCGGCAAACCAAATTCCGCGTATAGAACGCGGACCAGCGCCGTCAACAGCACCATGTCGCCGAACGCCCCGAAGCGTACCGCCAGCGGCCGCTCGACGTTAGACGCCATTGCGCATGACGCTGCCGCTGAATATCTCCATCTCTTCGAGTTGCGGACTGAATTGCAACAACAGCAGATCGACGCCAGCCTCCTCGAATTTGCCGATCTGCTCCTGCACTTGCGACGGGGTGCCCACGAGACCCGAGCGCAGTCCGCGGTTTGACACGGAATACTCCTGAATCGACATGCTCTGTTCCAGCTGAGTTCCTTGCAGCCACTGCTGATAGTTCGCATAGCCCTTGGCGTTCTGCTTGACATCGGTAATGCGCGCGAGCTCGCGCTCCACCTCGCGCTCGGAGCTTCGCGTAAAGGCATAGCCGGCGACGCCAAATTGCATGCGGCCCAAGCCCAATTTTTCGCGCCGCTCGCTCATGTCGGCGATCTTGGCGGCGACATGAGCCGGGGAATCGCCGTGCATCACATAGGCATCGCACTTCTGTGCGATGAGATTCTTCGCGGCTTCCGATTCGCCCCCGGCATAGATCGGCGGCCTTGGGATGCGGACCGGCTTCGGTTCGAGCACCGTGTCCTGGGTTCGATAGTACTTTCCCGTATGGCTGTAGATCTTCTGGGACCAGACCCCATTCAACACATCCAGCCATTCGGCGGTCCGGCCATATCGATCATCGTGGCGTTCGA
>Ga0210388_10001063_pt1 | contig 21853 bp, 15 predicted proteins | sample IncBWC19OmetaG_FD_155485 | JGI IMG/M metagenome (GOLD analysis project Ga0210388, IMG submission 155485) | Forest soil microbial communities from Barre Woods Harvard Forest LTER site, Petersham, Massachusetts, United States - Inc-BW-C-19-O ... | reverse complement strand
GGGGAGCGGCGGCAACCGAGGGACAGGCGGAGCCACGGAGACCGGCGGCACGACGGGGAGCGGCGGCAACCCAGGAACAGGCGGAACCATCGGGACTGGCGGCACCACCGGGACCGGCGGAACGGCTGGCAAAGGCGGCACCACCGGGACTGGCGGCACCACAGGCAGCGGCGGCGCTACCGGCAAGGGCGGTTCGACCGGGACCGGAGGTGTGGGGACCGGCGGCGCGACGGGGACCGGCGGTTCCACCGGAACGGGCGGCTCGGGGAGCAACGCCGTCTGCAAGTTCGCCAGCGGCCTGAACGTCGCCTGGGTCAACTTCGCCAGCGACATCCCCAGCCCCAACCTCACCACCTTCAACACCATCTTCACGAACAGCGCCGCCGTCGGCGGGAAGGTGATCCGCTGGTGGTTCCACACCAACGGGACCGTCACACCGGGCTACGACAGCAATGGCATGGCCAAGGCGCTCACCACGCAGGCGATGAACGACCTCGTCAGCCTGGTCAACGCCGCGCACACCGCCGGAGTTGCCCTCAACATCAGCCTCTGGTCGTTCGATATGCTCCAGGGGGGCGAGAACATCACCACCGCGCTGCGGACGAACAACCAGAACCTGCTGACCGTCGACGCCAACCGGAACGCCTACGTCAACAACGTCCTCATTCCGGTCGTCAACGCGCTCAAGGGGAATCCCGGGCTCTACTCATACGAGATCTTCAACGAGCCGGAAGGGATGACCACGCAGCACGGCTGGACCACGGCCAACGGCGGGACCGAGGTCGACCAGATGTACATCCAGAAGACGGTCAACGTGCTGGCGGCCGCGATCCACTCGACCGATCCCAACGCGCGCGTGACGAGCGGCGCACAGACTTTCCAGACCTGCTCGAGCGCCAGCGGGTTTACCAACCTCTACTCGAACAGCGCGCTCATGGCGGCGGGCGGCAAGTCGAACGGCACGCTCGACTTCTACGAGGTCCACTACTACACCTCGAATGGATCGAACGTGTCCTGCTTCACCCACCCGGCGTCCAACTGGGGGCTCGACAAGAATCTGGTGATGGGCGAGTTCTACGCCATCACAACCGACGGTGTAAACGGTGCCGACACCTACACCACGCTCTACAACAACGGCTACAACGGCGCCTGGGCCTGGAACTACACGACCAACGACGACAGCGGAACGACGACCGATTGGCCGACGATGAAGACGCCGATGCAGAACCTCTACAACGCGCAGATGGCGACGCTGAACGCCTGCCCCTGACCGCGTAGACTGCCCAGGTGCGACGCTCGACGCGCTTCACGATCCTACTCGGACTCTGCGGCGCGTTCGCGTTGGCCGTCGTCGTCGTGTTCTGGACGGCGGACCATGGGCCGTGGCGCGAAGTCGAGCCCGCCGCCGACATGCCCGCGGCCGCGCCGCCCATCGTCTCCGCGCCCTCATCTTCCCCGACGCCGCCTCCGGAGATGCACCCGCCGGGGGCCGGACCAGTCGCCCTCGACGGCCGCGCCCCCTCGCCGCCCGAGTGAGTCCGAGGCGGCGAGGCCGCTGAACGAGGCGGTACTGATGGCGCGTCTGCGCAGGGTCGCCGGCAGAGATTTCCCCCCCGGCGGTCGAGCTGGCAAGGGCCGGGAACCGCCGCTTTCCTGACAGCCCCGACGCTCCGGAGCGCGCCTCCATCTTGATCCACGCGCTGGCCGTCGAGGGGAAGTCCAGAGAAGCCCGTGGCGAGGCCGAGTACGCGGTGAGCCATTACCCAGACTCGCAATGGGTCCGGGAGATCGGGGGGTTCACCGGAGCTCATCGCCACCGGAACCTCGTTTTGACCGACGGTGGGCTCATTCACGCCCAATAGCCCGGTAGAGCGGCGACCTGTTTGAACCCCGCACGATTGCGCGGAGCCCAAGTCGATGGACGGGCCGGGCCGTCAGCTCACAGGCGGCTCGCGTAGGCCGTCGCCATCGGCGGATAGAGCGCGAGGTCGGGCAGCGCGTTGTAGTTGTTTCCCGACCGCTGCCAGAGAGCATGCGTGGTCACCGTGGTTGGATCGGACGGTTGCGCCGCGTTCCAGGTCCCCTGCGAGGTCGGCTCCCAGTCGAACGTGCCGAGACCCTGGTTGTTTGGGAGTCCGAAGATGACGTCGTTGATCTCGCGCTCCATCGGGCCGTACTCGGCGGCGAAGAAGCGAATGTTCGGGTAGGCGGTCACGAGCTGCGAGAAGGTCGACTGCCACTCGCTCTTCGTGTTCGCGGTGCTGGAGGTGTCCCCCTGGTACTGCTGGTAGCAGGACTCGCCGAAGGTGTCCGGCGTGGCGCCCTGCTTCATGGCGTTGTCGAGCCAGTTCTTGGTCGTCGAATAGGCGTTTCCGCGATCGATGTGGAAGGAGATCAGGATGCCGGTGTCGACCGCCTTGACGCCGGCGATTCCAGCCTTGAGCAGTGTCCCCAGGTTCGGCCAGCCGGCCGTGCTGGCGGCACCGGTGACGTTGGGGGTCATGCCGCTGATTGGCTGCCCTCCCGAGTCGCAGATGTGCAGCAGCATCCCCGGGGTCGTCTCGTTGCCGATCTGGACCATGTCGGGGCGCGCGCCGCCAGTGACGAGCGCGCTGATCGAGCTTTGGACGTAGCTCTGCAATGCGGTCGCGAGATCGGTGATGTTGGTGTAGCCCTGCCAGGCGACCGGCATGCACTGCTTGCCCGGATCGGCCCAGTTGTCGCTCATGTGGAAGTCGACGAGCAGGCCCATCCCGGCCGCCTTCACCAGCTTGCCGAAGGCAACGGTGTGCGTAATGTCGTCGTAACCGTTGGTCTTGTCGTATCCGTCGGAGGCCTTGGGATCGACGAACGTCCGCAAGCGGACGAAGTTCATGCCGTTCGATTTCATGTCCGCCAGCAGGTTGTTGATGGCGGTCGTCCCCGCCGGCTCCTGATCGGTGACGTCGGCGCCGAAGAAGTAGCTGGGGAGCGTGCTGCTGGTGCTGCCGCCGGTGCCGGTCGCGCCACCGGTCGCCGCGCCGCCAGTCCCGGTGGTGCCGCCCTTGGCGCCGCCGGTCCCCGTCGCCGTGCCGCCGGTCCCGGTGGTGCCGCCCTTGGTGCCGCCAGTCCCCGTCGCCGCGCCGCCCGTACCGGTGGTACCACCCGTCGCCGCGCCGCCGGTCCCGGTCGTGCCGCCGCTCGCGGTGCCGCCGCCAGTGCCAGTCGCGCCGCCTTTGGCGCCGGCGGCCCCGGTCGTGCCGCCAGAGCCAGTCGTCCCTCCGGTTGCCGTGGTCCGGCCGGAGCCTATCGCGCCGCCCGATCCGGTCACGTTGCCACCGTTTCCCGAGCCGCCGCTGCCGCCCGAACCCGTCGCGCCGCCACTCGCTGTCGCGCCACCGGTCGCCGAGCTTCCGCCCTCGCCGGTGTCGCCGATGCCGGAACTCTGGGCGCAGCCCCACAGCGTGGCTGCAAAGAGAAGGAGTAAGGCCTGCTTGGACATGGGACTCCTGGGGCTAAGGGAGTGAGCAGAAACTTCGTTGCGCTTCCTTGTTGCCCAAGGCCGGGGCGATCAATCACGGACGAGCTCTCTTTTTTGCCGCGCCTCGTCGCTCGGCGACGCTGCTCAGCGGACGGCGTGGGTCTCGTAGACCTCGGCGTTCCCCGAGCGGGTGGACGACAACATCATGTAGCTGAGATCCGGCGATAGGCTCGAGTCCGAGTCGTAGGCGGTCGAGTCGACGTCGGAGAGGAGGATCGGCGTCTCGAAAGATTGCGAGACCGACTGTCGCGCCGACCAATAGATATCGCCGGCCCCGGATTTCATCGAGGTGAAGAAGATCACCAGCCCCCCTTGCGCGACGAACGGGTCGTATTCGTCGCTCGGGCTGTTGACGCCCGGGATCGGTTGTGGCGCGTTCCAGGGGCTGTCGACGTTCGGTCGCGAGCTCCAGTAGAGGTCGTAGTTCGCGCCGCCAGCGGTGCCCGCGAGGTCGACGCGGTCGGAGCTGAAGAAGAGCGTCGTTTCGGTCGCGTCGACCACCGGCGCGAAATCGGCCGCCCCGCTCGCCAGCTCGGGGACCGGAGCGGGCGCGCTCCAGACGTCGGCACGCGACGCGCGCGTCGCTTGCCAGATCTGGGCGTAGCCCTTGGCGCGATCGGTGGCGAACCAGATGGTCAGTCCGTCGAGCGAGATGCCGGGGCACCAGTCGTCGTTGCTCGAAGAGAGCTCGGCGACCATCGTCGGCGCGCCCCAGGCGTCGTCCGCCGTCGCGCGCCGCGAGGTCCAGATGTCCTTCGTTCCCGCGCGCGTCGACATGAAGTAGAGCTCCAGGAGATCGCCGGTGAAGGTCGGATCTTCGTCGATGGAGCTCGTGTCGGAGAGCGCCGCAACCAGCGTCGGCGTCTGAAAGCGAGGCTGAGTGGCCAGCGGGACGCCGCCCGTCCCGACGCCGCCACCGTCGAGCAATGTGCCGAGCACCTCATCGCGCCGGCTGCAGGAGGTGCTGACGGTGACGATCGCCAACAACGCACAGAGCAAACTCGCCTTGACGCGCGCGCGTCCGGCATCTCGCTTGACCGAGGCAATCAACTTCGCCATCGTTGGTCCGCAGTGTCGCGGATCTCGAAGCAAAGGAATAGTGAGGACCCGCAAACGCTGAGCGGCACGGCCGTGTCGGTTCGGCCGCCCGACGATCTGCTCGGCCTGGCGCGCGCAGTCGCGCGCGGTGACGGAGACGCGGCGGCGACGCTGGTCGCCGAGGTCGGCGGCGGGATGCTGCGGGTGGTGCGTAAGGTGATGGGCCACCGGCATCCGGACGTCGACGACGTCACGCAGGACGCAGTGCTCGCGTTATTGGGTGCGCTGGAGACGTTTCGCGGCAGCTCGACAGTCGCGCACTTCGCGCGGCGGATCGCGCTCCTCACGGCACTCGGGGCCCGGCGGCGGGCGCGGGTCCGCCGACGGGAGGCCAACGTCGATCCGAGTGCGGTCGAGGAGATCGCGGGGGACGATCTGTCGCCGTTGGCGAGCGCCGTCGCCAGCCGGCGCCGGACGCTGGTCCGTCAACTGCTCGACGAGCTTCCGCAGCCAATCGCCGAGGCGTTGGCGCTGCACTTCATCCTCGATCACACGGTCGACGAGATCGCCGAGGCGTCGTCGGTGCCGGCGAACACCGTCTGGAGCCGCCTGCGCCTCGGCAAGCAGGCGCTGCGGCGGAAGCTGGAAGCGGACGCGCCGCTCGCCGAGATGTTGCGGGGACCCAGCCGATGACGGCGCACGATTGCCGCAGCGAGCTGCTGGTCGAGGCCCGACGGGGTCGGCTGTCGGAACCGGGACGGCTCGCGCTCGATGCGCACCTTGCTGCCTGCCCTTCCTGCCGTTCGTCGTACGAGGTGAGCACTGACTTTGACGTCGCGGATGCGGTCGATCTGCACGACGGCGCGCGCATCCGGGCGCTCGCCGATCTGGCGCGCGGCCGGATCGGGCGGCGCGGCGGTTCGGTTTTCGCCCGCGCACGCTCGGTGGCGGCGGCGTTGATCGTTCTGGGCGGTTCGGCCAGCGCGGCCGTCTGGTGGTGGCGGCGGCCGGTGCCGTCACCCACGAGCGCGGCGCGCGTGCCGGCGGGGCGGCCGATCGAAGCTGCCATTCGACCTCGAGCTGCGTCGCCGGCGGCAGTCGCCACGACACCAACACCGGAGGCGCTTCCCGTCCGGCAACGGGCGCTCCGACCTGCGGCTCGAGCGGTCGCACTGGCGCGGCCGATCGAGCTGGCGGGTGCCGCTGCGATCTTGCAGCAGGCGACGGAGGCACGGCAACGCGGGGAGCGGGCGCAGGCGGCCGATCTCTATCGCCGGCTGCAGCGCGAGTTTCCGGCCTCACCGGAGGCGATGCTCTCGGCAGTCCCGCTCGGCGGTCTGCTGCTGGGAGACGGTTTGCCGCGCGCGGCGCTCACGGAGTTCGACGGCTATCTGGCCAGGGCACATGGCGGGGCGCTGATCCCGGAGGCGCTCTATGGGCGTGCGCGGGCGCTCGGACGGCTGGGCGATCGTGGCGAGGAGCGCAAGGCCTGGACGCGGCTCTGCGCCGACTTCCCCGACAGCGCCTACGCGCAGCTTGGGCGTCACCGGCTCACCGAGATCGAGTGAATCGAGTCCGGATCGGGTCGGACCTCGCGCGCGGCGCCGGGCGTGCCGTTCCTCTCATCGCCGCCCTGACGTTGTCGAGCACCGCGCACGCGCAATCGGCGCCCGTTGCCTCGCCGCTGACGCCGCCGCCATCGATCGAGGTCGTCGTCGTCGGGCGTGCCGATGCCTATGAGCGCCTGCATGCGCTGCTCGATCGGCGGCTCTCGGCGATGGGGTCGACCGCCTGGTCGCGTGCCGAACGGGTCGACGCCGGCGACGTGCTGGCGTTGTCACCCGGACACGCGCTCCGCTGCTGGATCGATCTCGGCGATCGGCGGCGCGTCCGTCTCATGTTCGCGGCCCCTTCGGGCGAACGGTTCCTGGTGCGAGACTTCGAGCTGTCGGGCGATCTGGACGAGATCGATCGGGCGGCGCTGGCCGAGGTGATCGAGCTGTCGATAGGCGCGCTAATCGAGGACGAGCGCGCAGGGTTGTCACGCGAAGAGACGCAGGCACTGCTCGCGCGCCGGGCCGCGGGCGCCGCAGCTCTGCCGCCGCCCAGCCCAGTTCGGCCGGTGCCTTCCGGCTCACCGCCGGCGGCCGGGATGCCCGCGTCAGGGGAGCAAGGGCGGCGATTCGAGATCGGCATCTTCTATGCTGCTGAGGCGGTCGCCGACGGCCTTCCGATCGACAACGGGCCGGGGTTGTCGCTGGCGCTCTCCGACGAGATCCGGAGGCACGCTTCCGGGCCGCGCCTGTTCACCGCCGCCTGGGTGAGTGCTCGCATGATGTTGCCCGAGACGGTGATGGGCACTGATGCGAGCGTTCGGCTGGCGGGGGGCGCGGCCCGGCTCGGCCTCGAGGTCGGGTTCAAACACCTGCGTCTTCGGTTGGGCGCGGGGTGGGACTTGGTTCATGTCTCGTCGGAAGCCACGAGCGCCGCGCTGGCGCCCGCGGGCGCGCGCTGGACCTCGACGTTCGTCTGCGAGGGGGCGATCCGCGTCGGCATCGCGGATATGAGATCGTCGCACCTTTGGATCAGTCTGCTGGGCGACGTGCTCCCCACCGCCGTCGACTATGGCATCGACGCTGGCGGACGCTTCGAGGTCGTCTTTTCCCCCTGGCGGATCCGCCCCGAGATCGCGGTGGAGATCACTTACTAGGGCCTATGGCGGTTGGTCCTTTCCGCTCGGAGATCATTCGCAGGGCCCCGATTTCGATTCGCCGTGTGCCGTTCCTCGAAACCAGGCGCCGTGAATGACCGCGGCCCGTCGTCGCCAGGGGCGCAGTCGAAACCCTATTCCGAAATCCTAGGTTCGCCCTCTACGGACAGTCGCTGCAAGACGCGACGCAAGCCGCCGCGCCGGCGTAAAAGGAGCACGGAAGCGTCACGGGCAAAATCGTGGCGAAGTAACAATTGTAGGCACAGGCGGAAATACCGTGAGCAACGACCGGGCTGCTAGGGCAGTCCTCGACTGACTGCGGATAGGTGACGCAGGCTGGGAGCGTCGCCCCGTCGGCTGTCGGACCGCCGTCCGCGGACGCGTCCTGCTCCGCGGAGAGGCCGCCGCTGCCAACGGCACCACCCGCGCCCGCCCGTCCATTCGTACCACCAGCTCCCCCCGCACCCGTGCGTCCGCCTGCACCTGTGCTGTTCGTCCCCCCGCGCCCGCTCGCGCCGCCGACGTCGCCCTGTCCACCCGAGCCTCCGCGCCCCTCCGGCCCGCTATTTCCTGCGGTGGCTCCGGCCGCCGGGGAGCCGCCGGTCCCGTTGTTGCCTGTTCCGGTTCCGGAGCCACAGGCCACAAGCAGCGTGAGGACAGCGGACAAAGCAAGCCAACGCCGAGAGATGGAGGAGCATCGCCCGTCTCGGTTCACGCGAGAATCCTAACATCAAAGCCGGGAGTCGATTTTCCTCCAACGAGTGCCGAAGCCTGAAGGCCCCCTTCAAAGCGACACCGACGATGAGATTCGAGCCGCCGGCCCCGGTGACAACGCTTGCGTGAAGGTTTCTCTGCCCTCGCGCCCTTCCGAAGGCGTTGCCTTTGTCCCCGCTCCCCGGAGGTCCGATCGCATGTTGTCCCTTGATGGGCGAAGGTCTTTCTTTGCTCTCGCACTCGCAGGTTTTCTAACAGCGTGCGGTGGCGGTTCGTCGTCGACCGGTGAGTCCGGCAGCGGGGGCGTGACGAACTCGGGCGGGCGAACGGCATGGGCGGCGCCTCCGCGACGGGTGGTTCGACCGCGAATGGGGCAACCGGCGGCGTGACCGCCACGGGCGGACAGGTGGGCGCCGCCGGGATGTCCGCAACTGGCGGTGCGGGCGGACTGGGCGGCATGGCCACTTCGGGGGGGCCTACCGGAGGGGGCGGCGCGGCAGGATCGGGCGGAGCGCGCGGCTCCGGGGGAACGTCGCCGACGGGCGAGGGTTCCGGCGGCGCTGGCGGCAACCGGGCGGGAACCGGTGGCATCGCAGGAGCCGCCGGAGTCATGGGTGGCAGCGCGGGGAGCGGCGAAATGACCGGCTCGGGCGGCGCCGCCGGGGGGAGTGCGAGCACGCCCTCTGTGCGCATCGTCGGAAGAACTGAACCGGGGGCGACCGATGGCTCGACGGAGTACTCGTGGCCCGGCGTGAATATTCAGGCTCGTTTCACGGGGACGGCGGTGTCCATGGCTGTCAACAACGCGACCGGCGACAATCGCATCACGGTCGTGGTCGACGGTGGCACGGCCAAGGTCATCGCGCTGACATCGGGGCAGTCGACGGTCTCCCTGGCCTCGGGGTTGACCAGCGGCCCACACGACATCCTCATCTGGCGAAACACCGAAGCGTCGCCTGGGGGGACGACGACCTTCGGCGGGCTCACCGGGTTCGGGACCGGCGGGACGCTTCTGCCGCCAGCTGCCGCACCTGCGAGACGCATAGAGGTGGTGGGCGACTCGCTCTCTGTGGGCGCTGGCGTAGGGGGCGACAGCACGTGTACAGGAGGCATCGATGCGTACACCGACAATTACCTCGCCTACGGCTCCGTCGCGGCCAGGGCGGTCTCCGCGGACGTCGTGACGATCGCCTACTCAGGCATCGGGGTCTATCGCAACTACGGTGAGACGACGCCGACTGCAGCATCCCTGACGATGCCGAAGCGCTATCCGTACGCCCTCCCTGACACCGTGCTCTGGAACTTTGCGCTCTATCAACCGCAGGTCGTGATCATCAACCTGGGAACCAACGATTTCGGCTCCGGCGATCCTGGCACGCCCTACGAAACGGCCTACGTGTCGTTCGTCGAGGCCGTCCGACAGAACTACGCCGACGCCTACTTCATCTTGATCGATATGTATGGTGGCAGCAGGCTCACCCGGCTCAACGATGTTCTTGCGTCGCTGAAAGCCGGCGGCGAGAGCAGGGTCGAGGTTCTGAGCCTCGAGTCAGTGCAAAACAACTTGGGGTGCAATCAGCACCCCAACGTGGCGGGCCAGCAAGCCATGGGAACGACGCTGGCGGCGCGACTGCAAACGCTCATGGGCTGGTAGCGACGCTCGGTGACCTTTTTTTGAAGGTTACCGGTGTGGTGGCCCCTTTTGGCGTTGTCCTGCCAGGTCGTGGCGCGAAGAGTCGTCGCGCCTTCGCTGCGGCAGGGAGATCATGACTGTACGCCGTCTCATGCCCGTGTTTCTCGTCTTCGTGCTCGGTGGCTGCGCGTCGTCGGAGTCGACTGGGGATGATGCCAGCGGAGCGGGCGGCAGCCTGCCTGCGGGCGGTGGAGGGAGCGTCGGTGCTGGTGGGACGACCGGCTCTGGCGGCGCGACCGGATCCGGCGGTACCGTCGGTACGGGCGGCTCGGTCAGCACCGGCGGTAGCAGCGGCAATACCGGCGGCGTTGCGGGGCGGGGGGAGGGCGGCGCGACGGCCAGCGGTGGGTCGAGCGGCGCGGCGGGACGGCCGGGCGGCGGTGGGACCGGCTCGACCGGCAGCGGCGCGACCGGCGGGTCGGGAACGGCCACTGGCGGCGCGGGTGGCGGCTACGTCGGGACGAAGACGCCGGGGAGCGCCCAGACGGGCGACATCACGGTGACTCCCGCGAAGACCTATCAAGTCGTCGACGGCTTCGGGGAGGCCGACGTTTGGCAAAACTCATCCTCGACGGCCATGCAGACGCTTCTGTGGGACCCGGTCAACGGGATCGGGCTGAACCTGCTCCGCGTCGGCATCGACGGCACGAGTGGCAAACCCAACATCATGGGCGCTGCTGGATACGCAGATGGTCAAGCCTGCGTGAAATATGCCGGCAGCGCGTGCAAGGTATGGGCGGCGCCCTGGTCGCCGCCCGCGGGCGACAAGGACAACAACAACGTCAACAACGGTGGGCACCTGCAGACCTCTGACTACGACTCGTGGGCAGCGGTGCTGGCGGCGTTTCCCGCGTTCTACAAGAAGAACGGTGGCGTAGACCTCTACGCCCTCTCGGCGCAGAACGAGCCCGATTTCACGGCGAGCTACCAGTCGTGCCTCTTCAGCTCGTCGCAAATGGTCGCTTGGATCAAAGTGCTGGGCCCGGCACTGGCCGCGCTCGACCCGCCCGTCAAGGTGCTCGCGGCCGAGCCCGACAACTGGAGCAACATCTGGGGGGGCGACAGCTACGGTCCTGCCATCATTGCTGACGCGACGGCCGACTCCTACGTCGGACCGCTGGCGACGCACGACTACGGAAGCACCAGCGCGGGGACGTACGCACGCCCGGCGCCGCCCGCGAACAACACTCACACGGTCTGGGAGACGGAGTGCACGCCGAATGACACCGGGCCGATCACCATCGCGACGATGATCTACGCCGCCTTTGCGACCGGTGGCGTCAGCGGGTGGCACTACTGGTGGACCGAGGCGCTGGTGCCGAGCCCCAGCAGCCCGCCCGCGCAAGTCTATGCGCTCGGGAACTTCAGCAAGTACGTGCGCCCCGGATACTATCGGGTCGACGTCGCGGGGGCGCCCAAGCCATCCGGCTCGGTGCCGCTGGTGGTGGCGTTCACGAACCCGCCTGATGGCACCGTGGCTATCGTCGTGGTGAACGGTGGCGCGGCCCAGAACGTTTCCTTCTTCGTCGCGGGCACAGCGTGGCCGGCCTCGGTCACCCCATACGTCACCACCTCGAGCTCCAAGCTCGCAGCCGGGACGGCCATCTCGGTCTCAGGCGGGCGGTTTTCTGCCTCCCTCGTAGCTCAGTCCGTCACGACCTTCGTCGGAAAGCCGTAGTCATGGTCTCGCCCGCTATCAGTCGGTCTCCCCATCCCGGAAAATTCAGATATCAAAACTGGCGCGGCCACGGAAAAATACCGAGTAAAAACAGATAATTATGCGCAATAGCCAGCGAATTATGATCAAAAAATGAGATGTCGGGAATCTGTGTCCGTTCGCCCGCCCTCTTGGAGGTTTCTGTGAAGCACTTTCCCTTCGTCCGCTTCCTTTACGTTCTTGCTCTTGGTACCTGCCTTGCCATGACCGGCTGTGCCGAGTCGGGAGGCACGAACGTGACCGGCACCGGCGGTAACTCGAGCCCGGGCTCCGGCGGCAGCGCATCGGGAGGGTCGGGTGAGAGTGGCGGTACCAACGGGACCGGTGGCTCCACGGGCAGCGGTGGCTTGACGAGCAGCGGGGGCGCAATCGGTAGCGGCGGCATCACTGGCACCGGCGGCAACGCCGGTGCGAAAGGGACGGGCGGAGTCTTGGGGACCGGCGGTCACGGCGGCATGGCCGGATCTGTCGGCAGCGGCGGCGTGGCGGGGGGCGGCGGCGCCAAGGCGACCGGCGGTACGACTGGCACGGGCGGCGCGCTGGGCACGGGCGGCGCTACCGGCACGGGCGGCGCGGCTGGTTCGGGCGCGACATGTGCGCTGCCGACGACTTTCAAGTGGACCTCGTCCGGCCCGCTCGCCACGCCGATGGCGCCTGCGGGCAAGACCTGGGTGGCGCTCAAGGACTTTACCAACGTCGTCTACAACGGTCTGCACATCGTTTACATGTCGACGCACGACACGGGAACGAGCTACGGCTCGGCGATGATGACGTTCAGCGACTGGCCCGACGCGGCCTCTGCCACGCAGTCAGTCACGCCCCACGGCGTCGCGCCCACGCTCTTTTACTTCACGCCGAAGAGCACCTGGGTGCTCGCCTATCAGTGGGGCGCGACAGCCTTCAGCTATGTGACCTCGTCGGATCCTACGAGCCCCAACTCATGGTCCTCCGAGAAATCGCTCTTTGCCGGAAGCATCGGCTCCAGTTCGAGCACGGGGCCCATCGATCAAACGGTGATCTGCGACAGCACCAACTGCTATCTGTTCTTCGCCGGGGATAACGGAAGCATCTATCGCTCCTCGATGGCCATCGGCAGCTTCCCCGGCACCTTCGGCGCCCAGACCACGGTCATGTCCGACTCCACCGCCAACCTGTTCGAGGCGGTGGAGGCGTACGCGATCAAGGGCTCGAACCAATACCTGATGATCGTCGAGGCCGAAGGGGCCAATGGCCGCTACTTCCGCTCCTTTACCGCCACCGACCTGGGAGGCTCTTGGACCGCGCTGGCGGCAACCGAAAGCAACCCCTTCGCCGGCAAGGCCAACGTGACCTTCACGGGCACGGCCTGGACCAATGACATCAGCCACGGCGACATGGTTCGCAACAACCCCGACGAGACCATGACCGTCGACCCGTGCAACATGCAGTTCCTCTATCAGGGCCGCGATCCTAGCTCCAACGGTACCAGCTATGACTTGCTCCCCTACCGACCCGGCCTACTTACTCTCACGCACTAGAAAGCTGCGGAATCCCATGGGTCGATCGCCGTCGGCCCACGCTGCCTCGCCCTTCCCTTTGGAGCGCTCCATGAAATTGAGCCGTGGTTTGTCCTTGGTCGTCCTACTGAGCGTCGCTTCTTGCGCGGACCCCGCCACGACGACGGAGGGGAGCGACACGGGGAACGGCGGCTCGCAAGGTAGCGGGGGCGCGGACGCCCCGGGCGGTCGCGGCGGGAGCAGCAGCGGTACCGGAGGAGAAAGGGGCTCCGGCGGAGTGACTGGCTCGGGAGGCACGACCGGGACCGGCGGTCTCGTGGGCTCGGGCGGCGTCTCGGGAACAGGGGGACTCACTGGCACCGGGGGCCTGCCGGGAACGGGTGGCTCGACTGGGACCGGTGGTGCCAAAGGCGGTTCGAGCGGGACCGGGGGCGTGACGAGCTCAGGGGGCGTGACTGGCACCGGGGGCCTGACGGCAACGGGTGGTTCCATCGGAAGCGGCGGTGCCAAAGGCGGTTCGAGTGGGGCCGGGGGTGTCCTGGGGACGGGCGGCGTCGTAAGCACCGGCGGGACGACGGGCACCGGTGGCGCCAAGGGCGGCACGACCGGAACGGGCGGGACGACGAGCACCGGCGGTTCGACCGGGAGTGCCGGCTCATCGGGCAGCTGCACGGCAGGCAGCCTCCCCAGCGGCGGCACGATGCACACGGGCGATACTCAGGGCACCGCGGCGGGCCTCAGTTGGTCACTCTGGTCGAACGGAAGTGGCGGAAGCATCACCACCTTCAGCGTCCCTGCCTTCAGCGCCGCTTGGAACAACTCTGGCGACTTCCTTGCTCGCACCGGCCTCGAATGGGGGAGCGGCAAGGCTGTCTCGGCGTTGGGAACGGTCACCGCGCAGTTCGCCGAGACAAAAACGGGGAGCGCCGGCGGTTACTCCTATATCGGAATCTATGGGTGGTCGGTCAACCCGTGCATCGAGTGGTACATCGTCGATGACTCGTACAAGCAGATGCCTGTGAACCCAGGTTCTACGACCAACAAGGGCACGGTCACGATTGATGGGGGCTCGTACACCTTGTACACGCGTCTCACGACCGGAACCGGTGGCAACCGATGCGGCAACGTCAGCAGTTGGACGCAATTTTATAGTGTCCGCCACACGGCTCGCACGTGCGGACAAATATCCATTACCGATCATTTCAACGCCTGGCAGAGCGCGGGTATGACACTGGGGTCAGTGCTGGAGGCCAGTATTCTCGTCGAGGTGGGCGGGGGCACTGGAAGCATCGATTTCCCGACGGCAAACGTGACGGCTCAATGACCAACTGGGATCGTAGGAGCGTCGCGCCGCCCAGACCGATGCGCTCGTCGAAGCTCCTGTTGATGTCGCTGGTCTGGACCGTCGTAGCCTGTGGCTCATCGACGGGGACGAGCGGGGCCCGAAGCGGGGGCACCGGCGGGGGAGCGTCGGCCACAGGCGGCTCTGTTGGATCTGGTGGCGCGGCGGCCTCCACTGGCGGATCGGCTTCGGGCGGAACGCCGGGAAGCGTCGGCTCTGGAGGCGTGAACAACTCGGGGGGCAGCGCGGGTGGCGGTGTCGCCGAAATCGGGTCGGGCGGTGTCGGGGGCTCATCACCGCCGACACGTTCGGCCGGCTGTGGCGTGACCAGCTCTCCCACCGGGACCAAGCAGGACATGATGCTGAACGTGAGCGGGCAGTCGACTGTCCGCACCTACCGCCTCTCGGTGCCCGCCACCTATGACCCCAACAGCCCGCTGCCGCTCCTCTTCGGCTTCCACGGGGTGGGCGGTACCGGCGCGCAGACCCAGACGTCGTTCAACCTCGAGTCCTCGACCGCCGGTGGCGGTAAAGCGATCTTCGTCTATCCCGACGCGCTTCCTAAGCAGGAGCCGAACGACGGTGGCGTGGCGGTCGACTGGGTGACGCCACTCGGCGCCTCCAACAAAGGCATCGACTTTGCGTTCTTCGAGGCCCTGGTCAGTGAGATCGAATCGAAGTATTGCATCGACACGAGCCGGGTCTTCGCCACCGGGATCAGCGCGGGCGGCATCTTCACGAACTTCGTCGGCTGCTGGTACGGCGACATCCTGCGCGCCATCGCACCCGTCGCGTCGGAAAAGCCCTGGTCGACGCCGCACAACTCGCCCTCCAACATGCTCTGCAACGGCGATGTCGCTGCCATGGTGATTCATGGCACCAACGACCCCTACTCGAGCTACACCACCAATGGGCTGGGAACGCTCGACTTCTGGCTGGCACAGAACGGCTGCCAGACGACCGATCCGACCACCGACGCAGTCACCCCCAACGCTTGCCAGGACTACCAGGGCTGCGCGGCGGGGCTTCCGGTCGTCATGTGCTCGCACGACGAAGGACACGCCTGGCCGGTCAAGACCGGATTCAGCTGTTCGAGCACGTCGACCGTCTGCTTCGACGCCAACATCGCGGTCTGGGACTTCTTCACGTCGCTGCCGTAGCGACGAACCGCAGAGCGGCGCCTCCGCCAGCTTCTCTTCTCAGGTGCCTCCGTCGGAGGACGATAGATAGAAGCTGTCGACGTAGACGACAGCCGCCGTTGGAGCGGGTACGGACCCGTCCGTCGTGGGTGGATTCGGTGTCTGGAGGATGACTCCGAGGTTCTCGATCTTCGAGATATCGAACCCGGCTGCCGTATAGGTCGCCCCGCCGACCGAGAACGTGTAGTCATTCCAACCGTTTCCAGACTGGATGTTCTGGTATTCGCCGGAGTACAGGTACATATCCGCGCCACCATCCGTCGCCGGGTTGTACGACGTCACGTGCACCTGAAGAGCGGGCTGGACGCTCGGATCGGTCATGAAACCCGAGGCCACCTTGACGCGAACGTGAAGGGTCTTGCCTGTCCAGTCCTGCAGGCTCGAAGTCCCAAAGTCCTTTTGAATGTTCACTTGCTGGTTGTAGCCAGTAAACGGAATCATCGCTTTGAGTGAGCCCTTGCAAGGGTTTCCATCTTCGTCACTGAATCCAAGAGTGGGCGCGGTACCTCCGTCCGGAACGTTGTACGCGAGGTTCTCCGTCTGGGCATTCAGGTTGTAGGCGAAGCCCTCGTCGGTGGTATCGAAGGTGGCGACAGCCATTCCCGGCAGGGCGCAGCTGCCGCCATCGGCCGCGCCGCCCCCACCACCCTGGCCCGCGGTGCCGCTGCCGCCGGCCGCCGCATGACCCGCGCTGCCGCCCGAACTGGTTCCGGCGGTGCCGCCACCGCCTCCCGATTGCCCGCCAGCCGCGCCCCCAGTGCCGATTTGGCTAGCGCCGCCGCTGCCCCCGGACTGTCCGCCTGTGGCTCCCCCGGTTCCGGTTTGGCCGGCGCCCCCGCCGGACCCGCCGGTGCCTCCGCCGCCACACGCTCCGCCCGCAACCAGTACCGCCGCCAGCAGTACCGTCCACAACATTGCACCTTCCGCTCGATCCAGCTTCTGATTGGTCATCTGTTAGCCCCCACCTGCCCATAAGGTTCTGTGTCGGCGGCGCCGCGGGTATGCAGAGTTCAACCTGCAAAGATTGGCGCTGGCAAACACCTGCGATGAATGTCGCGGACTGTCACACAGGGGATGCGCTCGCGTCAACGGACGATAAACCATCGTTGCTAGTTCGAAGCAGGTCGGCGTGAGAAGGGCCCATGCGTTTGATCTGCTCATCGCGACGAGCAGCGGCGTCGTTTTTGTGAAGGAAACCAAACCCGCCTGCCCTTGCACCCGCGCGGAGCCACAGCTGCCAACCGCATTTCACCGCCGGCCACGTTGATTCTCCCTTCGCTTTGGAGCTCTCCATGAAATTGAGCCGCAGTGTGTCCTTTCTCGTTCTGCTAAGCGTCGCTTCTTGCGCGGAACCCGCAACGACGACGGAGGGAAGCGACACGGGCAGCGGCGGCTCGCAAGGCAGCGGCGGTGCGGCGATGGCGGGCGGTCGCGGCGGGGATAGTACCGACACAGGCGGCGCAACGGGCTTGGGTGGCGTAACTGCTTCCGGCGGAGTGACTGGGTTGGGCGGTACGACCGAGACGGGCGGTGCGACGGGCTCCGGCGGAGTAACCGGGTTGGCTGGAACGACCGGGACGGGGGGGGCGAGAGGATCTGGCGGAGTGACCGGGCTGGGTGGAACGACCGGGACGGGGGGCGTGACGGGATCTGGCGGCGTCACGGGAACGGGTGGCGCTATCGGCACCGGTGGCGCCAAGGGCGGCACCACCGGGACCGGCGGCACGACGACGGGGACCGGCGGCGTCACGGGGGTGGGTGGTGCACCGGGCACCGGTGGCGCCAAGGGGGGAACAACCGGCACTGGAGGAACCGAGGGATTGGGGGCGTGGACCACCGGATACGCGGCCACGATGTACGGAAACGACTCGTCCGGTGACTGCGCCGGCTACCCGGATTTTGGCGACACGACCAGTATCGACTCGCAGACCTGCACGACCGGCCAGAACAAGGTGAGCATCGCGAGCTACTCCTCGGGCGTGAACAACAACGCGAGCTATTACGGCGCGCTCGGCGATCTGAGCACGCTGTGGGCCGGTGCCGAGTGCAACTGCAACGGCAACGACACCTGTCCCAGCAACCAGGCCCCCTCCTGTCCGGCGGAATCGCAGTCGGGCGGCGATTGCGGCATCTGTGTGGCCGTCAAGTGCGACCCGAATGGCACGTTCTCGTTGAGTGGCACAACGCACGATTCGGATTGCAGCAAGACTGAGTACGCGGTCGTTCAGATCATCGACGCCTGTCCCCATGACCACCCGACCAACGTCGCGTCATCCGAAGGCTGGTGTACCAGCCGCCAGCCGAACCACATCGACCTCTCCTGCAGCGCCCTTGGCGGTATCTCGACGAAGGGGATGAACATCGGCCAGGACGGCTGGCTGAACGTCGATGTCCAAAAGGTCGACTGCAGCATAGGCCTTGGCCTTCACTCGCTCTGACGGTCGCGTTCAGATGATGCGATGAGGACGACATATCTAGCTTCCTTATGGGTCAAAAACCTAGACCGACAAATAAGCGCAAACACACGCTCTATTTCTCTGCCGATCTTCTAAAGGAGATCGGAGACGAGGCGACCCGCCAGGACCGTTCGCTCTCTTGGATCGTGCAGAAGGCTTGGAAGCTGTCCCGAAAGCAAATCATGGGCTTCGCTTCGGCGGGCCGGACGATGATTTCGTCGAAGCTGGATGACCCAACGCCAAAGAGAGAGACCGATGGGCATCGGTGACCAGATCATGCTCGAAGCAGCGCATCGCGGGACCCAGTTCCCCGCGCAACCCTACAGGGCGACCCGCCGTGGGCGGGCGACTACTCGGCCCGGCTGCCAGACTCGGCGCGCTGCGTGTTGGCCGACGGGTTGACGGTATCGTTGGTGCGCTCGCCGATCGACAGAAAGCCGCCAGGTCAGCGTCCGAGATTGGCGGGGGCCGCGGCGGCGGGGACGAGAGTGAACGCGAGGTCGTCGGTGAAGGCCGGAAGACTCAACGTCAGAGCGCTGCCGTTGCTGACGACGGTAATGGGACCCGGCATGGCCTGACCGGTCGAGGTGTCATAGAAAGTGGCGGTCCAGGTGTTCGCGCCACCGGGGAGCAGCAGCGATTCGGCGCTCAGCGTGCCACAGTCGGGCGCGGGAGCGGTACACGTCGCGTTGCGGACCCAGCCGATGATCTGGGACGCGTTTCCCACCGCTCCGCCCACCAACTCGGGCGGCAAGACCAGGCCCAGCGGCGCGACGCCGGTGAAGTCGAGTCGGCCGACGAAGGTGGCCGCGGCGGCCTCGGTGTCAGCGTAGTCGTCGACCAGGGTGGTCCCGGCCGGTTCGTAGATCGCGTATCCGTCCTCCCACCAGAGGCTACGAGCGGTCATCGAGCCAGAGACGACGCCCGCCCAGATCGCGTGCCGCACATCGAGGGCGGCGTTCGGCTCAGTGGTGTCGGTATTCCCGGTCGGCGCCGCGGCGGAGAGCCCCGACTCACCGATCATCACCGGTTTGCCGTACTCCGCGAGCAGGCCCGTGACCTGGGAGATCAGGAAGCTGTCGAGCGGGTCGGCGTAGCCGTGCACCTGGAGGATATCGACGGTGTCGCTCGCGTTCAAGGTCGGCCAGTCGTTGAGGACGGTGAGCGAGGCCATGACCGGTCGGTGGCCGGTATCCTCACTGCGGACGATCGACGCGGCCTCGGCCGCGAAGGCCGCGCCGCTGGTCTCGTCCACCCCGCTCGCGATGTCGAGCTCGGAGAAGACCTCCCAGGCCGCGACGTTGGGACGCCCCTGCCAGCGATCGACCAGCGTGCCCAGCCAGGCCATCCAGTCGTTCTGGACCACCGAGCCCGCCTGCCACAGCTCGCCGGGATCACTGGCGGGGCCTCCGTTCGCGGCGTTCCAGGCGTTGATCGGCCAGTTCGCGAAGCCATAGTCCGGAATGCCGTCGTTCCAGTCCGCCCACACTCCGAACACCGGCATGACATGGAGCCCCACGGAGCTCGCGTGGTCGAACACGGCGTCCCACTCGGCGGCCCATGCCTCATCGACTTCCCCTGCTGGGGTGATCCCGTCGCCGAGGCCGTGAATGAGGTGGAGGCGAATCAGCGTGTCGCCCGCTGCCGCGGCCTGATCGAGCAGCGAGTCGATGGCGGCCACGGATTCGCCGGTGATGTTGCGGGTCATCAAGGGTCGCGGCGTGCCGTTGATTACAAAATAGGAGTCGCCGGCCCCGAATGACAGCGCGGGGAGAGGCCGCGTGACCGTCGCGGGCGACTCGGGGCCGCACGCCGAGAGCCCGACCGCGTACCCGAGAACCACCCATTCGATCAAGCGAGCTCGCACGGATTCAGCATACGCCGATGCAAGCCGGCTCGTTCATGCGTCAGTCGCAATGGGTGCCGGGTCGTGGGTGGGTTCACGGAAATGCAGTTTGTGGAGCGGCGCCTCCCCACGCTCGACGAACTCAACGCCATCGCGCCGTCGACCCGACGGCGGCCGCTCTCTAGATGAGAGCCGCCCACGGAGGGTGGGTTCACGAGTCCGAACCGGGGAAAGCACCGTCGGGGCGTCTGTACCACATCGCCGGTGTAGAAGCCGAGTATTTCCCAGACACCCGGTCCTCGGGGGGACGCTCGGTCAGTTGGCCAGCGGCACCTCGTGGGCCGCGTCTGACATGGGTGGCATCAGCCAGCGCTCGGAGATGAGGTCGTAGAGGGGCCGTGGCCGGCGTGCTCCGCAGCGCGAAGGCCTTGAGCTTGAGAAGGCTGGCGATGGCCGATCGATCTCTGGGTCGCGACCCATTCTGCCTCTGATTTCGGACCCGGCGGGAGCCGATCGGCGTGCCACCGGAGGATTGCCAACAGGTCGGCGAGTACGGTGATTCGATACCGCGTCTTCTGCTCGGTCGCTTCCATCACCTCGTCGCCTCTCGTATGCGACCGCCGGATCAGGACCACCTTCTTTTCCCAGAGCACATCGTCGGCTACCTACAGGCTACAGCGGTGTCGCAGGCGGCGACGGGAAGCGGGAGTGGTGAATCTGTCGTCGAGAGTCGGGCGCTGAATAGAGCCTTTTATGAAGCGGCGTCTGAGTCTAGCGAGGCCGCAAGTTCAACGAGTGGCACAGGTCAAGCCGGTGCGGTTGACGAAGGCGGAAGCATCAAGCCAGCGATGATGAGACTCCCGGCGCCCGCTCGTTGAGCGACCAAGGGACGAAGTTCATTGAGAGAAAGGAAGGGTGGCGGAAGATCTTTACGATGATTCAAACGGAAACGCCGCGATTCGCTACGGTCATTTGGTTCATAAGGGAGCGGCCGGAACCGATCCAGGGGCCGAAGAGCCGTTCGTCGACGGAATTACCCGAGATCGGGGGACGCACTGTTTCGCGCAGATATCGCAAAGGCGGAGGTGTTAACCGTTACGTTACCGTGGACCTGACTCAACCTCAGTTCGATGCACTTACTGATTTTGCTTTCAATGCCGGCGGGCGAGATTCTCGACGGCCAGGCTGGCGCGGGAACGCACGGCGGACCGGCGGCGGCGATGAGGGCGACAAGGAGCGCGAACACCCGCCGATCTTGCGCCCCTGGGCGGCGTGATGGGAACTCCTCCAAAACACAAAGATCACACGGAGATCGAGTTTTGGCGAAGGACAACTGGTGGACCGAGCGAGTTCCGAACCGTTTCCTGGGGTTGCCCTTTCCGCGTGCTCCCCGATCGCCGGTTCGCGATCGGCATCTTCTTCGGACCTACGCACCGCCACACCTGGATGAGCTGAGTGTGAACGGAAGGGGCGCGAACTAACCCCCCCCTTGTTCCGCCTATCTTGCCAGTGATATCCCCGCGACTCTGCCGAGTGATATTACTGAAACCGACCGTTGTGCCCGTCGACGAGTCCTATCGGCCAGCGCCCGCTGCGACCACGCTGCGCATTTGAAACGAGAGCGCGACGAAATCAACAAATGCAAAAACTGTCGTTGACGGAAGAAAAGCGGGTCTGGCAATATCCGCGCGTTTCGTAGGTGAATGGCTCCGAATGTCCGTTCGGCCCTGTTGCGGGCATATCGAGGGGAATTTGTAGCGACCGGAACGTTACTGGCGTGGTCGACAACCGGGGAGTTCAAATGGAGCGGATCCAGATCTCGAAAAAGGGTGCCGGGGTGGTGGTGGCCGCGGCAGCAATGGGGGTGCTGGGCGTCATTTGGATGCTGCGCCCTCCCACGCCGGGGGCGTCGACGCGACGAGCCCGCAAGATAGTAGCGGCGCTGCGAGAGTTTCCCGCGTCGCCGTTGCGGGTTGACCCGTCCGAGGTCGCAGATCTCCTTGCGCAGCGGGCGACGGATGCGCCAGCTCCCAAGGCGCACCACTGGGCGAAGGTCACGTTGCCCGATCGCTCGACCGAACCGCTGCGAGTCGAGGATGGAACGACTGGCATGGTGATAGGC
>Ga0210388_10001062_pt1 | contig 21855 bp, 14 predicted proteins | sample IncBWC19OmetaG_FD_155485 | JGI IMG/M metagenome (GOLD analysis project Ga0210388, IMG submission 155485) | Forest soil microbial communities from Barre Woods Harvard Forest LTER site, Petersham, Massachusetts, United States - Inc-BW-C-19-O ... | reverse complement strand
GATTCTTACCGACGCGGTAAACTGGAGATACCGATGCAGTATGCACGTATATTAGCTCTGATTGATGCCGAATTGGGTCGCCTGCAAGAGGCCCGTCAGCTTTTGGCATCGCTTCGCCTTGTTTCGGAGACGGCCCCCGCAGCAAGTCTTCTGTCCGTTGAACCTGAGACTGCAACGATTCTTCAACCATCACCACCCGAGATTTCGAGAAAAGAAGAAATCACATCGGCTCCTGAAAAACGGATTCCGGAGATCGAAGTTATACGCCCGAAGCGAACGAACCGGACGCCACGGAAGGCTAGGACCATATTCAGGAAGCCAACTGTAGTGGCTGTTCCCACAGCTTTGGGTGGAATGGTGTCCCAGGCTCCTGTCTTCGTGCCGGCTCAGGCGATCCGCCAGGCGCTCGCACAGAAACAGCAGGCGCAGGTGCCGGAGTCTACTCCTGCAACCACCTCTGACCCACTCACGACCGAGCTTTTGGCGCGGAGATGGCTTCACAGTTCCACCTCTTAAGCGGAAGAGGGATCGATAGACTGCGGCCACGAACGGGAGCCTGACACACCAGGTCTGTCTCCCCGTAATTCCTCTACGAGCAATCGGCTGCTGAGATCAATCGCGCGCACCTGGACTGCACCTCTCGGTGTCGTCCACGAACCCACCCAGCCGCCGCTCAGCGGATATTCAACAGCAGAATCTGCACCGGATCCTCACACGATTCCTTGCGTTCTCTACCCGGTATCGGAGCAGTCCGGGTGCCCCTTCGCCCAAAAATGTTAGACTTTTTTGAATACCTATGGGGGGTATAGGCATCCTATGAAGCGTAGGGGAGATACACCATGAACGATACGCTCACACTGTCCATTGAAGGGATGCATTGCGGCGCCTGTGTCCGCAGGGTCACGAACGCTCTGCAGAAGGTTGAAGGAGTGCAGGTGAATTCCGTAGAGGTTGGCTCGGCCCAAGTAGCCTTCAATCCTGAGGAAGCGACCGCAGAGGACATCACGGCGGCGGTGAACCGCATCGGCTTTCAGGCGCAAGCCAGACGGTAGGAGGGGAGCCGCCATGTCCACTGCAGTCCGAAGTGAAAACAAAACCACGCATCTGGTCGCAGGTCAGGAGGCCGCGCCCGAGCGCGTCACCCTCTCCGTCACAGGGATGACCTGCGCAGCCTGCCAGTCGTTCGTGCAGAGCACGCTTGCGAGCCACGCCGGCGTGAAAGACGCAACCGTCAACCTGATGCTGCACAATGCGACCGTGACGTTCGATCCGCGCGTTACTTCGCCATCCGCGCTGGTTGAGACGATCCGCGGCACAGGATACGGAGCTGAGGAGCCGGCCCTCGATCAGTCCGTGCTCGAAGAACAGGAAAGACACGACCAGGAGCAGCTCCACGAATACAGGCAGTTGCGCCTGAAGGCGATCGTAAGCCTGATCGCAGGAATCTTCGCCATGCTGCTCTCCATGCCGCTGATGAGCATGAGCAGCACAGGCGGAATGGAGCGCATGAAAGATCCGCTGATGAGCTGGAATATGCGCGTACTCGATCCCATCCTGCGCAAACTGATGCCCTGGATGTATCAGGTCAGCGACAACGCGGTTCGCTGGTTCCTGTTCGCTCTTGCGGCGTTCATCATCGCCTGGGCGGGACGCCGTTTTTACGTCAAGGCCTGGTCCGCTCTGCTGCACAAGACAGCGGACATGAATACGCTCGTCGCCCTGGGCACGGGTGCCGCATTTCTTTACTCCGCCGCGAGCACGATCGCGCCCGGCTTTTTTATTGCACACGGAGTCGCCCCCGACGTTTATTTCGAAGCGGGGATGTTGATCATCGGACTCGTGCTGGTGGGCAACACGCTGGAGAGCCGGGCCAAGGGACAGACTGCTGCGGCACTGCGCAAACTCGTCGAGTTGCAACCGAAGACGGCTACGATCCTGCGCGAAGGCGTGGAGACCGTTTTGCCCGTCGAGTCCATTCAGGAGAATGACCTCATTCTGGTACGTCCAGGTGAGCGCATTCCTACGGATGGAGAAATAGTCTCTGGCAAAAGCAGTGTGAACGAGTCCATGCTGACGGGAGAGTCGTTACCTGTCGAGAAGACTGTTCACGACAGGGTGATGGGAGGGACGCTCAATCAAAACGGGTCGTTCCAGTATCGCGCTACGACTCTGGGAGCTGGCAGCACGTTGTCGCAGATTGTGCGCCTGCTGCGCGAGGCACAAGGGACCCGCGCTCCGATTCAGCGGATTGCCGACCGCATCAGCGCTGTCTTTGTGCCCACGGTGCTAGGCATCGCAATCGTCACCTTCTTCGCATGGAGGCTTCTTGATCCCCACGCGGGCATCATGCAGGCTTTCGCCGCTGCAGTCACGGTCCTGGTAATTGCCTGCCCCTGCGCGATGGGCCTGGCAGTGCCCACAGCCGTGATGGTAGCGACCGGCCGCGGAGCAAACTTCGGCATCCTGATCAAAGGCAGCGAAGCGCTGCAGAGGATGGAGAAAGTCGACACCGTCGTCCTCGACAAAACCGGCACGATAACGGCAGGCCGTCCCCAAGTGATTGATGTTTTGATCGCAGAACAAGATGACGATAATCCCCACATTGAGGAAGAAGTGATTCGCCTCGCTGCGGCTCTCGAACGTGCCAGCGAGCATCCGTTTGCGGAAGCGGTGGTGCGCCATGCGCATCAGCGTGGACTTCACCTTCCTCAACCGGAGAGCTTTGAGTCGCTGACTGGCCTCGGCGTGGTAGGCATCATCAGCGGGAATGCAGTGCTGATTGGCAACGCCGCGCTGATGACGAAATACAGCATAGCCACAGAGGCCTTGCAGCCCGCGGCATGGCGTTTTTCCGAAGATGGCAAAACACCGCTCTGGGTAGCGATCAATGGCAAACTGGCTGCGATCATCACCGTTGCCGACACGGTCAAGCCTTCCTCGATTGAGGCAGTGCGACAGCTGCATCGCGAAGGCCTTCGTGTCGTCATGCTCACCGGCGACAACGAACGCACAGCAAATGCAATCGCTCGCGTGGTCGGCATCGATGAGGTGATTGCAGGCGTGCTCCCGGGCGGTAAGGTAGACGCCGTCAGGCAGCTGCAGGCAGAACATTGCGTAGTCGCCATGGTGGGAGACGGCGTGAACGATGCTCCGGCTCTGGCTCAGGCAGACGTGGGCCTCACCATGGCCACCGGTGCTGACATCGCGATGGAAGCTGGAGATGTGACGCTGATGCGCAGCGACTTGACAGGGGTTGCCATGGCAATAAGCCTATCGCGCGGGACCATGCGCGTGATGCGGCAGAATCTGTTCTGGGCATTCGTTTACAACGTAATCGGCATTCCGCTCGCGGCCGGCGCGCTCTATCCGGTTTTCGGCTTGCTGCTCAGCCCGGTACTCGCAAGTGCAGCAATGGCCCTCAGCTCTTTCAGCGTTGTGGCAAACAGCTTACGGCTTCGGCATCTGAATCTTCTACAAGGGTGAAAGATGGTTACAAAAAACGCAGTTCACAAACATACTTCCGCAAAAGTAGATCCCATTGCCTGCGGGATGGATTCCTCCGAACGTAAGGCAACGGGCGTAGACGACGAGATCAAAGCATCCAACCTGCGCCGCCTGAGCCGTATCGAGGGCCAGATTCGCGGCATCCAGCGCATGGTCCAGGAAGACCGGTACTGCGCCGATATTCTTACCCAGGTTTCTTCGGCACAAGAGGCTCTGCGCGCCGTGGCCCGGGCACTCATGCGGAACCATCTCGCGCACTGCGCAACCCACGCGATTCGCACAGGCTCAGAAGAAGAGCGCCACGCCATGTACGACGAGTTGCTGGACATCATCTACAAGAATGCTCGCTAGCGAACGGCCGGCTGGGCAGAAGAAACAACGCAGAAAGGCCATCAGGTATTTGGCCTGATGGCCTTTTTGACCGGGAATCGCCTTCGACTTAGAAGGTGGCTTTCAGCGAGAACTGACCGAAACGGCGTTCGTCATGGTTCCCACCGGTTGCCAATGAGCCGAGGCCGCCCTTCAAGAGGGTGACGTTCAGCGGAGTGGTTGTGGGGCCGTCGTAGAGCAGATCCGTTGTGTTCGTGTAGTAGTTGTGGTGGTTGAAGATGTCGAATCCCTCTGCACGAAACTCCAGACCAACACGCTCGGTGATTGGGAATCTCTTTCCAACTGCCATGTCGATATTCCAGGCACCTGGCCCACGGAAGGAATTGCGGCGGGTCATGTTGCTGGGAAAGGGCCCGAAGTCGGAGATGCCCAGTTCCGAGTTGAGAGGGTCGAAACTTGCAGGAAGGGGCACGCTCAAGGCATTGAATTCATTTGGACCGACCATCTGGGGCGAGCCGACCTTGAATTTGGTGATCGGAGTGGCTGGTGTCAATCGTGGGACAGTATAAAAGTTTTCGTCATTGGAGTAGTCGTACACGGAGAATGGAATACCTCCCCGAGCGGTCACAATGCCCGACAGCATCCAGCCCCCTAATGCCTGACGCTCCAGACCAGTGCCGTTCTTGAACCAGGGAGTCTGCCAGATCGGCGCAATGGCGATGCGATTCCGCACGTCAAAATCAGAACTGCCCCAATCCAGTCCAGGATTGAGAAGATCGGTATATCCCAAAGAGCCAATGTCTCCCGATCCGCCCTGCAGGCTGTCCCCGAAGGTGGAGCTCAGATTATCGAGAGAGTGAGACCAGGTGTAATTCGCAACCAGACCGAGGCCCGTACCGTGGAGGTCCTGCGTCTGCAGCTTGATGTTCATGGCCTGGTAGCTACTGCCACCCAAACTGCCGCGCATATTGATATTCGAATATTGACTGGTAGGCCGGGTGAAGCAGGCCGGCTCGTTGGTGATGTAATTCGTAAACCCGGTATTGGCGCAAGCCGGACCAGTGACTAACGGGTCTCCGAGATAAGCCTGGCCCGCTCCGGCCAGATTGATATTTTCGATGTCGTAGAGATGAACACCGTGCGCTCCGCTGTAACCTAGTTCTACGACCGTGTTGCGAGTCACCTCGCGCTGCACAGCCAGACTCCAGAACTGTGTCTGCGCAACTTGGATGTTGGGATCGGGCATACGTAGTTCAAGCGGAGGTAACGGGCTTGCTGGACCCGGTACTCCCAAAGGACCGAGGTCGTTCGTGGTAACCAACGTCGTGCAGTTAGGGTTCGATGCTCCGCAAACGGAATTCAACACGGCGCTCGCCGGGGGATTGAAACTGGCGTTGAAGGTCACATTGCCGAAGTTGCGCTCGTAGCTGATGCCGAAACCGCCTCGAACGCTGCTCCTGCCGTCTCCGAAGATGTCATAAGCGAAGCCGACCCGTGGCGCGACCGTGCCCCACCGCGGCGCCCAGAATTGGCCGATCGAACTCTTATTGGCGATCTGCACTCCGCCAGTTCGTGTCTGCTGCTCGATGCCTCCACCGCCACCAAAGTAGAAATTGGAGTCCAGACTGGCATTGTTGTTATGCTGCACGCCGTAATGCTCGTAGCGCAGGCCGTAATTGAGAGTAAGCCGCGGTGTCAGTCGGAAGCTGTCGTTGCCGTAAAAAGCCCAGTCTTTATAACGATAGCTGCGCGCATAAGACGCCGAGGTCAGCGGCGGAGTGATTTCGCAGGACGTCGGGTTGATCGGGCTGCCATAGATATCGAGGTAGCAAGGGAGCTGGCCTTGCGGATCGACCCTGGCCGAAAAGGTGGTCAGCTGGCTTCCGCCCGGATTCCCCGCGACGTTCAGCAGATCGTTGATGCTGTCCTGGAACGTAGCGCCAAGCTCTTCCACAGCCTGAACGTAGGCGCCATACGCCACATTCAGCTGGATGTAAGTGAGTTGGCCGCCAAACCGCATGGCGTGCCGCCCCTTCGTCCACGCCAGATCATCTTCCACCTGGATCGTATTTTGCGGACCTCCGAACGGCAGACCACCTGTGCCCGGTTCCCCGGCATTTTGCAGCCCTGGCAGTTGCACTTCGACATTTGTTGCCGGGTCGTTTGGCGGCACAATCATCAGGTTCGGTGTGTAGGTCAAAGAGCTATCGAACGAGGTTACGGAATTGAACCGGGTATAGCTCACCTTCGCGTTGTCGAACAGACTGCTGCTGAAAGTGTGGCTCAGTGAATATAAATAGCTCTGGTTCAATGCCGTGGTGCCGGTATCGTATTGCGAATAGGCGCTATACGAGTCGGAACCCAGGAATTCGTCTAAAGATTGCCGTGCGGCGCGGAAGAACATTGTTGTTTTATCGGACAGATTGAGGTCGACGCGCCCGGCCAGGGTGTAGGTGTTTTGCGGAACATCGCCGCCGGCATCGAACGGCACTTTGAAGTTGACTGTATCGAAGACCGGAGTCGAAGCAGGGACCGGCGTAACCCCATTAATTGGACCGACATTCAAGCCAGTCGCAGCCAGTTGCCCCGCCGTCGTCACCGTACCGGATGAACTGGGCGCGCCGCCGCCGTAGGCCTTGAAATAAGCCTGGGTATTGGCCGGAAGCATGGAAATGAAGGACGGGTCGAGAATTTCCTGCGCCTCCGAGGCCGAACTGCGTACACGCGTCCACTCGGTGCTCTCAAAGACGAATATCTTATCTCTACGGATCGGACCGCCGATCGCAAAGCCGAATTGATTTCGTGTGTAGATGCCCTTCGGGTCCACAATGGAGCCCGCCGCCGCGTTCGCAGCATCATTCGCATAGGTATTGGCGGTGTAGGCCGACAGGCGATTGAATTCCCATCCGGAGCCATGGATCTGGTTGCTTCCGGACTTGGTGGTGAGGTTGACAACTCCTCCTGAAGCCCGCCCGTATTCGGCGGAGAAGTTGTTTGTAATCACGCTGTATTCCTGCACCGAATCAATGGGAATCTGATTGCCGATGTTGGCACTGAAAACACCGACATTTTCGACCCCATCCAGCAGAATCTCGGTACCCGACTCGCGCTGTCCGTTAATCGCAACGCCAACGCCGCGACTGGTAAGGTTCTGGCTGCTGGCCATACTGTTGCTGGTGTTGTCGCCGCTGCTGACATTTCCGGAAAGGGCAACAAAATCGTAAGGATTGCGGGTAAGGCTCGGTAGCAGCGCCAGTTGCTGCGTATTGACAACCTGAGAAAGTTCTTGTGTCTGGGTGTTGACCTGGACTCCGCCCTCACCGACCACCTGCACCTCGGTGGTCGACGAGCTGACACTGAGCTTGGCATCCAGCGTCACATTCCCGCCGACAGTCACTTCCACCTTTGCGGTGAAGGGTTTGAAGCTGCTTGAGTTGACCGTTACCTGGTACGTAGTCGGCTCCAGGCCGGTGATCAGATATGCGCCGGTTGACGTAGTCTGCGCGTTCCGCACCGCATTGGTGGCGATATTAGTAACGGTAACGGTTGCGCCCGTGACTACTGCCCCGGATTGGTCCGTAACGGTTCCGGCAATCTGTCCGCTCTCGACCTGCGCCAGAACCGTAACGGAAAGAAGTGTCAATGCCAGGATGCCTGTGAAGTAATGCCAAAGTGCTCTCATTTCCCACCCCTCAAATTGTTCGGTGTTGGAAGAAGCAACTGCGTCAATTACTTAAGCAATAGAGATATAAGTCGCCCATGATCGGACCTATGGAAGATACATGAAGCGATATCTGGGAATCGCGAATACCTGCACTCAGATGGCAGTGCGTACTTGCAATCGCGGGACCAAAATAAGTGAAATATCGCGAGTTTCTAAGTTGTTTATTTCATTCACATTCCCAGGCGTGGGCGGATCGCTGACGGTTCCGCGATACCGTTTTTCGTAGGAGTCGCTATGGGAAATGGCAACCGACTTCTTAAAGCGGCGGGTAGGTGGCGGGATAGTTTTGTAAGCCGGCGAAAAGACAGCTTCGGAACAAGTTATTTCAGGAAGAAGGAGTCGTGACCGTGCTGTCCTTGCCTGCCGGCTCTTTCTCTCCCCCGTGAAGCGGTTCCCCCGCGACTTCGGCAGCGTCTTCGACAGGCGACAACTTAGGTTCGACAGGATAGAGAAATCGCGCGGGTGATTGCACAATCTGCCCGAACACGTAGCGCAGGATCGTTAAGCGCTCCTCTCGGCCCACCTCGTACGCACGCAACGCCACGTAGGAGGCAATGCCGAAGCTGACGCCTAAGTTCAGCACGAACATGATCATGATGCTGACGACTACGGAATACAGCCACAACTGGCTGAATGCGGACAAGCCGAAGTGAGCGGCGGAAAACGCGAACATGCCGGTGTTCAGGGTCACGTGCCGGATATCCAGCGGCAGACCGAAGAACTCTGCGATCACAGGCGTGAATCCCATGAGATAGCCGAGCGCGATGCTTGTGCTCCACGGAGCAACGTTCCGGTCAAACCAGTCGGCAATCTGCCGCATGAGTGAGGCGCCAATCTTCTTACCGATCGGGTGCTGCGCGATCGACTCCGGGACGTTGTGGTAGACAGCGAAGTTCTCACACCATCCTCCGATGAGACCGGCCAGCCAGAGCAGAATTCCGGTAAGAACGGCGTCGATGGCCGTTGCAGAGGCCAAAGGACGAAGCGATTGATAGACATGCACCGCCTGGGCATCAGGTAGATAGGACGCACCGAAGAGTACGCGCCAGATCTGATCGAAGACAATGGCTCCGGAACACACTGCGAGAACATTCCCAAGCGCCGCAGCGAGTTGGCTTCGGCTAATCGACGCGCTGAAATCGGTGATTTTATCGCGACGAGCTTCGCCCCGGTTGCGACGGATAATATCGGCAAGCGTGGCAGCCGTCATGGACGGCTGCTTGGTGGCAAGCGCCAATCCGAAAATCTGGAGGAGCAAGAAGCTGATCGCGTAGTCCGTGCCCACGAGAATCGCTTCGACGAAGGGGGGCCAGTGCTTCCCGATAATGTGAAGTTTGATGGCTGCGGTGAAGACGGTCAGCAGCCCGCCACCGATCGCCGCGCCCCACATGCGCCAATATTCCCATCGGGTGTGGGCGATGTAGTGTTCTCCGCCGTGTCCCGTGCGTTCTACAGTCTTTCGCGCCAGCAGGTTGAGGTTCTGCCGGACGAGCGTGGTGATGCGCGTATCCTCGAGCAGCCCGCGTACAAGAGTGTCCAGCAACAGGCGCGCGGCAACCGAAGGCTTGCGGGTATGCTCAACCAGGGTTGCGGTGAGCATTTCCATCCGATCGAGCGAATCGTCCATCGCGCTCAGATCGAAGACCAGCGCCGTGCTTACCCCGGCGTCTTCCATGTTCAGCCGAACCAGGGCCAGCTCTCCCCTGCACGCGTAGACAGCTTCGAGCCACCGTTCCATGCGCACGCTTGGTGCTTCGTCTTCCGCTGCAATGAATTTCTCGGTGGCAAAAACGAAGGCGTAAAAGGGAGACTGCTCGATCGGCACGCTGGCACTGCGTTCCCGCACAGCGACACTCGTGCCGCGTCCCGAAACACGCGCGGCCAGCAGCCGGAGAGCCTGATGGAAGTCCTTGCCAATGTGAGGAAATGCAGCCAGGCCGTCCTCATCCCAGAGAATCGCCGCCAGGCGGGTAAAGAGCGCCCCATCCATATCTAGAAATCGTTGGACGGCAAGAGGTGAAGCGAAGACTGCCGCAAAAAGGCGCGCCGCATCAGCATCCTCACGAGGTGAGGGCAGCAGGCGTTGGAAGAGGCGGCGGGTGATTTCCGGCAGCAGCGCATGCTGCGCGGGAAGTCCGGCTTCCGCAAGGAGGGAAACGGAGCTCAGCGAAGCAAGCATCTCCTTCCACTTCTCTCGAAATCGCACGCGCAGGCCGTCATCCTGTTCGAGCATGATGATCCAGCCATTCAGGTTCGCATCGAAGACCCGTTCGGCACGCCGCAGCCAGATTCTTGAAAAGAGCTCCATGAGACTGCAGGTTTGAGTCGCAAGGGTGGCTGCAACACAGAAGGCCTCGGTGCGCGAGCGCAGGGCTATGTCCATCCGCAAGGAAGCTGGTGTCCCTCCGGACGCGGGCGGCAAGGGCCGTCGAACTTGGGATATATCGGCCATCAATGCGAAAAAATCAAAGCTGTAATCGGAGCGGGAGTGTCGCGCAATCGCGCAGCTCCGGACACACAAATAAGAGAGTACGAATGAGACAACCGGGAGAAAGGAAAAGATTCACCGTTAAGATGTGCGACTGCAACCCGTCTTACGACCCAGCTGCAACCGCGCAAACTCGAACGCCCAAACTCGGAGACAGTGTAGTGCACAATTCAGGTCCAACGCGATCAAAAATACGTTGGGTCGAATGGCACGCGGACTGGGCTCTGAAGATTAGCTGCCCAAAAATGCTTCGCAGGCGGCCCGCAGCCAAATGGCCACTGCCCTGGCGCCCGGATCGGGATGGCCGAGCACGCGATCACCAAGATAACTGGAGCGACCCAGGCGGGGCTTCATCGTCAAGGTGGATTCAACGCCCCGCTCCGCAGCTTCGACGGCTGCCATCACCGCCTGCTTCGGTGACTCGCCCCTGGCGGCGTGTTCCTTCAATGTCTCCACAAAGGGATGGAGTGCATCCAGCATAGTCCGATCGCCCGGCCGCGCACCGCCCAATTCGCTGATGGCCATGCAACCCTGCTGGAGCGCTTCGGCCAAATCCAGAATGGCTCTCCCGCTTCTGCTCCCCAGAACGCTGCCGCAGCGGAGGCAGAGAACCCCATACAGCGGCCCGGACGATCCGCCTAACTCGCGCCTGAGCGTGTGACCGATAGCCTTCAGCGCAGCGGGAGTATCGTCCAGCGGATACGACGCAACCACGCGTTGCACAGCCTTGGCCGCGCGCTCCATGCTCGCGCCGAGGTCACCGTCGCCGGTAATGCGGTCCAGTTCCGCGAGCTCATCTTTGGCGCCAATCAACGCAATGCAAGCGGCTTCAATACCCTGCTGTGTCTTCCGTCCAAGCGCCGATTGCGCTCCATTGCCGGTCCGGGAGCTGATCTTTGCACCAATCTCCGTGACAATCTTCGCCTCGGCCTTCCCCGGACGTTCTCTCGGGGCATTAGGCCATGCGGGCGCTGTAGTCGGTGCATCGAGCCAGCGCAGCCGTTCATCGTTGACGCCGAGAACGGAGATTGACATGCCAGCCATATCCAGCGACGAGAGAAAAGTTCCCGCGTAAATCCTCTCCACGGTAAAGCCTTTGCGTTCGAGAAACGGTTTTACATGGCGAGCCACGATCGCGAGCTCCATCTCGGTCGTTGCTCCAAGATTGTTCACCATCACCGCCACTCGCCGCTCCTCACCAAACTCACCGTGCTTCAGAATCCGGGTCAATAACGTTTCGACCACTTCGTCCGCAGGTTGGAGATTCGTTTTAGTCACACCGGGCTCGCCATGGATGCCAAGGCCCAACTCCATCTCGTGATCCCCAAGCTCGAAGCTGGGCTTTCCGATTACGGGTGAAGTTCCGGCCGAAAGCGAGACACCCATCGTCGCCAGCGACGCAACCGCCGCCCGACCCATCGCCGCCAGATCGGCTGAGCCCATGCCCTCTGCTGCTGCAGCTCCCACAAGCTTGTGAATGAAAACAGTGCCGGCAAGTCCGCGAGCGCCGGTTGGTTGTGTTGTTCCCTTCAGGGCGACATCGTCGTTCACAAGAACGGTCTCTACCGCGATGCCATCGGTGCGAGCCATCTCCGCGGCCAAGCCAAAGTTCAGCCGGTCGCCGGTGTAATTCTTGACCACCAGCAGCGCGCCGGGCTTTCCAGCAACCGCTTGGATCGCAGCAAAGACCGAGTCGCTGCTCGGAGAAGTGAAAACCTCTCCCGCAACGGCGGCGCTGAGCATCCCCGTGCCGATGTAGCCCGCGTGCGCGGGTTCATGGCCGCTGCCTCCTCCCGAAATGATAGCCACTTGCGACTGGTGCGCTCGCACCGCATCGCTTCGGATCATCACTTTGTATCCCTGCAGCTGAGCCGAGCCGGGGTGAAGCATCGCAAGCCCCCGCAGCATCTCGTCCACAACATCTTCCGGGCGGTTAATGAACTTTTTCATCACGAAGCAACTCTACTGTTCGGCATGGAAGTTATGGAGTGGAGACGAGCGTACGGGCGGGCCTAACAGGCGGTTCCAATTTGCGGATTCGGGAACGTGTCCCGATTCTCCGCGTCGCTCAGGTCCAGGCAGGCAAAATCCTTCTCCACGATCAAATCCAAAGTTCCATGCTCACCAATATCGACTTTGGCATAAATCCCGACTTGCTCTGACTCCGCCCAGGACACGGCCTGCTCTCGCGGAAGAACGATGACAATTTCGGACGGCTGATATCGGAGTTGAACTTCCTTCACGTCAGATTCGTGCTCCAGAGCATACGTTAAGCCAGAGTCCCTGCCTGAAGCGAAATAGATGGTCTCCTCAATGCGTCCGCTCTCAGTCAACTCCTTGACCTCGGAGCGAAGAACTCTGAACCGAATCGAAGAGCTGTTGATGCGCAGTTTCATTTTCTCTCCCGCCCTGCTCCGAAGCCGCCCAGGATACGTTCGGCTCCGTGATAGACGTTGAAATGATCTTCTCGCAGAAATCCAACCAGCGTAATGTCAAACTCTTTCGCCACCTGGACAGCCAGGCTCGAAGGCGCTCCAACCGACACGACCATGGCAATCCCGCCCATCAAGGCCTTTTGCAGAAGCTCAAAGCTGGCCCTGCCGGACAAGAGAAGCAAGCGATCGCGCAGCGGAGTGCGGTCCGCAAGAAACTCTGCCCCGAGAAGTTTGTCCACAGCGTTATGCCGTCCCACATCTTCGCGAACAGAATAAAGCTGCGCCTCTGCATCGAAGAGTCCAGCCGCGTGCAAGCCACCCGTCCTGTCAAAGACATTCTGCGCACTTCGTAGTTTATCCGGAAGAGAATACAGCAGGTCGGCACGCACTTGAAGCCGGTTGACGGCTCTCGGCGGACACACGGTGCGCAGGGCCAGCAGGGAGGCCTTCCCGCAGATCCCGCAACTGGATGTTGTATAAAAATTGCGTTCAAGGTTCGACAACCTTACTGACACTTCTGGACCGAGGTCGACTCGGACGATGTTTCGTTCGGGCTGATAAGGCAAAACAACGTCGCCCGCCCTCAGCGATTCATCGGATTGGGAATCGAACCTGTTGTTCCGGCCCGCGACGTAGCTGATTTCAATGATGTCGGCGGAGTCGACGACCACTCCCTCCGTCATGAGGAAGCCCGCAGCCAGTTCAAAGTCGTGTCCCGGAGTGCGCATGGTGACCGAGATCGACTTCAGTTTTCGCAAATGGATCGGCCCGTAGCCGAGTTGAAGTTCGAGCGGTTCTTCAACGGCAAGAAGATCTCTTGCTTTGTGAACTTCATCGCCAAGAAATCTGTCGACTGAAGCTTCGACAGTAGCTCGCTCTCGCGTGGGTTCAGCGAGTGGCGCACTTGTTGGAAGCTCTCTTTCGGTCGGCATTGTGCGCTTCACTTCCTTGCCCATAGGATGCTCGAGAATCCCTCTGTGGTTCTACACTGTTAGCCCTCCCCGGGTCGACTCGCCGCGCTTCTGACCGGAGTGGCGTGCGTTATTCAGCGACTGTTTCGAGCTTCGCGTCGGCCCTGTAATTCCCGGTGTAGACACGCCCCCGTGGAATCGACGGAAGACGGAGAGCGCTGAGAACGGTAAATGCATGAAAAGCGCACAGCAGCCAAAGCGTCGCGGTGAACGCCGATGCGTTACCGCCGATCGGCGACAAGCCGGAAGCGTGGGAGAGCGATGACGTCCGGGCATGGAGGAAAACGGCAAGCGCCGTCGTCGCTGCAGGGCCGCCCAGTCTCTGCACGATATTGATTGCGGTTGTGGCGACTGGAATTGCCTCTGCCGGAATGGACGAGTAGGCGGCCGCGATCGACGGAATACTGATCGAGCCCATACCGACTCCTCGAACAAAGAAGGCCATGCAGATTGCCCAGGGCGCTAGGGCTGAGTGCGGAAGAAATGCGAATGGCAACGTTCCAATCAGTGCGATGAGGGCGCCACTCGTACTCACGCGACGCGAACCGAAGCGTTCGGTGAGAGCTCCCATCGAGGGATACGAGCAAAGCATTCCCAACCCTGCGGGCGCCAGAAGCAGGCCCGTCTCCGCGGGCGAAAAATGCAGGATAGACAGCAGATACAGTGGCAGGAGCATCTGTCCACCGAAAGACAAAGCGTTGGTGAGAAATTGCGTCGTTGCGGAAGCGGAGAAGGAGGAATCTCGAAAGAGGCTCATGTCGATCAGGGCCGCATTCCCCCGCTTGATGGCGTGGACGACGAAGCTGACCAGCAGTCCGATAGAAGCGGCAAACTCGACCAGATGAAGCGAGCGCGCCGCAGGATTACCGCTCAGGCTTTCCAGACTGTACAGCAACAGCACGAGTCCCGGGGAGATCAGCAGGAGGCCGGCGATATCGAGGCTCCGCCGTTGTTCACGCCCTTCGTCTTTCGGCAAGATCCATGCAGCGAATACAGTGGCGAACACGCCGATCGGCAGATTGATAAAAAATATCCACCGCCACGACGCATGCTGGAGGATGATACCGGCCAGGGACGGACCACATATCGGCCCCAGTAGAACGGGCACAACCATGATCCCCATCACCCGCGCGATATGACGGGGAGCCTCACGCGCCACCATCATCTGTGCCATAGGAGCGAGCAGTCCACCTGCCATGCCCTGCAGAACTCGTGCCGCGATGAGCGTATCCACCGAATTGGATATCCCGCACAGCGCTGAAGCCAGCGTAAACAGAGTGAAGCAGACCAGGTAGATGCGCTTCGCACCTACCCGATCCACCAGCCATCCGCTCAAGGGAAGCATGAGAGCCAGGGCGAGCAGATACCCTGTGACTACCCATTGCAATGTGGCCAGTCCCACATGAAGCTCGTGTCCCAGCGTCGAAAGAGAGACATTCACCACGGTCGAGTCGAGACTTGTAATGAGGGGGCCAAGCAGCGCGACACCCATGATCTTCCAGACACGTGGGTCGACGCGCTCCTTCACCGCCGCTTCCTCAACGGCGCTCACGCCCGAAGTGCTTCCGACACTTCTTCCGTAGTACGCACTCGTCCCATCCGGGGAAAAATTACACCGGTTGCAAACTGATGTGTTTCCGCTGAGAGGCTGGTCATTGCATCTTCGGCGAACACCAGTTCATAGCCACGATCAAAGGCCGCGCGCGCGGTTGATTCGACGCCGATGTTGGTCGCAATGCCGCCAAGAACGATCGTGCGAATCCCGCGCCTGCGAAGGTGTTGATCGAGATCCGTCCCATAGAAGGCGCCCCACTGCCGCTTGGTGATCACGATGTCGGTCGGTTGGCGATCCATTTCAGGGACCAGTTCCGAGGCTGTCGCCGGCGCCGGTGGCGCATTCGGGTCCCGGGTTGGTTCGTCAACGGGCAGGTGGAGTATCTCGTTGAGATCGACGCGAACCAGGACGACTGCCGCGCTTTTCTCCCGAAACGTGCTTGCAAGCCGAGCAGACCGCTCGATCACCTCTGCTCCAGAGTAGGGAGCCAGAGGCATGCCAACGATCCCGTTTTGTAGATCGATCAACACCAGGGCTGTCGAGGCAGGAACTAATTTGAGGGATGACATAAAATGAACTCCTTAACATGAGGAATTCCTCATGTTCTAATTGCTATAATATGAGCATGCCCTCAGATATGTCAACCAGCCGGCGAGTCCCGCAACAGGAGCGGGGAGAACGACGCGTGGCGCAGTTGCTTGAGGCCGCCGCCTCCGTTCTGGCCGAGGCCGGCTATGACGCCGCCACCATGACCGAAATCGCGGCGCGCGCAGGGGCGTCGATCGGCGCGGTCTATCAATACTTTCCGAACAAGGAGTCCATCGTTCGGGCTCTTCGAACTCAATACGGAAACGAGATGGAAGAGCGTTGGACTCACCTTGACGAATCTGCGGCCTCGCTGTCCGTCGAGCAGATCGCCTATCGCTTTGTTGAAGTAATGGTCCGTTTCATCGAAGAACACCCTGCGTACTTCGCGGTTCTCGATGCCCCCGTGAAATTCAAACGCGACCAGGAGGCAAGGAAGCGCCTTCGAGAGCGGATAGCCAATATATTCACAATGAAAATGCCTTCCCTTTCGCACGAGCGTGCGTATCGAATGGCAAATGTCTCGCTGCAGATCATCAAGAGCATGAACGCGTTGTATCGCGAGGCCACTTCCAAAGAACGGCAGGAGCTTGTCAAGGAGTACAAACTTGCCCTGGCAGCGTACATGGAGGCGCGCTTGACATCCCCTGTCTCTCGAATCCTTCGAATCGCACAATAGAGACGCAGCTGATCTCGACAGAGAGCGTCCATTTTCTGACCGCTCTCTGTCGAGATGATGTAGAGTCATTCCTGGGCCAGTCTCGGCGGCGTCGATGAACGCTTGCGGAGGAGGACAACGATGCTCGCTTCACGCGTCGCAAAGCCGCTGTCAAAAACCTCCATCATCCCCGATCCGCGTCTTACGCAGCAGCCCGAATCGTTGACGCGCCGGTTTCCTGTCGAATCCTCTTCTGCAAAACCAGGCCTGTCCAATCCTTTACGCTCGCTGGACTCCTTTCCGGTTCTCGCTCCGGAGCATGTCCCTATCAGAGACGTATCCTCGCGGCCGCACCCACCGGCACCGGCTCCCCGCTTGCAGCATTCACCCAAACCACCGGCCGTTCGAAGCATACTGACCGATTCTGGTCGTCCGCTCGATTCCGACAACCTCAATTTCTTCCAACCCGCCTTCGGTCGCAATCTTTCGTCCGTACGTGTGCATAGCAGTGACCAGGCCGGCGCCTCTGCAGCGGCTCTCTCCGCACGAGCCTACACAGTTGGCCGGCACATTGTTCTTGGCCGGGGCGAATGCTCTTCGGGAACGGCAACCAATCGCCGCCTGCTGGCCCATGAACTAGCTCACGTCATCCAGCAAAGCAGGGGCGGCTCGACATCCCCGGCTGAAACTGCTTCGCTTGAGGCCTCCGCCAACTCCGCCGCGGATCGCGCCTCTCGCGGTCTCCCGGTTTCCGTCACCGGAGCAGGCAAAATCGGAATCGCGCGCCAGTCGCTCTTCGATCTCTTCTCCGCGGGCAAATATAGCTGGCCGATCCTCCACGGCGCGCTCACCCATACGCGGCCCGTCGCAACCATCATCAGCGACATCAACGCGCTCACTTCCTCTGAACGCGATCAGGCCATCAAAGACGTGACCGCGGAGCGCACGACGCAGGCCCGGAAGCTTACAGATCTTCAGGCCAAGCAGGACGCGCAGAGCGATCCCGCCCTGAAGGCAGTGATTGATCCCATGCTTCCGCCTGTCCAGGAAATCATCTCCAGGGCGGACCAGGTGCTGGATGGAGTGCTCGAAACCATTGCCGTCTCCGAGACGCCGGCCAGCCTGAAAGCGGAGACGTTACCGCCCACAGCAGCGCAGAAACCTCAGATTGCAAGCGCCCTCAAACCGGACCTTCGCGTCAACAGTGCAGGAAATGTCGAGCCCTTCAAGGATTGCCTTGACCCCGCCGACGACAGCACCTGCTACATGAATCAGTTGCGCGCCATCACGCCTACGCTGATCGAGGGTCACCACAAGCAGCAGGTCGACAATCGAGGACCGGCGGAGCACAGCGATCCGTCGAAGGTACACGCCTTGTCCGAACTGGAGCGCGTCGGCAACGCGAGCAAGCGCGAGACCGACAACGTCTACGGACAATATAAGAAGGGGCCGTCGCTCAAGGCCGACACGAAATCTTCGCGCGGAAATATCCACGATCTCTGGCAGGATACGCAGGACCAGCTCAAGGGGATGACCCCAGCTCAAAAGCGTGAAATGGCCCGGCAGCTCGTCTTCTACTTCTTCCAGTCCGACAGTGAGATTTCCGCGATCAATGCAGCCCATAACGCCGATCCAAAATTCGCCGCCGGTGGAGCGCCACAGAACGACGAGGCCAAGGATCAGAAGAAGATTGTGGACGATTCGACCAGCACGCCCGATGCGGTCAAGCGCCTCAACGAGATCGACCGTGGCTGGGATGCCTCTGCCCAGGCTGGTCAGGTAAACATTCAGATCTTCAAGCAGCCTGATCAGACAAGCGGTCCACTCGCGGGCCCGAATGTGGCCGATCGCGACTTTCTGTGGGACATGTTTCAGACACTCGTCCACGAGTACATCCACACTCTCGCGCACCCCGCGTACAACGCCTACGCCGATACCTTCGGTAGCTCCTCCAATCAATTCAATACGCTGGTGGAAGGCGTCGATTCCCTTCTCGACGAAGTCGTGTGGAGCGCCGTCGCTCCTCACGTAAACGATCAGGCGCTGCGCGACGATGTAGAAGGCCCGGCCTACTCCAGCTTGCCTCCCATCGCCGTGCAACCCGCCTCCCGCCGCCGGTATGATTCCTATGCTCAGGCGGTGAAGCTGGTGAACGTTGTCGGCATTCGCAGCCTCTACGCCGCTTACTTCCTCGGCGATGTCAGCAAGATCAAGGTTTGATCGCATGACCACATCCGCCGTAGACCTGCTCAACCCGATTGTCTCGGGTGATCTACGCAACTGGCGGGGGCTGCCGTCCGGCCTCACCATTGCCGGCCTCACGTCGGCGTTTCCGCGCGACAGCGATTGGGCCGGAACGGAGCAACTCGGAGGTCTCCATCGCGAGACCCACTATCTATGGGTTCACTTCCCGGCCGCCGATGGAAAGCTGCGGAGCTGGTTCGATAGCGAGCGTGTAATTCAACTCGACCTGGCATACTCCGGCGTCCAGACTTCTCGCAATGAGCTCGCAGAGTTGCTCGACGAAACGCCGGTGGCGCTGGATACCTGGCAGGGCACTCTGCACATGCCGGAATCAGAATTGGTGTTCGCCACGCACGGATTAGCCGCTTTCCTCAACCGAGAAACAGGACTTATCTGGCACCTCGCGCTTTTCGCTCCGGTCTCGCTCGAGGAATACGTAGACGATCTGCGCATCGATATGCAGACCCGCCGCCACCAACCGCTGCGGCGATAAACTTCGCTCCCATATCAGCCTCCTGCCGCTGCGAAGGCCTCCCGATTCTGGTTCAGCCACACGCAGTGGCGATAAAACTTTGGATCTTCGCGCTGCACGCGCTGCTCCAGTCGGCCCGCGATGTGCGGGTCTTTCTTCGCAGGGCCGAGCAGATGAGTGAATCCCAGTCTCGCAGTTACGCTGGCGTTGTATGCATCCATGAACGATGGAAACAGATAGTCGAGTCGGACGCCGTGGTGCGGCGATTCACGATGAGCACGGTGATATTGAACGAATGCGGAGAGCGTGAACTGCTCGATGACCGGATTGAACCCAGACTTCTCGTGAAGGGATGCCCATACCGAAGCATTTGCCGGGGAATTTAGAAAGTCCATAACGGACTTTGCGTAATAACGAATAAAGTCTGTGTGTGTTCCGCCGAGAATGCCGCAGTTTTCCTGCCGGGCATCATTGCGGTCGCGGGCTCGCACCCACTGCCACTCCACTGGCAATGGCAGTCCGCGCTGCGAGAACGCATCTTCAAGCTCGCGTACGCCGCACCACTCGTCCACAGGATGATGCTCCTCAGGGCACTGCGCAAAAACTGGCGCCTCGATCAGGCGCCGCGGAAGCGGCTTCCACAGGAAGACATCCGTATCGAGATGAACGAAGGGACGGTCCTGCATGCTGTAGGCCGCCAGCTTGCCCATCGTCCACCAACCGATGTCGATCTTTCGGATGCGATCAAGCTCGGTGGAGACATTCGTGAAGGAGAGGCCAAGCTGGTCAACAAGAAACGCCGCTCCGGCCTGGTCGGTAACCAGCATGGTCTCGCGGTAATGACGACGCGCAAGGCGAAGCGACAGCCCCCAGGCCAGGCAGTGGTGCAGCGGCTCGCGCCACGTGCGGCCCATGTAGTCCTGAAAGGGCTTGCTCCAGAATGACCAGACTGCGCGCATCGTGTGCTGCTCCCTCTCTGGAATAGCGGCGATACCAACTGTGCCGATGGATCCCTTACGCGTTCATCGCGATCACAGTGAACGAGCCTATCGCGCTGCTGCCTCCCGCGACCTTCCACGCAACCGATGCGGTAACGTTGCACACCACCCCAGCGGCAGGAGTCGGCGCAGTGACGGTGAAGTTGGCAGTGAACGACTGGTAGCTCATGCCCGCAGGGATGATGATCGTGGCCGGGATGGTGACCGTAAGCCCGCCGGGCGGAGTGAAGGTCAAGGCGACGGTAGTGTCCTCAGAAGCCGGAGTGGTCAATGTCACGGTGCCGGTGGTGCTTCCCGTTGCATTGCCTCCGGGTTGTGTCACGCTTGCCGGACTGAAGGTCAAACTGGAAACAGTCGTCGCCGGCGCAAGGTAGAACCAGCTCTCGAAGTCGCTCGCCATCGCGCCGTTGCCTGACGGATACTGCAACGCGATCCTCGGTGTCTGATCCATCCGTGCGCCTGCCTTGCCGAAGCACTGGCCATCGAGAAACAGCATCTGCGCGGCGCCGCAGCCATCGTTGGACGTAGCCGTCTGCGCGTAGATCATGTTGCCCAGCAGCCGTACGCGCACTCGGGCAAACCATGTGGGATCGGGTCCGAAAACGATGGACTGCAACAGCACATTGAGCTGATAAAGAAGCAGGTCTCCAAACTCGGTGCCGATATCGCCTTTCCCGCCCTTAGGCAGAATCTGCCAGGAAATAACATCGCCCGCAACTGTGACCACGCCGTCGATCACGAACTCCGTTCTGAGTTTGGGAGCATTCGTGATCGTTATTGTCCCCTGGGTACCCTGCTTGGGATTGGCGAATGCAGTAAAGCCAAGCGCCCGCTGCGTTTCTCCGTACTCGGGTATCTCGATGGTGACGCGAAAGACAGAAGAATCCACGAGGCTGGTGGCGGCATTGTCGAGCAGCAGTTTCAATCCGCTCAGTGCGAGTTCGTCCAGAGTGATGACGTCGTCATTTGTCCAACTGATCTTGGTGACGTGGAGCGCGCTCGAGGAGAGAGGCCTGAAAAAACTGCGCAGGTCCTGAACCAGGAAATTGCTCTGGTTTTGGAACGTGCCCACCGTATCCTCCGCTGTGGACGCCGATTCGCTGGCGCGGGCGTGATTGATCGTATTCAGTCCCGTCTCGTCCACCGGCTGCCGCGTGACGGGTATCTCCTGGACAGGCTTCTGTTCGACGAAGCTGTAGCGCGCAGTAATCAGCGCGAGTGGAACTGTGTGAACGGGAATGGTTCCGGCTGGCTGACACGTCGACCCGTTGCTTCCGCAAGGCGGCCAGTCGATGGTGCCGGAGGCCGTGCGCGCGGGAATGAGCCAATAATCGCCGCTGTTGTACATTCCCGTCGTGAAGGTCACCTGGATGCCGTTTTCGATATCGATTGGCGTCGTCACCGACAGCGGCATATCGCCTGCGGTTGCGGTGCCGGGCTGATCCCAACGGCGCACGCGCGCGTTCTTTGTTGGATCGACAGCGGGAACAGTCGTGGTGAACGTGATCGATGGCGGTTGACCCGCAGGACTGACGCTGCTGATCTGGCAGAGTTGCCCCGGCCGATTGGGCACATCTCCGAATTCGGTGGAGTCGTCGCTGATCTCGACCCACTGGTTTGCCGCGAAGCCGAGATTTGCGTCTTTTCCCAGGCTGTCGACGAAAATCGTTTGCGGATTCGTACCGGAATAGCTGGTAACCGCGGCAACAATGGACGCATTCTCACGCGACCATTTGAACGTGGCGATCGCCTCATCGCCGCCCTGATGAATCTCGATCCGATAAAGCTGGTTCTCAAGTCCCTGGTAGCCAGCGGGAGGAATGGGCTGACAGGAGCAGTCGTCGCCTGTGTTGCTGAGCCCTGCACAGAGCCTTCCCGCGCGCTCCACCCT
>Ga0210388_10001061_pt1 | contig 21862 bp, 10 predicted proteins | sample IncBWC19OmetaG_FD_155485 | JGI IMG/M metagenome (GOLD analysis project Ga0210388, IMG submission 155485) | Forest soil microbial communities from Barre Woods Harvard Forest LTER site, Petersham, Massachusetts, United States - Inc-BW-C-19-O ... | reverse complement strand
GGTGCGTGCTGTTCATACCGGCGTCCGCATCGGCGCTGTTCAAAATGTTCTTATTCGCCCTGTTTATCGTGGCCGCCGGCATCACGGTGGTGCAGGTGGTCGCGAATCCGTTGATATCATTGCTCGGGCCGCCGGCGACGGTGCACAGCCGCCTCACGTTTGCGCAGGCCTTCAATTCGCTCGGCACCACCATCTTCCCGTACCTGGGTTCGGCCTTGATCCTCGGGTCGTTATCGACGATTGATCCGAAGACGCTCACGGGCGCCGCCCTGACGAGCTATCGCGCGCAGGCCACCCATGTCATCGGCGGAACCTACCTCGGGTTGGCGCTGACGCTGTTGGTGCTGGCGATCATGGTGTGGTGGTACCGCAATCACCTGCGAGAAGAGCGGCCCGCCGGCAGCAGCTGGCGGGAGACGCTGGGATTGCTGCACGTGCCAAGGTTCGTCTTTGGGGCCAGCTGCATCTTTCTCTACGTCGGCGCGGAGGTCTCGATTGGTTCTTTGATCGTCAACTATCTGATGCAGACGGATGTGCTCGGCCTGGGACAAAGGGCGGCTGGAGAGCACGTGCCGCTGTATTGGGGCGGTGCGATGATCGGGCGTTTCATCGGCGCGTATCTGCTGCGCGTGTTCTCGCCCGGCAAGGTATTGGCTGTGGCAGCAGCGGGAGTCATGAGCCTGCTGTTCATCTCCTCGCACACGAGCGGTGCCGTGGCCGGCTGGTCGCTGCTCGCGATCGGGCTTTGTAACTCGATCATGTTTCCGACCATTTTTTCGCTGGCGTCCGAGGGCCTCGGTGCGCGTTCCGCGTCGGCCTCCGGGATCATCGCCGTCGCGATCGTCGGTGGAGCCTTGATCCCGCCGTTGACGGGCCATGTGGCCGATGTGTTCAGCCTGAGAACCGCACTGCTGGTGCCCGCGATCTGCCATGTGGGCATTCTCGCGTACGGCATCTACGCGCGACGGCCGGCGGCTGCGGCCGTGCCGGCCTGAGATCGGCGGTCTCGCCTGAAAGCGGGCGCGAACGCGAATATTGGAAAGTTCTTGGAGAGACACTTATGCAAGCAACCAGACAACTCAACTCAGCCGGCCAAAGCATTTGGCTCGACAACATCACCCGCGATCTGCTCCTCACCGGGACCCTGGAGCAGTACATTCGGGATCTGTCCGTCACCGGACTCACCTCCAATCCCTCGATATTCGACAAGGCGCTGCGGCACGGGAACTCCTACGATGCGAGCCTGCACGCCGGCGCGCGACCGGGTATCTCGCACGATGAGTTGTTCTTCCAGCTGGCGCTGGAGGACATTACCCGCGCGGCGGATCTGTTCCGCCCGGTTTACGAGCGCACCGCCGGCGTCGACGGCTGGGTGTCTCTGGAGGTGTCCCCGTTGCTCGCTTCGGACGCGAAATCAACACTCGCTCAGGCGAAGGACCTGTATGCGCGGGCGAACCGGCCAAACCTCTTCATCAAGATTCCAGGCACGCCTGACGGGCTCGGCGCGATCGAGGAGGCGATCTTTGCCGGCATCCCGATCAATGTGACCCTGCTGTTCTCGGCGAAGCAGTACCGAGCTGCGGCGGATGCCTGGCTGCGGGGCGTGGAGCGGCGCCTGGAGGCCGGTCTGAATCCGAATATCGCCTCGGTGGCCTCGCTCTTCGTCAGTCGCTGGGATGTCGCGGTGGCGGGCAAGGTGCCCCCTTTACTGGAGAACAGGCTCGGGATTGCCGTCGCCCACGACTGCTACCGGGTCTATTCGCAGCTGTTGGCGAGTGCACGCTGGCGGCGCGTGTTCAATGCCGGTGCACGACCGCAACGTTTGTTGTTCGCAAGCACCGGGACCAAGGATCCCAAGGCGTTGGACGTCCTGTACGTGCAGGGTCTGATTGCGCCGCAGACAGTGGATACCATGCCGGAGGGGACGCTGCACGCGTTCGCGGCACACGGGGAAGTCGGGGCCGAACTGCACCCGGACGGTGGCGACTCGTCCAAGGTGCTGCGCGAATTCACCCGCAGCGGCGTCGATCTGGATGCACTTGCGACGCGTCTTCAGGAGGAGGGTGCGGCCGCTTTCGTCACCGCCTGGAAGGACCTGTTGGGCGTCATTGCCGCCAAGACCACCGCGACCGCCAAGGAGAAATCATGAGCGCCAATATAGTGCCGCTGACGCGGCGTAACGCCTGGAAGAAACTCCAGGCGCACTTCGAGGCCATCGGTGCGCGTCACCTGCGGGAGCTCTTCGCCGAGGATCCCCAGCGCGGCGAGCGATTGACCCTCGAGGCGGCGGGAATCTATCTTGACTACTCGAAGAATCGCGTCACGCCTGAGACGCTTGCGCTGCTCGTGGAGCTTGCCGAGGAGTCGGGTCTGCGTGAGCGGATCGATGCCATGTTTGCCGGTGAGCCGATCAACGTCTCGGAGCACCGCTCGGTGCTGCACGTGGCGCTGCGTGCGCCGCGCCAGGCGTCGATTCGGGTCGGCGGCCGGGATGTGGTGCCCGCCGTCCACGCCGTGCTCGACCGGATGGGCCAGTTCGCGGAACAGGTGCGCAGCGGTACATGGCGCGGCTACACCAATTTACCGATCAGGGCCGTCGTCAACATCGGGATCGGGGGCTCCGACCTCGGCCCGGTGATGAGCTACGAGGCGCTGAAGGCATATAGCAAACGCGACCTGGCGTGTCGCTTCGTCTCGAATGTCGATGGCACGGACCTGGTGGAGGCGCTCCGGGACCTCGATCCGGCGCAGACCCTGTTCATCGTTTCGTCGAAGACCTTTACCACCCTTGAGACCATGACCAATGCCACCGCGGCCCGCGACTGGTTGTTGAGCGGCCTGGGGGGCGACACCCGCGCGGTGGTGCGGCATTTCGTCGCGGTATCGACCAACGCCACGGAAGTGGGCAAGTTCGGCATCGACACGGCCAACATGTTCGAGTTCTGGGATTGGGTCGGGGGTCGATACTCCATGGAATCGGCCATCGGGCTGTCGACGATGCTGGCCATCGGGCCGGACCATTTCCGCGAGATGCTCGAAGGATTTCGCGCGATGGACGAGCATTTCCGCACGCAGCCGTTCGCCCACAACCTGCCAGTGATCATGGGTTTGCTCGGTATCTGGTACAGCAACTTCTTCGGCGCCGAAACCGTGGCGGTGCTGCCCTACGAGCAGTACCTGAAGCGCTTTCCGGCGTACCTGCAGCAGCTCACTATGGAGAGCAACGGCAAGCATGTGACGCTGCTCGGAAAGCCCGTGGACTACAACACCGGGCCAATCTATTGGGGCGAACCGGGAACCAACGGGCAGCACTCGTTCTATCAGCTGCTGCACCAGGGTACCCATCTGATTCCCTGCGATTTCATTGCGTTTGCTGAGCCGCTGAACGTGCTTGGCGAGCAACACGAGCTGTTGCTCGCCAATGTGCTTGCCCAGGGGGAGGCGCTCGCGTTCGGGAAGACCCTCCAGCAGGTCGAAGCCGAAGGTACTTCCCCCGATGTTGCCCCGCACCGGGTTTTCGAGGGCAACCGGCCGTCGAATACGCTGCTGCTGGAGCGATTGACCCCTGGGGCGCTGGGCCGGCTGGTCGCGCTGTATGAGCACAGCGTGTTCACCCAGGGGGCGCTGTGGCAGATCGACTCCTTCGATCAGTGGGGCGTGGAGCTCGGCAAGGTGCTGGCCAGGCGCATCGTGCCCGAATTGCGCAATGGCTCGGCCGCGAATCTCGATCACGACAGCTCCACCAATACCCTGATTCGGCGCCTGCAGCGCAGCGCGAAGGCCGCGGGAGCATTGCAATGACTGAGAATCAATGCGATGCCCTGGTGTTCTTCGGCGCCACGGGTGATCTGGCCTACAAGAAAATATTTCCATCACTGCAGGCGATGATCAAGCGCGGCGCCTTGAATATCCCGATCATCGGAGTCGCGAAGAACGGTTGGAACCTCGAGCGCCTGCAGGAGCGCGCTCGCGACAGCCTCGAGCATCACGGCGGCATCGACGCGGCGGCATTCGCCAGGCTCAAGGAGCTGCTGCGCTATGTCGACGGCGGCTATGAGGATCTCGAAACCTTCAAGATGCTGAAAAAGGCGTTGGGCGCTGCGAACCGTCCCGCGCACTACCTCGCCATTCCGCCGACGCTCTTTGGAACAGTGGTCGAGCACCTTGCGGCGGCGGGCTGCGCGCCCGCGGGCGCGCGCGTTATTGTCGAGAAGCCTTTTGGCCGCGACCTTACGTCCGCTCGCGCGCTCAACCGCATCTTGCTCAAGAACTTCACGGAGGAGCGGATCTTCCGCATTGACCACTATCTGGGCAAGAGCCCGGTGCACAACATGCTCTTTTTCAGGTTCAGCAATTCACTGCACGAAGCGGTCTGGAACCGCCAGTACGTCGAGAGCATTCAGCTCACCATGGCCGAGGACTTCGGCATCCAGGGACGCGGAGCGTTCTACGACTCGGCGGGAGTGATCCGCGATGTGGTCCAGAATCACCTGTTCCAGGTGCTCTCGAACCTTGCCATGGAGCCCCCGGCCCGCCTCGACAGCGAATCCGTCCGCGATGAAAAGGTGAAGGTGCTCAAGTCCATGCGTGCGCTCGCTCCGGCTGACCTGGTGCGTGGGCAATTCCGCGGTTACCGCGAGGAGAACGGGGTGGCGCGCGATTCCCAAGTGGAAACCTTTGCGGCGCTGCGCCTGCAGATCGACAGCTGGCGCTGGCAAGGCGTGCCGTTCTATGTGCGCGCGGGCAAATTGCTGCCGGTGACGTGTACGGAAGTGGTCGCGCGGCTGCGCAGACCGCCCTCGATTTTGTACGAGAACTCCCGAGCGGACTACTTTCGCTTTCGGATCAGCCCGACGGGTGAACTCGCCATCGGACTGAATGTGATGGATGTCCAGGAGAGCGGCGTAGGTGAGACGGCCGAGCTCATGGCCAGCCGTCACCCCGGAGCGAACGAACGCGATGCCTATGAGCGTGTGTTGGGCGATGCCCTGGTGGGTGATCGGACGCTCTTTGCCCGTGAGGACTACGTGGAGGAGGCCTGGCGCATTGTCGACCCCGTGCTCACTGCCGCCACGGCGCTGCATCCCTATGAGCCCGGCACCTGGGGTCCCGCACAGGCTGCGGCGATCGCCCCGCCGGGCGGTTGGCATGACCCGATCGTGAATGGAGAAGGCCGATGAACGCAATACGAGAATCCCTGACCGTGAATCATCCAGACCCCGCGGTGCTTGCCATCAACACCATCAGGACGTTGACGATCGATGCGGTGCAGAAGGCCAACTCGGGCCACCCGGGCGCGGCCATGGCGCTGGCACCGCTCGTCTATACGCTGTGGAATCGCATCATGCGCTTCGATCCGGCCGACCCCATTTGGCCGAACCGCGACCGCTTCGTGCTCTCCAATGGCCACGCCTCGATGCTGCAATGGTCGATCCTGCATTTGACCCGCACGGTTGCGGTGAATGCCGACTACGAGACGGTGGGGGCTCCTGCCGTTTCTCTCGAGGAGATCAAGCGCTTTCGCCAGCTCGAAAGCAAAGCGCCCGGCCACCCGGAATATCATTGGGTTTCCGGGGTCGAGACCACCACCGGTCCGCTCGGTCAGGGCATCGCGACGAGCGTCGGCATGGCAATGGCCGAAAAGTTCCTCGCGAATCGCTACAACAAACCCGGGTACGACCTCTTCGACTACCGGGTGTACGCGGTGTGCGGCGACGGCTGCATGATGGAGGGCGTGGGCTCCGAGGCGGCCTCCCTGGCGGGGCACCTGGGCCTGGACAATCTGTGCTGGATTTACGACAACAATCACATCACCATCGAGGGCTCCACCTCGATCACCTTCACCGAGGATGTGATCGCGCGCTTCATCGCCTACCGCTGGAATGTCATGCGGGTTGGCGATGCCAACGACATTGAGCGGATCGAAGCGACGCTGCGCTCGCTGCCCGAGACCCGCGGTCGTCCGACGCTCATCGTGATCGACAGCCACATCGGTTACGGGGCGCCCAAGGTGCAGGATACCGCGGAGGCGCACGGAGATCCGCTCGGTGAGGATGAGATCAAGGTGGCCAAGCGCAACTACGGCTGGCCGGAGGATGCCCATTTTCTCGTACCACCGGAGGTTTACGAAGAGTTTGCGCGCGGCGTGGGTGCACGCGGTGCCGAGGCGCACCGTTCGTGGCTGAAAAAACTCGCCGATTACCGGTTGGATTATCCCGCTCTCGCCATGGAGATCGCGCAGATGCAGCGCCGCGAGCTTCCGGAAGGGTGGGACAATGACCTGCCGGTATTTGCGGCGGATGCAAAGGGGATCGCCGGCCGCGATGCCTCCGGCGCGGCGCTCAATGCGATTGCGCGCAATGTTCCCTGGTTTTTGGGCGGCTCGGCCGATGTCGGCCCCTCGAACCGGACGACACTCAAGTTCGAGGGCGCCGGGGATTTCCAGCCACAAAGCCCCGGCGGTCGGAATCTGCATTTCGGTATCCGCGAGCACGCCATGGCTGCAATCTGCAACGGGCTGGCGGTATCGAAGCTGCGGCCTTTCGCGGCGACGTATTTCATCTTCAGCGACTATGCGCGTCCGGCCATGCGGCTTGCGGCGCTGATGGAGCTGCCGGTGATATACGTTTTCACTCATGATGCCATGGGCGACGGCGAGGATGGTCCGACTCACCAACCGATCGAGCACCTGGTCTCGTTGCGGGCCATGCCGGGTCTGACTGTGTTCAGACCCGGTGATGCCAACGAAGTGATCGAGGCGTACCGATACATCCTCAAGTTGCGTCATAGGCCCGCGGTGCTGGCCCTGTCCCGGCAAGCACTACCTATCTTGGATCGAAGCCGCTACGCGGCCGCGAGCGAGGTGGCGAAGGGGGCATACGTGCTCGCCGATGCCGACGGCCCGCTGCAGCTGATTCTGATTGCCACGGGCAGCGAGCTCAGCACTGCGGTCCAGGCCTACGAAACCCTGCGCGGCGAAGGCGTCCGTTGCCGGGTGGTTTCCATGCCTTCGTGGGATGTATTCGAGCAGCAGTCGGTAGCGTATCGCGAGTCGGTACTGCCGCCTTCGGTCACGGCACGTCTGGCGATCGAGCAGGGCTCTACCGTGGGCTGGGAGCGCTACATCGGGCCGAAGGGCCGTATGATCGGCATGCACACCTTCGGTGGGTCGGCACCCTTGAAGGCGCTGCTGAGTAAGTTCGGATTCGACCCGGCCTCGATCCTGGCGGTCGCTCGCGAGTTGCTGGCATCGAGCTGACGGCCACCAACGCATGCAGGGCCGAGCCTAACGGGCAGCGGGCAGGCTCAAGTGAAAGGTTGCGCCGCGCCCAGGGGTAGCAACCGCCCACAAGCGCCCGTTATGGGACTCAATGATCGTCCGGCTGATGCGAAGGCCCATGCCGGTGCCCTGGGGCTTGGTGGTAAAGAATGGGTCGAATATCTGCTCCGCCAGGTGCGGCGCAAATCCCATACCCGTATCACTGACCGAAACCAAAATCTGCTGGTCTTCGGCTCGTTGCGATTTGATGAGCAACTCGCGTATGCCATCAACGTCCTTCATTGCCTCGATGCTGTTGACGATCAGATTCATCGCGACCTGCTGCAATTGCACGCGATCCCCGACGATATGAGGAAGATCGGCTGCCAGTTCCGTTCGGACCGATATATTGAAGCGCACCGCCTCATCGCGCAGGAGCGCGACCGTTTCCCGGTGTATTTCGTTTACGTCAATAACCTCTCGATTCAGGGCGCCTTGGACGAATTGTGAGCGGATCCTGTCGATAATCTCACCCGCGCGTTTTGCATCTCTTGCAAATCGGGTCACATCCGTGCGCACGGAATCGAGATTGGGTGCATCGCGCCCGAGCTTTATCAGGCAGGTGTCGGCCGTGGTAATAGCGCCACCGATTGGTTGACTGAGTTCATGAGCCAGGGAGGCCGCCAACTCGCCCATGGTTGTCACCCGATTGATGCGTGTGAGATCATCCTGCGCCTTGCGCAATGCCTCTTCCGCCTCTTTGCGCTCCGTAACGTCAGTCACGGCCCCCACAAATTCGGCGTCACCCGACGTGGTCGGCAAGGCGCGGCCGATGATGTGAGCGTGCTTGACCCGGTCATCCGGCATCAGGAGGCGCAGTTCGATATCGAAGTCCGTCCTTTCCTGGATTGCGAGGTCGATAGTGCGCTTAGTGACATTTCTGTCGTCGGGGTGCACTCGCTGAAGCGCGCGCTCGAACGTGACTTCGACTCCCCGATCGAATTCCATGATGTTGTAGGTCTCCTGCGACCAGTAGATCTCCCCGTTCGCAATATTCCAGCCGAAACTGCCCGTTTTGCCGATCCTCTGCCCATCGGCGAGGAATGCCTCGCTGCGTTGCAGTTCGGAATAAAGGCCCGCGTTCTCGAGCGAAATCGCGGCCTGTGAAGCCAGTAGTTGCAGCACTGTAACGCGGTCCGGCGTGAAGGCGCCCCGCGTCAGGTTGTTCTCCAAGTAAAGTGCGCCAACAACCCTCGCTTGTTTGATGATTGGCAGACACAGCACGGACCGGGAGCGCTTCTGCCGCACGTATTCGTCGCGGGAATACGCGTCATCGGTTGACGCATCGTCGAGCAGCACGCGCTCCTGCGTCCGGATCACGTAATGCAGTGCGGATTGGGGGAGATCAGACGGCCTCACGACTGTCTGTCGGACCACAATCGCGACCCCGCCGTTACCGGTCGTGGCCTCCGCTTCGATCCGCGGCTCTCCACCCCGAAGGAGGATGAGCAGGCCGCGCTCGGCACCCGCATTCTCCGCCGCGATTCCTACCAGCTTCTCGATGAGCTTCGGAAGGACTATCTCACTGGAAAGCGCCTGCGACGCTTTGACTATGGTCTCGAAGTCCAATTGGCCGAAAGACGGGCCGGTCGCGGCGGAAGCAGCCGCAGTTCGTTCCTGCCGCAACCGCGGATAGCGTTCGTCGAGTTGCATTACCTTGCCATGGGCACCCCAACGGTCGTAGCAGCCGCGCGCGTTGCGCAAATACGCGTAGGCCGCAGTTTCGATACCTTGAGCCAGGTAGTATTGCGCAGCCAGTTCGTGGGCGAGTCCCTCGTTCTGAACGAAGCCGTGCTCGCGCGCCAGTTGGATAGCCTGCTCGTAAAGTTGCAGAGAATCGGCGCCGCGCTTGTCGAGCCGCGCGATCTCGGCCAAAACCAGCACGTCCTTGTCGGCAAACGTCGGTGGATGGTTTTCAGCCCACTCGCGCAGTTGTTCCCGGTGCTCCATCAGGAGCTCGCGCCACGGCGCCTGCTGATCGAGCGACGCAGTCTCATAGAGCGCCGCCACGGTCAGCGCGGTGTAAAAGAAGTAGTTCAGCGTCGCAATCTGGCCGGCCAAGGCCGCCAGCAACGGCTTCGCCTTGCCGGCGGCTTCCAGTGCCGCGGCATAATCGCCTGACAGGAATCGCGCCTGCAGCTTGACAATCCAATACGAACAGATCAACACCGGCATCCGGTCCCCGGTCAACCGCGCCTCGAACGTCGCCTCGTCGAACTGCGCGTCGTTGAAGGTCGAGAAGCCGACGGTCCGGCCCTGCATGGTGGCGATGAAGCGTTGCTGGCTTACGATAATGTCCGCGATGTCGTGGTATTTGGCCTTCTGGGTGAAGTCCAGCGCCATTTCCGACTCGCGCCACACCAGGTCGAGAGGGTCGCCTCGAAGGAGAAGCAGCGTGAGAGATATCAACGAACTATAGCAAGCCTGGATCAGATTACCCGTCTCAATCGCCGCGGGAATACCCGTCCGATAGAAATCGATCACGATCGCGATCGGCTGAGTCCAGGAGGCGACAGCCCCGAAGGTGGAGTAGACCGTCCCCCGGTTTGCAATGAAGCCGTACTTGTCAACCAAGTCGCACGCAAGCTTGGCGAAACGATAACCATCACCGTAACGGTGAAGAGTCGTCCCAAGTACAACCCCAAAATATGCGTAGCCGGTAGCGGCATCCATGCTCGCGCCGTACCGCAGGCTGATGGTAACCATGCGGCAAATCTGCAAGCGGAACAAACGTTGATCTGTAAAGTAGGCGGAAGGAATCAGGACCGAAAGCACCTGCATGGCGGCCCGCAGTTCCGGATCGGCCATCAGCGGCCGATCGATCAGGCTCTCGATCGCGCGTCCATTGAGAGTTTGCCAAAGAGCTTCGTAGTCGGACTGGACCTGCTCCTCGATCGGATGCTCCGGCATGTCGATGCCGAATCCGCGCAGGCACGTGAGCGCGGTGGTTACAGCCTGCTGGTATTCGCCCTTCATCATCTGGAGCTGGACCTTCAGGCAATAAACGGCGGCCTCGTCGACTTTCGATGCGACGCGCGGCAATAACTGCTCGATCAACTGCCCGGCGTTTTCGGAGTTGCCACACAAAAGCTCGCATTCCGCGCGTTCCAGCCAGAGGCTGAACGTCAACTCGTATTGGCTACTCCAGTCGTTTTCCTCCAGAAGCTCCATGGCGGCCGCAAAGTACGCACGCGCCGAAGCATACGCTGCGGACGCTTTGGCCTTACGCCCGGCCCTGCGATCGATTGCGGCTACGTGCAATTTCTCCTCGTGGTCGATCAGCTGGGTGGCAGCCCGATTCAGTTGGTTGGCGACATCGAACAGATGGTCGGCCAGGTCGTCGGCCGTCATTCCCGCCAGCAGCACCCGGCCAATCCGAAGGTGTGCCCCCGCGCGCGCGCTTTCGGGGATCAGCGTATAGGCCGCTTCCTGAATCCGGTCGTGGAGGAAGGCGTAAGAACCCTCCACGCGCAGGATCAGCCCGGTGCGGACAGCTTCCAGAAGCGCAGTGTGGATCTGCTCTTCAGTTTGTCCGAAGACCACACTCAGAGTCGCGATCTGCGCCATGCTCCCCAGACAGGCGAGTTGCTGGAGAGCAGTCTGCGTCGTGCCGGACAATCGCCGCAGCTTCCCCAGCATGAGATCCACGACGCTGTCGGAGTAGCCCTTGGCGCGAATCCGGTCCAGGTCCCAGATCCAGCCGGAGGCGTTGCGGTCATACCGCAGCAAATCTTCCTCAGCCAGCGAGGTGAGCAACTGGATTGCGAAGAAAGGATTGCCGCCAGTCTTCTCGTGGACCAACAGCGCCAGAGGACCAGCGGAGTTCGGCCCGCAGCGCAGGGCGTCGGCGACGAGCCGCTCAACGTCATCGAGCCCGAGAGGCGCGAGCACGATTTCCTGCGCCCGCGCTCCCGCGTTGTGGATCGCGGCCAGAGTCCGCATCAGCGGATGAGACGAACTGACTTCGTTGTCGCGGTAGGCGCCGATCAGCAGCACGTGTCGCATGTCCGGATCGGTGATCAGACGCTCCAACAGTTCCAGAGTCGCCGTGTCCAGCCATTGCAGATCGTCAAGGAACAACACCAGCGGATGCTCGGGACGTGCGAAGGCGCCGAGGAAACGGCGTAACAAATACTGAAAGCGGCCCCGCGCCTCCTGCGGCGGCAGTTCTGCCACCGGGGGCTGTTTTCCAATGATGAACTCGACCTCGGGGATGAGGTTAACCACCAGTTGGCCATTCGGGCCCAGCGCCTCCAAAAGGACGCGCCGCCAGTGGTCCACTTCGGTTTCGCTCTTGACCAGAATCTCACGCACCAGCATCCGGAAGGCCTGCGCCAGCGTTGCGTAGGGAACGTCGCGCTTGTACTGGTCAAACTTGCCTGCAGCAAAAAGCCCGCGTAACGGGGCCAGCACCTTGTGCAACTCATTTACGACGGAGGATTTGCCAACGCCGGAATAGCCGCTGATCAGCACCAGCCCGGCGGTTCCTTGCGCGACCACCCGGTCGAACGCCGCGAGCAGCGCGTCGATTTCGCGCTCTCTCCCGTACAGTTTCTCGGGTATCAGCAAGCGATCCGACACGTCGTTTGTGCCCAGAGGAAATGGATCGATGCGACCCTGTGACTGCCATTGCGCCAGACATCGGCGCAGATCGGCTTCCAGACCCGCAGCGGTCTGATAGCGCTCCTCGGCATTCTTGGCGAGCAGCCGCAGGGTGATGGCGGACAGCGCCTCCGGGACCGCGCCGCGCTGCGCCGGCGCGACCGGCTGACGGGCGATGTGGCAGTGGACCCACTCGAGTGGATCGGCGGCGGCGAACGGCAGCACGCCCGTCAGCATCTGGTACAGGGTGACGCCCAAAGAATAGAGATCGCTGCGGGCGTCCATCGAGCGGTTCATGCGCCCGGTCTGTTCAGGAGACATGTAGGCCAGCGTGCCGGCGATGAATTCGGGGGCCTCGGCCGACTGGCGCTGGCGGGGGAGCAGGGAGGCGACGCCAAAGCCGGTGAGCCACACCTGACCGGTCGCGTCGACCAGTGCGTTCGCGGGCTTGACGTCCTTATGGATGAGGCCTTGCCGGTGGGCCTGGCCGAGCGCCGCCGCCAAACCGATGGCGATGGCCAGAAGGCGGGTGGGATCGAGCGGCTGCCCGTCGTTCCGCTCGATGATCTGATCGAGTGGTTCGCCACCCGGATCCCTGAGGATGAGCATCGCGCGGCCCCCGTGACGGGTCAGCGCCAGCGGCTGCGCCGCCCATGCCGGGTCGAGGTCTGTCGCCAGCGAGAATTCGTGCTCGAGCCGCCCTAGATTCTGCGGCGACGGCTGTTCGGCAGCGACCGCCGCCGCTAGGATTGGCATCTGATTGCCGCGCTCTCTGCCGCGGTAAAGAGTAAAGTCCGCCGCCTCGCGAAGCGGCTCCAATTCGTACTCAGAATCCTCTGTCATTGAGAACACTGAATCGCGCGCGATGGTATTGTCAAGTTGAGAAAGCGCCGACGCCGACTGTACCGGATCTTGAATTCCTCCAACCAATCTCTCTTTGGATTCAGCTTGTACTGCGGATGTCCGCGCCCGTCTTTGCGAATAGGCGCGCCCTTTTCAGAGCCGTCATGGGACATGGGAAGGCGAGTCCTTTGTTACCTTTCGTTAATCTTACGGCGCAGCCGGTCAAGCAGCTGCGCCTCGGCGATGATGAATTCAACCATAGCGCTGCTAAACGCTGATAGAGTCCGGCGGATATTCATTGCAACAGCCGTGGCCGTCTCTGCAATTTCTTAGTGCGGGGTGATGCGATTTCAATCAAATGCATCGCGGTCCTGGCGGGAATTGCGCTCGGAGCAGTTGGCAATTTGTGCGCCGCAACAGATGTCGACAGCACGGAGGGTGACAATTCTGGCGCTCTTCAAGAGATTGTCGTAACCGCCCGACGCCAAAACGAAAACTTAGAAAAGGTTCCCGTCGCCGTCGACGCAATTTCGGCAACGGCGCTGACCGAGCAGCACATCACCACTGAACAGGACCTGCAGACAGCAGTCCCTGGCCTGCTGACCGTGGCGTCGACATCCACCAATCAGCTGGCCTTCTCGATCCGCGGGCAAGCGCTCGACGCGTACTCCTACGCATCCCCTGCGGTGCTTGCGTATTTCGATGAGTTTCAGACGGGGGGGACAAGCGCCACAACGTTCTTCGATCTGCAGTCGGTGCAGGTGTTGAAAGGGCCTCAGGGAACACTGTTTGGCCGGAATGCGACCGGCGGCGCCGTGCTGTACACGAGCACGCAACCCGGCAAGGAGCTGGAAGGCTACTTCAATTATACCGCCGGGAATTTCAATGAGCAGAAGGTAGAGGGTGCGGTCACTATCCCGCTCGCTCCATGGGCGTCGGTTCGCTTGGCCGCGGAGGATGAGCATCGCGATGGCTATGAGCAAAATGTCTATCTCGATGTCGATGAGGGCTCGATCGACAACCGGAATTTCCGTGGCACCTTACTGTTGACTCCCCTGGATGCGCTTGAAAACACGACCACCATCCAGTACGGCAGGCAGGGCGGCGACTCGGGCGCACTCAAGATCGTGAGCGCCAACGTCAACTGTCCGCCGAGCCCCAGTTGCGCGGCTGCCGAACTTTATCCACCAGGGGTGCCGACCGGAGGGACGTACCCGGCGAAGCTTGCATCGTATAACGGGCTTGTGAACTTCATCGCCATGGAGGGTACGCAACCTTTCTGGGATGTCTGGAACGACGCCGACGCTCAGCACGATGCGCAACTCAAGGAAGCGGTGAACAAAACCACCTATACGGTGAACGATGACCTCTCGATCAAGAACATCGTTGGCTACAATCAGGTGCTCTCGCGTGATCGCATCGATGCCGATGGCAGTCCCTTTCAAATAGTGACGGTCGGGGCTTTCGGCGGACCTAACATGGAAGGTCTTCGCTATTCGACCGAGCAGTACTCCGAGGAGCTGCAGCTCGCTGGCACGGCGCTCGGCAAGCGCCTCAACTACCTCGTCGGCGGCTACTACGACCGCGACGACGAGGGGCAAAATATCCCTGCGAATGCCGGTTGCGGCTCGATTGCTTTTCCCGTCACTGCGCAGAACCCGGACGGATGCGAGCTGCCCGGCGGATTTCGCTACGACTTCGAGAGCGACGAAGAGTCGCGTGCCTTGTTCGCACAAGCCACCTACGAGTTCATCGACAATCTGAAGGGCACGGCGGGCTATCGCGAAACCTGGGAAGATGTCGATTTCCGTTACGCAGACGACGGCAGCGTGCCGGAGGATGCGCACAAGTTCGCGGGCGTGCCGTTGCCCCCGATACTTTCCGAGCACGAACCGAGCTGGACCTTGGGACTCGATTATCAGCTCACGCCGGACACCATGCTCTACCTCGCGCAGCGCGGGGGCTTTCGAGTAGGCGGCTTTAACGGCACCAGCATCGTTCAGACGAGCGCCGGCGCGACGAATATCGACTCCTTCAAGCCGGAGCTCGCACGCGACCTGGAACTCGGTGTCAAGTACGCGGGAACACTGGGCATCTTTCCCATGCGGATTAACGCGGACGTGTACGAGGAAAGAGTCAGTAATGCGCAACGCGTCGTCTATGCCGGGATTGCTGCCTTCACACTCAATGCCGATAAAACTCAAGTCGACGGCTTCGAGCTGGACGCACCCATAGATCTGACTTCTTGGCTACAGGCCGGGCTCGATTATGCCTACGCCGATGCGCGTTATACGGATGGCCGCACCCAATTCACCCAGGTCGACGCCGTCACGGGTGCCATCGACAATCGCACGGTGATCCTGGGTCCCTACGGCGACACAGCGAGGAACAGCGGCTCCCTCTATTTACGCCTCTCCCATAATCTGCCGAACTCCTTAGGGACACTGGTGGTGCGCCAGGACCTGTACGCGCAGAGTTACTTCTACTTTACGAACTTCGCAGAGAGCGTGAACGTGCCTCCCAATGGCGTCGGTCCGCTGGATCCCAACACCAAGATCGGTGGTTACACCCTCCTGAACGCCAGGGTCGAGTGGAACAATATTGCGGGATCACAGGTCCACGCGGCAGCCTATGTGCGAAATATGCTGAACAAGCAATACGAGGTCGGCGGTGTGGGATATGGCGCGGTGGTCGGCACCGATGCGGTGATTCTGGGTGCCCCGCGCATGGCGGCCCTGGAGGTCGGGCTCAAATTCTGAGACCGCGAGCTTTCGAGCTCGGCTCTAGTGAAGATAAGCCGAGAACACGTAGTCATTCTCTTTATTGGGGGTATGGCAGGCGAAACATTGTTTCACCGGGTCGTTGACAATCGGCTTGCTCGGATCCCCGCCTGGCCACGCTTGGAACCCCCAGCCGCCTGTCGACGCGTATTTCTTGGAATCCTTGATCATAACGGTAAGAAACTTGCGACCGCCCTGATGATAAACACCGTCGTCCTGCGAGAACTCCCGGACATCGTCAGCGAAAACCGTGCCCTCTGGGTATGGCGTCGAGCCGCCGCGCTGCAACCGCCCAAAGCCAACCCGGTTCACATAGATCAGGTGGACACCCGTGATGAGCCCGGTCTTGTTCGGCTCTTTCGTTACCAGCATGGAATTGGCCAGGTAGCCATGCTGGAAACCTGCCGGTGTCTTGACCCCACTTTCCGTGCTCGCGAATAGCGTCCCGGCCGCGACCACTGCGGCTACGAGCGCCGCCGGCGCGAAGAGCCGCGTCTTCCAAATATCGAAGGCCTTCATGGGTTCTCCAGTTGCTAGAATCGCCATTCGTGGCTGACATGTTCCTCATCCGGGTACCGATTTGTCGATGACACGTTGGTATCGGTTCACCGAATGACGGCCCGCATTCGCAGGGTCTCAGCAGAAGCGGCATCGCGAGCAGGTTCTGTGTGCATCGATGGATCATCGACACCTGGGTGCAGCGCATGGTGTGCGTCGCCTATGCGCCAGGGTCCGGACCGATTTCCGTGACCCGGGCGTCCACGATGTGGGTGTGTTGGTGAGTGGATAAATGCGGGGGCTGGATTCGTCCGGGCAGGCGCTCTGCGCGCCCAAGCGTAGGCGAGGGCGCCGATCTCAGCGGACGTTCCGTCAAAGGGGTGCATAACGGGTGGCATGTTAAGTCGCCACCCAAACGCCTGTTGCAATGGACCCGGTCGAGAGCGTCGCCCCCATCCTCATCCAAGTGGTGCAATGCCATCTACCTCGAATGCAAGGCCCAAGCGCGCCGCCAATTCAGCTAGGTTCTTATCCGTTGTCCAGAGCCGGGTATCAGCGGTGAGTAACGCGGATGCCAGCAAAGCGACATCGGTGGCGCCGCACCCCGTGTCATAGCACCGCTTGTTTTCGATGAGTGAAAGAATTTCTCGGGCGTGGCGATCACGGCCTGCTGGAGTTTCCTGAGATCTTCGAGGGTGCGCACGAGTGCAAGCGGGGCACCGCAGGCGGGTTCAATAAGCGGCTACCCGCGACGTTGCGGATACGCTGACAGATATCGGTAACTGCCTGCGCGCGCGACGTTCCCTCATACGCAGAAAGGAATGTCATAGAACAAGACAGTCTTAACGACCCCTTCCTTGTAACCACTTTATAACTCACCCGCCGATTTGCGCTGCTTAAAATCCTGCGCTGCAAGAAAAAACAAAGCGCAATTGAGAAGGTCTCCACCTTGAAGTTTCATCACCGGGCCGGCGCACTTAGCCTGCCACTCCTTGTTTCACTTTTCGTGTCTGCCTCCGCCCCGGCTGCCGCCGCGGACAGCGACTCCACAGATTCTGCGGCGCTGCAAGAGGTCACGGTGACCGCTCGGCGCAGAGAGGAGAAAGCCCAGGACGTTCCGATCGCAATCACCGCTTTAAACGGCGAGGCAATCGAGGAACGCCATATCGAAAGCGGGCAGGATCTGAGCGTCACGGTCCCGTCGATGAACGTGTCAACCGGCACGGTGCGGGATGCGGCCAGTTACTCTATACGCGGCCAGGGTGCGACCCTCGGTGCGGGACCGGGTGTTGTCGCCTATTTCGCCGAAGTTCCGCTGCCGCAGGGAAATCTCGGTTCCGTCACCCAGGGCGGTGGCCCGGGTCTGTATTACGACCTCCAGGACATACAGGTGCTTAACGGTCCCCAGGGCACCCTGTTTGGCCGTAACACCACCGGGGGCGCGGTGCTGCTGGAGCCAAGGCGCCCTGACAACGAGTTCGGCGGAAATGTAACGGTTCAGTACGGCGACTACAACGATCGGGAAACCGAGGGTGCGATTAATATTCCCGTGATGCCGGGCATTCTCGCAGTGCGCGTGGCAGGCAATTTTGCCGAGCGCGATGGATTCAGCACGGATGTGAATACTGGCAGGCAGTATGACGACGTGGACTTCGGTGCCGGGCGAATCGGGGTCTTGTTTACTCCGACCGACAGCATCGAGAACTACCTGTTGCTGAATGGGATTTCTTCACATGACCATGGCGGCGCTACAGTACCGACGGCCTTGAATCCGGCAGGCTTGGCATCGACGCTATATCCGGGCGGCGTCTATGCAGCCTACCTTGCCGCGCAGCAGGCACGTGACCCTTGGCAAGTCGCCTTGAGTGCTCCGATCGAGGACCGGGAGCATCTTTACGGGATCACGGACATTTTTCGCATCAAGCTCAACGATGCACTGACGGTCCGCAACATCGCAAGTTATACGCGGTTTCAGTACTTCGCCGATCAGGACGCAGACGGCACGCCGCTGCAAATCCTCGACATCGTGACGCCGGCAAACGACTGGAACACCGATACGGATAACTACACCGAGGAGCTACAGGTTCTAGGGCAATCGCTTGGCAATGACCTGCAGTGGGTTACTGGCATCTACGGAGAGTATGACAAGCCTGTGGGGACGCAGACTCAATGGAGCGACCAGCTGGCGGGTTCTCCCTTCATAAAGCCGGCCACTGCCCTTCAGTCACAGGATTACACGGAGATACGCAATAGTCGGGCGATTTACGCCCAGGCAACCTTCGACTTCGGTTACCTGAGCCAGGCACTCGAGAAACTCAAGTTCACCGGGGGCTACCGGTATACATGGGACAAAAAGCAGGACACAACCGATGCGGCATTGCCGCTGGAGAACTTCGCCTGCACCTCCTTTCCGGGCGCCTTCAGACCCAACTGCACGGTGTCCGCCACGCAACGATCGCAGGCCCCAACCTGGACCGCCGGGCTCGACTACAAACTGACGCAGGACCTACTGCTCTATGGGAAGTACAGCAAGGGATACAAGACCGGCGGCGCCAATCCGACCAGCATCGATCCCACGAAGCTCACCTTTCAGCCCGAGTACGTGGGGGACACGGAAGTCGGAGCGAAGTCGACCTGGCAGGGCCTGGGTCTGCATGGCGTGCTGAACGGGGATTTGTTTTACGATAAGTACTCGAACATCCAACGCACAGGTGCCGTCATTTATGCCGGCAAAACCGGCTCGGCCACGGTCAACGCGGCGAGTGCGACCATTTTCGGCGCCGAGGCGGAAGCGTCCATCTTCATCATCCAGCCCCTAGAACTTGCGGTCACGTATTCGTATCTCGATGCGTACTACAACCAGTTCCAGCTAGGAACAGTAAACCTGACCTCCGAACCTTTCGCATTCGCACCCCGCAATAAGTACAGCCTGGTTGCACGATACACCCAGCCCATATCGAACCAGATCGGGAGCTTGAAAGCCTCCGCGACCTACAGCTATACGGATCGCTGGTATGTCGGAGTCACCTCTATCGATCCGGCGGCCTGGGTGCCGGGTTATGACCTTCTGGATCTGCGCCTTGGCTTAACTGACATTGCAGGGCATGCCCTTGATGTCACCGCGTTCGTCAACAATGTGACCGACAAGGAGTATCGCATCGGCAGTGCGGACTACTACACCACATTGGGCTACGTGCTTAGCGTCTACGGGCCACCACGGATGTACGGCCTTGAGGCAACCTACCATTTTGGAAAAGACTGACCTCGCCGACGTGTTAGCCCCCAGTGATTGGCAGTCGGCATTTCCTGCCCTCAATCCCGTGAATGAATGGAATTTCTATGAACACCCGACAATCGCTACCTCGTATGAGTCGTGGAACCCAACAAAGGGCACTGGCGGGTCTAGCCGCCCTTTGCGCTGCCACCATTTCGGCCGGGTACGCACTCGCCGCGGATCCCTCATTGCTCACCCCGTCAAATCGGATCGTGACGAAGGAGGAGCAGGGCCTGGAACTGCAGGCATTAAAACTCCTGGCCAGTCCCGTCGGACAGCAGGCGCAGGTCCAGATCGGTCGGTACCAGCAGAATTTTGTAGGTGAAACGGACAACGAGGCGGTCTTCCAGGCGGCTTTGAAAACAAATGCCTTCTGCGGTGCCCTGATTGCGGCCAACTCGGACAGCAATCACCCCAAGATCCATGCGCAGGGCGTGCCCGCTCATCGGGTCGGCACGCGAGACATACCGGACTCCGCTTGCGGCATTCCGAACGTCGACACCATCTACCGCTTCATCCCGGTGGACGGAGAGTCGCACTATTTGATTACGGGGCACGTGGCTGCGCATAGGCCCATAGAGAACAACTTCACACTGGCGTCCTACGGGATGACCACCATCGCGAACATCAACGGACGCGATCTGAAGGTGGATCCGGATGGCAGCTTTAAGATTACGATTGACCCCGAGCCTGCGAACGGCCGTCCGAATCATTTGCAGACGCGCCACGACGCCTTTCAGATCTGGATCCGCGACACGCTAGGCGATTGGTCTAAAGAAAAGCCAAATCGTCTGACCATTCAACGTCTGGACCCGAACCCTCCCGTTGAGACGAACTTCGACGGGCAAGTCGCCATGATCGGGCGTTACGCTACTTACGTCATCGCTTCAATGCCCGCGGAAGTTATCAATGGGCCGGCCAATACCTTCAAGCAACCGAAGGTATTGGGCGGTGCCGCAGGTTCGGGTGGCTTTCTCGTCACTCAGGCGTATTCCAATGGACGCTTCCAGCTGGCAGATGATCAGGCGCTCGTTCTGACTTTGAAATTGGGATATGCGGGATATGCCATCGTGCCTGTGACGAATATGTGGGGGACCAACGATGGGGTCGGTCGCCTCACCGGCGCGCTGAACAATTTTCAGGCTGATCGGAATGCGGACGGCACGTATACGTTCGTAATCACCAAGAATGATCCCGGTATCGCTAACTGGGTAGACACCGGAGGTCTGAATCAGGGCACGGTAGTGCTTCGTTGGGCGGCCTTCCCAGCCGGAGATCTGTCCAAGCTGCCGCCGCCTGCGGTGCAAAGTTCCGTCGTCAAGGTGAGCGAACTGAATGCCTTGCTGCCAAACGTACGCCATGTGAACTCGGCGCAGCGGCAGCAGGAACGGGCCGCACACAGGCAGGCTCTGTATAGAAGGCTGAACGATGACTGAGGGGTCGGTCGACGCCTGGGTTCCGGCGACTGGCCTCTCCCGCTCGTCTGGGGTTCGCGGGGCGCGATGATTGGCTGACACCGCGAAGCAGATCGAGACGAAGCACAAGGTGCGGGGAATAGGTTGCGAGGGCAGGGGTCGTTCGGCAATGAGTTTACCGCAGTAGATACGCGGTCCCACTCAACCCCTCGTCGAGTCCGAGATCGGATCACCGACCTCACGCAGACCGGCGCCTTTGCGACCTGGCTCGCCCCGCTGCGAGAGGTGGAATGGGTCGTCTATGCCTAGCGCCCCATTCGCAGGAGCTCAGGCCGTACTGGCCTATCTACGCTTACCCGGTCGTTTGCGCGAAGGCTTCTTAAGGCGAGAAGATCCGCGCGTTCGAACCGGTTTCTTATCAGGTTTTGGCCGCTCTTTCGCGACAGCTGCCGGGTGCCGTGTTACGGCTCGCTGAATGACCTTGGTTAGTCGTCGGCGGTAATCCTCCGTTTCCTGCTGGGCGACGGCAAGCCGCGATTCCAGCGTTGCGACCGTTACATCGCGCTTGGTCAGCATCGACAGCGCGGCCCGCAGGTGATCTTCCAGCTCCTTCACGGTGCGCTCGCGAGAACGCAGCAGCTCGTCCAATTCGATTTCGCGCTGCGAAAGCGTGTGCTGGCGTAACTCCAGCTGACTTTTCAGCCGTGACAGCTGCCCTTCGGCCTCGGTACTGGTGGCCTGGGCGGCGTCGACGGCGACCGACAGCGCGCGTTGCCACAACCCTTCGGCTAGATCGGCGACGGCTGCGGGGAGGCGACGCAACGAGGCGGGCCCTTCGGCGACTTCATTACCCAGATTGCGCCAGTAGCGATTCAAGCCATCGAGGATCGTGCGCGGAGATCCGCCGCCTAGGGCGGTGCGGACGTTTTCAATCGTCGGCCGGGCGCCGGTCCGCAGGACATCCGTGGCGGCGCGCTCGATCTGCGCGTAGGTGACCGCGTCACGGCGCTGGCGGCTTTGCCCGTATGCAACTGGCTCGGACATGCACAAATACTACCCTATGATAGTGATAGTATTCTAGTATTTAAAAGGACTGATAATTGAACTTATCGGCACTTAACAGTATGTGATA
>Ga0210388_10001060_pt1 | contig 21871 bp, 18 predicted proteins | sample IncBWC19OmetaG_FD_155485 | JGI IMG/M metagenome (GOLD analysis project Ga0210388, IMG submission 155485) | Forest soil microbial communities from Barre Woods Harvard Forest LTER site, Petersham, Massachusetts, United States - Inc-BW-C-19-O ... | reverse complement strand
TGGATCGCAGTGTGAGCGAGCCGTCCTCGTTTAGCTTTTGATGACAAGCCCAGCGGACAGGATAGCGCACTCCCTTCACCTCTATCTCAGCTCTAAGTTTTAGTCCTTTCCAATCCGTGACATTCGGAAGCACGAACTGGGCCTGCCGAATCTTGCCCGGTAGCGGGTAACCGGCGTCCAGGCAACCGCTCTGGAGCATCTTTCCGTCTTGGCTCTCCACGGTTACCCTCAATATCCCCGGCACACCCGCGATGCCGTCATTCGCGAAGCCTATAATTAACCCCGTGTAGCCATCGTCCTTGTAACTCCAGATGAATGACGGCCGCACGCGATAGCCGATTCGGCGACTGATGCGGTCGAACGCCGCCGGATAAGCCTGGTAGTAGCTCATCAGATTCTTTGCGTTGATCTGGTGAAAGTTCCAGAGCGACCAGTAATTCGCACCGATATCCATCACATGAGCGATCATGTTCTCGGCCGGGGATATTCCTTCATAGGCGACGCCTGCATCGGGAGGTTTCCCCGGAAGTCCCTGCTCGAGCAAGGCCGCAATCCAGGGCGGACGATTGCTGAGCGCTTCAATCTGCTCGTTCTCAATAAAAATGGTATCGCTCCGAATCCAATTGTTGCTGCGGACGGTGCGATCTAATAGTTCTGAATTACCAACTCGGCTGAAGTCCGGCTGCGTATTGGTCAGCAGAGGAGTCTTCGAAAAGTGCTCGAGCTGGACTTCTAGCATACTCGTCCAGGTGCGCTCGGCTGTCTGATAGTTGGGGAAAGGATTGTTGCCAAATGGCCAGGTGTGCCCTTCCCCCCAAAAACCGTACATGAAGGTATCCATATATTCGATGAGCGGATTGCCATTGAATTCCGCTGCCAACAAGCCAACCAGTTCTTTGAATGCCTGCTGAAAAAAAGGATCGTCATATCTGGGCTGATACCGCGAGTGCGGGTTCTGTAGGTATCTTTTTGCCGAAGCGCTGTTTTCCTGATCGGTAAGCACCAGGTCGACTTTGGGCACTTTGTCGAGAACGAAATCCGGGAGGGCCGCTTCGTGCGTGTAGTCTGGAGCGCACATCTGAACTCGGAATCCGATTCGCTTGTTATTCGTCTTCGCCAATGCAAAGACGAGCTTCAGGTAGTCGGGGAACTCCAGGCGCCCTGGCCGTGGCTGTATTTCCCTCCATGTCGGACGCACATAAAGCTGCTGGCCCAGCGGAAATTTAACCAGGTCTTCGATCGCCCGAGGAATGTTGTCGGACTTTATCTCCTCCGTGCCACTGTCTGCCGTGATATAGGTGACCAGTCCCATGCCGTAGTTGGGCACGACGTCTTCCGAAGGCGTAGTGGTCATCACCACGTCGTCAGTGGGAATGACAGCATCTGGCGGGTATTGAGGGAACGGACCCTGATTGAGTCGATCGGCCACGCGGGGACCGGAGCCGAAGTCGTAGTCTCCCCAGTTGTGGGCAGGAACGTTCGCCCGCACTCCACCCATAGCCAGCTCTGCGGCTACGCCAACGACAGCAGTACTTTTTATAAAATCTCTACGCCTCATAGGAATCCCTCTCCCCCAACCATGCAGACAATATCATCCCCACCCAGTAAGCCACATTCGAGAAATCCACAACCCGTTCCACAGTCCAGATTCTGATTCATCGGGTGGCTGGACATTCTGCCCAGGCCCACCATCTGCAAAACATTTCGAGGGCTAGAAGTACGTGTGGCAAATTCGCGATTATTCGTAACGAAGAGCGACGATGGGATCAACGCGCATAGCACGGCGTGCAGGAACGTAGCACGCAGCGAGCGACACTGCGACAAGAAGTGTGAGCACGGAGAGGAAGATAAGCGGGTCAGTGGCACTCACACCGTAGATCATTGTCGAAATGAATCTGGTCGTGAGTAGCGCGAAGAGAATGCCAAGCGCTGCGCCAGCGAGTACGAGCTTCAGTCCTTCTCCCAAGATAAGGCGCAGAACATCGCCGGGACGCGCTCCAAGCGCCATGCGCACACCTATTTCGCGCGTGCGCTGTGAGACGGCGTAGGAAATAACTCCGTAGATCCCCACAGTTGCCAGAGTTAGAGCCAGCGCGGCGAAAAGACTCAGCAAAAACATCATGAAATTGCGAAGGGCGAACGAATGAGAGAGCACCTGGTCCATGGTGCGGATTGCGCCTGTCGGGACGATGGGATCGACGGCGGCGACCGCGTCACGTACCGAGCGGCCCAGGCTTAGCGGATCAACGTTGGCGCGCAGGATAACGCTCCGCGGAAACCAGCCTTCAAAGAGCGCGGACGTTTCGTAAGACGCTTGCGCCGAAGGAATAAAGGTTGTGGGAGGAGGCGGCTGATCGAGGTAGGACTTGACGTCGCCGACGACGCCCACGATTTCGCAGGACCTTTTGCCCAGCAAGATGTGTTCGCCGACCGGGCTGCGGGTTGGGAAGTGTTCTCGGACGAAGGCCTGATTAACGATCACTACTTTGTTGGCGTTCTCGGAGTCTGCCTCGGAAAAGACGCGGCCCTGGCGGAGCGGAATGCCCATGGCGCGGAAAAAACCGGGAGTGATTTCCCGATAGTCCGTGCTGTCCCAGTCCGTGGACCCAGGCATACGCACGCCATTATTTCCACCACGTTCGAGCGGCAGGCCTGCAGCAATAATCGCGGCGGCATCTACTCCGGGCAGAGATTCAAGCTTCTGAACCAACGCACGGTTGAAACTTTCGATCTTCGCGGTGGAATCGTACTTCGACCCAATCAGCCAGAACTGCACAGAAAGCATGCGATGAGGATTGAAGCCGGGATCGGTGTGCAGCAGTTTTGAAAATGTGGCGATCATCAGGCCCGCGCCGGTGAGCAGAACCAGAGAGATCGCGAACTCGCCAACGATGAGCACCTTTCGGAGCAGCGCGCGGCCACGAGCAGCACTGGCGCGGCCAGCGCCTTCTTTGAGCGCTTCGTTGATGCCGGCTTTGCTAGCTTCGAGAGCTGGAGCGAGACCAAAGAGAACTCCCGTCAGGAGCGAGACGAGAAACGTGAAGGCGAAAACCCAGCCGTCCAGATGCACATCGGAAGCACGCGGCAATTCCGCGGGCGCGACAGCGAGCAACGAACCGAGGCCGAGGTCTGCGACCAGAAGGCCGACGGCCCCTCCAGCGAGCGCGATGAGCATGCTCTCTGTCAACAACTGCTGAAACAAACGCCAGCGGGATGCACCCATGGCGATGCGGACGGCGATTTCTCGACCACGCAAACCGCTGCGCGCGAGAAACAAGTTGGCCACATTGACACAGGCAATGAGCAGCACAAATCCGATGGCGCCGAGCAATACGAGAAGATAGGGGCGCACATCGAGGCCGATCATTTTTTGGTACGGCGCGAAGCTAATGACGAGTTCTTTGCCGACAACGCCGGGAAACTCGCGGCGAAAATCCTGGGTAACAATTTCCATCTGGGCCTGGAGTTGGGCGGCGGTGATGCCAGGCTTGAGACGAGCGAGGACGTCGATGTTTTCTCCGCTTCCGACAGTGTTGGCAACGAGCGCAAGAGGAGTCCACACGTCCGCTGTTCCACTATTTGGAAAATCAGGAGCGACCGCGACCGGGGAAAAGCTGCGCGGCATTACGCCGATAAGCCTATAGGGATCACCGTTCAGTAGAATTTTCTGGCCGATCTGTGAGGGATCAGCTCCGAAGCGTCGGCTCCACAGACCATAGCTGATGATAGCGACGTGCTGGCCCCCTGCCCTGCCATCTTCTTCCGTAAAATCGCGACCGAACAGAGGCTGGATGCCGAGCACGCTGAAGTAGCGCGACGAGACGGGCGCGCCGCGCAGATGCTCGGCGCCCGTTCCGGTGGTGAGGTTATAGCCTGCGGAGGTGTACGCGGCCATGTATTCGAAGGGCTTGCTGTAGTCCTGGAGGCGCTTCCACTCGCGAGAGTCGAGACTCATTTCGTCGGTGGCCTGCTTGTAGGACTCGGCGAGTTGGACGATGCGATCCGGCTCTGGAAATGGGAGCGGGCGGAGGAGGACGCCGTAGACGACGGTGAAGATCGCTGTGTTTGCACCGATGCCGAGAGCAAGGGTGAGTACGGCGACAAGCGTGAAAGCTGGGGATTTAGTCAAGACGCGGAGGCCGTATCGAAGGTCTTGCCACAGGGTCGTCATGCTCATGCAACACCTCGCGGAAGATGCGGGCTGCCCGGGCTAATGTCCGGGGCGTGCGCCGACCGATTCTTGCACAGTAAACGGGGAGTGGTTGGGAATTGTTTCAAGCCCCTACCCCCGGGTGTACGCGAGTTATGAAGTAAATGCATGAAGGGAAAGGAATTGCGGGCGTTCCTGCGTGTAGCGGAAGGCGCGCAGGATGAGAAGCGCGCGCAACCCGCAAGCGAGCGTGCCCCACCCCCGGTGTTTTTTGTAACCGTTGCTGATAAAGGACTTATGCTTGACGAAGCTTGCAAGGGTGACGAGTGAAGAACTTCCCGAGATTGTGGACGGGATGAAACTCAAAAATCGAAACTCAAAAATAGGTCTGATAGGGAGCCCTCCCCATGCGTGACGGAAAGTGTGCGCAAGCGATTGAGCGGATAGGGGTTGGGGGCGATCCTGTGTGCCAGAGGAGGATATAACGAAGTATGGACGCAAAGAACTGACGTAACGAAGGCAGAAGGTCGGATAAAAAACCGTCGGAAGCGATGGAGAATCAGGAGTTTGCGGACGCGAGAGGAGTGGAAAGGGTAATTTCGACGTAATCGTGGGTGTGAATACCATGTATCGCCTCTATTGTCAATATAAATATATACTTTATGCATATCAATCCAGGGTCGGGAGTTAGCGGCTGGAGGTTAGAGTGAAATTCATTGAAGCGTGGCTCTAGTATCTTGCGAAAAAGTCAGAACCCGTACCCCGAGAATCGCAGGGGTGGGGCACTGCGATCAACCGTGTTCCGCCGGCCAAAAATACTTCAGGGGCGATCTGCATTCCCAGGAGGCTCGGTGAGGGGAACGTCGACTGTGATTGGAATATGATCCGACAGTGAATCGTCAGGAGCCTCATTCACTTCCTGAAGTGTTCGGCCAAAATTCGGGGAAAATTTGTAGGCTCCGCCCGGCTTGGAAGAGTCGGTGGCATAGCCTTTGACAAAAAACCAGTCAAGCTTGTACTCACCGAAGAGCCCGCCGTAAGTGCGCGCCAGAGCGAATGTGTACCGAAAACCTTTGGTGGCGCGCTGATTTGAATCGCTTAAGGTCCCGCCTCTGTTATCCGTACTGCGTGCATCTTCGCCGCGGAAGTCAAACGTATTGCCGTCATCGAAACGAAAATTATTTAGATCGCCAAAAAGTTTTGCCTCTTTTTTGCGCGAAAACAATGGTAAGTCAAAACCCGTAGGATCATTCTTGTTTCGCATCAGGTTCACAGGCATGAGCAGGATAGTGGGAGCTCCGGTTGACCACCTGATCGCAGATACCGCCCACTTATCGGGGTCTTTCAGGCGGTTGGTGATGACTTTCGAGGCTGAAGTCGGCGAAGTGTCGGACCCGGAGGTATTTAAATCGCCCGCGAGAATCACAGGATTTTTCTCCGCTTTTATCCAGCCGAGGATCGCAGCCATTTGTTTTCTGCGGCATTCCGGAATGCACTTCGTCTCCAGGTGCGGCGCGACCACGGTTATCGCTCCCGTCGGAGAATCCGGTACTGCGAGTTCCACGAAGAGCGCCGTTCGACCGCCTCGACGAACCTCACGTGCGATTCGCTCCATGAAGACAAGATTAGCGCTCGCTCGCTTGCCCGATTCGAGCTTGGAGATAGCCTTCTTTTCACCAAGGAACCAATCGTAACAAACTGGGAGAGAACGGATGGTCGCCTTGCGGATTGGATACCGGCTCAAAACCGCGGTTCCATGCAAGCCAAGGTATCGACTCTTGTCCGGCTCGAAGGACTTCTGTATGTCCGCTTGTGCATCCTTGTCGCTCATCTTTACTTGTTCGAGGCCCAAATTCAGCGGATCGATCTCCAGGAACTCGACGGCGTAGGCGTAGTTCATGCGAAGCGCTTGCGCGAGTTCGCGACCAACGTCGCGATAATCCGTGCGCGTAACTCCGTTATCCACTTCGTTGAAGATGAAGAGGTCGGTAGGTTTCAGGATGTCCAGTTGACTCTTGACGACGGCAAGCGCATCGGCCGTGAGCGGCTTTGATTTGGCGTCCTTCTTCTGTTGAATGTAGGCTTCAAATTTATCCGGCTCGGCGAGACTGGTCCGAATCCCGTCAAACTGAATTCCTCTTTCGATGTTCCACATCGTCGCGCGCAGAAAGGGACCGAGGGCTTGAGAGGATGGACGATTGGGCTTGGCCCCGGAGTAAAACGCCTCATTGCTGAGAAACGGAGTGTGCAGAAGCTGTTCCAGACGAGCGGCGAGCTGCGGACTGGGATCGTCCGTCTTTTCCAGTTGGACTAACTCGTCGAATGTCAGCAGTTTAGGCGCGGATTGACGGACGTACTCTGCCTTCTTCCCGGGCGTTTGGCCCAAAGTGGCCACACTCGCGATGAGCAGCAGAAAACCGGCGGTCCATCCAAGCATGTAGATATGCCTGGAGAGTGAAGGCGTTCTCACCGTCCCCGCGATTTTCATTTTCAACTCTTCTGGCGAATCGTAGGGATTCATGTATATCCGACCCCCAATTGAGATTTTTCTAGCAATCACAACAGTTCAGTCGGCTCGCTTCAGCATGCCATTTCTGAAATTCCCGACGCTTGAGCTCGCACGACTTACCAGGAGTTGGCCGGATTCCCATAGTGAAGGGCTTGTTTCTTTCGATCTGCTAGGCAGTGACCCCTGCCAGACGGAACTGCGAACAACGGGGAGCTTATTGAGGCCAAGGGGGCCCGCCATCTGTCAAAAGTGACAGGTAGCGATGCAAATCATGTGGGTCTGGCGAGATGGCTTGCGAATCACGGCGTATTCGGTAGGGTCAGGAGTTAGAGGTGAAATTCGGTGATGCTTGGCTCGAGGGTACCACGGAAAAGTCAAAACCCGCACCCTGAAAATCGCAGGGATGCGGCACCCCCGATCCGCTGTGTTTCAGCCGTCGGGAGTTGAACAGGCGATTTATGGAAGGAAAATCGTTCCTTTTTTTAAACTCAAAACCGCAACGACAATAACGACGATTAGAGCTGGCACAACCTTTAGGAGTTTCACGGGGAGACGGTATCGCTGACGGGAAATCGTGTCTGTTCAAAATTGCACACCCGCGAGACTTTCCATTTCCTGGCGGCCGGAGCCCCGATCCCGAGTTTCCGATAACGCGACTTGCCGAGAGTTAGCCGCGTGCCCAGAGGCGCTGTCGCTAATCGGCGAGCCAGACCATTTAGGCTTTAGGGCCTCTGCGAGTAGATTTCGACATTAGTGTTGCGTCGATCCATTGAGACCACCAACTTACCAGGCATGGAAGCAGGTTATCGGCACCAACTTGACCTGTCGACAGTTCCCAAGCGGTGTACAATGCCAGCTGCTCGGCACGCAAAAAATGGACTCAAGCCCCATGTATTTCAGAACCTCGCCCCTTCGGGGCACCTCCTTCCGAGAGCCGGCGCGATGACTTTTCCCCGGACTAAAAAACCGCTTCGATCCGCTAAAGCGGGCCTGCGTAAGTTGATCGAGGGAAACGATCGATTCGTGAGAGGCCAAGCCCGTTTCCCTACCGTATGCAAGGAAGTGCTTGCTCACTTGGCAAAAGGACAGCAGCCATATGCAACGATCCTCGGCTGCAGTGACTCCCGAGTCCCGCCGGAATTGATTTTTGATGCCGAGTTTGGAGAGTTATTTATCGTGCGCGTCGCTGGGAACGTGATCTCGCCCGAAGTGATGGGTAGTCTGCAATATGCTGGCACGCATCTTCACACACCTCTTTTCGTTGTACTCGGTCACGAGGGATGCGGTGCAGTGAAAGCCGCGCTGGAATTCAAATATCACCGCGTCAAGCAGCGTTCCCGCATTCAAATTCTGGTGGAGAATATTGCACCCGGCCTGCCCGACTCTGACCCGCGATTGCCGAAGGATGAGCTAATGGCTGCAGCGGTTGAGGCGAACGTGCGTTGGTCAATGCACCAGCTGCAGCAGACCCCCGAGGGCAAGAAAGCGGTGAAACGTGGCACCCAATTGGTCGGCGCAATCTACGAGATCGGCTCAGGACGTGTCCGCTTCCTGTTTTGATGCTTCGCAACAAATCGGCGCGGAACGCTCTACCCCATCTTATTAAGTAATATTCTGAAATTAAATCCTCAGCTAAATCGAGTCGAGCCTCAGCACTTGCCCGGTAGGCGACTAATCGGGACTTGACCGCCTAAATCGTGATGAGTGCGATGGCGATTTTCCGACAGTTATCGCGCTATGATTGCGTTTCACTATTCCTATGGCACATTCAGAACTAGGCACCTTATTCGACACGCTCCTTCCATTTGCCCAGGCGATGTTGCGCGAGCACGGCGAGTTCTACCCTTTCGGGGCGATCATGACCTCACGCGGTGAAATCCGCCATGTCGGGGCAAAGATGGAAGATGAAGACCATCCACCGTCGCAACCCCTCATCGATCTATTAACTGAGACCTTCAAGAAGCAAGCGACGAAGGGAGAATTGCGTGCCGCTGGAATCTGCTACGACGTCCTAACGGTGCCACCAGGAGGACATCAGAAGCGGGATGCCGTTTGTTGCTGTCTTGAACATTATTCGGGAGAAACGGTGAACGTGTTCGTTCCTTACGTCAAAGCAGCAGACGGTGAAATCCAGTATGGTGAATCCTTTGCCACGACGCGAACGGCACAGTTTTTCTGCGAATTGCCAAGCTGTTGACTAAATGTGCCGCCAATCGTACATGCAGGTACTGGGCCAAACTTTTCCGGTTATCCTCCTGCGAAGCATTTTGCACAGTGTTTGGAGGAAGAAGGACTGATGCTTTTTCCCAATGATGCGAACGGGGATGTGCTTCGGCGCATGGAAGCAGCGGGAGATGATCTGACTCGACCGCGAAACATTGACTTCGCGGTCATTTTCGCCAACGAAAGCTTGGCTGAGAAGTTTGCAGAGCATTTTCGTGAATTAGGCCACGAGGTTTCGGTGAAGAAAGATGAAACGGACCAAAACCTTCCGTGGGATGTAATTGTGGTCCAACACATGGTTCCATCTCACGAGGGGATCACTAACTTTGAAAGCCTGCTGCAATCTGTTGCGGATCGTTGGAGGGGGCAAAACGATGGCTGGGGCTGTTTTTCTTGACCCTCTTAGAGCCTCAAGTCCCGATTAAGCCGTTACCGGAAAAGTGATACTCGAATCAACTTATCCGATTGTGTCAGCCCTCACCATACCGAACCACTCTAGGACCTTGGAGAGCAAGCCCACTTCAGCGTAGTATCGTGCTTCGGAAGCCACCGGGAGGAAATAGCTCATGATCTCTCGTTCCACTTGCAAAGGTTTCGTTTTTTTCCTCGCCTGCGCGTTGATACCCGCCCTTTTACACGCCCAATCTTCCACGCATCCGCATTGGAGTTATGAAGGGAAGGAAGATCCCAAGCATTGGGGCGAACTCGACCCCGCTTACGCCGCTTGCTCCAGCGGCCATACTCAATCACCGATTAATATTGTCAACGCCAAGCAAGCCGATCTTCCTCCGCTGCAATTTCGTTACAACGCTGTGCCGCTCAGCATCGTCGATAATGGCCACACGATTATGGTGAACTATGCTCCAGGCAGCACGTTGACCGTCGGCGACAAGGTTTACACTCTCCAACAATTTCATTTCCATCATCCGAGTGAAGAGCACGTCAACGGGAAAAAATACGATCTAGTCGCCCACCTTGTCCACGCGGATGCAGATGGGCACATTGCGGTCGTTGCTATACTTTTCAAAAGAGATTCGACCCCCACCCCGCTCTTCGATACTCTCTGGAAGTATCTTTCCGCGGAAAAAGAGAAAGTCGTCGAAGTCTCTTCCGTTACCATCAACGCAAAGGATCTTCTCCCGCCCACTACCGGCTACTATACGTTCGCCGGTTCTCTCACCACTCCTCCGTGTACTGAGGGAGTCACCTGGTATGTGCTCAAAACTGCAGTCGATATCTCCGGTCCCGAACTGGAAGTCTTCGCCAGAATATACAAGGACGATAATCGCCCCATTCAGCCAACCAATCACCGGGCAGTTCTCGAATCTAAGTAGGGTCCGGTTTTTACGAACTGCGCTATAACCTCTCTCCGCCGACACTGAGCTTCGAAAGTCATACAACTCCTGGGAAACGCTGCGGGTTCAAGAAGTGCTCTCGGATCAATGGGCCGCCACCCGCCAGAATCGTACTATTCGGAGGCTTTACGGCGTGGCTTCTGTTTTTTTGAGATGGATCGAATGACCAGCTTGCCTTTGCCGCTTCCAGGCAACGGCCTTTCCGCCTGCGCGATGGCAGCAGCGATAAGTTCCTCAACCTCCGGACGCGCCAGCGTCGCCGCGGACTCGAGCCTGATAAAACGGTTTTGGCTGCCGCTGCCTGAAAGCAACTTATGAGGATCGGGGAGCGTGGCTCCGTAGTAGAACGACAGCCCAATTCCATTCGCGGCGGCGGCAATGGACAAGATGCAATCCGACGGTCGCTCGGTCGAGCAGTACCCAATCACGAAAAAATTATAGTTGTCGTAAACCAGTTCATTGGCAGTGGGCAGACGCTTACGCAACACTTTGCGCACGGAACGGATCAATGCTGCGTTCTTCGAGTCAAATTTCTTGATAAAGCCAGCAAGTTGCTGCTCGGCTGTCCCGTCAGCTTGCGAAGCAATTCGTTTGGTCGTGTTCATGGACAGTGCATCCGCCTTCTTGTGCCAAGTTGACGGTGAGTATAGCGCCGGTGATAGCCTTCTGGCGATTTTTCAGCTCGGGACGATTCACGGGCAAACAAGAAGAATTTCCAAGGTAAGAATCGCCGACGATCCGCCCAGAAGGCTTGTTGCCTCCCGTCTCCGCCGCAGGAGCCAAGACAGTCGCGGTTCAGCGCACGGATTAATAATTAGGCGCTGCGTGCTATAAAAGACGGATGCGCCGACAAGATTATGCGCCTCGACCCGCGCACTTAAAATGGCTCCTTGATTCTGACCCGGCTATCCGCTGGCAGGTCATGAGGGATCTCACCGATGAAGTCCCCGAGACGATTGCGGCCGAGCGGTCGCGCGTTGCAACTGAAGGCTGGGGAGCCGAACTTCTTGCGCGTCAATCTCCTGCCGGGCACTGGGGTGTCGGGCCGAAGTGGGACCTTATTACCTTGTACAGTCTCGTCGCCTTGATGGACCTCGGTCTCGACCCCGCCTGCAAGCAGGCTCGCAAAATGATCGATCGCGTCGACAGGCGCCTCGTTTTTAAGTGGCTCAACAAGAGGCCTTACCTTCATGGCGAAACGGAGCCGTGCATCAATGGCAGAATTCTCGGCATCGGCGCGTATTTCAAGGAGCCGAACGACGCACTGGCCAAACAGATCCTTAGCGAGCAGCTCGAAGATGGCGGGTGGAACTGCGAAGCATGGCCTTTCTTGTCGCCGAAACGCCCGCCTAGCCGGCGCTCTTCGTTTCACACCACCATCTGTGTGCTCGAAGGACTGCTTGAATACGAACGGGCAGGGCGCAAATCGGCGGCCGTCACCAAGGCTCGCAAGCGCGGCGAAAACTATTTGCTAGAGCGCCGCCTGTTCCGCTCGCTGCGAACCGGCAGAGTGATTGATCAACGCTGGCTGCGCTTTTCTTTCCCCACGTTTTGGCTCTACGACGTCTTGCGCGGGCTCGACTACCTGCGAAATGCAGGAATCAAGCCGGATAGACGCATCGACGAGGCCATCAAGATCGTGATGCAGCGGCGGCATCAGAACGGGCGCTGGCCGCTGAACCTCGTTCATCCCGAACACATTCCGTTGAAGATGGAGACCGCGGTTGGCAGCGCAAGCCGCTGGAATACGCTGCGCGCGCTCCGAGTCCTGCGTTGGTATAACGACTCAACGAAGTAGTTGCGACTACTGCTATTGGCCAGCGGGCTTTTTGTCTGGCGGCGGAGGCGGTGGTGGTGGTGGCGCGAATTTGGCGTCGTCAACCGGCACATTCTGCTGGACTTGGTCGATCTGAATGGTGAAGCGGTTGCCGGGGCGAGCGAGCGTCCAGCGGTAAGGGATTTTCACGCCGTCGGCGTCGCGGTAATCGGCGTAATCAATTTGCGTGGGCATACGGCCGAGGGCGGTCTCGGAGTAGCGGACGAGGCGAAGCAGGAGGCCGGATTGTTGATCGAGATAGAGGCGCAGGGGCGGCTGGCCTTCGTTGCGTCCCACGACAAGATAGGTGTCGTGGCCGTCGATTTTTTCGCCGGGGACAACTGTGAATTTCTGGAAGAGCGTTTTGACGTGGGAAGCGAAATAAAAATCGGAGTCGATGCGCGCGGCGTCATTTTCGGCGGCGGACATCATGTGGGGATGACCGGCATTGCTGAGCCAACCCTGTTTGCCGTCGAAAGCCGTGATGCTCTCGCCGTTGGGCATGTGCATGATGGAGATGCGCTTGTCGGCAGCTTTTGCGTAGACCTCGATGGGGACTTGATGGCCGCCGGCGTCGATCTTGCCGGTTTCGACGCGGCTCGTAATCTTTTGCAGGGCTGCTTGGCCGCCGACCGCGGTCAGATACTTATCGAGTAGTTGGTCGGCGGGCGGGAGGACAGGTTTCGCATCGCCGGGCTTTGCAGGTGCTGGCTCCGGCTTTTCGTCGCCGGTGGCAACGAGGGGAATGGCGACAGGATCGGCAGCGCCGCGATGGCAAGAATAACAGGTCACTTCGCGGTGGCCTTCGAAATTGTCTTTGTTGATGGCGAACATCATCTCCATCATTTTGCGCGCGGTGACTTTCGTCTTTTTGTCATCCTTCTCGAAATCCAGTCCTTTATCGCCGCGGACGTGGCAGTACTCGCACTCGACGCCGAGAGAGGCGGTGATGAATTGCATCGACGGAAATATCTGGTCGGCGGGAACACCTTTTAGAACTTTGATGTTCTTGAATTGATCTTCGGCGAGTTTGGGCGCGGCGGAGGATTGCGGAGCGCCGGATTGTGCTTTTGCACCAGCAATTGCCAAGCCGGTGCTTAACGCCAATGCGCACACTACGAATGTTGTATTGCGTCGGTTCAGACTCATCCCAGCCCCCCAGACGATAATTTTGCGGAGGAAAGTGTAGCAGAAAGTAGAGGCGGTCATCCGCAGAAGGATGGCCCCACCCAAATAGAGCAGATTAGGTGGAGAGGTCTCCGCGTTTGGCGAGAGCGCGGATACGATCGCCAGCCCGGAAAGCAAGCGCTTCGATCGTCATGGTGGGCTGGCCGCGGCCGCTGGTGACGAGGCTGCTGCCGTCGCAGAGAAAAAGATTTTTTACGTCGTGGGTTTGGTGATCAGAATTGATGACGGAAGTTTTCGGGTCATTGCCCATGCGGCAGGTGCCGAGCAGGTGGACGGAGAATTCCTGTTCGCCCGCGGGGAACGACCATTGTTTTTGGGCGCCGGCGGCTTGGAGAAGTTCTCCCGCGCGGGCATTCAGCCAATTGCTCAGCTTAACGTCGTCGGGATGATCCTTATAGGTCATGCGCAGCGCCGGAAGTCCCCAGGCGTCTTTCACTTCGGGGTCGAGCGAGAAACTATTGTTCTCGACAGGCAGCGAAGTGCCGTGGCAAAGGATTTCGACGGTGCGAGTGAAGTTGTTGCTGAGCAGTTCTTTGAAACCTTTGCCCCAGCGCGGAGTGCCGGGTGGAAGGCCGCCCAAGGCGAAGCTGATGGGCGTCTGATCGAAGCGCGCGTCGAGACCACCGCCCCCGTGGAAGTCGACTTTGTCGGGGTCGAGCTCGTAAAAATCATGGAGGATGCGGCTGACGGCAAAACCTTTGTAGTCGTTCAGCGGATGTTCGAAAACGCCGACGGAAAGCGCGCCGCTGTTGAACATCAGATTTTTGCCGACAATACCGCTGCTGTTGGCGAGGCCGTCAGGAAATTGCTTGTTGGCGGAAAGCAGAAGGAGTCGCGGCGTTTCCGCGCCGTTCGCGCATACGACGACGGCTTTCGCTTTTTGGCGCTGTATGTTGCGCTGAGCGTCGAAGTATACGGCGCCGGTGGCGCGGCCGCTAGCGTCAAGCTCGATGCGGTGCACGTAGGAATTAGGGCGGATCTCGCAGCGGCCAGTTTTTTCCGCCATGGGGATAGCGGCGGCGAGTGAGCTGGACTTCGCGCCGACCTCGCAGGCGAAACCGAGACAGAAGCCGCAATTGATGCACGCGCTGCGTCCGGGACGCGGTTGCGAAAGAATCGCCATCGGAGCGGGAAATGGATTCCAGCCGAGTTTGCGAGCGGCGCGTTCGAAAATCACTCCGCCCGATTTCACAGGCAACGGAGGCATCGGATACGGCTTGGAACGCGGTGGATCAAACGGACTGGCGTTGGCCAGGCCGGAGACGCCGATCTCCCACTCGACTTTGGTGTAGTAAGGCTCGAGGTCGGCATACGTGATCGGCCAGTCCGCCAAATTCGCGCCAGCCACCGCGCCGACTTTACTGCGCTCGTGGAAATCGATTTCGTGGAAGCGCCAGAAATTTGCGGTGAAGTGCGTGCTTGTGCCGCCGACGAGGCGGCCGTAGGCAACGGCACGCTGGCGCTTGGCTTTTTCGTCGGGCGTTTTGCGGAACGTGTTGGGCTGAAGGTCGGGATGATTGGTCAACAGGTCCTGGTTCAAAACTTTAATTTCGTCGTGAACAAAATCCTTCTCGGTGAGGTACGGGCCCTGCTCCAGGACTACGACGCGAAATCCGTTCTCAGATAGCTCTTTGGCGATAATGCCGCCAGCCGCGCCGGAACCGATGACGACGAAGTCGACTTCGTCAGTCGTTTTATATTTGGGCTGATCGAGCGTCATGTTTTGGTTTTGTCCGCGCTGACCGGACTCGGCTGCCAGCCTGGGTAGTCCTTGTCGTAATAACCAAACGGCGGCTGAAACATGTGCTCGTTCTCGCGACCGATCACTTTCCAGCCGGCGCCATCGCGATTGCCACGTTTATCGGATTCGGGATCAATCAGAAACCCAGAGACGGTGTGAACGCGGAGAGTTTCGAAGAAGGATTGTGCGCCAGGAATCGGACGGAATGGGCGTCTTCCTTCGCCGCCGGATTGCGCCTCCAAAGATTCCAAGATCTGGTCCTGCTGCTCGGGGGTGGCCGCGGAAAATTTGGTCACGCCTGGAAACATTTCGTGCGCTCGAGCCTGCAATGCCAGCAAGCCTTCGGCGTATTCCTTCTGGTTGTCTTTTGCAAAAGTGATGAGTGCGCGGTCGATGAAAAATACGACGCCGGCTTCATGTGCACCGGGAGTATCCGTTGTGGGAATGATGCGAGCGGTGATGGCGTCGATCTCGACCGCTTGTTCAGCAGAAAGATATTCAAACTTAGCAGCTTCGGGCGATTTCACAGCCTGGTGCGCATGGCTAGCAGCAGAAAGCATGGCTGGCCAGTGCGTGGATATCCAGACAGCCGAAATCCCGCTTAAACCATGAGACAAAAATCCGCGGCGTGAGAGATTATTTTCCATAAACTCGCGTGTTCTGCGCGAAAGAAGTAAAGTGAATGTATGCTGTGAGCCAGACAGGGTCAAGCAGAAACCGGCTTAGCTCGCGAAGTTTTTCAGTCCGATTTGGCACTCTCGTTTGCGGACTGCCGCGACCCTAGTGTACGATTTCGCTGGCGAACGGAAAAAATCAAATTCCCGATTGGTCGTAGCAAAAGAATGGCTACCTTTACAGGCGCGATAGGAACCGGAAGCAAGTGGCTGCTGGACAAGATCGTCGGCGTCCTGGCGGCCACGGGCGTCAATCCCAATTTTCTGACGTTCCTCGGCCTGGTTGTAAATTTCGTGGCGGCGGCAAATTTCGCTCTAGGAAATTTCCGGATTGCAGCGCTGATTATTTTCTTCGCGGGTTTCCTGGACATTTTGGATGGACAAGTGGCGCGCCGGCAAAATCGCGTCACTGCTTTCGGCGCTTTCTACGATTCCACACTCGATCGTTACGCGGATATGGCGCTTTACATGGGCCTGCTTGTCTATTACTCCGTGAGCGGGCGCACGCCTTACGTCGTGCTCGCTGCCGTAGCGACCGCGGGCTCGGTGATGGTCAGTTACGCCAGGGCGCGCGCGGAGTCGCTCATCCCTCTTTGCAAAGTTGGCTTTATGGAGCGGCCGGAGCGCCTAGTTCTGCTGATCATTGGCGGCCTCACGACTCGCATGGGCGCCGTGCTGTGGGTGATTGCCGTGGTCTCCACGATTACGGTGATTGACCGCATCGTGTTTACGTGGCAGGAAACGAGAGCGGGGCGCACTATTCCAGGAATCAAACTTCCGTCGTAACGTTCTTTAATGCGTTTGCTGTTTGATGATTTCGCCAAGAGCGAACGCCGCGTTCCGAGACTCTACTCAGACGGCTTTTCTAACCCCGCCTCGACTGGCGCAGCGATGATTTCGTGAACTTGGTTGCAAAGCTCGGGGACATCTTTCTTGGTCATGCCCTTTGTCTCTATAACATCATGAAGATGGACCGTGATAGTCGCGGGCCAAAGCATCCAGTGGCCGGTGCGATGATGCTTGATGGATCCGGCAAGGCTGACCGGCACAATGGGGATCCCCAGCTGTTGCGCAACGCGAAAGCCACCTTCTTCGAACGCATCGACGTGTCCATCGCGAGTGCGTTTGGCTTCCGGAAAAATGATCAGGCTTGTTCCACCGTCGATGGCGTCCTGTGTGAGGCGCCACATGCGCTTTAGATCGGATGGGCGGCGCACATCGGGGACCGGAACGTTTCCGAATCGCTTCATTAGCCATCCATAAGCCGGAATTTTGAAATGCGATTCCAACTCCCAGCCACGAACGTATTGCGGGATGGCGCAATAGAGTATGAAAGGATCGAAGAGATTGACGTGATTCACCATGAAAAAGCAGGTCCGCTGAGGATCGAACCCGGGCGAACGAACTACTTGCACCCGCGCTCCTGCGAGATAAACGATCCGGCGGCAGAAGCTGCGCTGAAGCCAGTCGTGCTTGTGCGGGTCGAGAAAAACACCGAGGAAAACAAGCAGCGGCGCAAACACGAAAAAATGTAAGCCGCTCAGAATCCATAAAAATCCGCTGCGCAGCGCAAGAAGTCCGCGCTTCATATATAGATGTCCACGGCAGCAGGAATTATGTCGAGCGAAACACACTCAAGCGCAGCAATTTCCCCATCGATCAGCACGTCTACCGGAGCGTTCACGCCAAATTCGATGTGGCGCACGGCCCGGCGCGAGGCCAGGGGATGCTCGATGTGTGTCCCGTCATAGAGTTTGGGCAACATGCGCAGCAATCCGATTCGTCCGATCGGCCCCCAGCGCACAAACTCAATCAAGCCGTCCGTAGGATCGGCTTGCGGGGCAATGAGCATTGTCCCACCGGTGAATTTGCTGTTACTGAACGAAAGAAAAAGGCAGTGGCTCTCGTCCCATTCCTTGTCGTCGTCACAGCGCAAACGAAAAGCTCGACGGCGCAACTGAACCACACGCACGAAGACCCCTAGCAGATAGCCGAGATAGCCGAAAGGTTTGAAATAACGATTGGTCAGAGCACCCACGTCCGCTGTGAAACCTAAGCTAAGAAGGTTGAACGAATATACTTCGCCTTTGGTATGCGTCAGCCGAATCAGATCGACGGCGCGCTTTCGGTCTGCAATCAGAGCATCGAGCGAAGCGTCTGCTCCGTCCTTTGTAAAATCCCGGAGAAAGGAATTACCAGTTCCGAGCGGCAAGAACCCCAGAGCGATACGTTCCTTGCCGCGCGCGCGTTCGTAAACGCCATTCAGAATTTCATGCGCAGTGCCATCACCGCCGACCGCGATGAAACGGCGATATCCCTGTTCGTAGGCTTCGCGAGCAAGCTCAACGGCGTGGCCGGGACCAGTCGAGGCAACGACGTCGATCTTCAATCCTTTTTCGCGCAGCCTCGCGAGTGCCGGCCCGGCGAGTTTCGCCGAGCGGCCGCCACCAGCGGCTGGGTTGACGATTGCAAAGAATTGGTGCCTCAAAGCGTTTCATTCCCTCAACGGAAATGCTGTTCCTGTTCGCGCGTGATCCTCTTTTTTATAAAGGCAGAAATGCAGTGGCGCGATCGAGCTTAGCAAGCTGCTCTGCAAGCACGTTTCGCTTTATCTTCAGCGAAGCAGTGCGCGGAAAATCCTGGTCAAACAGAACCACGCCGTGAATGCGCTTGTAGTTCAGCAGCTTGTTGTTGCGCGCGGAAATATCGCGACGCAACTCTTCGGTGTAAGTTTGGCCGGGCTCGAGATGCAGCGCAAGCAGCAGCTGTTCGCCGACCATCGAGCGTTGCGGCCAGATATAGTTGGCGGCGAAAACGCAAAATTCTTTCACCGGGAGGCTGTCAAAGACCGCTTCAATATCCTCCGGGTAAATGTTTTTGCCTTCCTCGGTGACGATCATGTTTTTCTTGCGCCCGAAGAGTTGCAGGTGGCCTGTGGCATCAAATCGGCCGAGATCGCCGGTCATAAGCCAGCCTTCCACTATAGTTTCGGCCGTGAGTTCCAGCTCGTTGAGGTAGCCCGACATGATTGTTTTGCTGCGAACAGACACTTCGCCGATGCCGTCGGCTCCCGCGTTGACGATGCAAACTTCCATGCCGGGAAGTGGCTTGCCGACAGTATCAGCACGGAAAGGCTTGAGGTCGTTGACGGTGATCGCGGTACCGGCTTCCGTGAGGCCATAACCATTGGCGACTGGAATACCCAGATCGTAGAAGAATTGAAGAGTTTGCGGCTCGGTGAATGCGCCGCCAACGATAATCGTGCGAAGCTCACCACCGAAAGGTTCGTGTACTTGTTTTAAGAGGTGGCGGCTGAGACCAAGCCTTGGGCGGCTTTTCGTAAGCGCTTTGTTGATGCTCACGAGTGAGTTAAAAATCCCGCGCTTGCCGGGAGAAAGCTCATCAAACCGCGCTTGCAAACCTTTCTGCAGATTTTTCAGCACGAGCGGAACGAGACTCACATAAGTGATCTTGTATTTTGAAAACGCCTCACGCACAAACTCGGGCCGCAGCGTGCGCAAATGCACAACGGCTGCGCCACAAATAAACGGTCCGAAAAAGCCGACCATGAAATCGATGGCGTGATTCGTCGGCAAGATGCTGAGATACCGCATGCCCGGCGCAAAAGAATAGATGGATGTGAGCGCGACGCACTGTTCGAGATAATTCTCGTGCGTCATCATGCAGCCTTTGGGGCGGCCGCCGGTGCCAGAAGAATAGACGATGCAGGCAACGTCCTTGCGCGTGCGCGGAACGAAAGCTGGTTCGCCGCCACCTTGAAATTCTTCCCATCGATGTGCACCCGCAAGCTCGGCGTTTTTTGGCGCTTCCGTGACCAAGACGGTCGTGACGTTCGTTGCAGCAGCGCGACCCGCCGCCACGCTCAGCTGGCGCCAGATGGGGTATTCGGTGACCAGAACATTTGCACCCGAATGCTTAAGCAACTGCCATTGCTCATCCGGCGTGAGTTTGTAATCGAGCGGTACCAGGACGCCACCAGTATAAAAAATCGCGTAAGCCGAAATCAGCCACTTGGACTGATTCGTCATGATAATGCTGGCTCGATCTCCAGCGGCGAAGCCCGCGTCTTGAAGCGCTTTCGCGAGAGGGTGTGCGCGTGCTTTGAATTCCCGGTAGGTGAACCGTTCTTTTTCTCGCTCGCGGTCGGCTTCGATCAGGCAGATTTCGTTTGCAAATTGTTCCAGCGCATCCTTCAGCGCCGCGCCGATGGATTGATATTTCGAGAGGTCCAGCATTACAGGCGGGATTGAATCCGCGAAGCGAGCGTGCGAAAGTCGCTTACGCCTTGCACTTCATAATCGGGCAATTCGATGCCGAAATGATTTTCGAGGCGGCTCAGCATTTCGAGCGTTTGCAAGCTGTCGATGCCCAGCTTCTTGAAGAAATCATCCTCTGGCGCGAGCGAGCCCGCCGGCACGTTGAAGTGCTTCGACGCCAGATCGAGGACTTCCTGGGTGGTTTGCTCAAGCGTTCGCATGGAAGCCTAAATTTACCATTTTCCGCACGAAGAAAGAAAATGACGTGCCCGCGCGTGAGTCCAATAAATTCCAGAGAACTCTCTACGGCAAATACGGCATCGCGTCAGTGGACTCGACGAATTTCTTGAGCGCAGCCATGACCGCGGGGCGCGCAAAGAGATCGCAAAAGAGATCGATTTCGCGGCGCAGCTCTTCGTGCGGGATGGGCTTGATGAATTTTTTTGCGGCTGCCCGCGTGACGCCGTCAAACTTCACAATTTGAGCCGCCGTAGCCCGCGCGATGCGAACGGCCTCCCCTTCAGCGGCGATCTGCGCGACCAGCCCCACGGCTTGCGCGCGCGTGGCGTTGACGCTGCGGCCGGTCAAGAGAAGATCGCGAATAAACGCATTGCCCAGGTCGCGCTTCAGGCGCGGAATGCCGCCGAATCCCGGGATCAGGCCAAGGCGCAATTCGGGAAACGCGAAACGTGCCATCTTGTCCGCCACGATGATGTCGCACGTTAGCGCGAGTTCGAAGCCACCTCCAAAACACACTCCATGCACGGCGGCGATGGTCGTGAACGGCGCTGCATCGATGGCGTTAAAAGCGGTATGAATCCGCGCAAGAAAATCGCGCACGCCCAAAACGCGATCTTCTTCGGAAAGCTTGGCGGCGCCGTGGTAGAGTTCGCGGAGATCGGCGCCCGCCGAAAAACCGTGCTTGCGCTCGCTGTAAATGATGCACGCCGAGGTTTCCGGGGCCAGCGAATCCATCGCAGCAACAAACTTTTCCAATTCATCGAGCGTCGCGAGCCCAATTTCGTTCGCAGGCTCGCGGTCGAGCACCAATTCGATAACGCCATCGCGCCATTCCCAGCGAAGGGCTTTGCCGGTGAACGACTTCACATCTTGCTCCCGGCAACGGCTTTGCTTTCGAGCGCTTCCGCGTACATCGCGCTTATTTCCGCCGCGAATCGCGCGTTGATGGCATCACGGCGCAGTTTGCCCATAACCGTGAGAAGCCCGCTTTCTGGCGTGAGGTTTTCCGTGAGCACTGTGAAATTTCGAATTTGCCGATAATGCGGCAGCTCCGGATTCACAGCATCCAGCGCCGATTGCACTGCGGCGCGTTCAACCGCGCCCGTCACAAGCGCGCAAAGAAAGCCACGCCCGTTGCCGACCACAACGATCTGCTGCGCGCTGGGAAGTAAACGTGCCAGCTTCTCCTCGATGGGTTCAGGCGTAATTTTGTGGCCAGAATTGAGCACGATCAGATTCTTGATGCGCCCGATGATGCGCCAATTGCCGCGGACATTCACTTCGCCCTGATCGCCGGTATGAAACCATCCGTCCTCCAACACGCGCGCGGTTTCTTCGGCACGGTTCCAATAACCCGGGAAGATATTCGGTCCGCGCACGACGATCTCTTCGTTTTCGCCGATCTTCATCTCGATGCCATCGACCGCTGTTCCTACATAACCGGGCTCCACGGGAACTCGAGGGTCGTCCAGCGTGCAGATCGCGGTGGTTTCCGTCAAGCCATAGGCCTGCAGCACGGGAATGCCGAGCATGAGAAAAAACTGTTGCGTTTCCGGAGCCAGCGGCGCCGAGCCGCAAATCAGCGCCCGAATATTCGGGCCGAACCGTTCTTTAATTTTGCTGAAAATAAATTTGCGTCCGAGGCCGAGCCAGAAAGCATCGGTGGCGCGCCCGCGCCCAACATGTTTACGCACCCAT
>Ga0210388_10001059_pt1 | contig 21876 bp, 22 predicted proteins | sample IncBWC19OmetaG_FD_155485 | JGI IMG/M metagenome (GOLD analysis project Ga0210388, IMG submission 155485) | Forest soil microbial communities from Barre Woods Harvard Forest LTER site, Petersham, Massachusetts, United States - Inc-BW-C-19-O ... | reverse complement strand
GGATCAGGACCAGTTTTTACAGGGTGAATCGATCCCGGTGGCGGTGAAGATCACGAACCGCTCCGGCCAGCAGTTGCATCTGGGCGCAGACAATGAATGGCTCACATTCAACGTGCAATCCGTCGACGGTTTCATTGTGATGCAAAATTCCGAGGTGCCGGTGAAAGGCGCGTTTGATCTGGAATCTTCGCAGGAAGCCACCAAGCACGTGGAGATTGCGCCGAGTTTTGGTTTGAACAAGAAGGGCGGCTACAAGGTCACGGCCACGCTGCATGTCAAAGAATGGGCGCAAGACATCAACAGCAAGCCGAAGAACATCGACATTGTGAGCGGGGCAAAATTGTGGTCGCAGGAATTCGGCCTGCCGGCGACCAACCATGCGCCGGAGATGCGCCGGTTCACGCTCGAACAGGCCAGCTATCTGCGCGGGGAGAAGCGGTTGTATGTGCAGGTGAGCGACCAGACCGGCGGGCAAATTTTTGCGACCCGCGCCCTAGGGCCGGCGGTGGAATTCAACGGTCCCGAGGCATTGGTCGACCGCTATAGCATGTTGCACGTGGTCTGGCAGTCGGGCGGGCAGTCGTTCAATTATTCCCTGGTGAACGCGGACGGCGAAGTTCTCCGCACCGAGATGTATGACGACTATAATAATTCAAGGCCGCATCTCATGGTGGATGAAAGCGGCGACATCCGGGTGAAGGGCGGGGTGCGCCGGCCGCAGCCGGGCGAACTGCCGCAGGTCAGCCCGCCGCCGGAAGTGCCGGCCGGGACCAACAATTGATATTTTGGCGGACTCGCATGGGCGGCGATTATCAGCTGGTCGGTTTGAAAAATGGCGGGCAGACGTTGTTCTCCTCCAGCTACGGGGAAAAAATGCACCCAGGTCTTGGTCCGGCAGCGGAGGCTGATCTGCTGTATGTCCGGCAGTTGCAAATCTGCGAACGGCTTCAGAAAACTTCCGGCGAATTTGTGGTGTGGGACGTCGGCCTTGGCGGGGCGGCGAACGCGATCGCAACCCTGCGGGCGACCCGGGAGATTCCGGGGACGCTTCACATCATCAGCTTCGACAATACCCGCGAGCCGCTGAAATTTGCGCTGGAAAACGCGGCGGCGCTGAAATATTTGGACGGTTATGAAATTCAGGTCGCGGATTTGCTTCAGAAAAATCGCGCCGAATTTCAAAATGAAAATTTGAGGGTCGTTTGGGAATTTTATTGCTGCGATTTTCCAGCGCTGCTTCAAGCCGGAATCACAAATCGCGAATCGCAAATTCCTGCGCCGCACGCCATCTTTTTTGACGCTTTTTCGCCGGCCAAAAATCCGGCGATGTGGACGCTGCCGGTGTTCCGAAATCTCTTTCGTGCGCTTGATCCGGATCGTCCATGCGCGCTCACGACGTATTCCCGCAGCACGATGGTCCGGGCGACGCTTTTGCTGGCGGGGTTTTTCGTCGGTGCCGGCCACGCGACCGGGACGAAGGAGGAGACCACGGTGGCCGCGAACGCGCCGGGCTTGATAGCCGAACCGCTGAACGTGCGCTGGCTTGAGCGCGCCGCGCGCTCGGATTCCGCCGAGCCGTTGAACGGACCAGTTTATTTCCGTGCGAAACCCGCCCCATTGACATTGGAACAATTACGCGCCCACCGGCAGTTTCAAGGCACAATTGACGTTTGACATTGTGAAACGACTTTTCTAGAGTCGCCTTGAACATCGCCGCAGAGTCGGCCGGCGAGTGCCTGTCGGCGTGGCGGCAAAAAACCAACCTTAAACCATAAAAAACTATGGGCGCACTTATCGGACTTTTCGTTCTGGCAATTGAACTAGCCATCATTGTAGCCATCATCGCCGGGATGTGGAAGGTGTTCGTCAAGGCCGGCAAGCCGGGCTGGGCGGCCATTGTCCCCATCTACAACGTCATCGTTTTGCTGGAGATCGCCGGCAAGCCGTTGTGGTGGATCCTGCTTTTCTTTATCCCGCTGGTGAACATCGTCATGTGTGTGATTGTGGGTCTCGCCATCGCCAAAAGTTTTGGCAAGAGCGATCTCTTCGGGGTTGGACTGGGATTGTTGGGCTTTATTTTTTATCCCGTCCTCGGTTTCAGCGATGCGCAATATCAGGGCGCAAAGTGAAGCGCCGGTTTTTGTTTCATGATCCGGCACCGATCGCACGCCGTTTGTACGCGGCGGTTTTTTCGTTTTGAACTTTCGCCTTTGGCGGATTTTTTTTAGGCTGGTGTCATGAATGTTTTTGTCACCGGTGGCGCGGGTTACATCGGTTCGGTTTGTACGGAAGAACTTCTGGACGCCGGCCATCAGGTCACGGTTTACGATAACCTCACCGAAGGCCATGGCTCGGCGGTGGATGCGCGCGCGAAGTTCATCTTCGCGAAGCCGGAAGAGGAAGGAAACATCCTCGCCGCCGTGAAATCGGTGAAGCCGGACGCCATCCTGCACTTCGCCGCCTTCGCGCTCGTCGGCGAGTCCATGACGAATCCCAGGAAGTATTTTCACAACAATTTCGTCAACGCGCTTAAACTGGCCGATGCCGCCGTGGAATGCGGCGTGAAAAAGTTCGTCTTCAGCTCGACGTGCGCGACTTACGGCCCGCCGGACCGGGTGCCAATGACGGAGGACCTGCCGCAACGCCCGATCAATCCTTACGGTGAATCAAAATTGATGTTTGAAAAGGCGCTGCTGTGGTACCGCGAGATCTACAAACTGGACTTCATCGCATTCCGCTATTTCAACGCCGCCGGCGCGAGCGAAAAGTTTGGCGAGCATCACCGGATCGAGACGCATCTGATCCCCAACGTGCTGTTCGTGGCGCTCGGCAAGAAGCCGCACGTGGAAATTTACGGTACGGATTATCCCACGCCCGACGGCACGTGCATCCGCGATTACATCCACATCAAGGACCTTGCGCAGGCGCATATCCTTGGATTGCAGCCGGGCAAGAGCGGTTTTTTCAACCTGGGCAACGGCGACGGCTATTCAGTGAAGGAAGTCATCTCGATGTGCGAAAAGGTGGCCGGCAAAAAAATTCCGGTGATTGAGAAACCGCGCCGGGCCGGCGACCCGCCCAAACTGATCGCCGCCGCGCACAAGGCGTTTACCGAACTCGGCTGGAAACCGAAGTATCCCAAGCTGGAAGATATCGTGAAAACTGCGTGGGCGTGGCACGTGAAAAATCCGGACGGCTATGCGGATTGATTTTTCTTGCCAGCGGCGGCGCGTAACAGGCATTTTCTGACATGGCAGCGATGCGCACTTCCCATCCCGACGATACGTTCTATAAAAGCGCTGATGCCTTCTTTGGTGCGAACGACAGGATCGGCCTTACGTACGACGATATCACGCTGGCGACGCTTTATTCGGACATCCTCCCGCGTAATACGCAGCTGGACACTCAACTGGCGGAAACGTTGCAGCTAAACATCCCCGTCGTCTCCGCCGACATGGATACCGTCACGGAGTCGCGGATGGCCATCGCGATGGCGCTCAACGGCGGCCTCGGCCTGATCCATTACAACATGAGCGAGCGGCAGCAGCTTTCGGAGGTCAGCCGCGTGAAATTCCATGTGCAGGGTCTGATCCAGGAGCCGATCAAGGTTTCGCCCGACCAGCTCATCGGCGATGTGCTCGCGCTCATCGAGGAACGAAAATTCGGTTTCAGTACTTTCCCGGTCGTTGATGAGAAAGGAAAACTTAACGGCCTGCTGCCCAGCCACGTGGTGAAGCCCCGTTACGCCGCGAAAAAAGTTTCCGCTGCGCTCACACCGCGCAAACAGGTCCATACAATCACGCAAAAGGAACTCGGCAAGGACCCGATTGCGCGCGCTGACAAGTTTTTTACCGAACATCTCGGCATCCACAAGCTGCTGGTCGTGGACGAAGACGACCGGTTGCTCGGCCTGATCACGTTGAGCGACGTGGAACGCATCACGCAGGAGCGCAAGGCGCAGTTCAAACCGGCGCGCGACGGTCATTTCCGCCTGGTCTGCGGGGCGGCGGTTTCGGCCACCCGCAATGCCTTTGGCGAGCTGGACAAAAAACGCATCCTCGACCACGTCAGCGGACTTGTGGAACGCGGCATGGATTGTGTCGCCGTTTCCACGGCGCACGGGCACAGCGCCGGTGTGGGTGACACGGTGAAAGTTTTGCGCGATGCGTTTCCCAAGCTGCCCATCATCGCGGGCAATGTGACGAGCGCGGCGGCGGTGGAATATCTTGCCGATTGCGGCGCGAACGTCATCAAGATCGGGCAGGGGCCGGGCTCCATTTGCACCACGCGCATTGTCGCGGGCGTAGGCATCCCGCAAATGACCGCGCTTTATGTGTGTTCGCTGGCGGCGAAAAAGAAAAAAGTTTCCATCCTGGCCGATGGCGGCATCACGAAATCCGGTGACATCGTGAAGGCGCTCACGCTCGCCCAGGGCGTGATCTGCGGCGGCATGCTGGCCGGCTGCATCGAGGCTCCGGGCGACGTCATGGAGATCAGCGGCAAGTATTACAAACAATACCGGGGCATGGGCAGCTTCGCGGCGATGAAGGCCGGCAGCGCGGCGCGTTATGGTCATGAGAAGAACGATTCCACGCGCAAGGTCGCAGCCGAGGGCATTGAAGCGCTCAAGGAAGCCTGCGGCCCGGTGGATCGTGTGCTGGCGAATCTGATCGGCGGCATCCAGAGCGGCATGGGATATCTCGGCGCGAAGAACCTGGAACAACTGCGGTCCAGGGCGCGTTACATACGGGTGAGCCCCGCCGGCCAGCGCGAAGCCGCGCCGCACGACGTGGTGGAATTGAAGACGGGAAATTAGTAGATCACCGGCTCGTTCAGTTTGCCGCATTGCGTGCAACGGGAACGCTCCACATCGGCGTCATCGGTGTAAACATTGCCGCATTTTGTGCAACGGAACACCGCATCTTCCGGATGCGCCGGGCCGAAACGCCGGCGGCGAAGTTCGGACATGATGCCGGTGACGCAAATGGCGCCAAGGGCGAAGGCCACATAAAGAAAGATGAGCCAGTCGCTGCTCATGAATTTTTCCAAAGCCGTTCACCGCCGATGAAGGCATTCGTGTTTTTTCCAGCGATCACGCCTTCAGGAAATTTTTTAACGAGCCGCGCGTTGCCGCCGCCCAGCACCACCGTGTCCGCCAGCAACGCATTGCGCAACAATTCCACCACGTCGGCGACGTCCTTGCGCCATCTTTTTTTGCCGGATTTTTTCAGCGCGGCTTCGCCGAGGTATTGTTCGTAGGTTTTATTCTTTTTGTAGGGCAGATGTGCCAGTTCCAGCGGCAGCAACGCGCCGTCGATCACGATCGCCGAGCCCAGCCCGGTGCCGAGGCCGAGAAAGAGCGTGCGTCCGCCAACGTGGCTGCCGAGCGCCTGCATCGCGGCGTCGTTGATCATCTTCACCGGCCGGCCGAAATTTTTTTTAAAGTCGAATTTCATCCAGCCGCCGCCGAGGTTGTGCGGCTCGCGCATCGGCCGGTTGTTCTTCACCGGTCCGGGAAAACCGATGCTCACGGCGTCAAACTGCCAGCCGCTGGAAATTTTTTTCACGGCGGCCGCCATCCGCGCGGCGGTCATTCGCGGGCCGGACGGCACCTTTACCGGCTGACGCAGGCCGGTGACATGAATTTTTAAATTCGTGCCGCCAACATCGACGACGAGGATTTTTTTGATTTTGGATTTCATGGCGGGTTTGTGGCCGTCACGGGGATCGTGTACCAGCGGAAAATGGCCTGCCCCGTCGTCAGCTCGGGTGCGGGGGAGAACTTTAACTTAAGCGCAAGGGCGACGGCATTTGTGTCGGCAATGGCCGCGCGTCCGGCGGCTTCAATCGAATTTTCCGGAGGCAACAGGACCACGGAAACGACATTTCCAACCTGGTCCACCAACAGTTGAACCTTGCTTGGTGCAATGATGTCATTCAATGGCAGCGAGGGCAGGGCGGGGGAAGAAATCAAATTGCGCCGCGTGAGCGCGCCCGAGATCTGCAACGTGGAATTTTGCGGCAGATCCGCCGTCAAATCCACGGCGGGCGCGGTAAACAACGGGGCCGGTTTGAAATCCAGGACGAACCGGCCAAATTCGTTGGTTTGCATGAACTGCGAGAACGTTGTGCCGAGATTTTCCGTTGTCAGCGGCAGCCAGCGGGGGTTCTCATGATAACGGAACTGCGGTTGGGTGATGGCGGGCGCTTTCTGCCAGATGGCCGATGAAAAATCACGCGCGTTCGGCAATGCGAACAGGACGGGATTATCCAGCTCCATCAATTCATCCGCATTATTCGCGAATTGCAGTTGCGGGACGTTGACCGGCGGCCGGGTTGCGATTTGTTTTTTTGCGCCAAACACAAAAATGAGCGCCAGGTGCGCGGCGATGGCCAGTGCGATGAGCAGTAGAAATTTTTGTTGCAGTCCGCCGGAATTTTGCGGCGCGTCCAATGGCGGGCTGGCGCTGGCGTCGTTCATTGTTTTAGGTCGGTCACGCGCGGCAGTGTGGCAAGCACGGCATTGGTGATGCCTACACTGCGCGCCAGCAAGGTGATGTGCGCGAGCTGGTCGTAGGTGGCGGAACGGTCGGCATGGATGATGAGCGTGGGCGGCTTGGACGAAAACTTGGTGGCAACGATCAGTTTGTTTTGCAACTGGCGTTCGCTCACCGGCTGGTTTTCGTAATAATATTGCCCTTGCGAATCCACGGCCATCGCGACGGTGTGACCGTCCACCCCGGGCAGGTCATCGGCAGCGGGCGGCGAAAGCCGTGTGCGCAACCCCGGCACGGGCAGCACGGCGGCGAGCAGGAAAAAAATGAGCAGACAAAAGACGATCGCCGCGAACGGGGCGATGTCGAACTGGCTGCGCAGGATTTTCGCGTTACGCGGAAATTTCATTTGCCGTTTCCGTTTTCGGTGATGATGTTGACGATTTCGGCGGCGGCGCGTTCCATGTCCAGGACGATTTTGTTCACGCGGCTGACGAGATAGTTGTAACCCGCATGCGCCGGGATGGCCACGCCGATGCCCGCCGCCGTGCAGATGAGCGCCTTCCAGATGCCTCCGGAAAGGTCTTTTATATTCGCGTAGGAATCCGCATGGCTGATCTGCCCGAAGATGTCGATGAAGCCGATGACGGTCCCGAAAAGCCCGAGCAACGGCGCGATTTGCGCTATGGTCGCGAGCAGGTTCAATTTTTCCTCAAGCCGTGGAACTTCCGTAAGGCCCGCCTCCTCCACGGCTTCGCGCACGCGATCGCGTCCGTTTTCGCGGTTTAAAATGGCGGCTTTGACGAGACGCGCAACCGGACCGGCGGTGGCATCGCAGATGGCAATGGCCTCGACCACGTTGCCGCGTTTGAGCACGGTGCGGACCCCGTTGAGAAATTCGGCGGAGTTGATCTGCGAGCGATGGCAAAACAGCGCGCGTTCGATGAACACGACGGCGGCGGTGGCGGCGGTGATCAGGATGAGCCAGATCACCGGCCCGCCGTTGGCTAGAAGCGTTGGCATGGGGTAATTAAAGGCGTTCGCGCGCGATGTGTAAATCAGAAGTTAGGAGCTGGAGGCGGAAATTCAGGAGCGCAAAACAGGCGGCTTCTAAATTCTAGCTTCTAATTTCAAAATTCTGTATTTTCCGCGCATGGAAACGCCCGACCAACTCCGCGAACTCTTTCGGATGCAAAAAGCCCTCAACGAACGCATCGGGGTGAAAACCGACACCATGAACGAAGAGGAAAAAACCAAATGGATCCTCAACTATTGCCGCGCCATGTCGCAGGAGATGGCCGAGCTGACCGACAGCGTCCCGTGGAAATGGTGGGCCAAGTACCAGAAGTTCGACGAGCAGAACGCGCGGGTTGAGGTCGTCGATCTGTTTCACTTTTTGATTTCCATGGCGCAGGTGCTTGGCATGAGCGCCGACGATGTTTTTGCCGCCTACGTCAAAAAGAATGAAGTGAATTTCAAGCGCCAGGAATCCGGTTACACGACCAAGGATCACGACGACTCAAAACACATTTGAGCAACCGCCGGCGATTCCAATATTCCAGAAAATTTGTAATAGCGCCCCGGTCCGTACGCGATAATATCGCGGCATGACCGGCTTCTTTCTCACCGTTTTCACGTTGTTTTGGACCGGCATGGTGCTGACGTTCAGTGGCTTCATGGGGCACGGCATCTACAAACAGCTGGAGTCGCAACATTTTCTGACCACGACAGGAACCGTCACGCATAGCGAACTGACCGTCTCCCATTCGTCCAAGGGCGGCGCAAGTTACGGTGCGAAGATTGAATACACTTACAATATCGGTGGACAAATCTTTGCCGGCGACAAAATCCGTTTCGGCATGCATTCGTCGAGTTACGCGAGTGCTTCGGGTCTGATCAACGCCCATCCAGCCGGTTCCGAGGTGCAGGTTTATTACAATCCTGCCGATTTGCATGAATCGTTGCTGCAACCGGGCGTCCAGGGTTCGGATTTGATGGGATTGATTTTCATGACCCCGTTCAACATGGTCATGCTGGGTTTATGGATCGGGATTGGCGGCTGGCTGCGCGAGCGTTGGGTCAAGCCGCCGGCGGGTGGCGTAAAGATCATCACCGAGGGGGCGACGACGCGGGTCCGGCTGCCGCAATTTCCGGCGCTGGCCTGGGGAATTATCACGACCGGCGGGCTGGGGTTTGCTTCCGTGTTCATTGTCGGTTTCAGCACGAATATGGAACCTTCCATCACCGTGGCGGTGGCGGTTCTTGCCCTGATTTATCTCGCCGGCCTGCTGATCTTCATCTGGCAACAGAAAAAAATAAATACCGGCATTGACGATCTCATTCTTGATGAAGCGGCGCGGACGGTTGAACTACCGTTGACCTTTGACCGGAAGGAGCGCATCACCGTGAGCGTTGACCACATCCAAAGTCTTTCGGTGGAGAAGATCGTCCATCGCAGCAGCAAGGGCGGCATTTCGTACACCTACCAGCCGACCTTGTGTTTGCGCGGAATGGAGACGTCCGTCCAAAAGCTTGCCGACTGGTCGAATGAACTGAAGGCCAACGCCTTTGCCGATTGGTTGCGCCAGAAACTGAATCCGAATCTGCCCTCGACGCCGGTGGCGGATGCGATGGCTGACGAGAGGGAATCGGAGAAGCAGGCCGCTGCTGCCGCCCGCGAAAAGGAATTCGAGGAAATGCGCCGTGACGGAAAATCACGGATCAAGATTTCCGACGGTCCGGAAGGGCGTGAATTTTATTTTCCGCCGGCGCGAAATATCGGCACGGCTTTTGTCATGACTTTAATGATGTTTGTGTTCAACGGCATTGCGCTTGCAGTGTTCCGTTTTCAAGGCCCAATTTTCTTTGCGATCATTTTCGGATTGGTCGGGGTGATGATGATTCTTGGCACATTCAGCCTTTGGTTCAAATCCGTCAGGATCACGGTCAATTCTACCAATGTCCGCGTGAAGAAACACTGGCTGATTTTCAGCAGCACCAAGGACTTTTCCGCCGGCGACTATACGCGGTTCGCCACGAAAATGGGCATGCAAAGCGGCTCGACTATTTTCACCGATATCAGGCTGGTGCGCGCCGGCGCGGATGCGGAATTTGCACAGGACCTGACCAAATATCAGAACGTAAAGGGGGTTGACCCGCTGGTTGCTGAACGGTTTCGCCGGGCCGCTGGACCATCCGGCGTCACCATCGCAGGTGGCATCGCGAACAGCGCCGAGGCGGATTGGCTTGTGAGGGAAATGAATAACGCCCTGGGGCGGGGGGAATCGCGCTCCAGTGCTTTCCCAAATGAAATGGTCGCAGGACCGGTGCTGGTGTCCACTTCGGCTAAACCCAAAACAGCATTGTTGGCGACTTTCATGGCCTTGGTTATTGCCTTTAGTTTTGGCTATGACCTTTGGCGACATGCGAATTTGATTTCCCCGAAGCCGGCACCGGTTAAATCCGCTGCGACCAATTTCATCCAACCGCAACCGCAGCCGGTACTCGAAGTGGCTTTCAGTTCGTGCGATCCGTCTGAGGAACCTCAAACAAACGGTTATTTGGTCAAAGCAGAAGGGCACGCCGATTGGTTCGTATGCAAAACGTCCGGATATCTAAGGACGATCGAGATGAAGATTGAACCGGTCGAACAAGGCGGCGGAAAACTCCTGCTTTCTTTTTCGGAAGACCATGGCGGATTCCCTGGAAATGTATTGGAAGCGTTTTCCATCCCCAGTCCCGCCAGCACTAATTCCGCCGGATGGGTGGTTCTCAATTCCCGCAAGCAACCGGCGTTGGAGGCTGGTACGAAATACTGGCTTTGTGTCAAAAGCTCCGGAGCATGGCTTTGGCATTTCGGAAGGCAAAACCTCATCCAGACCACGATGTATTCCCCGCACCCGCGCATGTGGACTGCGGCTGGAACCACGAATGTATGCGCCTTTAGTATTCTTGCAGCAACTAATCTGTCGTCATCGCGGCAATGATGCGGACCGCCATCCAAAAATTTCTCGGCAAATCCGGCAAATCCGTTAGGCTCACACGAAACTTGTGAGCACCAAATCCAAAACTAAAAATCCCAGGCTTAAAACTTCACCCGTTCCGCCACGGTGGCGTCCGGAGGTCAAGGAAGTCCTCATCACCGATGCACTGCTGGCGAAGCGCGTGAAGTCGCTGGCGCGTGAAATTGAAAAGGATTTCCGCGGACGCGAAACGGTTGTTGTCTCCTTGCTCACCGGCACGGTGATGTTTTTGGCCGACTTGATCCGTGGTCTGGACATGCCGCTGCGCCTGGATTTCATCGGGGTCTCGAGTTACGGCAGCGGCACGGAATCCGGTGACCTGGTGTTCACAAAGGAATTGCGCCTGGATGTGAAGGGCCGCGATGTGCTGCTGGTGGACGACATTCTCGACACGGGAAAAACCTTGAGCCGTGTCATCCCCAAACTGAAGGCGCTCAAACCGCGCCGTATCAAGACCGTGGTGTTGCTCGACAAACCGTCGCGCCGGGTCGAAAAAATCAAGGCCGATTATGTCGGCTTCACGATCCCGGATTTGTTTGTCATCGGTTACGGGCTTGATTTCGCGGAGCGTTACCGCAATCTTCCGTTCGTCGGCGTGCTGCATCCGCATATTTACAAGGAAGTTTTGGAGCGCGCCCATAAATAATGGATTCTAAATTCATCAGTCTTTTCGGCTGGCTCACGATGCTTTTCGTGGCGTGGGCGATTTCCTATAACCGCAGAAAATTTCCGTGGCGCACCGTCATCTGGGGAATCATTTTACAATTTGCCCTGGCGCTGTTGGTTTTGAAAACCCCATGGGGGAAGGCGTTTTTTGGATTGGCCGGAAAAGCGGTGAACAAGCTGAACGATTTTGCTTCGGAGGGAACCAGGCAGGTTTTTGGGGTGATGGCCGATCAAAAATACCTGGCGGATAAATTTGATCCGGCGCATTCGTTTGTTCTCGGAATTGTCGTCGTGGGCACGATCATCATCGTCGCGTGCATCTCGTCACTCTTGTATCACTGGGGCATTTTGCAAAAGGTGGTTCATGCCGCGGCATGGGTAATGCGCAAGGCGATGGGCACGAGCGGCAGCGAGACACTTTCAGCGGCGGCAAACATTTTCATGGGCCAGACCGAGGCGCCGCTGGTCATCCGTCCCTACGTTCCACGCATGACCAAAAGTGAGATCATGACCATCATGGTCTGCGGCATGGCGCACATCGCGGGCGGCGTCGCGGCAGTTTATGCGGCGATGGGCATGGCGGCCGGTTATCCGAACACAGCCGGGCATTTGCTTACCGCGTCCGTGCTGAACTGCCCCGCTGCGTTGATGATCGCAAAAATTCTTCTGCCCGAAACGGAGCAAAGCGAAACCGCCGCGACCATGCCGGCAACCGTGCCGCGCACGACGACTAACTCAATTGATGCCCTATGTCGCGGCGCCGGCGACGGCTTTCAACTCGCATTGAATGTCATTGCGATGCTCATCGGTTTTATTGCGGTCATTGCACTCGCAAATTATGTTTTTGGCTGGGTGCAACTTCATGCCGGGATGAAAAGCGCATTTACGCTGCAAAATGTCTTCGGCTATATCAACGCGCCGTTCGCATGGCTCATGGGCGTGCCGTCGCAGGACTGTCTGGCCGTCGGGCAAATTCTTGGCGAACGCATCGTGCTGAACGAATTCATCGGTTACTTCGACTTGACGAGCCACGCGAAAGACCTGGCGCTGAATGACCGCAGCTTCACCATCGCGACCTATGCGCTGTGCGGTTTCGCAAATTTTTCCAGTATCGCCATCCAGATAGGCGGCATTGGCTCGCTCGCGCCGGAACGCCGCGGTGAAATGGCCAAGGTCGGCCTGCGCGCAATGGTCGGTGGTCTGCTTGCCGCCTACATGACCGCGTGCCTTGCCGGTTTCCTTTTGTAAAAATCCTATGCCAGTCACGTTGCTCCAATTGTCCCGCCGTGATTTTTTAAAACGTGCCGCGCTCGCGGGAGCGGCGGTTGCCCTTGCACCGGAAATTCAAGCCGGACTTTTTCGCAAGTCGCATGATAAAAACACCTTCTTCTTTTTATCCGACACGCACATCGCCGGCGATGCGGCGCAGACGTATCTCAACGTCAACATGACCGATCATCTCGCCGCCGTGTCGCGCGAACTCGCAGCGTGGCCGGTGCGGCCCGCCGCTGTCATTGTCAATGGCGACCTCGCATATCTCACGGGCAAGCCGGAGGATTACGTGCAGTTCGCCAAGGCCATCACGCCGGTGCGGGCGCTGGCGCCGGTCCACCTTTCGCTCGGCAATCATGACGAGCGGGACAATTTCTGGAGCGCCTTTCCGCTCGATGCGGTGAAACAAGATTCCGTTCCGCAAAAACAAATCGCCGTATTCGACAGTCCGCGCGCGAACTGGTTTCTGCTGGATTCCTTGCAGGTCACGAGCAAGACGCCTGGAGAAGTAGGTGGCGCGCAGCTGGACTGGCTCGCGCATGAGCTGGACGCGCGTCCGCAGAAGCCGGCCATCGTCCTGGTGCACCACAATCCGCAATTTCCAAAACCGACGACCGGCCTGCTCGACTCGGACGCGCTGCTCGCCGTGCTTGCGCCGCGCCGGCAGGTGAAGGTGCTCATTTTCGGCCACACGCACGATTGGAAAATCTGGCAGCACGAGAGCGGCATCCATCTCGTCAACCTGCCGCCGACCAGTTATCCATTTCACGAAGGCCGTCCGGCCGGCTGGGTGCGCACCACGCTGGCGGACGCCAGCATGGAAATCGAACTACGTTGCCTCGACGTGAAGCACCCGGAACACGCGAAGCCCGTTGGTCTGGTCTGGCGCGCGGCCTGAGGTTTTGCCGTGTTAGAAAGCCCAATCTCAAATTATCGCGGCCGGCTTGCGCCGTCGCCGACCGGTTATTTGCACCTGGGGCACGCGCGGACTTTTTGGCTGGCCCAACAACGTGCGCGACAAAACGGCGGCCAATTGATCCTGCGCAACGACGACCTTGATTCCACCCGCTACAAGATGGAATTCGTCGACGCCATGCTCGAAGATCTGCGCTGGTTCGGATTCGAATGGAGTGAAGGCCCGGATATTGGCGGTCCCTATGCGCCATACAACCAGAGTGAGCGGATGAGCCATTATCAGGCCGCATTGGACAAACTGCGCGACGGCAATTTCATCTATCCTTGCATTTGTTCCCGCAAAGACATCCATCAAGCCGTCACCGCCCCGCACGCCGCCGATGACGAACTCATCTATCCCGGCACCTGCCGCAATAAAAGTCTCCCGACCATCAACTCTCAACCATCGACTCGTCACGCCTGGCGCTTCCGCGTTCCCGATGGCGAAACCATTGTCTTTTATGATCAAAACCTTGGCCCGCAGCAATTCATCGCGGGCAAAGATTTTGGCGACTTTGTCGTTTGGCGGCAGGACGACGTGCCGGCGTATCAACTCGCGTGTGTCGTGGACGACGCGGCGATGGAGATCACCGAGGTCGTACGCGGCGCCGACCTGCTGGTGAGCACGGCGCGGCAGGTTTTGCTTTATCGCGCGTTCGGATTGACGCCGCCGAAATTTTACCATTGCGAATTGATGCGGGACGAACGCGGCGAACGGCTGGCCAAACGGCACGATGCGTTGTCACTGCGGACGTTGCGGGGCAGGGGAGTTTCGCCAGTCGGATTGCAATCCAGTTTCAGTGCGTGAGCCAATTCCAGTCCGGTTTTCCATCCGTCGGCAGCAATCGCAATTGGACATCGTGGTAGCGAAGGGTGGTGGAGTTGCCGTGGTTGAAGGCGCCGAGACCGACAAAAAATTCGTTGGTGCTGACATAACTATTCTCGGGTGGACTGGCCTGGTTGAACACGGTCTGGCCGTTCACGATGGCGCTGATGACCTGGTTTTGGTAGCGGAAATCAAATACCGTGTTGGTGCTGGCATCCCATTGAAATGGGGCCGTGATTTCCCGTTTGGTCCAGTGTTGGGAAAAGGTGGCAAGGTCGCCATCCTCCGGTGTGCGTTTGATGCGGAACCCATACCAGTTCCAGCTTTCAAACTGGGGGGTGCCCATGACCAGGCCGGCTTGAAAGGCCTTGCTGGTGCTGTTGAGGACATCAAAGCGGCCCCGGATTTCAAACGAGGTGCCGGCTTGCAGGTGGGAATAGATCATGTGCCCGGTTTCACCGGAGTGAACCACCAGTGATCCGTCAGGTTGCAGGTGAAAATCGCCCATCTCAACCTGCCAGCCGGTGAAGTTGGTGTCGGTGGGCAGGAAGCTTACCCATTCTCCGGCACGCAGCCTGGTTTCAAGGTCAAGGGTGGCGATGCGGTCCAGGACAAAAGTGCGCGTTTGTTTGTCCACCTTGTTGTCCAAGTCACGATAAATTTTTAAAGCTGCGGCCGGTTGGCCTTTGGTGCGTTGAAACTCGGCTTCCGCAACCTGATTGGAGCACCAGTCAGTGCGGGCCATGACTTCCTGGGGCATTAGCGAGAGATCCACATCCCAGTTTTTCAAGCTGCCGGGATCCGGTTGCCAGTTGACGGCCGCGAGTTGTTTGGCGGCGACGCTGTAGGATTTTGCAAGATAGGCAGCCGCGGCATAGGTGCTCTGCCAATCGCGGCGGCAGTCATTGGTGGTCGCGGCTATGTATCCTTCGTACATTTCCCGTAGATACGGCCAAACATCTGCGCGCCCAAATACCCTCCGGGTTGATGAAAAATCATATTCCGCTTCGATGTCGCAGAGACAGTCAAAATATTTACGGGGCACGTCGGTATCAAAGCGATGTGTTTTCAAGGCGGTCCGGCCAAAAGCCAGCATGGATTCATAATCACCGTACCAACGCGGGCGCAGTCCCCAGCGCATTTCCTTCCAAGCTCCGGGATAATCGATCTGGGCTGCGACGGTCTTGTCGAACCATTCGCGCATTTCGGTGATGCTGCCGTCACCCAGGGCCACGGTCATCATCCGGCACGGGGCCAATGGTTCTTTCGGGTTCAACTGCCAGGCTTCGGTAAGGGATTCGCGGGCCAGGTTCAGGTGGGTGCTAAATCCTTTCCAGCCCTCGTCGCTGACGGAATTGGCGTCACCGTCACCGCGTGCGTCCCAGGCGAGGTTGATCTCCATTTCTCCGCGCAGCGTCAGCGCCAGCCAGTGAAAAGATTTTCCCTGAGCTTCCACCGCGCCTACAACCTCGCTGCCATTGCGTTTAAAAAAACTTTCGCCCCAACCGTTGACCAGTTGTTCCCCGAGTTGGGATTGATCGTCCGGACGGATGCTGCCATCCGTCAGCAACAGCTTGAATTGTTTTAATGCCTTGGCATCCAGCGCCGGCACAGAGTTGTCACTGTCCTGATAAGTTTTATTGCCGAGCAGGACCGCCGCGTAAAACTTCGGATAAGCCAGGTGCCCGGATTTTTCAAAGCCGTCGACGGCGCGTTGCAGCCGGTGGATACACCCGGGCAGGCCTGAACTGTTCGCCGCGGCGACGGTGAGCGCGAGCGGATCAACCGAGGGCAGGGCGGCGAGTTCATTGCCCGGCTCCTGTAAGGATGAAGCGGCTGAATTCGGTTCGTTGTCAACGAAGCCGTTGGTTATCCAGTCCTGGATCAATTTCAAGGCGATCGCATCGGACACCGGATTTTTCTCGCCGCGCAATTTGTAGCCGTCAAGAAACTGGCGTTCATAAAACTCGATGGCCGCCTGGCTTGTGTCCGCCTCCGTACGTGAATCAGGGCCGACTTTTATCGGTTTGCTGGCCGCCACCAGAGCAAGACTTCTTCCGCTTCGGTATGAACTTTGCCCGAGGAACGCTTTGCCCATAAGTCCCCGGACATTTAGGTAGACAAAGCCGCCGGCGAGCAGCACCACGGTAAAGATGATGGCGATGGCGGCAATTTGTGTTCGATCCCCGGATTTTATCGGTGGCGGATTGTGCGGGCCACCCAAGGACAAGGCCGAATCCACCGGATACCACTGATTCCAACCTTCCTGCCACACAAATTCCGAGCCATCCAATTCGCCGCTGGCGCGACGTCGCCGAATCTCCTCCAAAGGGAAAGTCCCCAAGTTTTCACCTTTTCGGCTTAGATGATAATTCATAAACAACCTCTCAAGAAGCCGGGGCAATGCTTGCGAATGGCCCTGGAATCGTCAATGCGTTTTTACTTCGGCCTTCGGACTGGCCGCAGTTCCTAATAATTCTTCGGACTAAACCGTATTTGTCATCCTAATTACAAATTAGGATAACTGAACCAAAAAACTTTTAAAAAAGGCTTGTGAAAAATTTCACGATGAGGCAAATTCATCGGCTCTGACGGCCTGCCGTTTTTCTCTTTAGGGAACTGGTGTCGTCATATTTTATCAGAATTTCTGTGAATCGTTTTGGAAAAATCATTTTTGTGATGGCGTTTTTTGCCGCCGTTGCGGGCTTGAACCTGCACGCGGCCGAACCTGCCGCTGCCGTTGATGCGGCCAAGGAATCCACCCAGCCTGTGGTTGCGCCGATTGCGCCTATTTTATTATACATTGGGCCGCCTCCGGCTGGTCACGCGAATGTGCCTTCCGTTTTAGGCCATCATTGGCCTGCGCATCTCCCTGCTTTCCCAATTTCCAATTCCATGGTCTGCACTTGGATCGTTGCCCTGCTAATTGTGGTCATCGTCCGTTTCAGTACGTGGAACATCAAAATGATCCCGTCGGGCATGCAAAATTTGCTCGAAGTCCTCTGCGAAACGTGGGAAGACCTGGCCGGCGGCGTATTAGATGCGAAAGTGGTACGCTGGGTATTTCCGTTTGCGACTTCATTCTTCCTGTTCGCGGTTTTGTCCAACTTTGTTGATTTGATCCCCGGCGTCGGCAGCATTGGTTATGGCCCGCGCGACACGGCCAGTTCGCTTCCCTTTGCGCTCTCAGAAACGCACACGCCGTTTTTTCGTCCTCCCACCTCGGATGCCAACCTGACTTTTGCGATGGCCTCCATTTTCTTCGTGATGGGCCTTTATTGGGCAGTGCGTTACAACGGCCCGATCGGCCTGATCAAGCACGTCTTCGCCGTGAAAGTGGAAACCAACAAATACGCGTTCATCCCGCTCTTCCTGTTGTTCATCTTCATCGGCATCATGGAAAGCTTCTCCATTTTGTTCATCCGCCCCGTGGCGCTCGCCCTGCGTCTTTACGGCAACGTCTATGGCGGCGAAACCATGCTGACCATGTCGCTGGCGCAGAAATCCATTTTGTGGTCCGTGTTGCTGTCATTGCCGGGATATGTATTTGAAACGGCAGTGTGTGTGTTGCAGGCGTTCGTGTTCGCGATGTTGACGATTGCCTTCGTCGGCACGCTCTGCACGCCCTCGGACGAGCACGGTCACTGAAAATTTAACCATTTACAGCCGCACTGATCCGCGGTTGTGACAACCAAAACCAATAAGAAAGAAAAGTATATGTTAGCTGAAGCTTACGGAAATGTTCACATCGGCCTGGCCTTCGGTGGTGCGGCCATCGGCATCGGCATCGCGTCCGCCGGCGGCGTCATCGCCATGAGCCGCAATCCCGGACTCGCGGGCAAGATTTTGACGTTCATGTTCATCGGCATGGCGCTCGCTGAAGGTATGGCGATTCTGGCCTGGATCGTGATCCCGACCCACCAATAAAGAGGTATTATGTTCGAATCTCTAGGCGTAAAATGGCCTGAGTTCATCGCGCAGTTGATCAGCTTCTCGCTGGTTTTCTTCGTGCTGAACAAACTCGCCTTCAAGCGGATCGCCGTGGTGCTCGCCGAGCGCCGCCAGAAGATCGCCGAGAGCCTCGCGGGCGCCGACAAGATCAAGGCCGAAGTGGCCAAGACCGAAGCCGACCGCCAGAAGATTCTCGCCGATGCCGGCGAAACCGCGAACAAGATGATCGCCGAGGCGCGCGAAGCCGCCGCCCGTGTGCGTGAATCCGAAACGCAGAAGGCCATCGCCGCCGCGGAACAGATCGTCACCAAGGCGCGGGAAGCCGCCGCACAGGAACGCGAGCAGATGCTCGCGCAACTCAAGCGCGAAGTCGGCCAGCTCGTAGTGAAGACTACGGCTACAGTCACTGGCAAAGTGCTCACCGCCGACGACCAGAAGCGTCTCGCGGACGAAACCCAGAAGCAGTTGTCCTGATTTCGACGGAATGAAAATCTCCAAGCAAGCCCAGCGCGACGCCCGGCAGATGTTCCGCCTCTGCCTCGTCAATGGCGTTCTGGACGAGGCCCGTGCGAGCCAGACCGTGGCGTTATTGTCGCAAAAGAAGCCGCGTGGCTATGTTGAGATTCTGTCCCGTCTCCACCGTCTGGTGAAGCTGGACGCCGCCAAACGCACCGCCAAAGTCGAGGGTGCCGTGGAAGCTTCCCCGAGCCAAATGGCGGGGATCAAATCGGATTTGGAAAAGCGCTACGGCGCCGGATTGAATGTCAGTTATGCCGTGAATCCGTCATTGCTTGGCGGTTTGCGGATCCAGGTCGGCAGCGACCTGTATGATGGCAGCGTGAAGACACGCTTGGATAAATTGGCCCAGAGTTTTTAACCGAATTTTTTAATCGGACTATATGAGTAATTTGCTACAGGAAATCGAAGCCCAGATCGCAGGTGCAAAGACCGCGACGGCGAAACAGAATGTCGGCACCGTCCGCGAAATTGGCGACGGCGTGGCCAAGATCGAAGGCCTCACCGACACCATGCTCAACGAGATGCTCGACTTCGGCAACGGCGTCGTCGGCCTCGCGCTGAACCTTGAAGAGACCGAAGTCGGCGCCGTCATCCTTGGTGACTACACCAAGATCAAGGAAGGCGACGAAGTCCGCACCACCGGCAAGCTCCTCCAGGTGCCCGTGGGCAAAGGCTTGCTCGGTCGCGTGGTCAACACCATCGGCCAGCCGATCGATGGCAAGGGACCCATCAAGGAAACCGCTTTCTATCCCGTTGAAAAAATCGCCCCCGGCATCATCAAGCGCCGCGGCGTGAACCAGCCGGTGCAGACCGGCATCATGGCCATCGACGCGATGGTCCCGATCGGCCGCGGCCAGCGCGAGCTCATCATCGGTGACCGTGGTACCGGCAAGACCACCATCGGTGTGGACGCGATGATCAATCAGGCGCGCATCAACAAAGCCGCCGAAGCCGCTGGTGACAAGTCTTTCCGTCCGATCTACAGCATCTACGTAGCCATCGGCCAGAAGCAGTCGAACATCGCCCGTGTCATCGCGGTTCTCGAAGAAGCCGGTGCTTTGCCCTACACGGTCATCGTCGCCGCCTCCGCCTCTGATTCCGCATCCAATCAGTACCTCGCTCCGTTCGCCGGTGCTGCGATCGGTGAATGGTTCATGGATAACGCCATGGATGCATTGATCATTTTTGATGATTTGTCCAAGCACGCCGTGGCTTACCGCCAGGTGTCCCTCATCTTGAAGCGCCCGTCCGGCCGCGAAGCCTATCCCGGTGACGTGTTCTATCTCCACAGCCGCCTGCTGGAACGCAGCGCGCGCGTCGGCGAAAAATACGGCAACGGCTCGCTCACCGCGCTCCCGATCATCGAGACGCAGGCGGGTGACGTTTCGGCTTACATTCCTACGAACGTGATCTCCATCACGGACGGCCAGATCTACCTCGAAACTGATTTGTTTTACCAAGGCATCCGCCCCGCTGTTTCCGTCGGCTTGTCCGTTTCGCGCGTCGGTTCCGCCGCGCAGGTCAAGGCGATGAAACAGGTCGCCGGCCGTATCAAAGGCGATCTGGCCCAGTTCCGCGAACTCGCGGCCTTCGCGCAGTTCGGTTCCGACCTTGATGCCAAGACCCAGGCGCTCCTCGAACGCGGCAAGCGCATCGTGGAATTGTTCAAGCAGGCCCAGTACAACCCGATGCCCGTCGAAGTGCAGGTATTGGTCCTCTGGTCCGTCCAGAACAACTTCCTCGACGACGTCGCGGTGGACAAGGTCAAGGATTTCCAGGCCAAGCTGGTGGATTTCTGCGGGACGCGCAAAGCGGACCTCATGACGAAGATCCGCAACGAAAAGGCGATCAGCGACGCCCTCACGGCGGAACTGAAGGCGGCCCTCGCCGAATTCAAGCAGACCTACCGCTGATTTTAAATGGCCAGCACGCGCGACATACGCCGACGTATCAAGTCGGTCAAGAACACCGCCCAGATCACCAAGGCGATGCAGATGGTGGCGGCCGCGAAGATGCGCAAGGCCCAGCAGGCCGCGCTCGTGGGGCGTCCCTACGCGGCATTGCTGAATGTGATGATGGCCGAGGCTGCGTCCGGCACGGTCGGTTTTAGCCACCCGCTGATGGAAGCGCGTCCGGTCAAGAAACGCCTCGTCATCGTGGTCAGCTCGGATCGCGGACTGTGCGGCGGTTTGAACGGCAACCTGTTTCGCGAAGTCGCCAAACTCGACCGGAACATGACCATTTACGTGACCGCCGGCAAGAAAGCCGCGCAGTTCATCGCGCGTACCAAGCGTTCGCTCGCCGCGGAGTTCACCTACAAGGATACGCCGCAATACGCCGAGGCCCGCGCCATCTCCAAGGCCGTGCAGAAAATGTTTTTGGACGGTGAAGTGGACGCCGTGGACATCCTGTTCCCGCGCTTCATCAATACGCTCACGCAGCAGCCGCAGATCGTCCCGTTCCTGCCGATCGGCAAGATCGGCGCCACGACCGCGGGCATCAACGCTCCGAAGGAAGAACTGGCGGCTCGTGACTCGACCGACGTTTACGAGTTCGAGCCGGATGAGCAGACGGTGCTCGGCGAATTGCTGCCGCACAGCCTGAATTTCCAGATGCACCAGATCCTGCTGGAGACCAAGGCGAGCGAGCAGAGCGCCCGCATGGTCGCCATGAAAAACGCGACCGATAACGCCAAGCAGATCATCAAGGACCTGACGCTGGAATACAACAAGCTGCGCCAGGCGAACATCACGAAGGAATTGTTGGAGATCACCACGGCGCAGATGGCGCTGGGTTGAAAACGTAAACGCAGAAAATTTTTAAGAACATGAGCAAAGGTAAAATCGTTCAAATAATCGGCCCCGTCGTGGACGTGGAGTTCACCGGGGACCTTCCCGCGATTTACAACGCACTGACCGTCAGCTACGAGCTGCCGGGCCAGGGCCCGACCAAACTGACGCTCGAAGTGCAGCAGCACCTCGGCGATAACTGGGTCCGCGCCGTGGCCATGAGCACCACCGAAGGTCTCAAGCGCGGTTACGAAGTCACCGACAGCGGCGGCCCCATCTCCATGCCCTGCGGCGAAGGCGTCATGGGCCGCGTGTTCAACGTCACCGGCGAACCCGTGGACGAACAGGGCCCCGTGAAGGCCGACAAATATAACCCCATCCAT
>Ga0210388_10001056_pt1 | contig 21915 bp, 17 predicted proteins | sample IncBWC19OmetaG_FD_155485 | JGI IMG/M metagenome (GOLD analysis project Ga0210388, IMG submission 155485) | Forest soil microbial communities from Barre Woods Harvard Forest LTER site, Petersham, Massachusetts, United States - Inc-BW-C-19-O ... | reverse complement strand
TGGTGACGCCCGCTGAGGCCAGAATTGTATCCAGGCCGGCACTTTGGAAACCCGATCTGTAGATCTCGCGGAATGCCGCCTGCAACAGGCGCTCCCGCGTGCGCTCAGGATCGCGCAGCCTGGTCGCCCTACGTTTCGGATTCTTGCGTGCGTGCAACATACCATCGAGTATGTGTCTTCGAATCTCTGGAGTCAATCTTGAAAAGAATCTTCGGAAATCTGGAATTTTGGAAATTCATCTCCTGTTTGGAGTAGTCCTACACGCCGCTGTCGCGGTCCTACAAACACGCGACCTCACGCGCAGGACCCAGGCCGTGAGTACTGTGCAGTTGGCATCCCGCATTTCATAACCGCGGATCCGAGCGTCGATGTAACCGATTGAAAACGCGACGGCCACACTCTGGTTTCCTGATTGCTAATACCCGACGTAGTGGCAGTGGGGAGTGACTCATTTATTTCTCGATGAGTCACAACACTAATTTTTTGGTCGGAGGAAGCAATGCAAATCCGTAGCGTGAAGTTGGCTCTGGTTCTGCTTTTGGTGATTTGTGCGGGTAGCGTTCTGTCCGCGTGGGCGCAATCGACTTCAACTGGCACGGTTGCGGGCTCAGTCACCGACCCTACGGGTGCGCTGGTGTCGGGCGCAGCGGTTACCTTGACCGATACCGCGACCAATGTTGCGCGATCCACGACCACCAACGAAACCGGGCGCTATATTTACGTCGACGTCAACCCGGGCGTCTACAACCTCACCGTCAGCAAGTCAGGCTTTGAGACCACGAAGACTGAGAACCAGGAGGTAAAAGTCGGAGCCAGCCTCACTGTCAACTTAACTCTGCAAGTTGGCGGCACAAACGTCGTCGTGGAGGTGTCAGCGGTTGGCAATGAGCTGCAGACCATGAATGCAACCGTCGGGAACACCATCACGAACCTCACCATAGACAACCTGCCGAGCCTGGGCCGCGACGTCAGCACGTTCATCGCCTTGCAGCCAGGTGTCAGCCCCGATGGTTCCGTTGCGGGGGCGGTTGTGGATCAAAGCTCTTTCACGCTCGATGGCGGCGACAACAGCAACGACATGGATGGCAGCTCGAACGTCTACACCAAGAGCTTCGCAGGTGATCCGACCGGGGGTGTGGCCAACCAAAATAGCGTTGGGCCATCCGTGGCCGGCAAGGGGGTGGGCGGCGCCACGGGAGTCTTGCCCACTCCCCAGGACAGCGTCGAGGAGTTCAAAGTAAATACCGCCGGCCAGACCGCCGACTTCAACAGTTCTTCCGGCTCCGAGGTGAAGGTGGTCACCAAGCGCGGAACCGACGCCTGGCACGGCACGGCCTACGAATATTACAAAGACAACAACTGGTCGTCGAATAGCTGGCAGAATAATCACAACGATCCCATCACTCCGATTCCCAGCTTCCATTACAGCCGTTACGGTGGAGCGATTGGCGGCCCGCTTCTCCCCAAAGACGTGCTGGGCGGTAAGACATACGCCTTTTTCAATTACGAAGCTTTCAATTTCCCCAACTCCGAAACCATTGCTAGAAACGTCCCTTCGCCGACCTTGCAACTGGGGCTGCTGACCGACGACGTGACTGGAACCCTTTACAACCTGAACCCGTATTCGGTGACCTACAACGGTGTCAATTACCCGGCTAACGCAAACTGCCCGGGCGGTCCCTGCGATCCGCGCCCCACTCCGGTTGGAATCGATCCTTTGGTGCAACAGATCTGGAATAAGTACGAACCAACTTCGAACGCTAACTGCACTCAGACGCTATGCGACACTTTCAACGTTCAAGGATTTTCGGCCAATCTTGCCCAACCAACGACCAGCAAGTTTGCTGTTGGACGACTGGACCACGATTTTTCGTCCAAGTGGCACTTCATGTCCAGCTATCGTTGGTTTAGCCTGCACGCTGCTGCGGATGCTCAGGTCGATATCGGTGGCTTTTTCGCTGGAGACACGCTCGGCACTCCGGCTTCCCAGTCTAGTCTTCCGCAGCAGGCTTTTCTGTGGACGGCAGGCTTGACCACGAACATCAGCACCAACACCACTAACGATCTCCACTACAGTTTCCTGCGCAATTTTTGGCAATGGCACCGGACTGGAGATACGCCGCAGACGGCCACGCTCGGCGGAGCCCTTGAAATCGATAGCGGCCAGTCAGCCGGGTTCGGGCAAGTTAATGATCTCGGGCCCTACAATGTGGACACGCAGAACACGCGCAACCGTTTCTGGGATGGGCACGATCAGATGCTTCGCGACGATATCTCCACGTTGAAGGGCAATCACCTCTTCACGTTTGGCGGTACCTACGAGCACAATTGGGATTACCACCAGCGCACCGACAACGGCGGAGGTATCAACAACCAGGTCGTCTACGAACTGGGCAATGGAACTACTGGATCAGGGCTGGCGCAAGACATCCCACTCTGCTCTCTGACCCATGTGGTCGACGGCAAGACCGTCCCGGCCATTACTAACTGCAGTTCCCTGACCGCAGCAGCGCTGGGCATCGTTTCCATCTCGCAGGTAGCTTACACGCGCTCCGGCGAGAATCTCACCCTGGATCCTATCGGATCCCCGGCATTCGACAAGAGCACGATCCCTTACTACAACGTCTACTTCAGCGATACCTGGCACATGAAGCCGACCTTCACCCTGACTTACGGATTGGGTTGGACCCTGGAGATGCCGCCGGTCGAACAGAATGGCAAACAGGTGGAACTTGTGGATTCCTCAGACCAGGTAATTTCGGGTGCGGCCTACCTGGATGCTCGCAAGCGCGCTGCTCTGCAGGGCCAAAACTACAATCCCGAAATCGGCTTTGCCCTACTGGGCAACACCGCCAATGGGCCAAAGTATCCCTATAACCCGTTCTACGGCTCGTTCAGCCCGCGTATTGCGGCCGCCTGGAGCCCGCACTTCGACAGTGATTCCCTTGCAGGCAAACTATTCGGTCACGAAGATACGGTGGTACGTGTCGGCTACGGCCGCATTTTTGGTCGCTTGAACGGTGTGGATTTGGTGCTGGTGCCCTTGCTTGGACCGGGCCTGCTCCAGCCCACACAGTGCGTCACTGCCCTCAGTAACGGTAACTGCGGCGGCGTTGGCAGCAATACTGCCGCTACGGCTTTCCGCATTGGTGTGGATGGCTCGACCGCGCCGCTGCAGCAACCTTCGACGACGTTGCCTCAACCGTATTATCCCGGAGTCAACGGCATTTCATCTGCTACCGCTTCCATACTGGATCCGAATTTCCGGCCCAACGAGGTTGATTCGGTTAACCTGACCATTCAGCGTCAGTTATCCCGCAAGGTCATATTGGAAGTCGGCTACATAGGGCGCAGGATTACCCACGAGTACCAACCCATCAACCTCAACGCTGTGCCTTACATGATGACGCAGGGCGGCCAGCAATTCGCTCAAGCCTATAAGAATGTCGTATTGCAATTGTGCGGCGGCGTTCAAGGTCTCGCTGGAGGCGGTTGCAATGGCAATGGTGCTGGCGGACCCCTTGCGGCCGCAAGCGTCACGCCGCAACCGTTTTTCGAGCATGCGATGAACCCGGCCTACTGTGCTGGAGCCACCAGTTGCACTGCGGCTGTCGTCACCAACGAACTCGCGAACTTGACTACGGCGCGGGTCTGGTCCATGTGGAGTGACATGGATGGCGGCGTCGGTTGCGCCACTTGCAACGGCCAGGGCCTCGTTTTCAACGGAGTTCCTGGTACCACCATGATGAACAACACCAACCCAGCCATCGGGGGTGCGTCGCCCCAGATGACGTCGGGACCAGGGGATAACGCCAGCGTTGGCTACGGAAACTACAATGCTGGTTTCGCATCCCTCAAGATGGCCGACTGGAAGGGATTGACGCTGCAGTCGAACTTCACATATTCCAAGGCGCTGGGAACTGGAGCGCTTGTCCAGGCGACCGGCGGATACACTCCGGATGATCCCTTCAATTTGGGGACGATGTACGGCAACCAGACCTTTAACCGCAAATTCGTTTACAACTTCTTCTTCGTCTACCAGCCGCCCTTCTTTAAGGGACAGTCAGGGCTGGTGGGACGCGCGCTGGGGGGCTGGACGTTCTCGACGGTCTTCACTGCCGGCAGCGGTTCGCCAGTCGAACTCTTTACTTCGACCGGAGATGGTCAGGAGTATGGCGCCGGTGATAACGTCAACTACTTCGGCAACGAAAATATCGTTCCGGTGGCGCCCGCCACGAGCGGTCACCGCTACGACCAACCCGGCGGCCAGTTTCCTAATCTTTTCAAGGCCGGCCCGGCTGCCGTGAACGACTTCCGCAACCCGATTCTAGGCTTGGATAACAAGGACTGCGGCTTCGGCTGTATCCCCGGGCTGCCTTACTGGAATATGGACTTCAGCGTCCGGAAGAATTTCAGAGTGGCAGAAGGCATCAGCATGGAAATTCAAGGAGTCTTTGCTAACGTTTTCAACCACGATCAGTTCCTGGACCCGAACGGCTTTTACGAAACCGGCCTTTTTAGCGGCTCAGGGCCAGGTGGTTTCGGAACCCTGTCCGGAGGATCAGCACAGGAAGAACCAGGAGGCAACCGGCAGATCGAGGTGGGTGCCCGCGTTCGCTTCTGATAATGAAATTTGGGGCGCCCGCGGAGTGGCGCCTCGAACTAACTCAATCCGTTCCGCTTCCCCTCTGGCCGCACCGCACAGGTGCGGCCGTTGTTCTGCACAAACCCGGTCCGCGAAGGATCAAACATGGAGCCTGAGAGGCCCGCACATTCCCAATCACCTGCCCGTGAACTGGATTGCTGCGGACGTTCTCCGCATCAAAGGCAGCATTCTTGTCGAGCACTGGGATGTGCTCCAAGATTCGCAATCTACATCGAGAAAATCTGTTAATAGACGACCTAGGTTAGCAATCCAAGCCAGTCCCCAGAAATTATCGCAAGAACCGTTTCCAACCGCAGATTCTTGTGTGTTGGTCACTTTGGAGCTTCGAGTGACCTGCGGAGCGGAAGCTGATGCCTGGTTTGTGCAGCCGCATTTCTCAGAATTATGCGACCTTTAGCGAAATGGGATCATCAATCTTTGGGTAAAGCTGGCCCGCAACCCGCCCCGAGTGGGTGTATCGGAAAAGGGCATGAACAACACAGTACCTGTCATCATGCGTGAAACGAGCAGCCATCGCTATGAGGCTGTGGTGCGGATCAGTGAGGCGATCGCGGCTTGTCGTGATCCTGAAGAGCTGGCCAATACTCTCGCGGATGAAATCGACGACTTCCTCCACTTCGACCACCTCTTCCTCACTGTATTCAAGGAAAACTCCAAGGAAATCGAATATCTCGTCTGGGGTAAGGGCCCTCTGCCTTTGCCGGACCTGCCTGTTGAAGAGTTGCCAATGTGGCAGGCTATGGCGAGCGGGGATCCACAACATACTCCCGATTGGGATACTGAGGAGCGATTTCCACAATTCAAGGAGTGGGCCCAGAAAATGGGGCTCGGCTCGGGGGTCCGCGTACCGTTGACGACACCGCATCGACGACTGGGTGTTTTTGGAATCAGCCGTGACACCGTGAATCCATTCAGTGAGGAAGACATAGGCTTTCTCAGGCTGGTCGGGCGCGTTGTCGCATTCGCGGTTGATGATGGTTTGAATCTGAGGCGCGCGCAGCGTGTGCATGCGTGCCTGCAAAGTCAAAACGAGCGCCTTCAATTGCTTCTGAACCTGACCAATCGAATTACGTCGAATCTTCGGCTTCGGGAACTGCTGCGTGCCGTCGCAGCTAACATTCGCGAGGTCATGCAGTGTGATGCTGTTGCGGTTTCGTTGGTAGATTCGGCTTCAGGCACGTCCAAGTTATATGTCCTTGATTTTCCTCAGGGCAAAGGCTTCATTAAGGAGGAGCGGGTCCTCACGATAGCCGGCGCCGCTAAGCGCGTTCTGGAGACGTTGAAACCGGCAGTGGTTAACAAGGCCGATCCCTCTGATGTCCCCGCTGAGATCTACCAAGAAGTGGTTGCCGAAGGCCTGAAGAGCACCTGTCTGTTTCCGCTTGTCAATCGGGGTCGAGCACTCGGACTCCTGACCATTGCGCGGACTACCGAGGCTCCTTTCACCGAATACGACGTCGAATTTTTGACACAGGCTTCAGGACAGATCGCCATCGCCATTGAAAACGCGCTGGCCTACCACGAGATTTCGGAACTTAAGGACAAGCTCGCGCAGGAAAAGTTGTACCTCGAAGAAGAGATCCGCGGCGAGATGAACTTTGAGAATATTGTCGGAAACAGCCCGACATTAAGGCACGTTCTGGAACTGGTTGAGACCGTCGCTCCAAACGACTCTACAGTTCTGCTGCTTGGCGAGACCGGTACGGGCAAGGAGTTGATCGCCCGCGCCATTCATGATCGCAGCCGCCGCAAGGATCGCACATTTGTAAAGATGAACTGTGCCGCGATTCCAACGGGACTACTGGAAAGCGAACTATTCGGGCATGAAAAAGGAGCGTTCACCGGCGCCATCGCGCAGAAAGTCGGGCGGCTGGAGTTAGCCGATCAGGGAACCCTCTTCCTGGATGAAGTGGGGGACATTCCGATCGAGATTCAACCAAAGTTACTGCGCGCTTTGCAGGAACGAGAGTTCGAGCGTCTGGGCAGCATACATACCCGAAAAGTGAACGTGCGACTGGTGGCTGCGACTAATCGCGATCTGGAGGAGATGATCGCCAAAAAGGAATTCCGCAGTGATTTGTACTATCGCCTCAATGTGTTTCCGATCCGTATACCACCCCTGCGGGAACGGAAGGAAGATATTCCCCTGCTGGTGAGCTTCTTTGTCCAAAAGTTTGCCAAGCAAATGCAGAGGAAAATAGAAGGTATTTCACCGGTCGTAATGAAAGGGCTGACAGCATGGGAATGGCCCGGTAACATCCGAGAGCTCGAAAATTTCATCGAGCGTTCAGTGATCCTGACCCGCAGCAAATCGCTTGAAGCGCCGCTGGCAGAACTTCGCAGATCCAACACTCAAGAACCCGCCATTACGATGCAGGGTTCCGGCAAGCAGGACATTGCACAAATCGTAAAGGAAACTCTCCATGTGCTCAATGGGAACAAGACTGCCGCCGATGAAAGGGCTCAGAAGCAACGCGAGGAGATTGTGCGCGCGCTTGGCGAAAGCAAGGGGCGCGTTGGCGGTGCCGACGGAGCAGCTTCTCGCATGGGCGTCAATCGGACCACGCTTCTGTCACGCATGAAAAAATTCGGCATCGACCCCGGTCAGTACGCTTGACGGAGTTCCTCATTTTACTGAGCGCTGCTCGGTTTCCCGTTGATCGTCAACGCTGTTTTAACATCTTCAACTGTCGATCGACAGTTTCGTCATCCGCTCGCTGCTGCCCGCATTATTTCAAGGATTTAGCCGAAACCTCCGACTGGCATGAAACTTGCCTCCCCTTTCGAGCATGGGACAGCAAGGACTTACACTTGTCAGTTTGGCACGGGCGTTGCTCTGCCAACTAATGAAGAAGGGGTCATTTTCAGGACCGCAGTTGCCGAGTCCGCAATCTGGGTCGCATTTGAAAGAAGCCGCTGCGCCCGAAGGCACGCGTCGAACCGGCGATCGAAAGCCTCTTGCGTGGGAAGAAAGGCAGTTGAAATGAAGAACAAGCTGGTCGTTATCATAGCTCTATGCATCGTTATTCCATTCGTCGCGCTGTCTGCTACCGACGACGCGAAGGCGAATGATCAAGTTAGGATCTCTCGGTCGCCTATTTCTGAATCTGAGAACGCGACTTCGACAATCCACTCAATTAGTCCGGATGTCAGGACGAGCCAGCAGCAGGAAGAACCTGAAAACTACGAGGGGGCGATGATAGCGATCACCCAGAGGTTTTCAGCGACGCTCGCAGCAATTGCCGAGGCGGTGCAACAAGGAAAAATCAGCAGCGAGCAGGGAAAGGAAATGAGTGCCGTGCAATATCAGCTGACGCACATGCAGGTTGAACTGCTTAGCCTGTGGCGTGAAATCGACCAAGAAGACATGGCGCGAATCCCCGATGCTGCAGCAAAACCCGCTGCGTCACAGGACAGCGAAATTGTGATGGTAGCTCTCCCATTCTCGTCTTTTCAGCTGAATCCTTCCCTCTCTGAATATCTGAGCCTAACGCCCTCACAGGTTGTAGCCATCCAGCAAGTGATGGTGCTCGAACGGCAGAGTCTACAGCCCCTGATGACACAGCTGCGCATCACCAGGGAGAAGCTGCTTGCCATCGGCAGTGATCGTATAAACGAAAAAGAGATCAAAAACCTGGCCCAAGCCGAGGCGGCTCTACTGGCGAGACTGATCGTAGCCAACGCTCGCATGCAGTCCAAAATCTACAGAACACTCAGTCCCCAGCAGCAAAAGAAACTCGGTGATCTCGAACGAGCCCAGGGATCATCAGCCGCAATACAAAGTCAGTAGCGAGCGGATCAAGCCAGCTTAGCGCAAGCCGAGTGCCCAACATGGTTTGAGCGCCCAAAGAATGATGAAGTCCGAGCCGGCGCTGATTTGGAGGGATGGCTAACAATCCTGCCCAGCAGGCAAGAATTGTTGCTATCAGAGGAGCCGTCACTGCATCGGTCGGACCTACCTTGGAGCTCAGTTATTTGAAGCCAGTCGAGTCTATCCCTGATCTTCTGCGCTGATTCGGAATCGAATGCCTCTGTTGTGGCGGGACGTCAACGACCTTCGACACCTTCAACCCTTCGACACAAAGAGCTCGGTCCATCAATCGCGGGGACCCAGTGTTTCCAGCAAATTACGGGTCCCCAGCCTATAACTCCGTTTTGGCATGTCGCTTGCCTGCTGGTTCACTCGTTGGAGGTACAAAGCGATGACTCCACAAATCAGACAAACGGCAGACAAGCACATCGAGTCCGAACTCGATCGGCTTACATACTCCGCCTATCTGTTGACGCTCGACCCCGGAGTGGCTGTTTCAGTTGTGATGACGGCGATTCGAGGATCTCTCGAAGAAATCACCTCCGCGCCAGATTTGCTCGAACGAACGGTCGAACTTGCGTTGGAACAGTTAGACCGCGAATCCAGAATGGAAGGGGACCGTGAATCATCGGCGTTCGATGCTGCGCTTTGCGGAGAAGACGCAGCAATCAACTCACCCACATTTCAATCGCTCAAGGACCTAAGCGGCAACCCCATTTTGCTGCTCGATTCCACTTCCCGGATAGCCTTCGTTCTGCACCATGTGCTCAGGTACAAGCTTGGGGAAGCGGCTGCGAAAACGCAGATGGACGAGGCAGAATATCGCGCGCAGTTGCGAAAAGCCTACCTGCGATTGGCATCGGTTCACTCTGAGGAGCAGGTCTCAGGCGGCAAATTTCTCGAGGAGCCTGCACTCGCCTAGGAGAAACATCATGAGCTGGCTGAGTTGGATTTTGGCTTACTTGTTTGATTGCGTCCATACCCACACCACCTGGCCGCACCGTCACCGGGCCGGATTCGCGTATGTCGCGTGCCTCGATTGCGGCAGAGAGCTGCCCTATTCGCTGGATCGCATGAGGATCGTGACCAGAGTGGAGCAATTGGCAGATCGCGAACACGACGCATGGCAAGGAACTTGGCGCCCTGAAAGATTTGCACGCTGAGCGGCTCGTACCGTTTTGTAATCACAACCTTCTGAGAGGAATGACACTCATGGCAACTGTTGCAACTAAGTTTCGCATAGATGTAAGCATTCGCAATCTTCTTCAGGATTCCAAAGGAAATCCGCGGGCAGCCGAGCCGAAAGGGTTCACTCTTCCCGTGCCAGTGTTCCCGCAATATCCGGAGAAATTGAATGATCCAGGACCGGAGCGAGCGCCCGAAGGAAATCGCCAATGGGGCATGAAACCTATTTATCGTGCGATGCGCGGGTGGTTATTTCCTTACGTACGATCGCGCGTGTTGCCGGGAGATTTCCACCCCATCACGTCGTACCTCTTTGTCGAGTACAAGTGCAATCTGGATTGCTGGTACTGCTGGTCCTTCGATAATCGCGTGAAAGGTATGACTGAGGACGTCGCCCGACGGTCTATCGACTGGCTATATGATCATGGGTGCCGCGTTCTCGCCTGCATGGGTGGCGAACCCCTGCTGCGTCCGGAATTCATCCACAAGGTTGTATATTACGCCGCCAAGAAAGGCTTCTGGGTTTATATCGCGACCAACGGCAGGCTGCTTCGGCCGGAATTGGCCGACCGTCTCGGAGACGCCGGAGTTGCGGTATTCAACTTTGCCCTGGACTCCTGGGAACTTCAGCCTAGTCTGCCAAAGGCTTTTATTCCTGCGCAGACAAACCTCGAGCACATTTTGAGAAAGCAGTATGTTTACGATTACCTCGTCTTTTTCAATATCAATATCTGCCGCAATAATCTCGAAGATGTGAAGCTGCTGACTGAGTACGCACACGATCATCACATCGCCACCGACTATCACATTAACGAAACACCAATGCTCGAACAGGATGAGCATTTCAAACACCTGAGCGAGAACCCGACCTACTTCCGGCCGGAAGACTGGCGCGATCTCGACAACCTCATCGATTGGATCATCGAGAAGAACAAGGCCGGCTATCAGATGGTGAATTCCGTACAGCGGCTCGAAGAGATGAAGACATTTGTGCGTATGTCTTCAGGCCTCGACATTCGTGAGGTCGGCTGGTATGGGGACGGCAATGGATCAGAAACCGAAACCTCCAAGATGCTGAAGAAGGCCGCTGGGATCGTGCAAGGGGATGACGGAGATCTCGGCTTCGGCGAATGGAACTGTCGCGCTGGTCAAAACAACGTGATCGTCCGGACCGATGGAACTGTTGCCCCCTGTTTTCCCATGTACTCCGCCTCGTTTGATTGGGGCAACATCGACCAGTTCACGCTTGATCGCGATCAACTTGACGGTATGAAGAAGACCTGCCAGAAACATTGTTTCTCCACGCTAAATCACAATCTTGCCTACTGTTATAACGACGAGCGAGTTATCAAGTGGATGTGGGAGAACGTCAAGCGGGGCTTCCGCGGCGGTGTGCGCAGTTTTGAAGACTGAAATGCAGCCCGGCGGTTGTCGAGGATCTTCCTTTACGCCAACCTGTGACTCCTGCCCTTCCAGCCCGGGCTTTATTGCCCGGGCTCCCGCCTTTTGCATGGACCCCAATCCCGAGGCGGTAGCGCAGAAGTCGGAAACGCCTTCGACAATTTCAACTCTCGACAACAAGCCTGAAAACCAGCATTGCAATCCTTGCACTTAGAGTGCGGGAGGTTTGGCAAGCTCCTTGCCTACGTCCCTATGTTGGGAAAGGACCCATGTTGAAGATCTCGATCGTTGAAGGCCCCACCGTGCGGCGTTTGATTGTGGAGGGGAAGCTGGTTGGGCCTTGGGCGGCAGAGCTTAGGAGTGCGTGCGAAAACGTGAACACAGACCTTTTCGGCCGCAAGCTCGTTATCGATCTAAGGCATGTAACGGCAATCAGCCAGGAAGGCGAAAATGTGTTGTTTGAATTGATTCAGAAGAGGGTCAAATTTCGCTGCCACGGTGTGTTCACGAAACACGTTCTAAAGCAGGTCGTCCGCCGTGCAAACGGCAACTCCGGGAAGGGGGAGAAATGAGCGAGCAGGCCGGCAATCAAGTTCAAAGGACCAAGCCGAATCCATTCGCCACTCACGAGGACTTTATCAAGGTTTTTCACGAGGATATGAATGGACTTTATCAGCTTTCGTTTCTGCTTACCGGAGATCACGAAAAAGCAGAAAAGTGTTTTGTAGCGGGTATTGAGGATTCTGTAAGAGAGAACCGCGTGTTCCGGGAGTGGGCACGTTCCTGGGCGAAGCGGGTTATCATCGAAAACGCAATTCGTCAGTTGAAGCCGCGCCCGAGCTTCCCTAGCTCTTCTGCGTCTGCGAGTGTTTTCTCGCACAGCGAGCCGTCAAGCAGTTCAAATGGACATTTCAACCTGGAAACAGTATTAAAGCTTGAAAACTTCGAGCGGTTCGTTTTCGTGATGTCGGTTCTGGAGAACTATTCGCACCACGAATGCGCCCTCCTTCTTGGTTGTTCGGTCTTGGAGGTCCGGCAAGCTCGCCTTCGTGCTCTGGAAGAGCTGGCCAGCTCAGACCAACTGGCTTCCTTCGCACCGTAGCTTTTGATCTTCCAACGGGGAGCGAAATGCAAAGCGCCAATCCACTAAACAAACGTCTTATGCTTACAAACCCCGAGCCCGATCAGAATGTCGAAGAACTGAATGATGACGAAATCTATGATGCGATTCGCCACCTTGAGCCGGACCCGGGAAGAGCAAGTGAGCAGAGCGATGACGCCGCCACAACCAAAAAGAATAAAGATAACGGCTCCGTGATCGGCGTCTGCTGATACGTCACGGTGCTAGGTTAATTTAGCTGTCTTCTGGCTGTACTTCAGATGATGCTGGTGTTGGCAAGTTTTTAGAGTGAGATCGAGTGGCAGACCTTGGACCAGCCAGCATTTCCGCGCCGGCGGCCTGGCGTTCGGTGTGAGTACTTGGATCACGCAAAGACACCACGATCAACGAGACCTTCCGGCTAAGCGAATCTTCTACAGCGAACGGTTCTATTCGGATTTCATCAATGAAAGCGGACGCACGACTTGGCTGATACCATCCAACATAGTCTTCAAGACGCGAGTAAGGTCACTGCGGCCAACTTCACGTTTCTTGGTTCATTGTTTTCTACTCGAAGCTAATTTCTGTCGGCGCGCCTCAACACGTTCGACACTCATTCAACACTCGTGAAGTACCTCGTGCTGCCCTCTTTAGATTTCAATCACTTACTCGAATACCACATTTGGCACGAGCCGTGCCTTGTCTCCGGGTGACTGGAACTGAAATTCCAGTCCGAGTTCAGACATATGGCATGCGCACAAGCGGTTTCACTGACGTCCCCATTTCGTTCTGTTCCATTTGTTGGATTGCGAAAGTCTCTCCCCAGTCAGATCGCGATCATCTCGCCATTGGTAAATCAACTGATGCGTTTCATTGCGAGATTCCGAGCTCCCGACGGGAGCGAGCTGAACATTGAAACCGCGCTCCATGAGGCGCTGGCGAATGCCATCGTGCACGGCAACCGGGAGGACCCTCGCAAGTTCGTCTGCGTCGCGTGCCGGTGCACCACGGATGGAGAGGTCTTTCTTAGGGTTCAGGACGAGGGGCAAGGATTCGACATGGCCACCGTACCAGACCCGACAACTGCAGAGAATCGGATGCTCCGGCACGGTCGCGGGATCTATCTGATGAAAACGTTAATGGACGAGGTTTATTTCGAACAGGGCGGCGCGGTTGTGTGTATGCGCAAGGCGTCCAATGCGAGGCGAAGGGCAGGGAGAAAAGCGGCATGATCCGAAGACTCGCAAGAATCGCATTCGCCATAGGGTTGCTTGCTAGTGATGCCCTTGGTCAAAGCACAAGCCAAGCAAATGGAACGATTCAAGGAGTAGTGTTCACGGCCGATGCAGACGGTGGGCGGTCGGTCGTGCCCGCCGCGAAGATTTCGCTCGATGGTCCAGTACATGTTGAAGTTCAAACCGACAACGAAGGTATGTTCGCATGCAACGCAGTCCCGCCCGGTTCGTACAGAATCAGCGCAAAAGCAACCGGATTGGCTGCCACACAGAATGTCGTAGTCACAGCCGCAACGGTCTCAGAAATAGCCCTAGAAATGAAGATTCAAGCCGCGACGGAATCGACCACCGTAACGGCCAGCGCAGAACCGGCTGACACAAAAGAGCCTTCCGGAACGGGCACAGTGGGCGAATCTGCCGTTCGGAATATGCCAAATATCGACGAACAGTTCCAAAGCCTGCTGCCTCTGATTCCTGGCGTCGTTCGCGGCCCGAATGGCCTGATCAACATGAAAGGCGCCCGGACCTCTCAGAACGGATCCCTCGTCAATAGCGCCGATGTGACTGATCCAGCGACGGGCACAACCGCGATCAACATTCCCATCGACGTCGTTTCGTCTATACACGTCCTGTCGACCCCTTACGACCCCGAGTACGGCAAATTCACCGGTGCAGTTTCGAATGTCGAGACACGCCCAGGAGACTTCAACAAGTTTCGCGTTTCCGTCCAGAACTTGCTTCCACGTTTTCGCAGGATCGATGGTTCGATTATGGGTATTGCGGCGTTCTCACCGCGGATCACATTCTCTGGTCCGCTCGCAAAAGACCATGTGGCCTTTACCCAATCGTTTGAGTATCGCTACGAACGAGATCCGGTGGACAGCTTGCCAATACTTCAGAGCTGGACCCGGTCCGAAAACTTTAACTCTTACACGCAGCTCGATTTCAACATCAGCCCGAAGCAAACTGCGACCGCATCGTTTGCTATTTTTCCACAAAGGCTCGATTACTACGGCCTGAACACTTTCACGCCGCAACCCAGCACGCCCGACTTGAATGAGCGTGGATATCAGGGATACCTGCAGCATCGATATGTTACCAACTCCGGCGATCTGCTCACGTCCCAGGTGAGCTTCAGAAGATTTGATGCCGACCTGGCACCAAACAGCAACGCCCCCTACGAACTTCTCGTCGAAACTACGGAGGGAGGTTTTTTTAACGATCAGGGTCGGGATACGTCGCGGACCGAATGGGGAGAAATCTTTCGTTCCCACCCCCATCACTGGTTTGGATCGCACGAACTTGACGCGGGCATAAATTTCGCGCACAGCTCTTACGACGGCCGGCAGGAATTTCTGCCGGTAGAGATTGTAGGAGTTGCCGGATATCCCTTGGAGCAAATCCAGTTCGGACCCACTTCGAGTTTCTCCCTTAATCAAAACGAAATCGCCTGGTCCGTGGGCGATAAGTGGGCCGTATCGAGGAGGTTGAGCTTTGATCTCGGTCTTCGATTCGATCGCGACTCCATCACGGATTCAGTAAACACAGCCCCGCGCGTCGGATTCGTTCTCGGATTGACAGGCGATGGCAAGACCATGCTCAAGGGCGGAGCAGGTTTCTTCTATGACCGCGTTCCCCTCGACATTCCGGCGTTTCCTGATCTGCCATCACGTACCCTGAGTACGCTCAACGCGCTGGGTGAAGTCCTCAGTTCGACCGAATACTCGAATGTCGTTTCCAACGGCTTGCGCAATCCGCGCAGCGAAGTCTGGAATCTCGAAGTCGATCGTCAGGTCACCAGTGACTTTCTTGTTCGCGTCGCGTACCAACAGCGCAATACCGTCCACGAGTTCTTTCTGGATCCCATTGCCTATGGACCAACGGGGAAGCTCACGCTATCCGACCGCGGTAGCGACTTTTACAAAGAATTTCAGATTACCGGGCGGTATCGCATTCACCGCAGCACGTTGAACGCCTCTTACGTACGTTCGCGGGCCTTCGGCGATCTTAACGACTTTAATCAGTTTTTCGGGAACGATCCTCAGGCGGTCATCCAGCCCAATCAGCGCGGTCGCCTCAACTTCGACACTCCGAATCGAATCTTGGCATGGGGTGAGATTGCTGCACCTTGGAAATTGACCTTCGCTCCGGTAATCGATACCCACACAGGGTTCCCGTACTCAACCATCAATCAGTACCGCGACTTTGTTGGACCGAGAAATGAATTGCAATTGCCCCGCTTCGTTTCGACCGATTTGCAGGTCTGGCGCGAAATTCGCCTGCCTAAAGAGAAGCATGCACGCATAGGGTTCGGAGTATTCAACGTATTCAATCATCCGGATTACCGTGACGTGCAGAACGATGTCGACAGCTATCGCTTCGGCGAGTTCTTCAACGGTAAAAGCCGGGAGTTCCACGGCAAATTCGTATTGGAGTTTTGATTATGACACTGATATTGCAGCGCGCGTTGTTCACCCTGGCAGTCGTACTTTCCGCAGCCACGATTGCTACAGCACAAACCGACGATCCACTTCCTTCGGCGGAGGATGTTGTCGCGAAGATGATGCAGTTCGACACTCAGCGGCAATCCCAATTAACCGGATACACAGCGACTCGCCACTATGTCGCCGTCAACAAGAACCGCCGGGCTGAGATGCTGGTGCACGTCGATTGTGCCAGTGATGGCGCGAAACAGTTCACGGTTCTCTCCGAAGAAGGATCAGGCTCGATTCGCAAGCACGTGTTTCATAAGCTGCTGAGCGAAGAGACCGAAGCGTCACGCCATGGAACGCGCAACAGCACGCGACTGATACCGGCGAACTACGATTTCCAGTTAGTGGGGCAAGAACAACTTGTGACCGGGCCCGCGTATGTGCTGCAGGTATCGCCGAAAACGGCGAATAAATATCTGATCGACGGCAAGATCTGGGTTGACGCCAACGATTATTCCATCGTTCGGATCGAAGGCCAGCCGGCGCGAAATCCCTCCTTCTGGGTACGCAACGTTCATTTCGTGCACACGTATGAGAAGGTCGGGCCGTTCTGGTTTGCCTCGGCAACCCACACAAAAAGTGAGATCCGAATCTTCGGAAGCTCGGAATTGAACATCGAGAACTCTGACTATTCCCTGAATCCCCCAGTCGACCCCGTAACTGAAGCGGATCGCCAAGCGAGGTTAATTCAGTGAGGAAGAGTCATCTCATTGCACCTGTAGTCGCCGCTTTCGCGTTCGCCTGGGTGATCGCTCACGTTGGCCTCCCAACTCTGATGGAACAGGTGAAGGCAATGCGAGTCGCGTTGCCGCTCGTGCTGGCTCTCAGCTTGCTTCGCCTTTTTCTGCAGACCGCCACCTGGTCAGCGTCCCTGAAGGGCGAGGATATCTCGGTCGGGATAACAAAATTGGTGGGAGTTCGGTTGGCTTCGCAGTCGATGGGCTATCTCACCGTTCTCGGCCCGCTTATCTCCGAACCCATGAAGGTCAAGCTTCTTGGGACTTCCGGCGGGCCGACGATTACGGCTACCTTTCTCGATGATGGAGTGTACTGGTTCACTTCGGCGCTGCTTGCAATCGCAGGTATCGTCAGCCTGCCTCTGGTTGCGGTCCACGGCAACGCCTACCATTCGATTCCGGCCGTCCTCTTTCTCGGATTCGCTGTCGTCATCATCAGACGGCACACTCCCATCTTGTCCGGTGTCGTGCGCGCTTTGGACACGAGGCACCCGACCTGGCTCGCTCGTGCTGAGCGCATTGAAGCATCCATCCGAGCGTATCGCCTCAACGAGCCCGAATTGGTTCGTCGGATGTTTTGGATCGACATAGCGTGTCAAGTATTGCTCGTGGCCGAAGTCGCCGTGGTTTTGCTATCGCTCCACCTACCGGTCCATTTTGGTGCAGTTCTCGCCATCGAAGGGATGACTCGCACAATCAAGATGATCAGTGGCTGGATTCCAGCTCGTCTCGGCTCCGACGAAGGCGGAGCGATTTCGGCTTTTGCTCTGACCGGTTTATCCCCGTTGCTCGGCCTTTCGCTCGCATTAACGCGTCGCTTCCGTGATCTGCTCTGGGCGCTGATCGGCATTCTCTGGCTTGCCTGGAACTCGCGCAAGTTGAGCGACCCGGCCGACACCGGAACCTGCGACCGATCAGCTGTCCTGAAGGAGGCCTGCGAATGCAAGCAGTCGTAGCAATTCCAGAAATCACTTCGCTGGTGTGCAACCAGAAGGCGTCAGAACTAATCATGCGGCCAGTTGCCGGTGTTCCTCTGCTGATGAGGGCTCTGATAACCGCAGCACGCGCCGGAGCAGACGACATTCAGCTGATTTGCCCCGCGACTTTGAGCGACGAACTAGTACGGCAATTCTTCGAAACCGCGCTGCAGTATCGCGTTCGCGTAAGCGTGATTCAGCTAGACGAGTTTGATCCGGATGCCGCCTCAAGCTGGACGAAACTCGCGCCTCACCTAAACCGCGATTTCCTCTGGCTGCCTTGGAACTGGGTCACAACCAAGCAGTTCCTGGCGCATCTGCCCCTTGCGCAGATCCACTCCGTCAACTGGGCCGAACCTGCCCACGCCATATTTTATGAGGTGACCCGCGACAATGCCCCATTTGCCCTCCTCCACCCTGAGGGCGTCGCGGTCACCTCGCCAGAAAGTGTGTCGCTGGCTGAACGCTTCCTGGTCGCGCACTCTGGCAAGGTTCTCGACGGCATTCACACATCGTTCAACCGACGGCTCTGTCGTCCTTTCGTAAGAGTTTTGTCTCACACGTCCACTAGTCCGAATGCAGTCACCTTGGGTGGAATCGTGATTTCCATTCTGTCGGCTTTCGCGTTTGCCCAGGGATTGTACTGGTGGTCCGTGCTCGGGGCGTTGCTCTTCTACCTGGCAGGACTATTCGACGAAATGGACGGAATGCTGGCGCGGGTTAAGTTCGCTGAGTCGCCTCGGGGGACCTGGTTTGAGGGGTTTGCCGACGGGCTCAGTTACCTGCTGCTGTTTGGTGGAATCACGATCGGTTTGCATCGCAATTACGGGAGGCCCGCTATCGTGACAGGCATCGCTCTTCTTGTCGGCGCCATTCTTGCGCTGATCGCCACTTCCCTGCAGCGCCGCCGCGCCACCAGCCCCGACCGGCCCAATGAGTACCTTGGCCACTTCTATCAATTGCTTGAAAAAGATTCCGGCAATTGGATCTCCCGCGTCGTGCGCCAGGTGCAGGCGTTCCAGAGGAGGGGCGTGATGATCCACTACATCGTGCTCTTCACGATCATTGGAGCATTGCCAGTGTTGTTCGTCCTGGCAACGGTTGGTGCTCATCTCACCTGGACTGTGACGCTCTACTTCAACCGCCGATTCTTTGCGCAACGGGGAGAACGCAGGGCCGAACCGAATGTAAACACGTTTAAGGAGGCGTTATGAAGGCCGTTATCCTGGCTGCAGGCCAAGGCACGAGGATTCGTTCAGTGCATGGCGAACATCCAAAATGTCTGATCGAAGTTGACGACACGACGATTCTGGACCACCAACTCGAGGCGCTGTCTATGGCGGGGATCGATGATGTAGCAATTGTCGTGGGATACGAAAAGGAACAGATCATCGATCACGTGAAGTCCAGAAAAGCCAGTGTCAGCCAAAGGATTAGCTTTTTCGAAAACCCCGGATTCGCAATTACGAATAATATCTATTCACTCTGGCTTGCGCTCGAATGGCTTCGCGACGATAGTTTCGTCGTTCTAAATGCGGACGTCATATTCGACCCCGAAGTCCTTTCGGCCGCCGTATGCTCGAGTGCACCAATCTCGATGATCGTAGACCCCTTGTGGCGGGATGAGACGATGAAGGTCATCATCGAAGACGACCACGTGATTCGAATGAGTAAAAAGATCTCACTTGATGATTTCAGCGGCACTTATATCGGTATTACTATTTTCTCCGAGGCGATCCAGGATAGGTTCTCCCGCACGATGAACGAACTGATCTCCGCCGGCCAGGTGAATGAATTCTTCAACGTTGCGGTACAAAAACTCGCGAACGAAGGAGTTCGGGTCGGCTATACGAGCTCGGATGGCTTGGCCTGGGCCGAAATCGACGATCCCCTGGACCTGACATTTGCACAACAGAACGTGTTCCCACAGCTGGTAACGGCAACAGTTTAACTGTGTCAACAGACGAAATCATTGCCGAGAACTTTGCTCAGAGCCAATGGCTATCGTGGCCACGCAGCTCGCTGCGAGTTGTGGATTGGAATATTGATCGTGGTTTGAAGCTGCCCGCGATCATGGATTTTCTGGCAGATACGCATGCCGATGTTTTCGTTCTTCAGGAAGTTGACATCAATGCTCATCGGACACATGGTCTAAACATTGCGCGGGAAATCGCTCGAAAACTGCGGCTGAATTACGTCTTCGGGCGGGAGTTTGTGGAACTGACGCAAGGCACGAAAACCAACCCCGCCTATCATGGTCAGGCCACGCTTTCGCGCTGGAAAATCTCGAATCCGCGCGTGATCCGCTTTCAACGGCAATCGGACTTCTGGAAGCCACGCTGGTTTAAGCCAAACCTGCAAACGTTTCAGGAGCGGCTCGGGGGAAGAGTGGCGCTGGCGGCGGAAATCAATATCGCTGGAGCTTCAACGCTCTGCTACAACTTGCACCTGGAGAGCCGATCCAACAATGAGTTGCGCCTTGCTCAGTTGAATGAGGTTTTAGAGGATTCCGCGAAGTTCGACTCGGCCTGGCTCGTCATCTTGGCCGGTGATCTTAACCTAAATGCATCGATGCCCGGAATAGCAGGTGCACTGGCCGAGGCTGGTTTTCGCGACGTTGTGCCTACCGCTCGCCTGGCTACGACCCCTGCACGTCATCTCCTCGAAGCTGGCAGACACATCGACTGGGCATTTGTTCGAGGCCCGGGTGAGGCCGTAGCTGGCAAAGTTCACAGATCTGTGACGGCTTCTGATCACTATCCGATTTCATTCGAATTGCGTCTTCCCGGTTGACATTCAGGGCGACATCGCGAATCGACCGCTCCATTTTGCCACCGGCCAGCGAAAGTAGTGGGGCTTCGCTATGAGGCGGAACGCTTCGGAATACATTCCCCCCGATGACGCTTTTCCTCTTCTAGAAGTTCTTCGAGCGAATGTGCCAAGACTGAAGAACCGCAGCGAATACATTTCGATTCGAGGGAAAACTCCTGATCCTCAACGATTGGATTGCGGGTAAAGTCGTGCTGTTCATAAACCATAAACGGCCATTCCTTCGATCTTGCGTTTAACGGGCGCCAGTTGCTGGCTTGGCTCAACGCTGTTTAGCTTCCATTAAACTTCTGCACTCACACTGCCAGATCCGCTGGCGGATGGAATTCCCCCGCTTGCCAAGCCTTCTCAAGCCTTTAGACCGACCTACCCGCAGGCCTTGGGTTGTTGAAGGTCGGCATAGTCTCGACAGTTTCGACCTTCAGAATTGCCCGCTCGGAGTCGTGAAGGACCTCCTTCGTTCCGCGCTCGAACTGTCGGAACTGTTTCGACAGTGTCAACTCGTAACACTGCTGCCTTCCATCCGGTGCTGAAACTTCACCTCTTTACAGACCCTCGGGTTTGGCATCCGCATTGCCTTAATCGCATTGGCAGAAAGTTGCAGAGAGCAGAGATCGGTACGGCTTTTGCGACCGAGGGCTCTGCAAAGAGATTCAGCGACTCGCCAGTCGCCTGATTAAGGGTGGAACGATCACATGAGACGGATATCTATAGGTCTAGTTGTCACGGTTTTGTTGGTGAATGCGCTGGGTTGCGGCAGCGGCAAGGTGAGGGCCGCCGGTCCGCCTCCGCCACCGGTAGTCGAAGTCGCGCCGGTCATCCAAAAGAATGTCCCGGTTCAGGGCGAGTGGGTCGGAACGCTCGAAGGGTACGTCAATGCGCAGATTCAGCCTCAGGTGACCGGTTACCTGATTCGCCAGGATTATCACGAAGGCGGCTACGTCACAAAAGGTCAGCTCCTGTTTGAGATCGATCCTCGCCCATTTCAAGCCGTGCTCGATCAAGCCAAAGGACAACTGGCGCAAGCCGCGGCGCAGATGGCGAACGCCGAGCTGAACGTAAAGCGCGATATTCCCGAAGCTGAAGCTCATGCCATTCCCCAGAGCCAACTGGATACCGACACTCAGGCGCTCCTCGCGGCGAAGGCCTCCGTCGAGGCGGACCAGGCGGCGGTGGAACAAGCAGCGATAAACCTTGGCTACACCAAGGTCACTTCCCTGATCGATGGAATCGCTGGTATCAACACGGTGCAGGTGGGCAACCTGGTGGGACCGTCTGCGATCCTCACCGCGGTTTCGCAGGTAAGTCCGATCAAAGTTTATTTCCCGATCAGCGAACAGGAATACCTGCGCATGGCCGATGGCGGCGGTCCGGGTAGCGTGGATTGGCTGACTCACGCTTCACGAATCCCGCTGCGCTTGACCCTGGCAGACGGGACCGTCTACCCGCATCCAGGCAGAATCATCTTTGCGGATCGGCAGGT
>Ga0210388_10001052_pt1 | contig 21951 bp, 13 predicted proteins | sample IncBWC19OmetaG_FD_155485 | JGI IMG/M metagenome (GOLD analysis project Ga0210388, IMG submission 155485) | Forest soil microbial communities from Barre Woods Harvard Forest LTER site, Petersham, Massachusetts, United States - Inc-BW-C-19-O ... | reverse complement strand
AGTCGCGCCGGAAACGGAAAAGCGCACCGCGCAGTTCCTCCGCGAAGTGTCGGAAAAACTCAGTGAAGCCGCGGGCTGGATCGAGTCGCGCAATTCCGCGCGCACCGAAAAAGATTCGCAGCAGCCGCCATCGCAAACATGATGCGAGCCAACTTGTGACCTGTTCGCGTGCCACGCGCAGCCGCCCCGCTTTTTTCTTTCCCCTGAACATTCTGCAGAACCTCGCTTGCGCCTTCTTGTTTCTCGCTCTTGCCGGATGTGGTTCGCGCCGCGTGAGTGCTCCGTCGCAACCCTCAGCAGCATCTCCGGACACCATCGAATCCACCAAACGCGCCACCGATGCTCAGCCAGCGCCTGCACCTGCGACGCCTCCCGCCGCGCCTTCGCCCAGGCGCGGCAAGCCGGCACAAACGCCCGCGCCGGCGGGTTACATAGAAGAAGGCAACGCTTCCTGGTACGGTGTGCCCTTCAACGGGCGGCGCGCCTCGAACGGCGAAATCTACGACATGTACAAATTGACGGCGGCGCACCGCACGCTGCCGTTTGAAACCATGGTCCGCGTGACGAATCTCAACAATGGAAAATCCACGACTGTGCGCATCACGGATCGCGGGCCGTTTGTCGACAACCGTATCATCGATCTTTCACTCGCCGCAGCGCGCGAAATAGACTCAGTCGGCCCCGGAGTGGTGCATGTGCGCGTGGAAGTTCTCACGCAAGGCATCGATCCCACGGGCGGATTTTTCACGGTGCAGGTTGGCGCGTTCAAAGATCAAGGCAATGCGCAACGATTGCGCGACCGCTTGAATCTTTCGTATTCGCCGATTTTCATTCAACAGTATGATTCGCCTGACGGCACTTTCTACCGCGTGCGTGTCGGCAAAGTCTCCGGTGAAGATGCCGCGCGCCAATTCGGCGAACAGCTCCGCACCCGCGAGGGAGTTACACCGATTGTTGTCCGTCTGGATGAAGCCGCGCCTGCAGGAGGGAATTGATGAGCGCTGATTGCCTATTCTGCAAAATCGCTGCGAAGCAAATTCCATCCAAAATTGTCTACGAAGACCCTGACATTTTCGCGTTCGAGGACATCAGCCCTCAAGCGCCGACGCACATTCTGCTTGTCCCGCGAAAGCACTTCGTTTCGCTTGACGACGCGACGCACGAGGATCAGGCGGTCATCGGCAAGCTGCATCTGGTTGCCGCGCAACTCGCCCGTGAACGCAATCTGCTCGATGGATATCGCACGGTCTTCAACAATGGTACCGGCGCCGGCCAATCTGTTTTTCATCTCCACTTGCACTTGCTCGGCGGCCGCCAGTTCCGCTGGCCGCCAGGGTAGCGAAGACCTGCTCGCGCAAATCACCGCGAGCGCTGAAGCTCGCCTGCTTCCTAATTGCAGGAAACAAAGAGCACAGACTGAAGTTTGTGCCACTAAACTCTCATTCATAGCGAAGGGCGACGAGGGGATCCACTTTCGTTGCGCGGCGCGCGGGAATGTAGCTCGCGAGGAACGCCACCCCGCAAAGAAGCAGTGTGGCGCCGGCAAAAGTGAATGGATCTGTGCTGGTAACTCCGAAGAGCAAGCTACTCAATACACGCGTTACAGCGTACGCTCCGACGAGACCGAACCCGATGCCGAGCAACGTCAGCGTCATGCCTTCACCGAAGACTAGTTTAAGGATGTCTACAGGACGTGCTCCTAGCGCCATTCGGATGCCAACCTCGCGCGTGCGCCGGCTAACTGTATAGGCCATCACGCCGTAAATTCCGATCGCGGAAAGTAGCAAGGCGACGCCGGCAAAGCTCCCGAGAAGAAAAGTGCGAAACCGAGGCTGCGCCGTGGACGCTTCCATCAGCTCATCCATCGTGGCGATGCCAGCCACAGGCTGCTCTGGGTCTAGCGCCGCGACTTCGCGTCGAATTGGCCCGACAAGGCCGATCGGGTCATTCTTTGTGCGAACCACTAGCGTCTGCCAGGGCATGGACTCCTGTGTATAGGGAATGTATATCCCCGGAACTGGTCTATCGCTCAAGTTTGTCTGTCTTATGTCCGCAACGGTCCCCACTATTTGACAATGGCCAGCACCAAACGCCGCCATCTCGATAAATCGACCTACGGGGTCTGCGTTAGGCCAGTAGAGTTGGGCAAGAGCTTCGTTGATGACAGCGACGTGAGGAGAATCTTTCGTGTCATGTTCGGAGAAATAACGGCCGCTTCGCAAGGGAATTCGGATTACGTCAAAATAATTGTTGGAGACAATGCGTGCGTCGGCTTGTGGCTGCTCAGATAATCTCCCGAACGCGCGATCGTCGATTTTAAAGGTAGTGTTCCAAACGCGTCCCGCAATTGGCAACGCCAGCGTCGCGCCAGCGGATTCCACTCCGGGCAACGCTTCAATGCGCGCGAGCAACTGCTCGTAAAAACCTGTCCAATTCCTCCAATTGGCATCTTCACTTTCGTCCGCTATGGACCGGTAGACTTCAACGGTCAGCAGATGATCAGTACGGAATCCAGGATCCACTTGGTCGAGAAGAAGCAGACTCTTTCCTAACAATCCTGCAGCCGTGAGCAAAACCAAGGACATCGCGAATTCAGCAACCACCAGGACTTGGGTCAGAGGTCTGCGAGCTTCCAGGTTTCGCCCGGTCTGTTTCAGAGACGCACTGAGATCCCATTGCGAAATCTGCCAAGCCGGCGCGAGACCAAAGAGAATTCCAGCCAACATCGAGACCAGACCGGTAAACAGGAGCACCGGCAGATCGATATGTGCGGAGGATATTCTGGGGATTTCCCTGGGCGACCAAGCGACCAAGACACCCATAAACGAGAAAGCAAAGAGCGTTCCGAGTGCGCCTCCGGCACCCGCCAGCAGTAGGCACTCCGTTAACAACTGTGCCATGATTCTGCGCCGCGTCGCTCCCATCGTGGATCGAATAGCAATTTCTGGCTGTCGCGCGGCAGCGCGCGAGAGAAGCAGGGTGCCGATGTTTGCGCATGCAATCAAAAGCACAAGAGCAGCCGATCCCATCAATATAAGGAGTGCCGTCCGGGATTTCCCCACTACGTCTTCCTGCAAAGGAACGAGTCTCACTCCAAGGTCTCGATTTGAATCCGGATACTTCTGCTCAAGCTGGTGCGCAATGACCGCGATCTCAGCCTGCGCTTGCGACAAAGTTGCGTTCGCAGTAAGGCGGCCAATCACGGACATTTCGAGATTGCCTCGTCCGACTATCTCTTCGCGCAAATCGGGGCGAATGGAAGTGATGGAGACCCACAGCTCTGTTTGTGGATCAGGGAACTGAAAACCGGGCGGCATGACACCAATCACCTCGTAACTGTAGCCGTCCAGAGTGATTGACCTGCCTATAAGGCGTGGATCGGACCCGAAGGAGTGTGACCACAACGAATAGCTCAGTACGACCGCTTGCTGATTCCGGGCACTCGCAAGCGAACGGCCCTGCAGCGGCTTGACGCCGAGGGTTTCGAAGAAATCGGGGGACGCGACCTGGCCCTTCAGATGTTCCGGTTGGATTGTTCCCGCCAGATTGAACGTTTTATCTTCGTACGCAGCGAGGTGGTCGAAGAAATGGCTTTGTTCGCTCCAATCCGTGAAGTCTGGATACGACGTTTTGCCGTAGAAATCCCCGGACTTTAGATCGAATACGTCAGCCTTTACGAGCCGTTCCGATTGGGGATAAGGCAGGGGCCGAATTAGCACTGCATTCAGAATACTGAACACCGCGGTGTTGGCGCCGATGCCGAGAGCGAGAATGATGATCACGGTGGCCGCGAAGACGGGATTCTTGCTGAGAATGCGGGATCCATAGCGGGCGTCTTGCACTAGGTTTTCGACGAGATTGCCGCGGCGTGATTCGCGGGTTTGTTGTTTGATGGATTCGAGGCCGCCGAAATCGAGGTGGGCGCGGCGGCGGGCTTCTTCGGAGGACATGCCAGTGGCGATGTAGTCGGAGATTTGGCGTTCGAGATGATCGCGGAGTTCGGCGTCGAGTTGTTTTTCGGATAGGCCTTTTCGGAAGAGGCGATGCAGCCAGTGCATGGATCACACTCCGATTTTGGGGCTCAGGACGGGCATGACATTCTTTCGCTTGCGCTCAGGATAAAGCCGAGCCCCTACGAAAAACACATACAGCGTAGAAGTTCGATCACTCATAGCGAAGGGCGACGATAGGATCCACGCGCATGGCGCGGCGAGCGGGGACGCAGCATGCTATGCAGGCAACGATTAGCACGAGCGCGGTTGCGCCAAGGAAAGTCGCAGGGTCGCTCGGTTTGACGCCATAGAGCTGGCTGGCAATCACGCGGCCAAGGCCGAACGAAGCTGCGGCTCCTAATACGATGCCGAGAACGACGGGCACAAGTCCTTGGCGAATAACCATGAGAAGAACTTCACGAGGAGAGGCGCCGAGAGCCATGCGAATGCCGATTTCCTGAACGCGGCGTGCGACCGAATAAGAAATGACGCCGTAAACTCCCACCAGCGCCAGCGAAAAGCCGATGCCCGCAAATACCGTGAGCAGAACACTACGCAGACGCTCGTCTCCAAGCGACTCGGAAATATTACGCGACATGGTCATCAGGTGAGTGACGGGCTGATCCGGATAGGCAGTCCAAATTTGGCGAGAAATGGTTGTGCCCAGCGCGTCGGGATCGGTTTGTGTGCGCACCAGAAGATGAAGCGAGCCGTTTGTTCCTCCTTGAAGTGCCGATAGAAAATATGTAGGCGAGGGTTTATCGCGCAGCGTGACCTCACGCGCATCCGCAACCACGCCGATCACCTCGCTCCAGGTCTGCTTGCCGTTGTCGTCGCTGGACGCGCTGAGGCGCCTGCCGACAACGTCGAGGGTGCCCCAATATTCCCGAGCCATCGCTGCATTCACGACGACCTTTGAATCGGTGTCACCGGTGTCGCGATCCGAAAATTCCCGGCCACGTAACGTCGAAATTCCCATTACGCGAAAATAGTCCGGATAAACATAGCGCGCGTTCGCGTTGCGGCTCTCCTGCGAGGAGGTTGGAATGGCGCCGTCCACGACCAGGCCGCCTTGCTGCATCATCATGCCTTTCAGCACCCCATGGTCTGAAGTGGTGACTTCGGCGACCCCGGGAATGGCCTGAACCTTCTCGACAATTTCGCGAAGATGGTTAGTTTGCTGTTTGACGTAGTCTTTGCCTTTTTCTGACGGCACTCCCGCAGGTTGAGGAAGATCAAAAGAGAGGAGATGGTCCGTGCGGAAGCCCGGATTTTGATGCAGAAGGCGAGTGAGAGTGAGGGTCATCAAGACGGAGCCGACAATAAGAACAAAGGCGAGCGCCACTTCCAGGGTGACAAGGGCGTTGCCAAGGCGCGACTGGCGCGCTGAGCGCGCACTGCCGAGATTCGCGCCGGAGCCTTCCTTGAGTGCTTCGTTGGGATCCAGGCTGGCGGCGCGGCGGGCGGGCACAATTCCAAACAGAACACCCGCGATGAGCGAAGTAAGCACGGAGAACCACAACAAAGTCGAGTCCACCGATATTTCGGTGAGTCTTGGTGTATCTGGCGGAGCAATGGCGCGGAAGAGTTCCACACCTTGCGCGGCAAGCACAATTCCGAGCACTCCACCGATCAGCGCCAGCAGGCAGCTCTCCACCAGTCCCTGGCGCAGCAATCGGCCACCCGAAGCTCCCAGAGCCGCGCGTAGCGCCATCTCTCGCCGCCGCCCCGAGCCGCGAGCCAGCAAAAGGCTCGCGAGATTTGCGCACGCAATCAGAAGCACGAATGTTGCCGCGGCAAGAAGCATGAGGAAAGCATCACGGGCTTCGGCTACGCTGCTGGAGAGTAGTGGTTCCGACGAGAAGCGATATGCGCCGACCTCCGGATGATCCTTCATGAACTGCTGAGCGATGGAATTGAGCTGGGCGTTCAGCTTCTCTGGCTTTTCACCCACGCGGAGCTTGCCGATGGTTTGCAGCATGAAATACTTGGCCTTTTGGTGGTCGGCAGGCGAGGCGAAAAACGGAATCCATGCCTGTTCTGAAGAAGGGAACGTAAACCCTGGCGTGGCGACACCAACGATCATGTAGGGCTGCTTGTCGAGGACCAGCGTCTTGCCAGTCACTTTCGGATCGGCGCCGAAACGTGTGCGCCACAGTGAATCGCTGATCACCACGACATAGTTCTGTCCGGCTTTCGCGTCGTCCGGTATGAGTAGCCGGCCGATTTGCGACCTAACGCCGAGTTCTTCGAAGAAACCATCCGTCACAGAAGCGACCGAGAGCAGAATCGGCTCGCCCGAGCCCGTCAGAGTTTTGTCAGTTTCGCTGTAGGCGGAGGTCTGTTCCAGTGAGGATGCTTGCGCGCGGATTTGGTCCAGGTTGAGCCAGGAGATGCCGAGCGAAAACGTCGGGAACATCGCAGTGTGCGCGGAAATTTGAACGATGCGGGCGGAATCCTTGTAGGGCAGCGGGCGCAAAATGACGGCGTTCACGATACTGAAAATGGCAGTATTGGCGCCGATGCCCAGGGCCAGAGTGACGGCGGCGGCTATGGTAAACCCTGGATTTTTGCGCAGAAGACGCGTGGCGTAGCGCAGATCTTGAAAAAGGGTTTCGAAGAGATTGCCGCGGCGCGCTTCGCGCGTTTCTTGTTTGATGGATTCCAGGCCACCGAAATTAAGTTGGGCGCGGCGGCGAGCTTCTTCGGGGGCCATGCCTGAGGCGATGTAATCGGAGACTTGGCGATCGACGTGAAAACGTAGCTCGGAGTCGAGTTGTTTTTCGGATTGTTCTTTGCGGAAGAGACGGCGGAGCCAATGCATGGATGCGCCTCCTATTCGGCGGTTCGCAGGATCAGGGCTACAGCATCGGAGATTTGCTCCCAATGAACGAGTTCGGTCTCCAACTGTTTGCGGCCTTTTCTGGTGAGCGTATAAAATTTTGCGTCGCGTCCGGTTTCCGATTCGCGCCAGTCCGCTGTTAGCCACCCGCGGTCTTCAAGCCTGTGCAGGGCGGGGTAGAGCGAGCCCTGCGGCACTTGAAAGAAATCCTTCGAGATTTGCTGGATGCGCTGGGAGATGGCATAGCCGTGAATGGGGCCGAGCGCCACAACCTTGAGGATTAACATGTCGAGAGTCCCTTTCAGGAACTCTGATTTCTCTTGAGCCATGTGGATACCTAGAAGTCCTACTTTTAAGCCTAGAAGTTCTACCTATACGGAAAAAGAGGAAAACTGTCAAGAGGTGGGATTGGAACGCAGCCAGATCGCCTGCGGCACGACCTTCCATTTATTGTCGTGAAGTTCAGAAATTCTGCGAGGAAGTCTTACATTGATTCGGCGATCAATTCAATTTCCACGCAGGCGCCAAATGGGATTTGGGCAATGCCGAAAGCGCTTCTCGCATGCCGCCCAATTTCTCCGAACACTTCGATAAAGAGTTCGGAAGCGCCGTTGGCGACGAGATGCTGCTCCGTGAAAGTCGGCGCGCTATTCACCAGCACCATCAGCTTGGCGATACGCGAGATCTTGTTCAGATCGCCGGTCGCCTCGTGAAGCGTGCCCATCAACTGGATGGCGATGTCTCTTGCCGCTTCCTTGCCTTCGGCGGTCGTAAGTTCCGCGCCGAGCTTTCCGGTCCAGGGTTTGCCTTCCTTCTTGGCAATGTTTCCTGAAACAAAAATCAAATTGCCTGAACGCACGAAGGGCAAGAACGCCGCCGCCGGCGGCGGAACTGGCGCCAGAACGATTCCAAGAGCCCTCAGTTTGTCGTAGACGGACATTTCTCTCTCCCGTAATTCACTTGGATAGGACTTATTTGGATGAAGATTCGCCGCGAGAAGTTCTTGCTTGCTCTTGCGATTTGACATCAGGCAAGCGAGCAAAATCAACCGCGGATGTGTTTCCACCGCACACGAGAATCCCGACACGCTCGCCGGGCTGCGGCTTGCAGCGGCCGGAGAGGAGCGCAGCGAAAGCGGCAGCGCCGCCAGGTTCCGCAACAACGCGCAGGGCTTTCCAGAGTGCCTGCTGAGCCTGCTGAATCGCGTCGTCCGGCACGAGGATTACGTTGCTCACAAACTTTTGAGCGATAGGAAACATCAATTCGCCGACGCGCTTGGGAGCGAGCGAATCCGCGGCGATTCCTCCAGCCGGACTATCAACGGGACGTCCGGCTTGCAGCGCGTTGTGCAGAGTGGGCGCGGCTTCCGGTTCCACGCCGATAATTTTTATACGATTGGCGTACCAGGATGCGACGCCCCCAATGAGTCCACCACCGCCGACAGCGACGAGAAGAGAATCGAGATCGGGAGCCTGTTGCTCGAACTCAAGCCCGACGGAGCCTTGGCCGAGTAGCGTCTCTGGCTGATCGTAGGCGTGCAAAGTGAGCGCGCCGGATTCGGCAGCCCAGCGATCGCTGGCGGCGAGCGCATCGGCATAGCGCTCGCCCGTGACGACAAGCTCCGCGCCGTAGCCGCGAATGCGCCCGATTTTTTCGGGCGAAGCGACGGTAGGGACAAAAATCTTTGCGGGCACGCCCAGTTTCATCGCGGCAAACGCAACGGCAGCTCCGTGGTTTCCTCCAGAGGCTGCTACCACGCCGAATTGTGGAATTTTTCGCAGCAGCAAGTTAGCGAAAGCGCCGCGCGCTTTGAAGGAGCCGGAATGCTGCAGCAATTCAAGTTTGAAAATAAGCGGAACGGAATCGAGGCCGAAATCGCCGCCATCTGCCTCGATGACAGGCGTCCTGCGAATGTGCGGCCGGATGATTTTTTCCGTTGCGCCGATTTGGTCGCGATCGATTCGCATATCGGACGTTGTGGGCATAGAAGGCCGATTCGCAGAGAACAGGGAGAACGTCAGGGCGCGACGACATCTTTCAGCTTGGGTTTAACCTGGACCGCGGCCAAGCTCGACGCGTCCCAACCGCCACCGAGCGCTTTAACCAGTAGAACGCTGGTCACCAGCCGCTGGCCTTGAATTACCGCCGCTTCCTGCTCGTTGTTCAGCAAATTCTGTTGAGCTGTGACGACATCCAGGTAGCTAACTAGCCCGCCTTTGTAACGGTCCTCAGAAAGATCGAGAGTGCGGCGAGCGGCATCCACGGCGAGCTGCTGGGTTTGGCGCGCCTGTTCGAGAACGGTGAGCCCGGTCACGTCGTCTTGCACTTCCTGGAAGGCAGTCAGCACAGACTGGCGATAATTTGCGATGGTGACGTCATAGCCCGATTTTGCAAAGTCCACCTGAGCGCGGCGGGCTCCGCCAGTGAAAATACTTTCGGCCACGTTTGCACCCAGCGCCCAAAACGTGCTGGAAACGTTAGCGAGCTTGGCGATGTCGGCTGCTTGCCAGCCACCATTGGCAAACAAATTCAAAGAGGGGTAGTAAGCCGCTTTGGCGACACCAATCTGCGCATTAGCGGCGGCCATCTGTCGCTCGGCTTGGGCGATGTCCGGGCGTCTCTCGAGCAAATCCGAAGGCAAGCCCAGGTCAATCGGGGGCGGCTCGGCTTTCAGTTCTCTGACCGCAATGTGAAAGTCGGGGGCAGGTTTGCCGACGAGCACGGCAATCGCATCTTCAAATTGCTTGCGTTGCTGTAACAAAAGTGTGGCTTGCGTACGCGTCGTCTGCAGTAGTGTTTCTTCTTGCGCGACGTCCAGTCCCGAAGCAACGCCGCCCTTGTGGCGCGAATCCACGAGCTCAAGGCCGCGGCGCAGAGCGTCCACGGTACGGTTCAGAATTCCCAGCTCGGAATCGAGTTGCCGAAGGCTGAAGTAATCGCCCGCGAGCTCCGCGGTGATGACCAGCCGGACATTGCTAAGGTTTGCCGCGCTGGCTTGGTACGACGCTTCCGCGGATTCGATCGTCCTGCGGCGCTGGCCGAACAAATCCACTTCGTAGTTCACAGTAAAGGGCAACGTAAAGGAATTTTGCGTAACGGGCTGAAGCGGGGGAACGGCGCCGCTTGGCGGCCGGTTGCCAGACAGCCGCTGCCGGTAAGCGTTTGGTCCGGTACCAAAGGTTGGGAAAAGCGTTGCGACCTGAATGGCCGCTGCGGCTCGCGCCTGATCGTAATTTCCAACCGCTGCCTGCAGCGTCTGATTGGCCGCTAGGGAATCCTTTTCCAGGCCGTTCAACTCATCATCGTGAAAAACGTCCCACCATTCGCCTTTTGGGACGGCGTCCTTGGGATCGCTCGTCCGCCACGGTTCCGTAACGTCCCACTTCGGCGTCGTGGGGGCGGAGGCACGTACGTAATTAGGCCCAACCGTGCATCCCGCGAGAAAAAAAACGACGGCGGCCGCACCAAGAAAGGGAAGGAAGATTTTCTGTTGGCGCATTGCCATTACCGCTTGGCTCCGGGAGTTGCATTCGCACCCGAGGCCTTGGCTGGAGGGGGCTGCGCAGGCGCTATAGCCGGTGCCACTTGCGCGACTTGTTTGACGCGCACTTCTTGGCCTTCGTCGAGCGAGTCCGCCGGATTCAAGACGATCCAGTCGGTAGACTCGAGGCCTTGCAAAACTTCAAGCGTTGTTCCGTAGTCGCGCCCGATGGTTAATTGGCGGAGGTGCGTTTTGTTATTTGCATCTACAACCACGGCGCGCAAACCTTCCGCGCGGAAAAGCAGTGCGTTCACCGGCACTTGCACGCGGGAAGCCGCGACTTTCACTTGCAAGTGAACTTGAGCGTAGCCACCAGGAAAGAGCTGCGCGGTTTTATTCGGCACATCGACTTCCGTCAAAAGCGTTCTTGAATTGGGGTCGATGGCTTCCGCGGTGCGAACCACCTTGCCCTCAAAGCGCTGCCCGGGAAATTGCGTCAATTCGAGAAAAGCTCCAAGTCCGTTGCGGACCGCCGAGGAGTACATCTCCGGCACGCTCACGTAAACGCGAATGGGATCCGTCTGCGCCAGCGTAAAAAGCTCCTGTTGAGCGCCGCCATTGCCGGCGTTGATCAGCGTTCCAGTATCTATATTGCGCCGCGTGATGACGCCGCTGAACGGGGCGTAAACGTGTTTAAAAGATTCCAGTTCCTCAAGCCGCCCCACATTTGCTGCAAAAGACTGGACGGTCGCCGCTTTGGCAGCGTAGTCACCGACGGCGTTATCGACTTCCTGTTTGGATACTCCATCTGTTTTGATCAGTTCCTGGTAACGGGTGGAAGTAATCTTGGAAAGATTGGCGTTGGCTTGGGCAGTGTTCAAATCGGCGCGGGCCTGCAGAAGCTGTTGATCCACTTCCGGCGTGTCAATATCTGCTAGTAGCTCGCCCTTCGGCACGCGCGTTCCGATATCGTGATACCACTTCTGTAAGTAGCCGCTGGTACGCGCATAGATGGGCGATTCCACATAAGCCTGCATCGTTCCAGGCAGCACGAGGTCTTCTTGCGCAACCTCCGAGGTGGGATGAGTAACCGCTACGGTAGGAATGGCCAGCGCTTCCGTGCTCTCCGCCAGAGCATGATATTGCGCTCGCCGTTGGAACAGGGTGAACGCGCCAAAAATCACCAGGACAATTACGCCGAGAATTAGATACGTGAAGAGCCGCGTGCCTTTCTCGGGCTGATGCCCTCCTCGTTCGGGTTCCATCTGTGATTCACCTTCTCTCATTGTCCTGTACTCCGCTCTTTCCGCTCGCTCTTTTCCACTTAGGCTACCGCAGGGGATGGCGATTGACTACGCTGCTTTCTGCGCTCTCGCCGGCCATGAATCAACGAGAAGACGCATGGAACAAAAAACAAAGTCGCGAAGGTCGCGAAGATAAGCCCACCGATGACGGCGCGGCCTAGCGGCGCGTTTTGTTCGCCGCCCTCTCCAAGACCGATGGCCATCGGCACCATGCCGATAATCATGGCGAGTGCGGTCATCAGCACAGGGCGCATGCGCACAAATCCCGCTTGTAGAGCGGCTTCGCGCGCGGACTTTCCTTCGCTCAGTTGCTCGCGCGCGAAGGAAACCATCAAGATGCTGTTCGCGGTGGCCACGCCCATGCACATAATCGCGCCCGTCAGCGAAGGCACGCTGAGCGTCGTGTGCGTCAGCAACAAAATCCAGCAAATGCCTGCGAGAGCGCCCGGCAACGCGGTAATGATGATGAAAGGATCCAGCCAGGATTGAAAGTTCACAACGATCAACAGATACGCGAGGATAATCGCGCCGATCAATCCGAAGCCAAGGCCACGGAACGAGGAACGCATCGTTTGCACCTGGCCACGAACTTCGATGTGGCTGCCTCTGGGCAATTGGCTCTTCACAGCGGCCACCTGCTTGAGAACTTCGTCAGAAACCGCGCCCAGATCGCGGCCGTCCACTGCGGCGTAGACGTTGATCATGGGTTGCACGTTGTAATGAGAAATCTCTGCCTGTCTGGCGGTGTTGGTGGTATTCACCAGATTTCCGATGATTTGAGGCGGGACGCCCGGCGCGGTGCCGGTCACCGGCGTGTTTTGCAGTTCCTGGTAGCTGTCCACGCGATATTGAGGCGTTTGCACGGCGACGTTGTAGCTCACGCCATTCTTTGGATCCAACCAGAACGCCGGCGACGTCTGAAAGCTGGAGCTGAGAGAAACGAGAAGGTTACCCGCCACATCCTTGGCCTGCAAACCTACAGACTGGGCGCGCGTGCGATCGACGTCCATGTGAAGAGTTGGTTCGTCGAGAGCTTGCTGCACGTGAACATCGACGGCTCCCGGAATATGCCGAAACTGATTTGCGAGCTTTTCCGCAACCACGTAGTTACCGAGCTGGTTGTTTCCGGTAACCGCGACGTCGATGGGAGCCGGCGTTCCAAAGTTCAAAATCTGCGTAACGATATCCGCGGGTTGGAAGAAGAATTGCGTGCCGGGAAATCTTTGCGGCAGCTTCGCTCGGAGATCGTTGATATAAGCGCTCGTTGGCTTTCCTCGTTCTTCTTTTAACTGCACAAGGATTTCGGCATCGGAAGTGCCAAAGGTTCCCGAGTTGCTGTAGCTGAGATTGATGCCGCTGTAGGGGACGCCAATGTTGTCGAGAACTGTTTGCAACTCATTCGGAGGAATCGTTTCGCGAATGACCGCGTCAACCTGATCGGCGAGGCGGGCGGTTTCCTCGATACGAAGGCCGGTGCGCGCACGGAAGTGCAAACGGATTTGCCCGGCGTCTACCTTGGGAAAGAAATCCCTGCCAAGAAGCGCCACGAGGCCGATGGAAAGGACGCAGAATATCAGGAAACAGCCCCCAAACAATTTCGGCCACTCCAAGGCGGAATTCAACCCGTTACGGTAACCCTCGCGGAGATTCTCGAAACCGTGCTCGAACTTTTGCTGGTAGCGGCGGAAGAAACCCTGCTTTTCACCAACATGCTCTTCCGGCTTGTATTCGTCCGCGCTGCTCAAGAGATACATGGCCATCGTGGGGACAATGGTTCTCGACCAACCGTAGGAAGCCAGCATGGCGAAGCTGACAGCTTCGGCCAGCGGCACGAAGAGGTATTTCGCGACGCCCGAAAGGAAAAACATCGGAAGGAAAACGATGCAAATGCAGAGCGTGGAAACGAACGCAGGTACGGCGATTTGCTGAGCGCCATCGAGAATCGCCTGGACCGTTTCTTTGCCCATGGCCAGGTTGCGATTGATGTTCTCGATTTCCACCGTGGCGTCGTCCACTAGGATGCCGACGGCCAGCGCGAGACCGCCCAAGGTCATGATGTTGATGGTCTCCCCAAGAGCGCTGAGGATTAGGATGCTGACGAGAATCGAGAGCGGAATGGAAACAGCGATGATCAGCGTGCTCTTCCAGTTTCCGAGGAAAATCAAGATCATTATCGCGGTAAGGCACGCGGCGATAAGAGCTTCGCGTAGGACTCCCTGGATCGACGCGCGCACGAATAGGGATTGGTCGAAGAACGTCGAGACGCGGAGACCTTCCGGCAAGGAGGAAGCGTAGTTGGCCAACACTTGCTTCACGCGGTCGACGATATCCAGCGTCGAAGCACCGCCCGTCTTGTACGTGCTCATAAGCACGCCGCGCTGGCCGTTTACGCGGACGACATTGGTTTGCGGCGTGAAACCATCGCGAATGTGAGCGACATCCTTCATATAGATTGTCGCGCCGTTGACGGTCTTGACGGGCAGATCGTTCAGGCCGTCCACCGTGAGCGGGCTTCCATTCATCTCGACGAGATATTCGAGCGAGCCGAGCTTAACGGTCCCCGTCGGTAGGATTAGGTTTTGCGCGTTGACGGCGTTGACGATGTCCACGGGGGAAAGCCCTTTGGACTGCAATGACGCCGAGTCAATGTCCACCGAAATGGTGCGCTGCTTTCCGCCGTAGGGGAAGGGAAGCGCGGCGCCTTGGACCGTTGCAAGCTGCGTGCGGATGAAATTGTTTCCAAAATCAAAGAGTTGTTGCTCGCTCAAACTGTCGCTGGTCAATCCGATTTGAATGACGGGAACGGTCGACGCGGAAAATATGGCTACGAGGGGCGGGGTGGTGCCAGGCGGAAGGCTCTTCAAAATCGTCTGCACGATAGCAGTGGTCTGGGCCAGCGCGGTCTGCACGTTGGCCGTTGGCTGGAAGTAGATTTTGATGACGGAGATACCGTTGAGAGACTGCGATTCGATGTGCTCGACGTCGTTCACCAGCGTCGTGACGGCCCGTTCAGAGTTGCTGGTGATGCGCTGCTCCATCTCCTGGGGCTCAAGTCCGGTGTAAGTCCATACCAGGCTGATCACCGGGATGTTGATATTTGGGAAGATATCCGTGGGCGTGCGGAGAAGCACCACAGGCGTCAGCAGGATGATGACGAGTGCGAGCACCACGAAGGTGTAAGGTCTCGCGAGCGCTAATCGGACAATCCACATAGAGTTTCGAAGGTCCCTCTAAAGGGCTATTCGCCCGAACACACAAATTGGAACGGTTCTTCCGTCGAGGTACTCACTTCTTAGATTCCTCAACTCAATTGTTTGGGTACGCCCCTGCGAACAGATACGATATATCGTCTGCGCAAATAGTAAGCACGCAAATCATTTGTAATCGGAACATCCTTCGATCCGTCCGGGCCTAGTCGTTGCATTCCGAACCGGCGTGCTTTGCTGTCAACCCTTTATATTTCAGACTGTTAGCCTGTGGGCCCGCCTATGAAGTTCTAATCTTACCTCGTTTTGGATGCCCCTGATTTCAATCGTGGCACATGCAAGCCTTCAGCCAATTTGGGCTGCAATTTCCTCATTTTCCGAACTTTCCGAATACCTGCGTCTTTCGGGTATAGTCCTTCGTCATTAAGAAAGATCCGCCGCGTTGCTGCGACTAACCAATCGCGAGAATTTTCACTTGAAGTGCCAGACAAAAGATTGCCGGGATCGATTCCCACAACAAATTGATCGACCGCGATCCCGCGGATAATTTGATTGAAGTCGGGAAGCAGTAGCGGTTCGTGGGCCGCGTGTGCGTAGGTCAGCCGCTATTTGTGGGTCATGACAAAAACGCCATCCCAATTTGCCGATGGCTCGTCGAATAGATATTCCTGGCAGCGTTTCCAGTAGACGCGCGAAGGGCCGTCTTCGGGCCATCTGTCGAGGAATTCCTGGAAAGCGCGTTGTGCGGCCTCCCACCTTCTATTCCGAAAAAGTTCCCGCGCGCGAGCAAACTGCTCCACTTGTAAACGCACATCTTCCGCGCGACCGTCCGCGACCAAATCCGTTTGCCGCCCCATCAATTGGTAGATTGTGACGGGTTGCAGTTTCCCTTTGACGCGAATCAAGTCCAACTCCCTAAACACAAATCCATCGTCTTTGGCGCCTTCGTAGGTGGTCTCATTCACGATGATGTGCGTGCCGTAGTCTTTGTTTAGGCCTTCGAGCCGCGAAGACAGATTCACGGAATCGCCGAGTGCCGTGTAGCCGCGGCGCAACGATGAACCCATCCTGCCGACGCTGGCCACGCCGGTGTTCAGGCCGATACCGATTTCGAGGCGGGGCTTGCCTTCAGCTTCCCAAACTTTTTGCAATTCGCGAACGCGCTTCATCATTTCCAGCGCGGCGTTGCACGCTCTGACTGCGTGCCCCGGTTCTTCGAAAGGCGCGCCCCAGAAGGCCATCACGGCGTCACCGATATATTTGTCGAGCGTCCCGTTGTTTTTGAAAACGATACTTGTCATGTCCGAAAGATATTGATTGAGAAAGAGAGCGAGTTCCTGCGCGTCGAGTTTTTCCGAAATCGTGGTGAAGCCACGAATGTCGCTGAACATCACGGTGACATCGGTTTTTTTGGGGTCAACAAGGCTGGGATCAATGAGGAGACGGCGGATCACCTCGGGACTGAGGTAGTTGCCGAATTCCGCGCGTATTTTGCGCTTTTCTTTTTCCTCGATGAGCGCTCTATACAGCGAAACAAGCACGACGTTTCCAGTCAGTGTCATCGCCGGAATCGTAAAGTTCAGCCACCAACTATGCAAAAATGCCATGTAGTCGATGGCAGCGAGCGGAATGAAAAACGCTGCGCCGAACCACATCCAACGTGGCTGCACGAGCGCCATCCAGATCCCCAGCGGTATGCCCAAGAACAAAATCGTCAAGATATCCCAAAGCGCTTGCTGAGCGCCTCTCACAAGAAACTGTTGATGCAGGATGTTATCGATCACATTGGCGTGCACTTCCACTCCGGGATAGTCGATTCCGCCGTACGGTGTTGACCGCTGGTCCCCGATCCCGGTTGCCGATGCCCCAACCAAGACAATTTTTCCCTTAAATGTTCCTGGCTCAAATTTTCTCATCACCACGTCGGCGATAGAGGTATACCGATACGTTCCTCGGGGACCGCGATAATTGATTTGCATGTGGCCCGTATAATCGGGCTCAATTTTCAGCTTGTCGCCAAAGTTGACGCTCACCACGCCGATTTGGTTGAAGTTCACGGACAATTGCGTGGTCGGCAGTCCGAGATACAGTCTGACCGCCTGAATTTCCAGCGAGCCAAACATCTGCCATTCATTCATGTCTTTCGATCTCCCAAACGGAAGCACGAGCAGAGTCCTCCGCAAGACCCCATCCTGGTCAGGGACAATGTTGAAAAACCCTATCGATGTTTTTTCGGGATTGTCAGGGTTTGCCAGAACCGGTATGTTCGCAACTGTCGCGGCAAACAAGGTTCCCTCTTGATCATATTTCCGTACCATTTCCAGGAAGTCCTGTTTCCCGCTCGCAGGATTCATGGCAGTTCGCGTAATCGAATACCAATCGATCAAATCCGCATACTGATCCAACGTTGCTTCGTTGATGCCTTTGAGCTCCTCCTTCTTTAAAAAGAAGCCTCCAAGGACGACAGGTCCAAAACGGTCAATCGACTTGGCAAATTGTGCATCAGCATCATTTTCTACGACGAGCTCGTGCAGCCAGGTTTCATATTTGGGGTCGATCGGCTCTCCGTTTTTTTTCCTCGCCTCCAAATCGCCCCAGATTTTTCGCATCAGCTCCACGGTCTGGTCTGGCTTGTCAAAGGTAATGTCGAAGGCAACCACTTTGGCGCCGTCTTCGCGCAAAACATCCAGCATTTTGGCAAAGTGCGTTCTCGAAAATGGCCATTTGCCCAGAACTTCCTGAGAGTGTTGATCAATATCGACGATCGCTATCCGCGGATCAGCAGGCGTTTTATTGGCTGGCCGGTACCGAAATCGCGTGTCGAGAGAGTCGAATTCTAATCGTTGCAAGAAGACGAAAATGGGCGTTGGTCTTTCGCCAAGGAAGGTAAAGTAATAGATGGTTAAGGCGGCTAAGGTGATGATCAGGCTGATGACGAATGAGACGCGGTGCCGCCACCACGACTGAAATAGTTCGTACAGGCCGAACAGGCCCCGCCTCTGCCACCATGCATCTGACGGAGCGGCCATTTCGGTTCGGCGCTACTCGCGGAAGACGAAGTTCATGCGCACGCCGCAGATTTCGATGAGGTCACCGTCGTTCAGACGCACCGGTCCAGTGATGGGCGTGCCATTCACCGTGGGCATTTTGTCGCCAGGACCGATGTAATATCCATCATCGCGCTGATTAATCTGAGCTGCCATGGCCGGTTTGAACCAGCCTTTGACTTTTACCGTAGCCATCGCCGATTTGCCGATAACGGTCAGCTTATTCGTGAGCATGTACTCTTTCTGATCGGTTCGCCCGCCAATCACAATCAGAGTGGGAACTTTCAGCCTTCCCGCTGCAAACTGTACGCGCTCGCCAGTGGCTGCCGCTTGTTGAAGCATGTCGCGCCGCGCCTTGGTGTCCAGAACCATGGTCTCGTTGATGCGCGGCGCACTCGCTTTGCGCCCAGTATCCCAGGGCACAGGAGCGTCGCCAGAAGCATCCACCTTAATGTGATGTTTGCCGATCCAGATGGAGTCGCCGTCGTGCAGCGTGGCGCGCTCGACGCGCAGGTCATTCACAAAAGTTCCGTTGAGGCTATCGAGATCTTCCACGACGAGCCGGCCACCCTCAAAGTACACGCGCGCGTGATAGTTCGAGACCGCCAGATTGTCTACTGGCAAGTCATTGTCAGGCGACCGCCCAATGCTCACGGCCCGGCTTCCCACCGGTACTTCTTTGACCGTCTTTTCTTCAAACATCAGGCTGAGCTTCGCCATCTCACATTCCTCCTGCGGCGCCGTTTCCGGCCGCCCTTTTTCGCGACCCACCAAACAACCAAGAAAACCATCCTCGCGATTCCGCCCCAATCCGAACGACAATAACGGTGATGTTGTCCACGCCGCCGCGCTCGTTGGCTAAGGCGATCAGTTTTTCCGCGGCCCTCGTCGGATCCGTCTCTGCCTGCAAGGTGCCCGCAATTTCCGGTTCCGTGACCATGCGCGTCAAGCCATCGCAGCAGAGCATCAAAATATCCCGCGCAAAAACGATGTGCTCGTCGGTGTCCACTTCGACGTCTGGCAAAGCTCCCAGCGCGCGCAGAAGAACGCTCTGCATTTCGCTTTCTTCCGCTTCCGCCGCCGTTAAGATCCCCCGCCGCACCTGCTCGGCCACCAATGAGTGATCGCTGGTAAGTTGCTGCAAGTTGCCACTTCTCAACAAATAGGCCCGCGAATCTCCCACGTGCGCGATGCTTAATTTCGAGCCATCGATCCACGCGGTGGTTACAGTTGCCCCCATCCCGTGCTGTTCGGGATGCGCTTCCGCCGCGTCATAAATATTTTTGTTCGCCAGGTGCACGGCGCTCGTCAGCCGTTTGGTCTTTTCGCTCCACGTTGGCTCCGCATTGCCAAGCATCGTGGCCGCAAGATCGGTCTGCGCATCCATGCAATGCTTCACGATGGTTTCCACCGCAAGCGCGCTCGCCACTTCTCCGTGCGCTTCGCCGCCCATGCCGTCCGCCAGCACAAAGAGATTCAGCGATTCGACAATGCGGAAACAGTCCTCGTTATTCGTGCGCACACGCCCCAAATCGGTGACGCCGCCGCTTACGATCCGCACAGAATCTCCCGTTGCTGATTGCTCTCTGAACCCGTGCCCACACCCGTACCCGGCAACCCTGTTCTCACGCTAGCAGACCCTTTCTGGCGGCGAAAGGCTGTGACGCTTACTGATTACTTGGTACTTCGCGTCCTTGCCGCCCCGGCACTCCCCGAGGGTACAACCAAATTGAGCAGTTTGTGGCCTGTTTCTACTCATTGGCAACCCAATGCCGGCTGACTTGCACGCTTCCGTGATAATCTGCCTCTCACCCAGAAATTCAGCAAATAATGGCGGTTTAGCTCTCTCATCATGGCCAAAGCTAAAAAAACGCCGCGAAAGCAAGTGTCTGCTCCGCGGCGCAACGGATTATCTGCTGCCCAGGCAGGGCGCGAACTCGAAGAACTAAACCGTGTTGGTATCGCACTGTCCGAGACCCGCGACGTCGAGCGCCTACTTACCCTGATCCTTCTGAAAGCCCGGGAGATCACTGGGGCTGACGCCGGCTCTCTTTATTTGATGGAGCAGGCAGGTGGCAAGACGAACGTTTCTTTTCAAGAGGCTTGGAACGGGGCGGAAAGGACGCGGCAGCTGCGTTTTCGGCTGACCCAAAACGACAGTGTGCAGTTTCCATACACTGAGCACACACTACCGGTCACTGAAAGCTCTATGGCAGGCTATTGCGCGCTCCATGGCGAAGTCATCGAGCTTGCTGACGCCTACCGCATCCACAAATCGCGGCCCTTCCAGTTCAATTCTTCTTTCGACGAGCAAGCTGGATACCGCACTCGCTCTTTGATCACTCTGCCTATGAAAAATGGAAAGGGCGAAGTGCTCGGCGTGCTTCAGTTGATCAACTGCAAGCGCAATCCGAAAGCGCGGCTGACTGATGCAAATGCCGTCCGCCACCATGTCCATCCCTTTCCCGAGCGAGCGGTCCGTCTCGGGCTCTCACTTGCTTCGCAGGCCGCAGTGGCTTACGAAAACTCGCAACTCTACCGCGACATCGAAAATCTTTTTGACGGTTTTGTGAATGCCTCAGTGAAAGCCATCGAGCAGCGCGATCCCACGACCTCCGGCCACTCTCAGCGTGTCTGCCAAATGACCATGGCGCTCGCCGAAGCGGTAGACCGCGAGCCGCAGGGACCGTACGCGGATTTGCGTTTTTCGCGCGAGCAAATGAAGGAACTGCGCTACGCCACACTGCTCCACGATTTCGGCAAGGTTGGCGTCCGCGAAGAAGTTCTCGTTAAAGCCAAAAAACTTTATCCGCTTCAGTTTTCGAGGCTCTTGGATCGCTTTGATTACATTCGGCGAGACATCGAAGCGCGCATCGCCGAACAAAAGGTCGAACTCCTATTGGGACATTTTCGCAAAGAAGCGGAAGCGCGTGCCCGCATAAAGCTGCTCGACGACGAAGCCGGCCGTCTTTTCGCTGAATTGGACCGCTATGCCGAATTCATCGCGCGCGTAAACGAACCAACGATCCTTCCTTCGAGCGAGTTCGAGTTGCTCGCCGAAATCTCTCAAAAAACGTACCGCGACCCGCGCGGCGCCGAACGCCCATACCTCACTTCGGAGGAAGTTAGATACCTTTCGATACCGCGCGGCAGCCTCGATGGCACCGAGCGCCTGCAAATCGAATCGCACGTGACGCACAGTTTTAATTTCCTTGCGCAGATTCCCTGGACACCCGAATATCGCGGCATCCCTGATATCGCGCGCGCCCATCATGAAAAGCTCAACGGCAAAGGCTATCCGAACAACCTCAGAGCAGCCGAGATTCCCGTGCAAGCCAAAATGATGACCATCTGCGACATTTTCGATGCGCTTTCCGCATCCGATCGTCCTTATAAAAGAGCCGTTCCGACCGATCGCGCGCTCGAGATCCTCAAATTGTGCGTGCGTGACGAAGAGATCGACCCCGAGCTGTTCCGTCTCTTTCTTGATGCCCAGATTTACCGGCTCGTTTCAAAGCCCTCGCAATAGGCTTCGAAGTCTTCAACGATGGTTGTGCCGATTACTTTTTTTGGCTGTTGACGAAGCGCCCCTCGCGGCGAACCACTGAGATGACTCGTTCCTCGCAAGAACTTCGTCCCTTTGTGTAATGTCCCCTGGCTTCCTCATCGCAAGGCCTCTCGACTACAATCACTCCATGCTTCTGCGCCATCCGCCGCCTCTGCTCGTTCTGCGAAGCTCTTTCCTCGCGGTGGCATTCCTCGCGCTTTTTTTCTCGGCGTCCGCACAAAAGTCCCCGCCCTCGGCAGCGGGTCGTATTTTGCTGCTGCCGCGAACCATCATCTCGGGAGAGCGGGCAACTCTTGCTGTTCTTGATGCCAACGGCCGGCTGACTCCCCGCGCTCCAGTTGTGTTTTCCAATGGCGATCGTTTGCTCACGGACGCAACAGGGCGTGCGCTGTTTGTCGCTCCTTTGAATCCCGGCGTTATTCGCGGCTCCATCGCTGGCCGCGAAGGGCACATTCCCGTAACGATTTTGTCGCCCGATGAAACCGCCGCCACTGCTATCCAAGTCACGTCA
>Ga0210388_10001051_pt1 | contig 21953 bp, 16 predicted proteins | sample IncBWC19OmetaG_FD_155485 | JGI IMG/M metagenome (GOLD analysis project Ga0210388, IMG submission 155485) | Forest soil microbial communities from Barre Woods Harvard Forest LTER site, Petersham, Massachusetts, United States - Inc-BW-C-19-O ... | reverse complement strand
CAGGACGCGCCCGCGGCTGACCGCGCCGCCGGCGTCGAGGCTGCGGTTCAGCAGCGGCGGCAGCGCCTCGCCGGAGGTGTCGCTCACTGCGCGAAGGACGATCCAGGGGATGCCGGCTGCCTCGGCGGCGGCGACGTAGCTGGCCGACTCCAGATCGACGACCGCCAGGCCGCCTCCCGCCTGCCGCGCCAACCGGCTCTTCTCGTCGACGCTGTCGGCGATCCGCCGCGCGCTCATGATCACCGCGGCGCGCCCGCCGGTGGCCCGCGTCGCCGCCGCCACCGATTCGGCGTCGGGCTCGTGCACCCGGCCCTCCTCGTCGGTCACGCGGCTGGCGACGACCAGATCGGCGGTGGCCAGCTCAGGGCTGAGCGCCCCGGAGACGCCGATGACCACCAGAGCCTGCGCGCCCGTGGCCGCCAGCAGCGCGGCCACGCCGTGGCGGGCGTTCCGGGCCCCATCGCCGGTGGCCGCCAGCGCCACCTCGTGCCCGCCCAGCCGCCCGTGCTCGACGACCACCGTCCGGAGCGACGTCGGTTCCGTGCCCACCGGCCCCGAAAGCCGCGCGCGCAGCGGCGCCAGCTCCTCGGGCATCGCCGCGACGATGGCGATCGTCATCGTGGTGAGCTCACCCCAGGAAGTTCCAGGCCGCCATGCGCAGCATGTCCTTGGGGCTCGTGCGCAGGCCCCGCACGGCCGAGGCCTCGAACCCGCTGTGCATCGCGCAGTTCTGGCACTTCTCGTCCTTCCGCGACTCCCAGTAGGCCCAGTCGGTCTTGGTCCAGAACTCGGTCCAGTCCTGCACGTATTCGTCGCCGATCAGATAGCAGGGCTTCTTCCACCCCTTGGGGGTGAAGGTCACCGTGCTCCAGGGGGAGCAGTCGTACTCGCGCATCCCGGCCGCAAACTCCAGGTACATCGGCGTCGACTGCATCCGGTACTCCTTGGAGAGCTCCAGCACGCGCCGGAACTTCCGCTGGATCTCCTGCTTGGTGAGAAAGATGTCGGCCTTCACCGATTCATAGTGGTAGCCCGGCGAGACCAGCAACCCGTCGACGCCCAGGCTCTTGACCAGCTTGCAGAGCTCCTCGATCTCCTCCACCGACGTCTCCTTGAAGACGGTGGTGTTGGTGGTGACGTGGTAGCCGCGCTGCTTGGCTTCCTTGATCATCGCGATGGCTTTGTCGAACACGCCCTCACGCGCGCAGACCTTGTCGTGCGTCTCCCGCATCCCATCGAGGTGGACGTTGATGGTGAGCCGCTTGTGCGGCGCGATCTTGCCGAACACCTTGGTGTCCAGCACCAGCCCGTTGGTGCAGAGATAGATGTGCTTCTTGCGCGCGATGATCGCCGAGAGCAGCTCGGCCAGCTCCGGGTACAGCGTCGGCTCGCCGCCGCAGATCGACACCGTCGGGGCGCCGCACTCGTCGAGCGCCCGCAGGCAGGTCTCGAGCGGCAGCCGATCCGACAGCTTGCCGGTGTGCCGCTCAGTCGAGCAACCCACGCAGGCGAGGTTGCAGGTATAAAGCGGCTCCAGCATCAGGACCAGCGGGTAGCGCGTCTCGCCCGCCGCCGCCTTCCGAATCTGGTAGCCGACCTGGTCTGTCGTTATATGAATTGGAAACCGCATGGTTCTCTCCTTAGATGACTGAAGCTGCCGCACCAACCGGACCGGGACGAAGCCTGCTGGTCCCCGCGCCGCCGCGCGCCCGCCTCGACGCCGTGGTGGCCGCCGCGCGCGACTGGCTGATCGCGCGGCAGACCCCGGAGGGGTTCTGGCAGGGGGAGCTGGAAGGGGACACCACCCTGGAAAGCTACCTCATCTTGATTGAAGCGTTCTTCAATCGACGCCAGACCGACAAGGTGCGCGATCTGGCCGGCGTCATCCGCGCCGAGGCGCTGCCGGGCGGCGGCTGGAGCCAGTATCAAGGAGGGCCGCCTGAGCTGTCGGTCTCCTGCCTCAGCTACTTCGCGCTCAAGGTGGCGGGCGAATCGGCGGAGGCGCCGCACATGCGCGCCGCGCGCGCCGGCATTGCCGCGCTGGGCGGCGTCGAGCGCGCCAACACGTACACGCGCCACCATCTGGCGATGTTCGGGCAAGTGTCCTGGGAGAGCGTCCCCGCCATCCCGCCCGAGATGCTCTTCTTCCCGCGGCAGGCCCCGTTCTCGGTCTACGACCTGTCGGCCTGGTCGCGCACGATCTTCGTCCCGCTCTCGATCATCTGGGCCGAAAAGCCGGTCATCGCGCTCCCCCTTGCCTGCGGCGTCCCGGAGCTTTTCGAGGACGCGCGCCGGCTCGGCCCGGTCGATCCGCCGCCGGCCGCGAACTGGAAGACGGTCTTCCACGGCATCGACAAGCTGCTCAAGGTCGGGGAGCGGGTTCCCGGCGCCGGGCTCTTGCGCCGGCGCGCAATCAAGCGCGCCGGTGCCTGGATGATCGAGCGGCTCGCCGAGTCCGACGGCCTCTCCGCCATCCTGCCGGCCATGGCCAACAGCGCGCTGGCGCTCAGCCTGCTCGGCTACAGCGAGAAGCATCCGCTGCTCGCCGAGGCGCTCGGACACCTCGACGGACTCCTCCTGCGCGACGAGGACGGCCTGCGCATGCAGCCCTGTCTGTCGCCGGTCTGGGACACGGTGCTGGCGGCGCACGCGCTCTTGCAAGGGTCGGTGGCGCCCGACGATCCCGCCGTCGCCCGCGCGGTGGCCTGGCTGCTGGGCAAACAGACGCGGCGCCCCGGCGACTGGGCCGTACGCAACCTGGCGCCGCCCGGCGGCTGGTACTTCGAGGGTCGCAACGAGTTCTATCCCGACGTCGACGACACCTGCATGGCGCTCATGGTGCTGGCGCAGGCGCGCGCCGGCGGTACGCCCGAGGCGCGCGCCGAGGCCACGCGGCGCGGGCTGGCCTGGATGATGGGGATGCAGAACGACGACGGCGGCTGGGCCAGCTTCGACCGCGGCAACGACAAGCAGTGGTTGACCGCCGTCCCCTTCGCCGATCACAACGCCATGATCGATCCCAGCACCGCCGACATCACGGCCCGGGTGCTCGAGTGCTTGAGTCACCTGCCTGACTTCGGCGTCGCGCACCCGGCGGTCGCGCGCGCTCTCGGCTTCCTTCGCCGCGACCAGACCACCGAGGGGTGCTGGTACGGCCGCTGGGGGGTCAACTACCTTTACGGCACCTGGCAGGTGCTGCGCGGGCTGGCCGCGATCGGCGAAGACCTGGAAGCGCCCTACGTCCGCCGCGCCGTCCGCTGGCTGCTGGCCCGGCAGAACGACGACGGGGGCTGGGGGGAGAGCATCGCCAGCTACGATCACCCGGGGCAAAAGGGGATCGGCCCCTCGACGCCCAGCCAGACGGCCTGGGCGCTCATGGGTCTCATCGCCGCGGGGGAGACCGCCAGCCCGGCTGTGAAGCGGGGTGTCCTGCACCTCCTCGATCGGCAGACGCCGGACGGCACCTGGGAGCAGGTCTCCTGGACCGGGACCGGCTTCCCGAAGGTTTTTTATCTCAACTATCATTACTACCGGCACTACTTCCCGCTGATGGCGCTGTCGCAATATCGGGCAAAATCTGGGGCGCTGGGCGCGATGGCGCGTTAGCGCAGCTCAGACCTCCACAGGGGTCGGGCGGGCATTGGCCAGCCCGCTGGCGATCTCGGCGGCGATCTTCACGACCGTCGTGCGCGTCAGCTTGGCGCCCAGCCCCTGGTCGCGGAGGATCTGGAGGTTCGCCGACGCCAGCTTGCAGATGAACGCGTTGAAGGCGACCAGCCCCGACTCGGCACCGCCGTCGCGCAGCAGATCGACGTAGGCGCTGGCCGAAGCGAGATCCTTGCGGGCGAGCGCGAACACCTCCGCCAGCGGCGCCTGGCGGGGTAGGAACGTGCGCCCCTCGGCCGCATCGGGGCGGGCGTCCTTCAAGATGTTCACCAGCTGCAAGCCCTCGCCGAACTCGGCCGCGCGGCTTCGCAGATCCACGGCCACGCGGGCCAGCGAGGGTCTCCCGACCAGAAACAGCTCGGTCAGCATCTCGCCGACGATGCCCGCCACGGCGTAGCAATAGGATCTCAGATCCTGAATCGTGTCGAGCTGGAGCTTGCCGCCCGCCTCGATCCGGCCAACGAAGCCAGCCATCCCCTCGGCGCTGCGCTTGACGTGGGTGCGCAGGATGAGCTGCACCTCGGGGCGCAGCGCCTGATACTGCTCGAGCACGTAGGGCGTGCGGGCGAGCAGCTCCTGATAACCGGCGTGCTCGAGCGGCGGCTCGCGCGTCCAGCTCTCCGCCAGAGCTCGAGACTCGGCGGCCGGGCGGTCGAGCTGGTCGACGAACTCCCGGAGCGCCTTCTGGCGCAGCGCCGGGGACCAGAGGACGGCATCTTCGAAGGTGTCGATGATGCGGAAAAGCAGATACGCGATTCCGACCTCGTCGCGGGTCGGCTGCGGCAGGCACGGGATCGTGAGCGCGAACGTCCGGCTCGTCTTCTGTAAGAGATCTTCGATGTCCGTCAAACCCTCATCCTCGCGAATCCCAAAGGAATAAGGCCACGCCGGGATAAAAGCAATGCGAACGAAACCTCAGGCATCGCGCGGTCGGACGTCGAAGACGTTGGTGCCCCAGGCGGGGAGGTCGAGATAAAGACCCTCCTGCCCCAAGGTCCGGCCTTCGCGCTCGTAGCGGGCGTCGCCGAGGAGGTCCGTGAGAACCAGCACACCCCGCGGAAGATCCGGGAGCGCGACCTCCGCGTAGCACTGTCCGGGCGTCGGACCGTAGTTGATGACGGCCAGCAGCTTTCCGCCGGCCGCCTTGCCCGCGCCCTCCCAGGTGAAGGCGATGAAGTTGTCCCAGGTCGGGTTGCCGCTCCAAGCTGCGCGGCAGGCGCAGAGGCGCCAGATGCCGTCGTGTGTCTCCGGTCGGCGCAGACAGGCCAGCAGCCGTTCGTAGAACGCGCCCAGCGCCTCGTCCGGTTTCTCCGCCATCCGGCGGGCGAGGTGGATCGCGGCGTGCGCCCGGCGCCCCTCGAATTCCCCCTCGTGGAAAAGTCGCAAACCGGGCACCAGGAACGTCGCCACGGCGGCGGCGCGAAGCATGTCGGGCGGGAAGATGGCGGCCGCCCGCGGCTCGTCGTGGTTCTCCAGGAAGTGCAGCGTTCGATCGCGGAACGCCGGCGCCGCTCCCAGGTGCTCGCGCACGGGGCGGGCCTTCGCCGCGCGCAGGCGGTCGTAGAGCCGCTTGTCGTAGGTGAAATCGAACCCCTCCTCCTGCAGCGTCCACTCGAGGTCCCAGTAGGCCTCGGCGATGAACAGGAACTCCGGGTGTCGCCGCCGGATCCCCGAGATCGCAAGGGGCCAAAACGTGCTGTCGACGGGCGCGGTGCCGTCGCGGGGCCGGGCGCGCTCACCCCAGGTCCGGGCGATGACCTCCGGCTCGAGCAGCATCGCCATGTCGCAGCGGACACCGTCCGCCCGCTCGGCGACGCGCTCCAGCTCGGCCCGCATCGCCTCGCGGAGGCCGCCGTGCCGGTAGTTGAGCTGGAGCGTGTCGTTCCAGCCCGAGAAGTTCGGATCGCGGCCGTGCGCGAAGATCCTGCGCCCGCGCGCCGTCGCCAGCGCGACGTAGTTCTTCGGATCGCGGCGAAGATCGTCCTCGCTCCCTTCGATGAGGAACTCTGGATGCGTGTCGACCCAGGGGTGATCGAGCGCGACGTGATTGGGGATGAAGTCGACCAACAAGCGGAGCTGGCGGCGGTGCAGCCGCTCGCGCAGCCGGGCCAGCGCCGGATCGCCGCCGAAGTCGCGATGAACGTCGTAGCCGACGATCGCGTACGGCGATCCGACGATGTCGGCGTCGCCGAGGTCGGGCAAACTGAGTTGCAGGTCGGCGCGGCTGGCCGGCGCGCGCGCCCCCCGCTCTCCGGCCGGGCCGGTCTGCCAGACACCGAGCATCCAGATCCAGCTGAACCCGCGCGCGGCGGCGCGGTCGAACAGAGCATCGGGCAGGTCGTCGAGCGTGGCGGAGCGCGCGCCAGTGGCCGCCGCCGTCTCGCTGACGAGCAGGCGCGTGTTGACCTCATAAAGGAGCGGGAACCTCGGTTCCTGCGCGCGGGTCGTCATGGGGCGATCGCAGCCGAGCGTCAGCGCTACTTGCTGGCGGCGTGCGCGGGCGGATTGGCCAACCAGGCGCCGAACGCGTCAATCAAAGTCTCCGGCGGTAGCCGATCGAACGACCCGACCAGCCAGTCCATCGCCTCGGCCTGGCGCTGGGCGCGCAGCAGCGCCTTGAACGCCAGAAGACCGAGCGTCGGGTCTTTCATCAAGGGGACGAGCTCCTTGACGTCGGCGTTGGCGTAGACGATGCGGCGCGCGTCGGCCGAAGCATAGGGATCCTTCTTCACCCCGGCGACGAGCGGCTGGTAGGCCGCGCGCCCCGCCGCGTCGGTGCGTTCGGCCAATGCCGCCAGCACCGGCGCGCGCAGGGTGGGATCGTTGCGCTTCTGCATCTTCAGCAGCAGGTCGAGCGTGCCGGCCGACGTCTGCTTGCCGAGCTCGGGGGCCATCGCCGCCAGCGGCTCCGGCTCGCGCGCCTTCATCAGCGGCATGACGTAGTCGATGGCCAGATCGCCGCAGGCGCGGATGAGGCCTGCCGCCACGGCGGCCCGCACCTCCAGCGAGGGGTCCTTCACCAGCGGCTGCAATCGGTAGAGCGTCGGCCGCCCGCCGCCCGGCCGCGCGAAGACCGTCGCGGCGGCCGCGCGCATGTGCGGATCGCCGTCGCCGAGCGCGTTGAGGGCCGGCCGGCGCGCGCTGGCCGGGCTGACGATCCCCAGCGTCTTCAGGACCTCGGCGCGCAGCGCGGCCGGCAGGGCGTCCACCTTCAACAGGTCACCGAGCGTGGCGACGCAGGGCGATCCCGCGGGCAGCTCGGCGCCCGCCACCTGGAGCACGTGCGTGGCGAACAAGATCCCCTCGGGATCGGTCGGCTTGAGACGGGGGCGCACCTGCCCGCAGAGATCGACCTTGAGCGCCGCCAGCGCGGGCGCGGCGATGGCCACGGTGTCGGGGCGATTGAGCGCTGGGCGCAGCCGATCGGCCTGGCGGGCGTCGCCGACGTGGGCCAGCGCCGCGGCGGCGCGCGCGTCGAGCGCGGGGTCGGTTTGCGGCCGCAGCAGCCAGGCGCGCGCGAAGATCGACATCGCGCCGGCGTCGCCGTTGCGCGTGTAGCGGGCCACGCGCAGGAGCGCCTCCTTGATCCGCATTTGATAGAAGAGGCGCGGCAGCGCCTCGGCCAGCGGCGCCTCGACCCGGCGGACTTCGCCGCTCGAGCAGAGGCGCGCGTCGCGGGCGAAGAGCCAGTGGAAGTGGGCCACGCCGTCGTCGCCGTAGACGTCGATCGGCGGAACGGGGAGCGGGCGCTCGCCCTTCACGGCGTGGATCGCGGCCTGATCGAACGCCGCCACCCCCGAGCCCTTGATGACGGTCACCTCGGCGGGGCTGCCGTCCCAGCGAACGGTGAAGAGAATCTCGGTCTGCAGCGACATGTTGTTGAGCGGATCGGTCGGGGGGCGCTTGGCGGCCACCTCCTCGATGAACATGTTCGCCCAACGAAAATGGATCGCCCGGTGAACCGCCCGCAGGTAGTCCCCCTCGGCGCCCGTCGCCGTGATGGGGGGTTCCGGCGCGGGCGGGGCGGCCTGGGCGACTGATGCCAGGGCGCAGGCCGCCAGGAGACCCAGCGCCAAAGGACGAAAACGGAGCATATTAGCGTCGCTGTGTCGGGACATCGAAAGCGAACGCCCAGAGGTTACTCCCTATCGCGGCGCGCCGTCCACGCGATCTGCCTCGGCGCGACCGTGGCCGTCGTGGGGATCGGGGTGGTGGTCGTCCGGGGGCACGCGGCCGCCGGCCCTCCGGAGGCCGCGCTCCCCTTCTTCGACTACCGCCTGGAGCGCCCCGGCGCCTCGCACAAGATCACCGTTCGAGATCTCCCACCACCCCGGGCGACGCGGTCGGCGGACAACGGGCCGAAGATGGTGGCTCGACCGAGCGAGGCCTGGCCGCAGGCCCCCACAGGCTTCAGGGTCGATTTGTACGCCGACGGGCTCACCAACCCGCGGCTCATCCGGACCGCCCCGAACGGCGATCTGTTCCTGGCCGAAAGCGCTCCGGGCGAGGTCCGGATGTTCCGTGGCGTCGGGCCCGACGGGCGCGCTGTCACGACCGAGCGGTTCGCCTCGGGTTTGAAGCAGCCCTTCGGTCTGGCGTTCTACCCGCCGGGCGACGATCCGCAGTGGCTCTACGTCGGCAACACCGACTCGGTGGTCCGCTTCCCGTATCGGAAGGGCGACCTCCAGGCGCGCGGCGCGCCGCAGACCGTGGTCCCCGACCTTCCGGGAGGCGGGCTTCTGCGCGGCGGCGGCCACTGGACGCGGGATCTGGCCTTCTCGCCCGACGGCAAGACCCTGTACGTCTCGGTCGGATCGCACTCGAACGTCGACGACACCGACGGCAACGCTGTCGAGTTTCACCGCGCCGACGTGCTGGCCTTCGATGTTGACGGCAAGAACCTGCGCGTCTACGCCTGGGGGATCCGGAACGCGGTCGGGATCGCCGTCCATCCGCAAAGCGGCGAGCTGTGGGCCTCCGTCAACGAGCGCGATCTGCTGGGCGACAACCTGGTCCCCGACTACATCACCCACCTCCAGCCGGGCGGATTTTACGGTTGGCCCTGGTTCTACATCGGCGGGCACCAGGACCCGCGGCACGCCGGCAAGCACCCTGAGCTCGGGGCCAAGGTCATCGTCCCCGACGTGCTGTTGCAGCCGCACGACGCCTCGCTGGAGATGACGTTTTACGAAGGGGCCCAGTTTCCCGCCGCGTATCGCGGCGACATCTTCGCCGCCGAGCACGGGTCGTGGAACCGCAAGGTGCGCAGCGGCTACGAGGTCGTCCGGGTGCCGATGCATGGCCAGAGCCGCGCCAGCGGCGAATACGAAGACTTCCTGACCGGCTTCGTGACCCCCTCGGGTGACGTCTGGGGGCGGCCGGTCGGCGTGGCGGTGGCCAAGGACGGCGCGCTCATGGTGAGCGACGACGGATCCAAGTCGATCTGGCGCGTCAGCTACGTCGGCAAGAAGTAGTCAGGGCGCTGCGGGCGTCCGCGCTTGATCGTTCCGGAACCGGGCCACTGTGGTGGCGGGCGGGTTGATCCGGACCACCCCGGCGTCGGCGTCGACGACCAAGAGATCTTCGGGGCGCAGCCAGGCGTAGAGGCCGCGGACCGACGCCAGCAGCGGCAGGCCAGCCGCGCGCACCAGGGCTGCGGGGCCGCCGTCGGCGGGGACATCGCCGTCGACGACGAAGGCCGAGACGCCGGCGGCGATCGCGTAGGCGGTCGAGAAGAGCCCCAGCCGCTCGCTGGCCAGGATGGCGCCAGCGCGGACCAGGGGACGGCCGCTCGCGCTGGTCGTCGCACCGGCGTGGACCAGCACGCAGAGATCTTCGATCTCGGCGGCGCGCGCGCCGAGCCACTCCGCGGTCGCGGTGTCGCCCGCGGGCGCGCTGAACGGGACCCTGGCATAGGCGCGCGCCAGCTCGGAGAGCGCCTTGAGCGGCGTGGCCGTGGCACAGGCCTCCGCCAGACGGCCGCGGAAACGCTCGTCCTCCAGGATCACCGCCAGCGAGGCGATCTCGCGCGCCGCGACCCCGGTCACCACGCTCTGAAGGCCGCCCCGGAGACGATTCCAGATCGATTCCAAATTTGGCGGCTCGGCGGGCTTGGCCGGGGTCCCGCTCCTGGCCAGCGCCGCCAGGGTCGGCAGCGCTTCGGCGCGTCCCATCGCCGCCCCACCGACGATCGTCATGCCGGTCAGGCGCACCGTCCGCCGATCGGCGTCGGCGGCGCGCTGTCGCTCGCGCCCTTCGCCGCGCTCGAGCGCATGGTTGAGCACGGCCGCCAGCGCGGTCGCCAGCACGACCTCCTCCGCGGTGAACGCCGTCGCCGCACGTCGCTGCAGCACCAGCACGCCCGCGGCGGCGCCGCCACGAAGAACGGGTACCGCCAGCAGCGCCGGGAACTGCTCCTCGCCGAGGCCCGGGATGTACTTGAAGCGCGCGTCGCGATCGGCGTCGGCCACCGAGACGGGCCGCAGCCGATCGGCGGCGAAGCCGGTGATCCCCTCACCCCGGCCGAGATGGACCCGCCCGAGCGCCTCAGGCGGGAACCCGACGTTGCCGCGCATCGTGAAGCGCTCGCCGTCGGGACCCTCCTCGCGCACGTAGACGCTGGCCACGTCGGCCCGCGCAATGGTCGCGATGTCGCCGCACATCGCGGTCAGCACATCCTCGAGCGGCTCCTGGCGCTCGCCGAGAGAGATCAGACGGAAGATCCCGTCCAGCGTCGTGTGAGCACCGCTGTCGTGAACCTGGTAACCAGAGTTCTTCGCGGGTGCCATTGTCTCCCCCTCGACTTCCAAGATAAGTCGCCGCGTGTTTCCGGCAGCTTTCCAAACGGAAAATTCGCGGTAAGGACCGTATGCCGGCCGACGCCTCAGTTGCCGGTCGGAACCACGATCTTGCCGGTCCCCGCGCAGGTGGTCACCAGAGCTCGAACGCTGTTGGCCGAGTCGGGCATATAGGAGTACGGGAAGAGCGCGGAAGGGACGGATTGCGTCGTCGTGATGAGGTCGTTCCCGGATGGGACGCTGGGGTCGTTCATGTTGTTCACCAGGTCGACGTACCCAGCCGTGGCCGATTCCAGGATGGTCGTCACGCGGCCGAAGTCGGCATCGAGCTGCACCGGGGCGACGCCGCTGAAATAGTTGGCCTCGATCAGCACGTTCGCTCCGTCGGTGGAGGCGACGCCGTAATTGGTCACCTGCTCGAAGAGGCCGTTGAGGACGTGTACCGTGCCCACGCGGGTCCGCGGCCCGGTCGCTAGGGTGTCGAACCAGTCGTGGTCGTAGGTCACGTGCTCCGTTCCGGCGTCCTCCGCCGCCGCGGCCGTGGTGTCGGAGCGCCCGACGAGCCCGCTGTCCTTGTGGTCGTGGTAGTGCGTCCAGGAGACCGTGACGAAGTCGCTGTGATCCGAGATGTCGACCAGGCCGTCGTAGGTTCCGCTACCGCCGCTGCTCGAAAGATCGCAGTGATCGATCCAGATCTGGTGGGACTTTTCGATGTGAATGGCGTCGATCGCTCCGTCGGTGTTCGGCCTGGCGATCGTCAGGTTGCGAACGATCACGTTCCAGACCCTGGTCATCCCCAAGCCGCCGCCGAGGAGCCCGGAGTTGGCGTCCGCGCCGAGGATGGTCTTGTCCGGTGACACCCGGATCTGCTCGCCGCCGGTGTCGCCGCCGTCGGGCGTGGGCGGAATCGAAATCATCCCCTTGACCAGGATGGTCAGCGGCCCCGGCGTCTTGTCGCCGGCGTAGGTGGTGAGCTGGGTCAGTGCGTCGCTGTTCTGCGCGTCGACGACGACCAGGGTCGCAGCGTCGGGCGTGCCGCCGCCGGTGACGCCGCCGTCCAGCAACAGCGTCGGCGAGGCATCGATTCCACCGTCCCACTCGCCGCCGAGATCGCTCATCGTCGCAAAGCCCACCAGCTGGCTGGGGCAGTCCGACGAAACCGACGAATCGACTCTGATCGCCGCGTCGCTGCCTGTGGGACCACGGAGCGGATAGATCCGGACGTCGCAGCTCGTGGCGATCAGCGCCACCACCAGCACGGCTCCGAAATCCGGAACGGGGGGGCGTCGCACCTCTCCATACTACATAGACCCCGAGCGGACGGCAGCAGGTGAACCGTGTCAGGTGGCCTGGGACACTCACGGGACGGACGGAACAATGACGCTGCAAGCTGGAAGCGGTCGGTCGGAACGGGTTTCACGCGATCCGGCGGCCGTGCGCACGCCGCAGCGCGCCTTTCGGCGTCCCGTCGATCCGGCGGGGACAAGAATTGGCGCCCCAGGTAGACTACTGAATGTGCCGTCCCCCACCGGCCTTCGCGCCGACGGCCGCGAGCGCCCGCCTGCTCCGGTCGCGCCCCAGACGCCGAAGCCTCCGCTTCCCGCCGCAGTGCCCCTCTATGCGGACGACGCGGAGCTGGTGGCGGCGCTCCGGCGGGGTGAAGCGCGGGCCCAGAGCATCCTGGTCGAGCGGTACGAGCCGCTGGTCGAGCGCTTGGTCGCCGGCGCGCTGGGGATCGACGCCGAGATCGCGGATGTGGTTCAGGACGTGTTCGTGGCCGTCCTGGAAGGGGTCCACAATCTGAAGGACGCCTCCGCCTTGCGCAGCTGGATTGCGACGCTCACGGTGTTCACCGCCCGCGGCCGCATCCGACGGCGGCGGCGCTGGCGCTGGATCCGGTTCGTGGCGCCCGAGGAGGTCCCCGAGGTGCCGGTGGCCGCGCCACAGGGGGAAACGCACGAGGCGGTGCGCGCGACCTACGCCATCCTGGAAAAATTTCCGGCCGACGAGCGGCTGGCCTTCACGCTCCGCTTCGTCTCGGAGATGCAGCTCACCGAGGTGGCGGCCGCCTGCCGGGTGTCGCTGGCGACGGTCAAGCGGCGGCTGGCACGTGCCGAGAAGCGGTTCGTGGAAGAGGCGCGCTCGCATCCGGCGCTGAACGAACGCATGGGACGGGGAGGACGGTGGAGCGAATCATGAACCGGGAGCTGAAGAAGATGAACGGGGAGCTGGAATCGGTGATGCGCGACGTGGGTCGCGTTGTCGAGGGAGAGGCCCAGCGCCAAAATATGCTTCCTCAGATCCAGGCGCGCCTCGCCGCGCGGCAGCTCCGGCGCTCCCGCCCCGCGGCCGCCCGCTGGGTCTTCGCCTTCGGGAGTTTGGCCGCCTGCGCGGCGGCCGCCTTCATCTATCTGCATCCGCGGGCGATCTCGTACGCCGTCGCGGGGAAGGGCGAGGGGGAGATCGGCGCCCCGCTGGCCGCTCCGGCTTCGGCCCCGCTCGAGCTTCGGTTCTCCGACGGGTCGGCGGTCACGCTGCCGCCCCGCGCCACAGCGCATGTCGACGCGCTCGAGCGCGACGGCGCGACCGTAGCGATTGAAGAAGGGACGCTCGAGGTTTCGGTCATCCACCGCGCGCACACCCACTGGCAGGTGCAGGCAGGGGACTACCGGATCCAGGTGACCGGCACCCGCTTCGCCGCCGGTTGGGATCGGGGCAGCAGGGCGCTCACGGTCACGATGCACGAGGGCTCGGTCCTGGTCAGCGGCCCGGGGCTCAAAGAGCCTGTTCGCGTGGTGACCGGCCAGCGCCTGCGCGCCAGCGCCAGCGGCGCGGATCTGGATCTCGAGAACGCAGCCGCGCCCACCGTCGAGGCGGAGCCGCAGCCCGCGTCAGCAACAGCTGGCGGGCCGGCCAGACGGGATTCCGAGCCGGCGCTGGCGCCGCCCCCCACGGAGATCGCACCGCCGACGGAGCGCGCGTCGGCGCCACGCGCGCGGCACGTCGAGGCGGTCGCCGCCCACGCCGGGACACCGACCGGCGGCGACTGGCGGATCCAGGCCGCGCGCGCCGAGTACCGCCAGGCTCTCGCGGCCGCCGTGCTCGAAGGTTGGCGGGCCGAGTGCGCGCGGCTCGGCGCCGACGACCTGGTCTTACTCGGCGACGTGGCGCGCCTGGCGGGCGATTTCGATCGGGCCGACGAGGCCTACCGTTCGGCGCGTCGGAGATTCCCCGAGGCCGACCGGCCGATCTACGCGCTCGGCCTCATCGCCTTCGAGGGGCGGCACAACTACAAGATGGCGGGCGATCTGTTCGCCAGCTACCTGCGCTCCTTCCCGCGTGGCCCGCTGGCGCGCGAGGCAGCGGGCCGGTTGATCGAGTCTCGGCTCAAGGCCGGCGACGACACGGAGGCGCGGCGCGCCGCGGCCGCCTACCTGCATGATTTCCCCGGCGGACCGCACGCCTCATTGGCCAGACGCACGGTCGGTCCGTGATCTGCGGCCACGGCGGGGCAAGAGCCGCCGTCGCCCTGGTCCTGCTCGCCGCGGCAGGATCCGCCCGCGCGCAGCTGGAGCCGCCCGACGCGTCGAACCCCATGCCGCGGGTCGCGCTCCTCTCCAGCGTCCCCGACGATCCGCTGGCCGGGCGCATCGAAGCCGAGCTTCGCGCGGTCGGCGTCGACGTCTCGCGGGCGGTCCTCTCGTCCCCGACGGGGGTCGAGGAGCAGGTGCGCGCCGCGCTCAGGTCCGGCGCGCGCGCCGTCGTCGTCGCCGATGGACACCGGACGGACGTCTGGATCCCACAGACGGGATCGGATCGGGTCGGCCTCCGCCAGGATCTGGAGGTCGACGACACCTCCGGGATGCAAGCGGTGCTGGCGCTGCGTACGGTTGAATTCCTTCGGATCAGCTTGGGGTTGGTGAGCGGTCCACCGGTGGTGCCCTTGCCAGCGCCACCGATCGCGCGCGCGACGATGCCCGCAGCGCCCGCGCCCGAACGGTGGATGGCGGTCGACGTGTCGAGCGGCGTGCTCGCCAGCGTCGGCGGCCTGGAGGCCATGGCCGTGGCCGGAATCAGCCTGCGTTCGCAACTGGCCGGTTTTGTCGGCGCCGAGCTCTGCGCATATGCGCCGCTGAGCGATTCCGAGCTATCGGAGGGGGCGGGACAGACGCGGACCTCGATCTGGCTGGCGGGCGGCGGGATGGTGTTGGCGTCGCAAGCAGATCGCCGGGTCTCGTTTGATGTGGCGCTGGGGGCGCTGGCAATCTTCGTCCGCTCGACCGGGACGGCCAAGGCGCCGCAGACGGGCACCACCGATGAAGAGACGGGCGTCGCGATGTACGCCCGGGCCGCGGCCCGTTTTCGGTTGGCGCGTCGGCTGGCCCTGCGAATCGACTTTCTTGGGGGGGCTGCGCTCCAGCGTCCGGTCATCTCCTTCATGAGCACCACGACCGCCACGGCCGATCGAGACCTGGCCACCTGGGGCACCGCCTTCGCGGCCGGGCTGGGCGGCGCCGAGCTGCGGTTCTAGCGCGCCGGCTCTCGACGCCGTCGGGGGCTGAGCCGCCCCGCACCGACGGGAACACTGATTCGACGCAATGTCGGCTGTTCGTTTGCTGCTCCGGACGGGCGCGCTGGTTCTGCTTTGCCACGCTGTGGCAACGGCGGCGCCGCGGCGAATCGCCGAGTCGCAGGATCCGGCTGCTCGGGTGACGCAGCTGAACCGCGACGCGCTGGCCGCCATCGACAAACGCGAATTCGAGAAGGCGCGCGAGATCCTCAAGAAGGCGCTCGAGCTCTGTCGGTCCTCCGGGCTCGACCGGCACCCGGTCGCGGCGCGCACCCACGTCCACATGGGCGTGGTGATCATCGAAGGCTTCAAGAATCGGGAGCTGGGCGACAAGCAGTTCGGCCTGGCGCTGGCGATCGAGCCGGGGATCGTGATGACCCCCGCGCTGGTGACGCCCGAGATCAGCGAGGCGTTCGAGGAGGCGAAGGAGCAAAGCAAGAACGGAGAGCCCCCGTCGGTGGCCGCCTCGGGTGGAGACGAGACCGCGCCGCCACTGCCCGCCGCGCGCGACTCGGCGGCACGCCGGGCCGAGTCACCCGGTGGCGGCTTCACCTACCACACCGTCAGCGAGGTGAAGCAAGGGAGCGCCATCCGCGTGACGGTGAACGTCGACGAGACCCTCAAGTTCCACAAGGTCGTGCTCGCTTACCGCCCGCAGGGGACCTCCGAGTTCCTGGGGCGCGAGATGGATCCGGTCGGTCCGGGGGCCTACAGCGCCGAGATCCCCGATCGCGCGACCGGCGGAGCGTCGGTGGCCTACTACATCGAGGCCCAAGACGATGACGGGCAACCTGTCGCCAACCGCGGCACGGAGTCGCGGCCGCTGGTGATTCAGCTCGCCGGCGAGGCGGGCCCGAGCGAACGCGCGCGCACGTCCGAGCAGGCGCGCACGCGGGAAACGACGAAGGGGAGCGACGACGACAGCACCACCCTCCGCGAAGAGGGGGAGAGCGAGGAGGAGAACAGCTCGCGCTGGTTCGTCGGCCTGCTCGCCGGCAGTGGCGTCGGGTACGCGACCGGCACCGGAGAGACCAACGCCAACCTGCCGGTCTCGGGATCCTTCGCCAGCACCTCGCTCGGCCACCTGGCGCCGGAGGTTGGCTACTTCATTGCGCCCGACCTGCTCGTCTCGGCGCAGGCGCGAATCCAATGGGTGACCGGCCCCACGGAGCTCGTCGACACCACCGGCCGCGTCTACCCGCCCGCCGACGTGGCGCTGGCACTGTTTCTGAAGGCGTCCCTGTTCTTCGGCTCGGAGAATTTTCGCCCGTTCGTCTCGGGCGGCCTCGGGGGCGGACAGATCCGCCACGTCGTCACCTTCGGCGCCTTTCACGACTGCGGCGCGACCCGCAGCCAGACCTGCGTCGACTCGGTGGTGGCCGGTCCCGCGCTGGCGCAGGTGGGCGCCGGCGTTCTCTACAAGCTGACCTCGACGTTCGGCCTCGAGGCGTCCAGCAACGTCCAGATCGCCGAGCCCAAGTTCACCTTCAACATCGACCTCAACGCCGGCGTCGCCTTCAACTTTTGAACATGAAACCGCTGCGAGGAATCCTCTGGTTTGGCCTGGCGGCGCTCGCCCTCGGCTGCATCACCCCCCTCGGCTATGACCGCAGCCTGGACGGGGGCGCGACCGCCACCGGCGGCGCCGCGGCCCAAGGTGGCCAAAGCGGCCAAACGGGTGGCCAAGGCGGATCGTCAGGCTCCTCGAGCACGGGCGGGACGCCTGTTGCGACCGGCGGCGCCCCGGGCAGCGGCGGCGCGACAGGACGCGGCGGGACGGGCGGCGCGGCCGTGTCGACCGGTGGCAGCGGCGGGAGCTCGTCGAGCGGCAGCGGCGGCGCGCCCCCTCCGCCGCCCGGGACCCCCCTTTACAGCGACGACTTCTCCGGCGACACGGTCGGCATGACGGCGAAGGGATGGATCGCCGACACCATCGACTCCGATCCCAGCGACGGCACCTGGAGCGTGGTCAGCGACAACGGGAACCTCGCCCTGCAAGGGGCGGCGACCGGCAGCGACTTCATCATGGACATCGGCGGTGTCGCGACCTGGACCGACTACACGTTCCAGGTCGACATCAAGATGATGTCTGGATCGAGCTTCGAGTTCGGTGTGTTCGGCCGGTTCGCGATCGGCACCGACAAGGGGAACTACTACGAGGCCTACATGGACGACAGCGGCGCCGTGCAGCTGCGCGTGAAGCTCAATGGCAGCACGACCACGCTCGGAAGCAAGAGCAAGTCGACCACCGGCGACGCCCAGCTCAACACCGTCTACACCTTCAAGCTCGACATGCACGGGTCCGTCATCAGCGTGTCGGTCAACGGCGTCGCCCGGGTCAACATGGTGACGGACACGACGCTCTCCACGGGCGGCATCGGTCTCATCGTGAACGGCGGGACGGCCGAGTTCGACAACGTCTACGTTACCGAATAACGATCGACCTTCCGTGAAGCCGTTCCTCGACGAAGACTTCTTGCTCGACTCGCCGACCGCGGTCGACCTCTATCACGGCGTCGCCGCCTGGCAGCCGATCCTCGACTACCACTGCCACCTGTCGCCGCAGCAGGTGGCCGACGATCACCGCTTCCGGTCGCTGACCGAGATCTGGCTCGAGGGGGACCACTACAAGTGGCGGGCCATGCGCGCCGACGGCGTCCCCGAACGGGCGATCACCGGCGAGGCGACCGACTGGGAGAAGTTCGCCGCCTGGGCCAGGACCGTCCCGCACACGCTGCGCAACCCGCTTTACCACTGGACGCACCTCGAGCTCCGGTTTCCGTTCGGCCTGCCGGGCAAGCTGCTGGGGCCGGAGACGGCGCGCGAGATCTTCGAACACTGCAACGCCAAGCTGGCGGAGGATGGCTTCACCACGCAGGGCCTCCTGCGCCAGTTCAACGTGCGGGTCGTCTGCAGCACCGACGATCCGGTCGACGATCTCGAGCCGCACCGCCGCCACGCGCGGCGCGGGGACGCGTTCACCAAGCTCTATCCAACCTGGCGGCCCGATCGCGCGCTGGCGCTCAACGGTTTGGCCGGCTGGAACGGCTGGCTCGACGCGCTGGGCGCCGCCGTGCACGGCGCCGTGGGGACGCTCGACGAGCTGCGCGACGCGCTCGCCCAGCGGCACGACGCCTTTCACGCGGCCGGATGCCGGGCCTCGGACCACGGCCTCGAGCGGCTCTACGTCGCCGACTACACCGAACGCGAGGTGGCCGCCATCTTCGCCAAGGCGCGGGGCGGGCAGTCACCGACGCCCGAGGAGATGGAAAAGCTCCGCGCCGCCCTGCTCTTCGACCTGGCGGTGCTCGATCACCGGCGCGGTTGGGCGCAGCAGTTCCACCTCGGCGCGCTGCGCGACACCAGCACCCGCGGGATGGCCGCCCTCGGCCCCAACACCGGCTACGACGCCATCGCCGACTTCCCGCAGGCGGTCGCGCTGGCGCGATTTCTCGACCGGCTCGACGCCGCCGGAAAGCTGGCCAAGACGATCGTCTACAACCTGAACCCGGCCGACAACGAGGCCTTCGCCACCGTCATCGGCAGCTTTCAAGACGGGTCGCAACCGGGGAAGATGCAGCTCGGCAGCGCCTGGTGGTTCCTCGACCAGCTCGACGGGATGCGCAAACAGCTCGATGCGCTCTCCAGCCTGGGCCTGCTCTCCCGCTTCGTCGGGATGCTCACCGACTCGCGCAGCTTCCTGTCGTTCTCCCGCCACGAATACTTCCGGCGCCTGCTCTGCAACCTGCTCGGGCAGGACGTCGAGCGCGGCCTCTTGCCGAACGATCGCCCGCTGCTGGGCGCCCTCGTCGAGGACGTCTGCTTCCGCAACGCGCGCGACTACTTCCGGTTCGAGCTCTGACCGGCCCGCTCCCGCTTTCGCTCACCCGGGCGGGTTGATGCTCGGGCATCCGAAGATGATCTGAACCGCGCCGGCGCCGGCCGCCTGGATCATGTTGCACCAGGAGCCATTGACCTCGACGGTTGAGTCGCTCGTGTCCGTGTAGGTCCATCCGTTGGTCGCGTCGTAGGGGATGCGGGTCATGCCCGTCCCGACGTAGACGCCCACCTTGGTGCCGTCGTTGAGCACCGGGGGCGCCGTCTTGAGTGGGAACAGGCAGCTGGAGATCTGGCCGGTGATCGATCCGAGGGCGGCCGTCAGGGTCGTCATGTCGCTCGCCAGGTAGAAGTGTGGAGAGAGGGGGTTCGTGGCACCGGCCGGGACCTCGCCCCCCGCGTCGGCCAGCTGGTTGAGCGTCGTCGTGTCGCTGGCGGTGGTGCCGATCCCGATGACGAAGGTCGGGAAACCTGCGGTCTTGGCGTTCGTAACCGCCGTCACCGCGTACGGTCTGGCGGCCGTGGTGTTCTCACTGGAGGGGATCGCCGCACAGGAGGGCTCACCGTCGGTCGCCAACAGGATGTACTTCGGATTGGTGTCGCTGAGCGTCTTCAGGTAGGCGACGGCGGCGTTGATCGCGTCGCCGGTCGGCGTGCCATTGCCGTCCGGCGTGGTGGCAGTGATGGCCGCCGTCACGGCGCTCGCGTCGGTGGCGGCCACCTCGACGTCGATGTTGCTGGTGACGCTGCCGGCCGTGCATTCGCTTCCCGAGCCTTCGGGAAACGACTTCATTCCCCAGAGCACCGAGGTGTCGGTGTTGTCGACGACGTTGTTGAGCGTGGGAACCACCACGGTCCATTTCGAGGTCGAGCTCGATGAGTTGATCGGGTCCTGCATCGAGGCCGAGCGATCGAGGACCAGCAGGATGTCCGCGTTCTTGGGTGTCGGCTGAAACTGTTGCAGGCCACAGTTGGGCGTGCCGGCGTCGGTCGCCGGCCCGACGTCACCGCCGGCACCGGTCGTGCTGGTGCCGCCGCCGGTTCCTGTGGCGGCATTGCCCCCCGATCCGCCGCTGCCCAGGCCACCGCCGCTGCCGCCGGTGCCACTGCCGACGGCACCGCTTCCCCCTTCGCCCGCAGAGCTCTGCACCGGTTTGGTTCCGGCGCAGCCCCAGACGGTGGGGAGAGCAGCCAGCAATGGAATCAAGGCGCAAAACTTCTTCATCGAGACCTCCCACGGGGCCGCGCCGGCACCCCCAGGCGACCAGCGCGGCCCCGCAGATTGGTGAGGCTCATTGCAGAGCCAAATTCAGACCCTCGGAGGGGCCCTCCGAGCGGTGAAACCCTTTGCGAAACCCTTTGGTCGATGAGTGTCCAGAGCGGGCCGGCGCAGCTCAGGCCGCCCGGTGCGACGGCGCGGTACGGGCCCCTGGGCGAAGGCTGCCGGGGCTAAAAGACGTAGACGGCCTGACCCATGCCACGGATGTTGTGGGGCTGGTCGCCGTCGAGGTAGTGCACCTGGGTGTACTGACCGGAGATGCCGAAGCGGATCGCCGGCGTCGCGTCGAAGAAGAGGTTGGCGTCCGCGTATTTCGAAGTGTCTGCGACCACGTCGATGAGCTCGATCTGCGCGCCCGCCATCGGGAAGAGCTGGGCCATGTTGTTCGAGTGCGACTGAGTGTAGTTGGCGGCGAAGAGGAAGCGGCCGTTCAGCGGCGGCAGGTAGTACTGCAGTCCGACCTTGAACGCCCACCAGTTGATGGTGTGCAGAATGCTGGTCTGCACGTCGAACGTCACCAGGCCGTTGTCGATGTCGGGGGCGTACAGCGGCGGCGGCGACTGCTGCCCGGGGTTGGAGAGCGTGGGGAACTGCGCCCCGCCGCCGGTGGTCAGCAGGTCGGCGATCCCGGTCCCGGTGACGAACGATCCGGTGAGCGTCAGCCGGTTGGCGCGATCGTTGGCGTCGTTGGCCGGGATGATGGGAATGAGCGCGTCGATCGACACGCCCCAGCCGGAGACGCTGTTCGACTTCTGCGTGGGCGGCGGTGCGAAGGCATCCACCTTGAACTGACGCGCGATCCCCGAGACACCGATCGAGAGGGGCGCGGCGACCGTCCGCACGTTGCCGGGTGTGGTGATCCCCTTCCAACCGTTGAGGCTGAAGCGCAAGCCAGCCTCGAGGTCGGGGACCTGCGAATCACGCTGCGCCGGGCGCCCGGCCGACACCGCGATGTCAATGCCGATGGGGCCGTCAGCGCCGAAGCCCCGCGACAGCCGGAGTTGCGTGTTGCGCGAGAAGACCTGGTTCGGGAGCCCCAGGAACTCGGCTGAACAGGGGAAGAAGTAGTTTTGCCAGCCGAACACGTCGTAGGTCTGCCCGGCCAGGAGGTCGACGACGCCGCCGTCGAGCTTGAGGTAGGCGTGGCGGATCCGGAAGGTCGGGCTGTCGTAGTAGGTCGACTCCGAGACGCCGGTCGGCGGGCTCGGTTGGTCGCCGAAGAAATCGCCTTCGATCAACGCCGACGGGCGCAGGTTGCCGATCTGCGGTGATTGAAAGGCCAGGCCGATGCGGGTGTTCCGCATCGAGAATTGCGAGCGGCCGACCGTCCCCTGGTAGGTGTCCGAGCGCGCCACCAGCGCGCTGCCGATCGCGTCGTTGTAGCTGCGGGTGCTGTCGCTGATGAAATCGGCCTCGACGAATCCGTAGAACGTCACCGACCATTTCTGGCTCCCCTGCGGGATGGTGAGCGTCAAGGGCGGGCGATCGAACCAGGAGCCGGTCGGCGTGTTGGCGCCGGGCGCGGGCGAGGCCTCGGTCGGGACGTTGGGAACGCTCGGCGGCTGCGACTTGGCGGCCGGCGGTGGTGCCGGCGGTGGCGGGGCCGGAGCTTCGGCGGGCGCTGTCTCGGGCGGGGCGGGCGGCGGGGGCGGTTCGTCGGCGCGGGCGGGCCGAACGGCCGCCGCGAAGGCGAGGGCGCCGGCCACGAGCGCGATGGTCATTCGCGCTTTCCGCGCCTGTCGGTTGTCGTCCGGGGTGGTTCTTTCGATCATTGGTGAGGCCCTCATGCGGGTGTCTGGATGGG